>Ga0209123_1000547_pt1 | contig 46745 bp, 48 predicted proteins | sample BarGraIncu00431A_FD_184500 | JGI IMG/M metagenome (GOLD analysis project Ga0209123, IMG submission 184500) | Arctic peat soil microbial communities from Barrow, Alaska, USA - Barrow Graham LP Incubations 004-31A (SPAdes) (version 2) | ecosystem: Environmental > Terrestrial > Soil > Wetlands >...
TGGGGCACCGGGTCGTTGCAATGACGGCTTGAATCACCGGTACTGGCGGACTTTGGCTTGCCCAATATCTGCAGCTTCAGGTGGAATCGAAGAAGATATTTTCAGAGGGGAAACAAACGGCTTTGGTCTGGCCCGGGCTCGTCCAACAAACGGTTCAGATCGTGGCTTCGCACGATCTAACCTTAATCGTTAGGCTGCACGTTGTTGCGGTAGCACTTTTCCGTAATGGCCTTAACGGGTTTCACTTTTCCCCCACGCTTTTTTTGCAACGAAGTCTGCAGCATCTTGAGCACTTACTATTTCATATGCCCATTGCCATGATGTGTAGAGGTGTGGCTCTTGAATGGTGTCTTTGATCTTTGCACGTACCTTGAAGAGTGTTCCAAGTGGATGTCCTTCTCGCATAGATGATGAGCATTCAACCCGCATTGAAGTCGAAAGACTTTGCCCAGGTAGCGGCCGAGCACGAATTGAGTGCTTTGAGCTCCCTCCGGTGTGGCGAAACGTTTCGATAATCACATCTCGGTAATAGTCACTCATAGTGCGGCATAACGATTAGCGTTTATCCGCCGCGCTGCAATGCTGATTGAAACCAAGAACGCCTCCCGCGGCTGATAAACCATGTTGGACTGAACCGCCTGCTGAGGCGGTCGCGACAGGGGTTTGAAAGCTTCACCCCATTTGTTTGATCTGATTATGACCGGGCTTGCGCTGACCCCAGCATGCAAGCGTTGCGGCGAACACACGCCGGTGCTGCTGTCGCGCCGACATGCAGATGGCGCCCGAGGTGACAGCCAAAGTTGATCAGATGTGGCAAACGCTGGGTTGGTGAGTCAAGATTTACACCGACTCAACCCGTAAACCACTGCGGGCCGCTGCATCAAGCTGGCGTTTGTCAGCAGAGATAAACACTTCAGCCTTCAGCGCGACCGCGCAGCCAATGTGGATGGCGTCCATGCCGCGCAACACATTTCTCTCCAAACTCCAAATCGCCTGGGCCAGCACGACCGGGGTCAGGTCACCCAAGGCAGCATCTTCAATGTCTGCCATGAGCAATGACTTCAGTTGTCGGTATTGTGTTTCAGTGATCTTGCCTTCCCGCTGAAGGCGGCAAAAGGTCGAAATAATTTCCGGCAACGCAATGCCGGACAAGATAATTTCAGTCGCTTGGTCGCACCATTGCAGCACGGCATCGGTCCCCGCCTCGCGGACATAGCGCTTGACGAAGGCAGAGGAATCAAAAAAAACGCGCATCAGACTCTTCCCTTCACAACCCGACTTCGCGCTCTTCAAGAATCATGCGACTGACCGACACCCCGTCCAGCAACAAGGGTTGCGCCTGGCGCCGCTTCCAGGAGGGGAGCTCAGCCATGACGGGAACAATGTCGGCAATGGGTTTGCCGTTGCGCAGAACGCGAACAGACTCCCCTAACGCGACGAGGTCGAAATACTGCTTGGCGTGGTTACGCACTTCGGTGAAGGTGGCTTGTTTCATGGCTTCCTAAAAATGTACAGAATGATGTAAGTCTAGATGCTCATTGCCAACTGCGCAAGCAGCAAGCTCACCCGCCTCGTTGCCAGCCCTTCCTCTTGGTGCACGGGGAAAAATGCGCTGGTGTCATGACAAGACTTTGCGGATGTTCCTGTGGTGTTTTAGGCCTCCAGAGCTTCAAAAGCCACCGGTGCGAGCGTTGTTGCGGTGGGGGTTTTACACTTAAGGGTTTTCCCGTCACCGTTTTGTCATCCTTTTTTATTCTTTTGCAAGGCCTTTCATGAGTGCATTTCAAGAAGAAACCGTATTGAGCGTTCACCACTGGACCGACCGCTTATTCAGTTTCAAGACCACCCGCGACGTGTCGCTACGCTTTTCCAACGGGCATTTCACCATGATTGGCCTGCGTCTGGAGACCGGCAAGCCACTGCTGCGCGCCTACAGCATCGCCAGCGCCAACTACGAAGATCATCTCGAGTTTCTGAGTATCAAGGTGCAAGATGGCCCGCTGACCTCGCGGCTGCAGCACATCAAGGTGGGCGACAAAATCATCGTCGGACGCAAACCCACCGGCACCCTATTGATTGACTACCTGCTGCCCGGCAAGACCCTGTACCTACTGGGCACCGGCACCGGTCTGGCCCCGTTCATGAGCATCGTGCGCGACCCCGAGACTTATGAGAAGTTTGAAAAAGTCGTGGTGGTGCACGGCGTGCGCGAAGTGGCCGAGCTGGCCTATATGGATTACCTGACCATTGACCTGCCTGCCAACGAGTTTCTGGGCGAGATGGTGACTAAGCAGTTGCTGTACTACCCCACGGTGACTCGCGAGACCTTCAAAAACCGCGGCCGTATCCCCGACCTGTTTGAAGCCGGCAAGATCGAATCCGATCTGGGCCTGCCCAAGCTCGACCCCGAACATGACCGCGTCATGCTGTGCGGCAGCCCCGCCATGCTGCGCGACCTGAAACACATGCTGGAAAAACGCGCCTTCATCGAAGGCAACACCACCAAGCAGGGCGACTTCGTCATCGAACGCGCTTTTGCCGAGCAGTGATCAAACCGGATTTTTTATTTGCTATTAATTAAGTAGCTGCTCACGCATACTGAACGGGGTCTAGAGCCCTATTTGGTTATAGGGTGGTGGCTTTTGCGGCCCCACCTTTGAGCACGCTGTGGCTCAGTGCCAGCCACGCTGGCACGGCTTGGCCGCCCGACAAGCCAATGCTGCGACATCTAATTGACATATTGCGCAGTTAAGTTTGGCGACTTCGAACAGGAGTCACCATGGGCACGGCAATCAGCATCACATCACTGAACAAGACATTTCGCGGCGGACACAAGGCGCTGAATGACATCAGCTTAAACATCCAGACCGGCGAGATGGTGGCACTGATCGGCGCCTCGGGTTCGGGCAAGTCAACCCTCTTGCGGCACATTGCCGGCCTCATGGTGGCGGACGACGCAGGCGCTGGCATGATCCGCATCCATGACAAAGTAGTCCAGCAAAACGGCAAGATTGCCGCTGACATCCGTCAGACCCGCGCCGGGGTCGGTTTTGTATTTCAGCAGTTCAACCTGGTGGACCGGCTGCCGGTCATTGTCAACGTGCTCGCGGGCACCTTGCATCGCGTGCCTCTGTGGCGCAGCCTGTTGCGCTGGTTTACGCCCACCGAAGTGGCCAGTGGCGTGGCCGCGCTCAAACGGGTGGGCATTGCCGAGTGCTGCGCCCAGCGCGCCTCGACGCTGTCGGGCGGCCAGCAGCAGCGCGCCGCCATTGCCCGCGCCATGGTGCAGGGCGCCAAGGTCATCCTGGCCGATGAGCCGATTGCCTCGCTGGACCCCGAGTCCTCGCGCAAGGTGATGGACATCCTGGCGCAGGTCAACCGGGAAGACCGCTGCACGGTCGTCGTGTCGCTGCACCAGGTGAACGTCGCCATGAAGTACTGCCCCCGCACTATCGCCCTGCACCAGGGCCGCGTGGTGTATGACGGCCCGTCGGTGGCGCTCACCCCCACCTTGCTGCGCGAACTCTACGGCGCCGACGCGGATGACATCCTGGCCCTGGGCGACCACATCTCCAGCCTGCAAGACAGCAAGCCCGTGGCGCCCCATCTGGTTTGGCCTGAACCACTGGCTGCATTGGCCTGCGCGGCCTGAATTCATTTTTGTTCTCTGTTTAGTCTTTTATAGGAAATTCTCATGATCAAGAAACTATTGGCCTGCCTGGCAGGTGCTTCACTGATGGCCCTGGCGCCTGCGCAGGCTCAGGAGCTCAAGGAAATCAACTTCGGCATCATCTCGACCGAATCATCCCAAAATCTGAAATCTGACTGGCAGCCCATTTTGGACAGCATGGCCAAAAAGACGGGTATGAAGGTCAACGCCTTCTTCGCATCCGACTACGCCGGCATCATCGAAGGAATGCGATTCAACAAGGTGCAAGTGGCATGGTTTGGCAACAAGTCGGCCATGGAAGCGGTGGACCGCGCCGGTGGCGAAGTGTTTGCCCAGATGGTCAATGCCGACGGCACCAAAGGCTATTACTCGCACCTGATCGTGCACAAGGACAGCCCGCTCAAGTCGCTGGACGACATGCTCAAGCAGGGCAAGAACCTCTCGTTTGGCAATGGCGATCCCAACTCCACTTCCGGCTATCTGGTGCCAAACTACTACGTGTTTGCCCAAAACAAGATTGATCCCAAAACCTTCTTCAAGCTCACCCGGGGCGCCAACCATGAGGGTAATGCACTGGCGGTGGCCAACAAGCAGATCGATGTCGCCACCAACAACAGCGAGAACATGGAGAAAGTCAGGCAACACCTGCCCGAGAAGTTCAATGACATCCGCATCATCTGGACATCGCCGCTGATCCCGCTGGACCCGTTGGTCATCCGCAAGGATTTGCCCGAAGCCAGCAAGGCCAAAATTCGCGACTTCTTCTACACCTACGGCCAGGGTAGCCAGCAGGAAAAAGACAGCTTGTTCAAGCTGTCCAAACTCTCCGGCTTCAAAGCCTCCACCAATGACCAGCTGATCCCGATCCGTCAACTGGAACTGTTCAAGACCCGCAACAAGCTCGAAGCTGATGCCAACCTGGCTGCTGCCGACAAACAAGTCAAGCTGGCCGAGATTGACAAACAGCTGGCCGCGCTCAGCCCCGCCAAGTAATGTCGCAGTCATCTCAAATGAAATATGTCTTGTTTGAGGTGCTGCTGTGAGTGCCTCTGCCAACACCCCGTCCCTGCCAGCGTCTGCGATGACTGTGCCTCGAACCAACCTGCTGGGCCTGATGGCCTGGGGCATCTTGCTGGCCTTGCTGGCGGGGTCGTGGCAAGGGGCCGACATACGCCCCTTTGACATGTGGCGCGACGCGGGCAACATGGCCACCTACGCGGCCGACTTCTTTCCGCCCAAGTTTGACGACTGGCGCGTTTACCTGCAAGAGATGATTGTCACCCTGCAAATTGCACTGTGGGGCACCACCCTGGCGGTCATTTTTGCCGTGCCGCTGGGCTTGCTTTGCTCGGCCAATATTTCACCCTGGTGGCTTCGCCAGCCGATTCGCCGCATGATGGATGCCACACGCGCCATCAACGAGATGGTGTTTGCCATGCTGTTTATTGTGGCCGTGGGTCTGGGACCGTTTGCGGGTGTCATGGCCTTGTTCGTGCACACCACCGGCGTGCTGGCCAAGCTGTTTTCTGAAGCGGTGGAGTCGATTGATTCGCAGCCGGTCGAGGGCATTCGCGCCACCGGCGCCAACGCGCTGGAGGAAATTGTTTTCGGCATCATTCCCCAGGTGCTGCCCTTGTGGATTTCTTACTCGCTGTACCGGTTTGAATCCAATGTGCGCTCGGCCACGGTCGTGGGCATGGTGGGCGCAGGTGGCATCGGCGTCATTTTGTGGGACATCATGCGCGCCTTCCAATACGCCGAAACCTGCGCCGTCATGATCATCATCGTGGTCACGGTGACGCTCATCGACGTGATCTCGGCGCGGATCAGGAAGTCGCTGATTTAGTCAGCAAGTCCCCTCAAAAAATAGCTGCGCCTTAGTGCGATTTCCTCATCAACTTCAGCATCTTCATGTTGATCACGATGAATCTGTAAATTTGCCAAACGATGTTGTTACGCATGTGGCGCGTAAATCCATTAGGCGCAGGGGGGTAGTAGGCCTGCTGGTATGGCTCTTTATTGATCGCGTTGCTCATGGGGGATCCTTTTGTGTACTAAAAATTCGATTAGTCAGGAAGCAGCCGCCAGCCGGGGAGCATTTTTGCCTGGTAAATAAAAGTGTGGTGAAACAGCGTTTTCATCCAGTGCCCCGCAAGGCCAATTTCTCCAAACGTCAATTCCAGGTCGCGACCATATTCTGGATATCGCTCATAGTCGGGGACGATCGGGTAAACCGTCATGGTCGCAGCAGAACCCCTGAACAGATGGGCCCCTGTTGATGCAACACACGCCGCCCCCATTTTTGCCATGGATGCGGTATGCGTGGGCTCTGGCGCGCCGTCGAGCATGTCGCGGATACTTTTTGCAACTGCTATCGCCATGGCAGCAGAAGGCATCCCTGTTCTGGGCGGTGCCGGGTTGATCGGTGTGCCATTTGCACTTTGCATGGGCTTGCTGATCAAGTGGGGTGGAGCAAATGCAATTCCAATGGCAAACAGGCTGCGATAAATGGGGTTCTGATAAGTTTTTGGCCAATCTCCGGCGCTCCAGTCAGCATAGGGCCTTGCTGTGTAGTCAGCGTCAACTTTCATAAATCCACTGGGCGCAAATACCTTGGCGGTAATGTCTTCCTCAGAATGGCTGAAGGCTTTCAGGCCAACGCCGCTGAATGGCGGGATGAGCATGGAGAAGTCAAACTCCAACTCATGGAAGCTTCCATCCAATGTTTCGTAATGGAGTTTTCCCGCCTCTACCTTTTTCACATGGGCGCGAATGATCCATTCGATGCCGCGTTCAACCATGAGTGATTCGGCAAACGTTTTGCCGTTGGTGATGTAACCACCGCGTTCAATATGAACCCCGCCCATGCCGAAGTCGCCCAGTTCATATTCATTGCTAAGCCATACGATGCGGGCGTTCTCCCGTACACCCGCCTCGCGCAGGATGTGGTCTACGTTGTAGATGTACTCAAAAGCTGCCCCCTGGCATGTACAAGTGCCATGCCCCGTGCCGATCACAATGGTTTTCTTCTCACCACGTTTGAGTGAGTCCACAATCTTCTGCAACTTGTCATTGGCCTCCTTTGCATGGCTGGCGGTGCATACCGAAACGGTGTGCCCATGTTCCGGGCCAAGACCTTCGGTCGCTCCAAAATTGAGCTTGGGTCCTGTCGCGTTGATCAGGTAATCGTATTCAATATTCTCCGTCTGACCTTCTCTTCCAGCCAATGTGGACTCCACCGTGACATAGGGCCGGGAACTGGCCGCGCCGCCCTCGGGATGAAGTGATAGTCCTTTGGCTTGACGAAAGTCGATGCGCGTCTTTTTGTAAATATCGGCAAGGTCAAAGGTGACATCCTGCTCAGTCATTTGCCCAACGCCCACCCAGATGTTGGATGGAATCCAATTCCATGTTGGATTGGGAGAGACGACGACGATTTCGTGCACGTTGGGTAGCTCTAAATGCAGATACCTGGCCGCTGTGTGTCCGGCAATGCCGGCTCCAAGAATTACTACTCTTGCCATTGCTTATTGCTCCTCAATGTGAATTTGGTCTAACTTCTGATATTCATCATATACCCCATGGGGTATATTTGATACAAGGTGTTTTCCCTAGGGAAGGACCGCACTGTCAAAAGGTTGCTGTTGTGTCGTCTGTGCGTTGGCGAACAGAACAAGGTCAGTGCTTAGTGCACATTAGGCAATGTCTGATCGACTTCAATCTATTTCAAAATAATTCAGACCCAGCAAATGAATCACGCCGCGCAATGAGCATAAGCAAAGGGACAACATGGCAGACTGGAATCACAAAAATGCGGGCGTACTTTTAGAGGCTTTGCAACACCATATTCGCGGGGCCAAAAATCAACATGGCGCATTGCTCATCTCAGTGGCGGAGCAAGTCCGGGACGCTGAGAGTCGCCAGAGCATCAATGCAACGAGCCTGGATAAATGCAGATCAAGTGTGTGCGAATTGTGCCGGGCGCATCAAATGTATGCGTGTGATGTTCCGGTCGGCTGGTCGCACAGTTGTGCGCTGATTCATAGCAACACATAGCTTTGACGGGGCGAATGGCGCGCCCGATGCCGTCATCAAGGCTTGATGCCGGTGAAACTCATTCCAAAGGTTCTGGATGGGTTGAGCGCGGCCAGGTTGAGGCGCTTTGAGCCCGCGTCAAAGTAGCCGATCCCGGTCAGTGAATTTGTACCGCTGGCGCAGCCACCGCCGCCGATCACCAGCGCCACATCGTACAAATTACCTTTTGTGCGCGGCGCGACCAGCCCACCATACTGGCATCCGGTCGTCGTGCCGGTGCCCGCAAGCACACCCTGAGCGCTGACGATGAACGTTACCGCCTCGTTGCTGTTGGCAACGGAAGCTACGCCCAGGTAGTTGCCAGCGACGGCTGCCAAGTTTGGTGCTTGATCGTAAGCCGGGTTGTACGAACTCGTGAAGGTCAGCGGTGCATTCGCACTGGGGTAGCTGACAGACCCGTTGAGGCTTTGCTTGGTGATGTAGCTGGCGGAAACCGTGGCCTTGCTGACACCCTGGCCAGAAAAGTTGAAATCGATGGCGTTTGCAGATGTGAAACTGCCGTTAAGCGAAGTTCCTGCCCCTTGAACGAATCCGGCGGTGAGCGCGCTGACGTTGGGAACGGAGTACAGCAGCCAATAGGTACCATCATCAAGAACAATCCCCGTGACTGACCTGGAGGTGCTGGTATTGCCGCTCCACAAGCCTTGCGCACTGGCAACCGGAACAGCACCGCCCCCGCCGCCACTACCACCTCCGCCGCAGGCCGTCAGGGCCAGCGCCCATGACAGGGCAAATGTGTTGATCAGGAAAGTCGTAGGGGTTTTCATCATGGTTCCTTTTCATCATTGCGAGTGTGTGGACGGTGCTTTCGATCTGGATGGCGATGAACTTGAGGGAGAAGGTCGCCATTGCACATAAGCTAAGGCAAATGTGCCACAAGATCGCGTGCAGATTCCTGAACAATACTCTTCATGGAAACATATTCCTCAGCCAGCGATTCATGCGACACGGTTGACTCCTGCGCGCCTTCCCAAGCCACCGAGCCGTCCTGGCTATCCCAGATTTGAAGGAACAGCCTAATCGTGCTGGTCTTGGTCTCCAGCACGCGTAGCCCCAACATGCCAAAACGGCTTTTCGATTCCTGCCTGAATGCGCCAAGTTTAAGTTGGGCCAAATAGCGCGCTTTGGTGACGCCAGCCACTTTCTGGAGGGTCTCACGGTCAAAGATGCCCGTCAAACGGTAATCCTCGAACATCTGCCTATATTCGCGCGTGAGCCCCTCACGATTGATCGCGCTCAGTGTTTGCGGTAAGGCCATGACACACAAATCCGGGCGCAACTTCAGTAAAATTTGGGTAAAAGCCAGGGCCAAAGCTTGCTTGTCTTCTTCCTGTCCCGTGATCGACGAAGGCGTAATAAAGGCGATTCCCCCCTTTCGCAGGTCCGCGGACTGCAGGTCGATCGTCAGCACTTGGGTCGTCGGGATGTTTTGCTGGGTCTTGGACTGGAGCTGCTGGTTGGCACAAGCGTTAAGCAGCAATGCAAGCCCAATGACTAACAAGCTCGTTCTGTATTTCCGCCAACCTTTCACCATGCCAACCTCCGTTAACCCAGGAGTCGACACGATCTTCAATAGACAGGTTTCTGGGTAAGCCATGATCAGATTTTTGGCGGTATCAGTCTGTACGGTGGCAGACCAATGCGCCACTGGCCCGATTCACGGTCTGTGGGTGGTAGCAGAGTCAGGATGCGCTCATTGACATAGCACCTCTCCGCGTTAACTGAAAATTTCCCGCAGCGAACGACATAGTCGACGGGAACTTTGGGAAGTCCAATGAGGGTTCGAGGACTCGTTCAGTGATGAGGTTGTGGTGTAATTGCATCGTTTTTGCAATACAATTTTGACCATGAAAACTGCAACTCTCCCACCCGTGCGGGTTCTGCCCGAGTTCAGGGCCGAAATCCAATCACTGCTTGGTGAGGGTGAAACCATCTCCGAGTTTCTGGAAACCTCTGTGCGCGATAGTGTGCAGCGCAGACGCAATCAGCAAGAGTTCGTCCGGCGCGGCCTGGCTTCTCTGGAAAACGCCAAGTTGACGGATGAGTATGTGGATGCCGATGCCATGCTTGCCCGACTAGAGCGCAAACTGGCCGATGCTCGGGTTTTGAAATCAGCGGGTCATTTGTGAGTTTTCGGGTCCGGTTGACCGTAGAGGCGGCTGACGATTTGGAGCGGCTGTTTGATTTTGTGCTGCAACGCGAACTCCTGCGCCATGATGGGGACCTCGACGTGGCCGACCGCGCACTGGAGGCCGTCAAAAATGGCATAGCCACTCTGCGCCAATCGCCCTTTACCTGCCGCAAAGTCGGCACGAGTCCATTTCTTCGTGAGTTAATCATTCCATTTGGTCGATCAGGCTATGTTGCTTTATTTGACATCATGGACCACGAAAACATTGTTGTCTCAGCCGTTCGTCATCAGCTTGAAGATGACTATCACTGAGCAATGTCAGCTTCTGGTCGTGACACAACGACAGCCTCAAGCGCAGCAACTCCCCACCATCAACGCAGGCTTGTCAACCTCACCCCATCCACCAAATAGTCCACCAACTGCTGACCAGCGACTGCCAGTTCGCCTTGGTTGAGGATGGTGCAGTCAGCGCGCAGGTCCGAGAACTGCGTATTGCGCGCCAGTCGGCGGGTGACCTCGTCGTGTGCATCGCGTCCGCGTTTTTCCAGCCGGGTGGCCAGCTGCTCGGGGTCGGCCACAATTTGCACGATCCGCACTTGCGCCGTGCTGCCCAGGCTGTAGGCATGTTCGCGCGAGCCGTTGACCACCACTATTTTCCCGGCGGCAACTAGGGGGGCGTAGTGTGACGCAATGCCGTAGTGAAAACCGTGGGCCTCCCAACTCCAGACCAGGCCACCGTCACCAATCAGGCGGGAAAATTGTTGCGACGTCACCGGGTCATGGTCCGAGCCGGGTTGCGCCGCGCGCGTGACGATGCGACGTGAAAAAACAATGTCGTTGCGACCCGCCAGATCAGTCGCCGCCCAGTTCATCACACTGTCCTTGCCCGCGCCCGAAGGGCCGCAGACGAACACCCACAGGCCGCTCATGCTGACAGCTCCGCATCGGCCATCCGTTTGAACGGCTGCCCCGGCGCTGACTCGACAAACAGGCACAGCCGCTCCAGCACCAAAGGCGTTTGCGCATTGAGCCGGGCAACGGAATCGCTTGCTGCTTGCAACAGCCGCTGCCCGGTGGAGGGTGTGACCGGTCCACTCAGGGTAAGGTGAAATCGAAAGCGCTCCAGCACCTGCGGGTAGCCATACTGGTGCAGCAGCTCCTGCTCACGCGCATCCAGCAGATCGACCCGGCGGCGCGCCAGATCGGACTCGGTCAACGGTGCGCGAACGTCATCGAGCGCCGTCACGCAGGTGGCGGCAAGCGTCATTAGGTCAGTAGGCAACACAGTGGGCACCAGTGCCACAAAGTTGCCCAGCAGGGCCGCCTGCATCGGCCCCAAAGGCATGGGCTTGAGGGTGGCTGCCAGCGCTCGCATACGCGACAACAAATCAGCTTCGGTATGGCTGCGGCTCAAGCTAAACGGGGCTTTCAAGGTGGCATGAAAGCCGTAGCGACGCGGCTCGGTAGTGACCTCCCGCAGTTCGACCGGCCCGATCGCATCCAGCGCGGGCTGAACCAGATTGCAATCGCGGCGCTCGTCGCGGCCCAGCCAGCGGGCACCAAATTCCCACCACGGCGAGCCGTGCGCTGGGGCGAAATAAATGGCGTAGCGGGCCGTCATGCGGGGTCCCCGGCGTTGACCACCAGCTGCACCCGGTCACCACAAAAGACGGTTTCGCCGTACTTGATGGGTGTGCCATCCATGTCGACATCAAGGCATTCCACACACAGCAGGGGTCGGGTGGTGGCCTGCTTGAGCAAGCGTGCCGTTTCATCGTTGGGCATTTGCGTCGTGATGCGGCTTTGTGCGCGCACATAGTCCTGCACGCCAAAATGTTTGAGGATATCGGTGGTGCGCGAGCCCTGCGCCAGCATCTCCAGCAAGCCCGCAAAGCGCAGCGCCGGGTAGTAGGCGGTGGCCAGGCCGATGGGCGCGTCGTTGGCCTCGTCGAGCATCTCCACCATCAGCACTTTGGCGCCCTTGTCCAGCTTGAGTTCTTTCGCCGCACGCTCAGGCGCGGGCATCTCGCGCGCCGTCAGCAGTTGCTTGCTGGGCAGCAAGCCCTGGCGCATCAGGTTTTCGCTAAAGCGGGTTCGGCGCGACAACTCATAGTCCAGCAACTCGTGTTGCACAAACATGCCGCGCCCAGGCTCGATGCGAACCAGGCCGTCGCTTTGCAACGCGGCCACCGCCTGGCGCAGCGTGTGGCGGTTGACGGCAAAGCGGGCTGAAAGCTCCACCTCGCCGGGCAAGCGGCCGGTGCTGGCATAGGCGCGGTCCCGAATCTCGGTGGCCAGCGTGTCGGCAATTTGCCGCCACACGGCCACGCCGCTGCGCCGACCGGGAGCGTGGGAGATGAGTTGTCCAAATGTCATAAAGATTCCTGTCTGGTGCGGGCTACTTTAGTGACTGATTTAGACATCTGCATGACAAAACGAAACGCAGCAGCATATTTGGATCAACTTGCGCTGCGATGCGCCAAGGCCATGCGCTGCGCCAGCATCAAGGCACCCACACCCAACAGGCTCAGGGCCAGCAGCAGCCACAAGCCGCGCGTGTAGCCCAGCTGCGGCGTCCACAACACGCCCAGCAAGACCGGCGCGCTGGCCCGCGACAGCGCCAGTGGCAGGCCCAGGGCGCCATTGAGCGTGGCCACCTGGTCGCGGTTCACATACTGCGCAATCGCCGTCCCTTTCACGATGGTCAGCATGCCGTTGCCCATGCCGTACAGCGCCACAAACAGCAGCAAAGCCCAGACGGCCTGCTCGGGCGCTAAAAGGGGCGTGGCCAGCAGCGCCACCAGACCCAGCGGAATCAGGCAGGGGATCAAGCGGTTGGCGGTGTGCAGGTCAAAGTGGTGCTCAAAAAAGTACAAGAGCAAACGCCCCAGCACCTGAATGGCGCCAATGCTGGCCGGGATACCAATCACCCAGGCCTCGCGCAGGCCGTGCTCGCGCAGCAGGCTCACCATGTGCGCCGGGATCGCCACCGTCACCGCCATCATCAACACAACAAACACGCCAATCAGGAGAAACGGGGCGCTTAGAAGAATGCGGCGCAGCCCAGCTGGACCGGTCTTGTCACCCAGCGGGGTGGCCCGGGGGACAGGTGCGCCGCGCAACATGAACGCATGCAGCGGGGCACAAACCAGCAGATGCAGCAGCGCCAGGCTGACCAGCGCCGCGCGCCAGCCCCAGCCCGCCATCAGCGCGGCGGTGAGCGGGATAAACACCGTGCTGGCCAGCCCGCCCAGAAACGTCATGGTGATGATGGCGCGGCGAAAGTCATGCGGAAAACGCCGGGTCACCACCGCAAACGCCGGTGAATACAGCACCGCCGCCATCGCCGCGCCGAGCCCGGCCCAGACCGCGTACAGCCCGAGCACCCCGGTCACCAGACTGTGCAGCGCCAGGCACACGGCGGCCAGCACCGAGCCGGCGGTCATGACGGCGCGCTCGTGGCCCCGGTCAATCCAGCGGCCCACCGGGTACGCCAGCAAGCCTTCCACCAGCAGCGCCAGGCTGAACGCCAGCGAGGACTGCGCCCGGCTCAACCCCAGCTCGCGCTCCACCGGCGCCATGATCAGGGCGAAGGTGTAAAAAATGCTGCCCCAACTGATCAGCTGCGCCAGCGACAGCCAGAGGACAAGACGGGGGTGATGAGGGGCCGGATTTTGATTCACCATATGAATGGGTTGTTCATGCATAAAAACAGGCGCTAGCCCACGAATTACGTGCGTGAGCAGCTATTAAATAAGTAGCGGATGCAGGGCGGTCTAAAACCACAACCGCATCGCCAAACAAAGCGGGCATCGTAGCGGCGAAGCCGAAAAGAGGAGTTTGACTATCAAATATGACATGCTGACGGGTTGAGCAAGCCCGCTTTTACACTGGCGCCATGGTCGGCCGCAACCCGGTCGTCACCAAGGCTGTGCTCGCCTACGCCAACGCCTTTGGTGCGCCCGCCTGAGTCAAAGGGCTTGCGGGGGTATCTGGCCAAATAGGCGCCTTGAGTGGTGGTGCAGAGTGATGTGCAGTTGCTATTGTTTTGGTAGCTGTTCACGCATGTTGTACGGGGGCTGGAAGCTTGTTTTATATGTGGAGGCGGGATCGTTGTCATTTTCGGGACATCATGCGCGCCTTTCAACACACCAAAACCGGAGCGGTCATGATCATCATTGTGGTCACCGAAACACTCATTGATGCAGTCTCGGCGAGGATCAGGAAGTCGCTGAATTGGAAAAAGAAATGCGCGAGATTTGATCAGGGCTGTAGGTGCTTATCGGGGTTTAGCGCTGGGTGAAGGGCGGGGAGGCAGCGGCAGCCGACCACCACGATAGGCCGGTAACGGGAAGTCCAGTTCAGCGACTGCCCTCACATTACTAACCCAAGCGTTTGCTGCACTTTGATTTCTGAATCAGTTCATTGACACGAAACACCCCAAAAAGGCAGCGTTGTGCGCCTAATTTCGGGGTGTCAACAAAACGACCGTTTTCCCCTATCGGTACTGCTGGTGGGAAAGCAAAACGCGCAACACATCAAAGACTTCACGGCCTAGCTATAGCGGCTCATAATTTTCAAAAAAACTATTTAAAGTTTAAATTAGCACTGCTATACTAAGCATGTATTTAAACTATTTAAACTATTTAACTATTGGAGCCAACATGCCTAGTATTGCAATTCCTATCGACGCGGAACTCATTGGTGAAATGTTTTTGCGAGCCGGACCAAAAGCTGATATTTCTGACTGGATGGAAAACATCGTGCGCGACTACCTAGAGCGAACCGCTAACGATGATTGGTCCGATGCCTATTACGCTTACCGTGAGTCTCAAGTCGGCGCTGTGGACTTTGCCGCTGAATTTGGTGACCCTAAAGGTGGTTACCACTGGGCACCGTTATTCCTGCCAAATGGAACGTTTATTCGTATGGAATACAAAAAAGAAATTTCAAACGCTGCTGTCAAAAACAATAAGATTGATTTCAATGGGAAAAACTACTCCCCATCTGAACTAGCACGCGCTATCGCATCGGATACAAGTCGTAATGCTTGGCGAGACTTACTGATCAAGCGCCCTGGCGATACAGACTGGTGTTTAGCGGATGATTTGCGGCGTCGAATGACAAAGTAAGTTCTAAAAATGGTATTTTTATAAGTGGGCCATTGAAGCAGGAAAAATTTAAACTGTCGCAAAAATAATTTGAGACAGAATCAAGAAAAAAGGAGTGAATATGAAAAAAATAGTTTTAGCTTTATCGTTGTTTATAGCAACTACTTCATTTGCAGGATTTTTAAGTGACATTGCTATTAATGCTGGCAATTCAATGCAAATTCAAAAACTTGATGGTTGCGTCAAAACCTGTACACCAGGTGATGGTCAGTGCTATAGCGCCTGCAACAATATCTATGGTGCCAAACAGTCACCACAAGTACCGATCGATTCATCACCCCAAGCACCAATGAAGCAGACTGACTTCACGTGTATGAATCAATGCACGAGCCGTGGCTACATGTTTGGGTTTTGTCAAAATAAATGCTCTTATTAACCAATTCTGTGCTCCGGCTATGCTGATACAGCAACAAATGATCGTTGTTTAACAGCCAGCCAGACCGCCCACTTGACATAACGCCCTGTCGCATCCCGTTGACAGAAAGTTGCAGAAATTGGGGTCAGATTCCAATTGTTTGAAAATCACACCCCGGTGCTTGCTATAAATTAAGCAGCGCTTCACGCCCTATCCAAAAGGCTAGCGCCTGATTTACCCCACGACTTGCCCATAAAAATCACGGCGCTAACGGCCTAGCAACCCTGTTCTTGAAACTGCGGCGCATGCAAAAAACTGCCCCAGCGACAGCCATAGCACGAGCCGGAGGTGATGGGGCGCCGGGTTTGGCTTCACTGCATGGAAACGCTGTTCATACATAAAAGCAGGCCCTAGCCCCCGAATGACGAGCGTGAGCAGCTATCAAATAAATAGCGAGTGGAGACTGTAGAAAACCAAGACCGCATCGCCAAACAAAGCGGACATCGCTCGGGCGACGCAGAAATGAGTGGTTTGAATGTCATAAATATTTCATGTTGACGGGTTGAACTAGCGACATTGCACACGGTGATTAAACCGGTGCGCGCTGGCTTTGAACTTTAGTAACTGATTTAGACATCCGTATGACAACTGTCCCCCTGAAACGAGATAACGCTGCGCGCCAGACCTGGCTGGCCGTGCTGGCGCGGGCGTCGCTGGCCGAGCTGCAGGCCCAGACCCCCGACGCCCATGATTTACAAGCGCTGCAGTCCGTGCGCCCGCCAGAGGTTGGCATGGTGATGCTGCGCGGGCGCGTCGGCGGCACCGGCAACCCATTCAACCTGGGCGAGGCCAGTGTGGTGCGTTGCGCGGTGCGGCTGGGGGACGGTCCGCTGGGCGTGTCCTATGCGTTGGGGCGCGACAAGCGCCGCGCTGAACTGGCGGCGCTGTTTGATGCTCTGTTGCAAGACCCGCTGCATCACGACGACTTGCAGCGCGAACTCATTGCACCACTGGCCCAGGCGCAAGCCCAGGCTCGGGCGCAAAAGCAGCACGACGTGGCCGGCTCCAAAGTCGAATTTTTTACTTTTGTGCGAGGTGAGGCATGAACAACCACAGCTTGGCGCCGGGCTTGCCCGACGACGTGCATGACAGCCAGCAGGCCTTTCGCGCCGTGCTGGACGCGCTGGCCCGGCCCGGACAAGACCGATTAATCGGACCCGCGCTGCCCGGCGTGGCTTTGGGTGGAGCACTGGCCCGGCTGCTGCTGAGCCTGAGCGATGACGAAACTCCCGTGTGGTGGCAAAACGCGGCGCTGGAGCTGCCGATGTGGCTGCGCTTTCACACCGGCGCCATGATGGCCGAGCGGGCGGATGCGGCCAGCTTTGCGGTATTCACCGACATCGCGCAAGGCTTCGCGCTAAGCGACTTTGCAGCTGGCACGGCGCAATCACCCGAGTTCTCGACCACGCTTTTCATCGAGTTGCCCAGCTTGGCGGACGGCCCGGCGCTGGAGTGGCACGGCCCCGGTATTGAAACCGTGCAGCGCGTTGGCCTGCAAGGTCTGCCCGATGATTTCTGGACGCAATGGCAGGCCAACCACGCGGCCTTTCCGCAGGGCGTGGACATTGTGTTTACCTGCGGCGAGCAGGCCCTGGGTTTGCCCCGCACGACGCGCGTGCGTCGATTGGAAGGAGTCTGATATGTATGTTGCCGTAAAAGGCGGCGCCGCCGCGATTGAAAGCTCCTGGCGCCTGCTGGAGACGCAGCGCCGGGGCGACCCCGCGATCACAGAACTGTCGGTGGCGCAGATTCGCGAACAGCTCTCGCTGGCGGTGGACCGGGTCATGAGCGAAGGCTCGCTGTATGACCCCGAGCTGGCGGCGCTGGCCATCAAGCAGGCCAGTGGCGACCTGATGGAAGCTATCTTCTTGCTGCGCGCCTACCGCACCACCTTGCCGCGTCTGGGCTACAGCGAGCCGCTGGACACCGCCCGCATTGCGCTGGTGCGGCGCATTTCCGCCGCTTTCAAAGAGGTACCGGGCGGCCAGCTGCTCGGGCCGACGTATGACTACACCCAGCGCCTGCTGGACTTTGCGTTGCTGGCCGATGGTGAGGACGCTGCCAGCGCGCCCAATGAACTCAGCAGGCACACGCAGGCTGACGGACTGGGTGGGGCGAACGAGCAGGCGCTGACCGTCTCAGGACCTGTCACCGTGCCCCGCATCAACGACTTGCTGGCGCGCGAAGGCCTGTTGGAAACACCGCAACCGTCTGACGCAGCGCCACCGGGCGACCTGACCCGCGACCCGCTGATGTTCCCCGCCGACCGTGCGCTGCGCCTGCAAGCCCTGGCCCGGGGCGACGAAGGCTGGTTGCTGGCCATGGGTTACTCGACCCAGCGCGGCTACGCCAACTCGCACCCGTTTGCAGGTGAGATCCGGCGCGGCTTTGTCAGTGTGGAACTGTTGCCCGACGAGCTGGGCTTTGCCATCGACATCGGCGACCTGGAGGTCACCGAGTGCCAGATGATCAACCAGTTTGGCGGCAGCCGCGAGGTGCCGCCGCAGTTCACCCAGGGCTACGGTTTGGCCTTTGGCGGTGCCGAGCGCAAGACCATGGCGATGGCGTTGGTGGACCGCGCCCTGCGCGCCGACGAATTGGGCGAGCCGCGCGTGGCCCCGGCGCAGGACGAGGAGTTTGTGCTCTCGCATGCCGACAACGTCGAGGCCTCCGGTTTTGTGCAGCACCTGAAGCTGCCGCACTACGTGGACTTTCAGGCCGAGCTGGAGCTGGTGCGCAAGCTGCGCGTGGCCCACGCGGCGGCAATCAAGGAGGCTGCATGATGGATCAACACTACAACTTTGCCTTTCTGGACGAGCGCACCAAAAAGCGCATCCGCCGTGCCTTGCTCAAGGCCGTGGCGGTGCCGGGCTACCAGGTGCCGTTTGGCTCGCGCGAGATGCCTTTCGCCTACGGCTGGGGCACCGGCGGTGTGCAGATCACGGCCAGCATCATTGGCTTGAGCGACGTGCTCAAGGTCATCGACCAGGGCGCTGACGACACCACCAACGCGGTCAACATCCGGCGCTTCTTCGCCCGCACCACTGGCGTGACGACGACCGAAAAAACGCGCGAGGCTACGCTGATCCAGACGCGCCACCGCATCCCCGAGGTGCCACTCACTGCGGCGCAAATTCTGGTTTACCAGGTGCCCATGCCCGAGCCCATGTCCCGGCTGGAGCCGAGCCGACGCGAGACCATCAAGATGCACGCACTCAGCGAATACGGCCTGATGCATGTGCGCTTGTACGAAGACATCGCCCAGCTTGGCGCCATCTCGCGCGCCTATGACTACCCGGTGATGGTGAACGAGCGCTACCTGATGTCGCCTTCGCCCATCCCCAAGTTTGACAACCCCAAGATGCACATGAACCCCGCCCTGCAACTCTTTGGCGCCGGGCGCGAAAAGCGCCTGTATGCCATCCCGCCGTACACCGCCGTGCGCAGCCTCGACTTTGAAGACCACCCGTTCGAGGTGCAGCGCTGGGACCATGCCTGCGCGCTGTGCGGAGCTACGGAAAGCTACCTGGACGAGATGATCGTGGACGACGCAGGCAGCCGCCTGTTTGTCTGCTCCGACAGCGACTATTGCGAGGAACGGCGCGATACGGGCCACGTCGGCACCCAGCAGGCTGTGACTTTGCACGATGCCTTGGCTACGCCGGCTGATGTCATCACGCCCAGCCAGCAGGAGGCCGCATGAAACCGTCCGTGTTGTTGTCGGCGCGTCAGGTCGGCAAGGCCTTTGTGCACCAGGGCCAGCCGCGCTGGGCCTGCCGCGATGTGAGCTTTGATCTCTATCCCGGCGAGGTGCTGGCGGTGGTGGGTGAATCCGGCTCCGGCAAAAGCACGCTCTTGCGCCTGCTGGCCGCGCGTCTGGCCTGTGATGAAGGTTCTGTGCATTACGACGTGCGGGCCGAGTCTGAGAACGAGTCTGCAGGCCTGGTCGATCTGGCGGAGTTGTCAGAGGCTCGCCTGCGCTGGCTGGCGCGCACCGACTGGGGTTTTGTCGAGCAACATGCGAGAGACGGCCTGCGCATGAACGTCTCGGGCGGTGCCAATGTCGGCGAACGCCTGATGGCGCTGGGCGCGCGCCACTACGGAAATCTGCGCAGCGAGGCGGTCTCGTGGATGCAGCGGGTGGAGCTGGACACAGGCCGCATTGACGATCTGCCCGCCACCTACTCGGGCGGCATGCAGCAGCGCCTGCAGATTGCCCGCAACCTGGTGACGCACCCGCGCCTGGTGTTCATGGACGAGCCGACCACGGGCCTGGACGTGTCCGTGCAGGCGCGCCTGCTGGACCTGCTGCGCGAGCTGGTGGACGAGTTGCAACTGGCCGCCGTGGTGGTCACGCACGACCTGGCGGTGGCGCGGCTGCTGGCGCAGCGCATGCTGGTCATGAAAGACGGTTGCGTGGTCGAGCAGGGCCTGACCGACCGCGTGCTGGACGACCCCCAGCATCCCTATACCCAACTGCTCGTTTCCTCGGTGCTGACACCATGACCGCTCTTATTGAAACTATTGCCCTGTCCAAGACCTTCACGCTGCACGGGCGCGGCGGCCTGCAATTGCCGGTGTTTTCCGGTATTGACTTGAGCGTGCAAGCAGGCGAATGCCTGGCGCTGACGGGACACTCCGGCAGCGGCAAAAGCTCTTTGCTGCGCTGCCTGTATGGCAACTACGGCGCCAGCAGCGGGGACGTGCGCATCCGCCATCTGGGCGATTGGGTCAGCCTGTCCAGCGCCGCGCCGCGCGAGGTGTTTGACGTGCGCCGCCGCACGCTGGGTTATGTCTCGCAGTTTCTGCGCGTCATTCCGCGGGTCTCGACGCTCGACATCGTGGCCGATCCGCTGCGCCGCCTTGGTGTCAGCGCCGAAGAGGCTCGCGCACAAGCCGCGCAGTGGCTCAAGCGCCTGAACCTGCACGAGCATTTGTGGCACCTGCCACCGGCCACGTTTTCGGGCGGCGAGCAGCAGCGCGTCAACATTGCCCACGGCATGATCACCGCCCCGCCGGTGCTGCTGCTGGACGAGCCCACCGCCTCGCTCGACGCCGACAACCGGCGCGTGGTGGTGGACCTGATCCACGCCGCCCGTGCGCAGGGCAGCGCCGTGGTCGGCATCTTTCATGACGACGAAGTGCGCGAGGCCGTGGCCACCCGCTGCTTTGATGTCGAGCAACACCGCCAACCCATTTGATATCTCAAGGAAAAAACTCCATGAAACAGCGCATATTCACCAACGCCCGCATCATCACGCAGCAAGAAGAATTCACCGGCACGGTCGTTCTTGAGAACGGTCTGATCCAGTCCATTGACCGCAGCAACACCTCGGTGCCCGGTGCCGAAGATTGGGCGGGCGACTGGCTGATGCCCGGCCTGGTCGAGGTACACACCGACAACCTGGAAAAGCACCTGTCGCCGCGCCCCGGCGTGCTGTGGAATGCCCACGCCGCCATGACAGTGCACGATGCCCAGTGCGCGGCAGCGGGCATCACCACCGTGCTGGACTCGGTGGTAATTGGCGACCTGGATGAAGGCGGCGCGCGCAGCCAAACGCAGCACACCTCGATTGCCGCCCTGCATCAATGCAGTGAAGAAGGGTTGATGCGCGTCGAGCACCTGCTGCACCTGCGCTGCGAACTCTCCGCGCCCGACATGCTGGAGGTGTTTCACGAATACGCCGACGACACGCTGCTAACACTGGTCAGCATGATGGACCACACGCCCGGCCAGCGCCAGTGGCGCGACATGAAAAGCTACCGCCGCTACACCGAGCGCAACGGCAGCTACAGCGATGCCGATTTCGAGGCCATGATTGCGCAGCGCAAGGCCGACCAGCAGGCTTATTCCCTGCCGCACCGGGTCGAAATCGTGCGCGAATGCCAAACCCGCGCACTGCCACTGGCCAGCCACGACGACACCTTGCTCAGCGACATTGCCCTGGCGGTGGAAGAGGGCGTGGTGATGTCCGAGTTCCCGACCACGGTGGAGGCGGCGCAGGCGGCGCGCCATGCTGGCATGGCCATCATCATGGGCGGACCCAACATGGTCAAGGGCGGCTCGCACTCGGGCAACGTGTCGGCGGCCGAGCTGGCGCAGCTCGACTTGCTGGACATTTTCTCGTCCGACTACGTGCCCAGCAGCCTGCTGATGGCCACCTACATGCTCGGGCAGACGCAAGGCTGGAGCTTGCCCAAGGCGGTGCGCACGGTGACCATCAACCCGGCCCGCGCCATTGGCCTGCAAGACCGTGGCGACGTGGCCCTGGGCCAACGCGCCGACCTGCTGCGCGTGCGCATGAACCGCGTCGGCATGCCGGTGGTGCTGGAGACCTGGCTGGCTGGCAAACGCGCCTTTTGAAACCATCAAGAGAAAAGGGAAGTTGTAAACATTCCCGTTTCGTCATTGCGAGCGCAGCGCGGCAATCCATGACTCCTGGATTGCCGCGCTGCGCTCGCAATGACGGATTAATACAAGTGCCCTGAATCTGAAGAGAACCTGTCATGCCTTACACCCACATTGCCACCCACAACCTGCCAGCGCCCGTCACGCTAGGCCTGGCCCCTGCACTGGCACCGACTGCCATCGTGCGCGACTGCCGCTTTGGCCGCTACACCCAGGTCGGCGAGCAGACCCGCATGGAAGATTGCCTGCTGGATGACTACGCCTACGTGCAGCATTTTTGCGACCTCATGTCGGCAGACGTCGGCAAGTTCGCCAACATTGCCAACATGGTGCGCGTCAACCCCGGCTTTCACCCGATGGAGCGGCCCACGTTGCACCATTTCACCTACCGGCCCACCATGTACGACATGGATGACCATGACGATACCGACTTCTTTGCCTGGCGCAGCAGGCAACGCGTGGTCATCGGGCACGACACCTGGATCGGCCACGGCGTGGTCATCATGCCGGGCGTGCGCATAGGCAACGGCGCGGTGGTCGGCAGCAACTCGGTCGTCACCAAGGATGTGCACGCCTACGCCATCGTCGCCGGTGCGCCCGCCAAGGTGATCCGCCAACGCTTTCCGTGCGCCATCGCCGAGGCACTGGAAGCCACGGTCTGGTGGGATTGGGACCACGACACCTTGACAGCGCGCCTGCCTGAGTTCAAGGATTTGCGGGGGTTTTTGGCCAAATACGCGCCTTGAGAGGTTGCGCTGAGTCTTGTGCAGTCGCTATTGATTTGGTAGCTGTTCACGCATGTTGTACGGGGGCTGCGGGCTTATTTGGCATATGAATTTGCCCAGCTTGCCAGCACCCGCATGACGGCGTGACAGCAGCCCGGTGCGCGTTCGCCGCAACGCTTGCATGCCGGGGGCAGCGCAAGCCCGGTCATAATTCAATCAAACAAATGGGGGAAAGCTTTCAAACCCCTGTCGCGACTGCCTCAGCAGGCGGTTCAGTCCAACATGGTTTATCAGCCGCGGGAGGCGTTCTTGGTTTCAATCAGCATTGCAGCACGGCGGATAAGCACTAATCGTATGTTTTTGAGCGCCTACAACGAAAGGAACCTTGGCAGTAATGAGACGACGCAGAAAAAACAGTGCGAGAAGTAACCTGCAAATGTTAGGGTACTTTCACAGCCCAAAGAGTGGCGCTTTGCCTGCATTGTTGTCAATAGCTGGAGCGCTAGGACTGATTGCAGCGTTCCTAGAAATCACGCGAAATGCATCGACAGTCACCATGACAGGTGGCGTAATTTTAGTGATTTTCGGCCTAATAAAATGGTCTAACTTATTGCGTCAGCGAAAACTGATGCAATCCATTGACTTGCAGGCGATTGACGCGATGAGCGGCCATGCATTCGAACATTACGTCGGCCAACTTTTGAGCCAGCAAGGTTATCAAACAGAAGTCACCAGAGGCTCTGGCGATAATGGAGTCGACATCATTGCTAAGATGAATGGCGTCAAATGGGCAATTCAATGCAAACGCCAAGCCAGCAAGGTATCCCGTAATGCAATAAGTGACGCAGTCGCAGCCACAAATTCCACGTTGTTCAACTGCTCACGTTCAATGGTTGTCACCAACAACTATTTCAGCAAAGCAGCCATCGCGTACGCACGCTCGACAAAGTGTGTTCTTGTTGATCGATCCACTTTGGCTACATGGATCAACTTTGCAGTTAATCGACCAGCTAATTCAATAGAAAAATCAGAAATGGCTCTAATCAATTGCACTGAATGTGGCAAACAGATTTCGGATCGAGCATTTGACTGCCCTGGTTGCGGTTGCCCTCTGGTAACAGAACCGCGCTCCAGTATCAACTGGAAAGAGCACATCGACCGTATCAAAAATATGCCCCGTCTGAAGCAAAAGATTTCAATCATCTTGCTTGCATTCACAATTGGTTTCTTTCTAAATCCTACCTCGATGACTCATCGGAAAAAGATTTTGGAAACATCTTCGCAACAGCCCAAAGGGGCCGGCACCTTGGAAGTAATTTTGGCTGCAACCCGGGTAAATTACCACGTCACTGCTCTGGGTCTGGCTTCTTACACGGAGGTAGACAATAAAGTCGTAACCATCGGCTTTGGTGGATTCGTTATTCTGCTTTGACGCATCAGGAACGATCCATCCGCTGCGCTGCCATTTAAACTTTATATCAACATCAAAAATGGCTTTACTTAATTGCACGGAATGCGGCAGACAGATTTCAGAACGAGCGTCGAAATGTCCCGGATGCGGAAATCCCAATGAGCCGCGACGCGGATATGCCGATTCGCCGGAAGACCCATTACCTAGCTGGATCGGAAAATTCCTGATCGTTTTAGCAGTATTTGTTGTCGGGTGCTTCTTGAATCCATCTGCACAAGCACATCAGACAAAGATCCGCGCCGTATTTTCTGAACAACATCCGATTGCTAGCGCATTTGGCGTTGGCTACTTTGCGTCGTCTATCGTTAGCTACCATCAGACTGCAATTGGACTGGCTTCTTACACCGAGATTGATAACAAGATCGCAACCATCGGATTTTTTGGAATGGTGTTTGTCCTCTAGCTGTAAAGTGCCATTGGGGCCAGGCTCGGATTAACCCAACAGGCAACGCGTGGATATTGGTCTCGACGGTCACGGCGTGGTCATCATGCCGGGGGTGCGTATTGGCAACGGCGCGGTGGTCGGCAGCAACTCGGTCGTCACCAAGGATGTGCCCGCCTACGCCATCGTCGCCGGTGCGCCCGCCATGGTGATCCGCCAACGCTTCCCGCGCGCCATCGCCGATGCACTGGAAGCCACCGCATGGTGGGACTGGGACCACGACACTTTGATGGAGCGCCTGCCTGAGTTCAAGGACCTGCGGGGTTTTTTGGCCAAATATGCGCCTTGAGAGCTGGCGCTGAGCGTTGTGCAGTTGCTATGAATTTGATAGTTGTTCACGCACATTGCACGGGGGCTGCGGGCTTATTTGCTATATGAAGGCAGCATCGATGTCATTTTGCGGGGCATCATGCGCGCCTTTCAATACGTCGAAACTTGCGCCGTCATGATCATCATCGTAGGCACTGTGACGCTCATTGATGTGATCTTGGCGCGGATCAGGCAGTCGTTGATACAGAGAAAGAGATTGCGCGAAATTTGATCAGGGCTGCGGGGGTGAATCGGCGCATTCGCTTTAAGCCTGCCACCCATGTCACATGAATGACATGCAGCTAGATAAGAATCGCACTGAATTAGCATTTCATTTATAGGACTAACCTTCATCATGCGCATTCGAAACTTCACAATTCCGAGCTTGTCTTTGCTTGCGTTGATCCTCGCCGGATGCGGTGGTGGTGGCAGTGATGCTCCCGCACCCACCGTTAGTAGGTCGGTGTTGGCTGTCACGGGTGATATGCCTTATGGGGCTAGTCCTACCGACACGGTTGAGTTTGCCGCCAATCCGGCCTACATCGCAGCGATCAATGCTGACAAGGATGTCTCAATGGTGCTGCATGCAGGCGACATTCACTCGGGTAAGGAATATTGCACGCAAGCTTACGACACATCCATTTATAGCCAATGGGCTGCATTCAAGGCACCACTGGTCTACACGCCTGGTGACAATGAATGGACAGACTGCCACAAGAAAAAAGAAGGCGGCGGCCTCTACAACACTACGACTGGCCTGATCGACTATGTCGTTGATTCCAGCAACAACCTGGTCGACTATGCCGGCGGCGACCCGGTGGCCAACCTTGAACTGGTTCGCTCAGTATTCTTTGCTGCGCCCGGAAAAACGCTGGGTGGTTCCATGTCCGTCCACACACAGGCGCAAGAGTACGATCCTGCCCACCCGACTGACAGCAGCTACGTTGAGAATGTCTGGTTTGAAAAGTCCGGCGTGTTGTTTGTGACATTGAATATTCCAGGTGGCTCCAATAACGGAACTGATCCCTGGTATGGCGTGCCCGCTATGAATCCGGCTCAAAAAACACTTGTTACAAACTACACCGGTGCTGCAATGCGCTGGCTGGATACCGCCTTCGCCAAAGCTGCTGCCAATGGCGACAAGGCTGTGGTGATCATGGAGCAAGCCGACATGTGGGATCTGGACGGACTCACCATGGCGGATCTGCATTTGACCCAGTACAAGCAGTATGTCGACAAAATTGCTGGCCTTACAACCACGTTTGCAAAGCCGGTGCTGTTGATCAACGGAGACTCACATTTTTACCGCTCGGATAATCCACTTGTGAAAGGTGCCGCGTGCAAAGTTGAGGTACCTTCTGTCACAGGCAGCAAGTCGGTCATTACAACAGCCTGTGCGAATAGCGTTGCAAATGGCGCCCTTAAAGGACTGACTCTAGCCGATCCCTTTGACACCGTGCAACCCGCCGGTTCCTATAACGTTGCCAACTTTCATCGAATTGTTGTCCATGGCAATGCCACCGCCAGTGGAACTGACAAAGAGTATGTCAAGCTGGTAGTCGACCCAAGTGTCAACGCTGCAGCCAGTGAGAATGCTTTTGGTCCATTTAGTTGGACACGCATGCAACCTTGATGTCTGCTTGAAGCTATAGGTTCACTTTAGCTTTGGTTGAGGAAGATGCTGAAGGCCTGGTAAAACTAGGCCTTCTTCATTTAGGCATTCAAATGCCAAGAGCAACGGGTTCTTGTATTGAACCTTAATCCGATCCTGGCCCCTTTTTCACTCAATTGAGCCGGATTGACAGTCGCGTCGATGGCGGTGTGCCACAGAACTTTCAGGACGAACGTTCACCCGAGCCAGTCGCCTTGGCGTAAGTTCAGGGTCGATGTTCACCTGCACTGACGGATGGGAAATTCAAGCGCTTGTTGAACTCTTGCCGACCGTTTCAGTCAGTTCATGTATTGGGGGTTGCTGCTCCATAACGGTCATTCGCCGAACCGAATTCTCCATTGCGTCATTCCGCCCAAGAAATCAGGCACTGCCGGTGGCGGACTCTTGTGCAGCGTCAAGAGTCATTCGCCACGGTCAGCTTCCAGGTAAGCCAATTGTGCGATTTTGGATGCGGGGCAGTGGATGTTCGCTGCGACCCGCTACGTGCTCCTCACCGGTAATTCACCTGTTCGAACTCAGTGGCACAAAGCTGCCATTCAGAAATCAGCCTCATCCATAGCTGAATGGCAGTAAAGTGGAAATTTGAAGTCTGGTCACGGCTCGCGACAGCGCCACAAAGTGCACTGGCATTTCAAAACTTCGTTAACAAATCGATACAAATGCAAATTTGACTTGCATCAGGGAAATTTGCATCGTTGCCGGATCATGCTCTTTGAGCCTCTAGACTGCAGCGCACTATTAAAAGCAAGGTGGCATAGACCACCAAACTAAATACTAAGGTGATATGCAGGCGAGGAAATCAGCAAGTCAATGTGCGCATCTATTCATTGCCACCACTCTATTCAGTTGCGTATTACTTTTCACCGCTAGCCTAGCGCAGGCACAAGTCGCTGCCAGCTCTGAGCGCGATGCCGCTGAGCAACGCTGTGCCTTAGAGCGTGAAGCACAGATTCGCGAGCAACAGGAACGCACGCCCGATGCGGGTGCACAGCCCGGCCAGAGTGATTTGCTCATCACTTACCAACAGGCCTTTCCGTTCCGATGGTTTCTCTCCGCTGACGACAGCGGCACCAAAGGCACCGGCAAGTACCAGTGGGCAATCCCCCTGTCCTTTGACAACATGTGGACCTGTTGGTGGGCAACTGGCTCACTGGCGCCGTCATGGGCGTGAGCGGGGGTTTCAAGAACCTGCAATACGAGCTATTCACGGTGCCACGGTCTCCAAACCCGAGGGCTTCAAGCCCCCAGCAGCGTGGTCGGGTTCAGTCAGAACTGGGCGTACTGAGCTTGCCCCTCAATGAGTTCGTCAAAACCGGTCTGGGAAACTGGTTTTGGTTTATCAACCATCCCAAAACATTTAAAGAGAAACAACCGATGAAACTCATCAAAACTGCATTTGTCAGCGCACTCGCGCTGACCCTGATGGCTTGCGGTGGTGGCGGCGATAGCTCCACAACGCCAATCAATGCAACCCCTACGTTGAATACAGCTGAATTCCTGGGGACCTGGCATCGCATGGATGTTGGGAGCTGTTTCAGTACTTTTTCGTACGGCAACTACTGGTTTACCGCTGACCCAATAGTCATCACTGACACAACGTTGGCATCCACGCTGACCGCTTATACAGATGCAGCATGTACGCTCAAAGCCGGTAAGGTGACCGAGACTTACACGGTCAACTTTTCTCAGGGCAGCGTAGCGGGTAAGACCAACGTTCTGCGGGTCAATCTGGTGTACTCAGGCTCCACGAGCGGCGCGGACGGCGGCAGTGGTCTGACCCTGACCAAGACGCCGGATGGCAGCGGAACAGGCGGCAACTCTAAAGGCTTGTTAGATGTGGACAGCAGCAAGCTGTACCCCGGTGATCCGAAGTCTGCACTTGATGCGGACGGTTATCCCACCACAATCTCCACCACGGTTTACTACACCCGGTAAACCAAGGTGATGAAAGTCAGCCATCAGGTGTCTACCTGAAGGCTGACTGATGCAACACCTGTCGCTGAGTTCCTTTTTAAACGTCACATTGGCCTGTCATGCACTAAAGGGGCTAGGCTCGGATAAATAATGCCATCGCCGATGCAATGGAAGCCACCGCATGGTGGGACTGGGACCACGACACCTTGGCCGATCGCTTTCCTGAGTTCAAGGACTTGCGGGGATTTTTGGCCAAATACGCGCCTTGAGAGGTGTTTGGCTCCGTTTGATTTATGGGTCGATCAAGTCCCCATGGCCTTGTCCAGAAGCTGCAAACCGCGAGCTTCTTGCCCCGTGCCACGGGCAGAGCGAATCTGAAACCGCGTCTCGGCATCAAATTCGGCCAGCATCAAGGTGGTCATATCGTCGATCAAACGATTCAAAGGTGTGCCACGGCTTTTTGCCAGTGCCTTCAAGCGCCGATGTTTTTCGTCAGGCAAGCGAACGGTCAATGCAGTCATTTACAGCTCCTTTAAAAAGTCTTCCGGGGAAGTTACCCGTAGCGCAGGGAAAAGCATCTGGCTACTTTGCAGGTCACGCAGATTGCGCGTGACGATGAACTCGGCACCACCGGCCACGGCAAGCTCAATCAAGTGGTTATCTGATTCGTCTGACAGGTTGGGCCGCCATAGGTAGTACACCTTGGTCCATTCACAAAGGGCCAGAAAAATATCCAGCAAGCTCTCGCGTTCACTGGCATTGAGCCTGCTTTTGGTGAAAAGCGCTTCACGCCCGAGAACCGCTTCGTATTCGGCGAGCAACGATGCGCCTATCAACGGTGTGAGCTTGTGCTCAAAACATGCCCGTATGACCGCATTGGATGCCCCCGAGCCAATGCAAGCACCCACAAAGACGTTGGTATCAATGACTATACGCATGGCTAAATGGTAGCATATTTGCCACCAAATGAGGGCTAAGAGTTGAAAGAGATGCCGTCAAAGCGTGACCGGGTGCCTGCCTGGGTTCAAGGGCTTACGGGGTTTTTGGCCAAATATGCGCCTTGAGAAGTGGTGCTGAGTGATGAACAGTTGCTATTGTTTTTGCAGCTGCTAACGCACATTGCACGGTGGCTAGAGGCTTGTTTGTTATATGGAGGCGGCATCGACGGCAGTGATTACCCACCCAGTGTCTGGTCCTGTTTTTTGTACCAGGCAAGTGCGTGCGCAAAATGCTGGGGATCAAAATCTGGCCAAAATTCGTCCCTGACATAGAAATCCGCATAAACCGATTGCACCGGAAGAAAACCGCTCAAGCGGCGCCCGCCGCCCCAGCGCACGATCAAATCCAGACGTGAAACATCGCCGGAACGCAGGCCGCCATTTTTCAGACCGTCCAGATCCCATTCCCATCCATAGTTGATCAGTAGATTGACCTTGATCCCTGTACCTTGGCGCTGCCGGAATTCTTTGAGTGCTGCGGGGAACTGCGCCGAAGTCTCATCGCCGACCACCAGCAGAGCTGCGCCACGACGCGCAATTTCGAAGGCGAATGCAACGCTGGCGCCACTGAACGCCTCTTTTTGAATGGAAGGACGCTTGGTATTGTCTTGGGTAAAGCAATAGATGGACGTTTCCTCGATCCCACGCTCTTTGCATTGCTCATACAGCAGCAAGCCAGGTTTGATCCCCTGCGCATAGCCGTCTTGTTTGGGCAGTCCATGGTCCACCGCCCAGCGGCGATTGCCATCAGGAATAAATCCGACGTGACGCGGAACATTATTTTTGGTCATTGCGATTCGTATTTCTATAGGCCGCAGGCGATACGGCAGGTCAAGTCGCGATGTTACGCAAGGCGATGCCAATGGTCCGTGCGGCAGCGCACGGACCGCTGTGGAAGCACCGGGTACCGTCACACGGTTTTACCGTCAATCTTCAAGGAGATATTCATGGTTAAGTACCAGATAGCAGTTATCGTCGGCAGCCTTCGTCAAGACTCATTCAATCGCAAACTGGCCAACGCCATGGCGAAGTTGGCGCCTTCGGAGTTCTCGTTCAAGCAGCTACAAATCGGCGATTTGCCGCTCTATAACCAGGACGATGACGCCAACCAGGCAGAGTCGGTCAAGCACCTGAAGAGCGAAATCAAGGCCGCGCAAGGTCTTTTGTTTGTCACGGCCGAATACAACCGTTCGATTCCTGGCATTCTCAAAAATGCGATTGACCACGCCTCGCGCCCATACGGGCAAAGCGCCTGGACCGGCAAACCAGCTGGTGTGGTGGGTGTTTCGGTGGGCACTATCGGTACCGCCCTGGCGCAACAGCATTTGCGCAATGTGCTGGCGTACCTTGACGTGCCAGTGCTGGGCCAGCCTGAAGTATTCATTCAGGCCAAGGAAGGATTGTTTGACGCGGACGGCGGCCTTGGCACGGACAGTAAAACATTCCTGCAAAGCTGGATGGACCAGTACCTTGCCTGGGTAAAAAAGCACACGGTCTAGTGCCTTCATTGCTCGGGCTGAAGTCTGTGGCCCAACAATGCTTGGGCCACGCGCGGACTAGGGGAACCTATAAGGCTCGTTGATTTCAAGCGCAACGACTGATGCGACATCAGGCACGGCCCGCTCATCGAGCGCAGCCAGAACCAGATCAGGATTCATCGACTGCTGCAATGCCACTGCTTCGGGATCATGGCGATTCTTGACATTGGGTAAGTCGCGCCTGAGTTCTTCCAGAAGATCGATCATCTTGGCCGCCTTCTGCTCAGTCAACAGAGTTACTTTCAGATCCAGATGCGCTCTTTGCTCCTCAAGCTTGGTCAGGCGGTTTTGCCTGATCAGGACCACGGTGGTCGTTAACAAGGCGGCAAGGCCAACGATGCCCTGTAGCCAGAAAAAGGGCGGGGGGTCAAATTCCGTCAGCCCCAGCTGCCTCATTGAAATGTCGCCCAGCGTCCAGAGGGCCACAAAAAGCAAGATGAGACCCAAAAAGGCCGGCTGACCGATGACGCAACTGATACGTTCAAGCAAGCGCTGCCAGTAGCTAATTTTTTCGTCTTCACGCGTGTAGAAATCCAGTACGGCGTGGATGTTTTGGCTGATTTGTTCATTCTCGGACGACAAAGGCACCCCCGCCAGCGGTGCTTCTGGATCTATCGCAATGGAAGGCTTATTCTTCATAAGATGGGCACTACGCCAAGGTCCGCACGGATTTTTCCCGCTCCCATTGGCGAGTTTGTGCAGCAACGATAAACCGGTCAACGTCGCTGCTACCAAAAATACCTGCATCCGCCCAGACATTCGCTTTTTCCAAGAGTGCTTGTGCGCCTTGGTCCAAGACAATAGCCTTGAGATGGTTGAAGGCGTCACGAAGGAAGTCCACCGCGGCGCTCTCCATCGACAGTGCCTTGGCGCCGTCTGCCGACAAGAGAATGGCCACCGCATCAAACAGCACGGAGGGTGTGCCAGCCAATTGCCCGTCGGCCATGAGCATCGAGCCATCGGCAAGCGTAATGCTCCCTACTCTCGGAGCAATGATCTTCACACTGGCGCCGGCATCTACCACAGCCTTGCGCAGCTTCCTGATAACAGTCCCGTCTGATTCTTGTGTGATCAGAATGCCAATGGTGCGGCCCCTGAGCGTCCCCTTCATCTTGCCGATGATCTGCAATGCGGGCGAAAGCGCCATCTCCTGCACCGGCGCTGCCGACACCGGCGCATCGGGCAGTTTGTCAAAGCCCAGGCCAGCACCGACCCGTTGCGCCAGATCTTCGTCGACATGTCGCAGGTGAGCGACCATGGCCTCTCGGATATGCAAGTGGTCAACTTTGGACAGTTCAAAAACGAAAGCCGAGGCGATATGCGCCTGCTCATACCCGCTTTGGCTGCGATAGAACTGCCGCGCCTGGCTGTAGTGATCGGCGAAGCTCGACGCGCGGATACGTCCTTTCATGCCAGATTCAGTAGTGGCGACGCTATGAAAGCTTTTGACTGGGGTTTCGCGCGGAGAGATTGTCGATAAGGAATTTGGCTCATAGGCAACGCGACCCGTCGGCTGCGCCATCTGCATATGGCCGTCGCGCTGCTGGTTGGCAAACGGGCACTTGGGCGCGTTAATTGGAATCTGGTGAAAATTATGGGAGCCCAAGCGCGAAAGCTGCGTGTCGAGATAGGAAAACAGGCGGCCCTGCAAGAGCGGATCGTTCGAGAAATCGATGCCAGGCACGACATGGGAAGGGCAATAGGCTACCTGCTCGGTTTCAGCGAAGAAATTGTTTGGCCAGCGATCCAGCACCATGTGGCCGATCACTTGCAAGGGCACCAACTCTTCGGGAATCAATTTGGTCGCGTCAAGGTGGTCAAACGGAAATCGATCCGCATCCTCCTGGCTAAAAATCTGTACTGCCAAGTCCCATTCAGGAAAGTTGCCAGCGGCTATGGCCTCGAACATGTCACGGCGGTGGAAGTCCTGGTCAGCGCCCGCGATCTTCACCGCCTCATCCCAAATGGTTGACTGCAAACCGAGCTTGGGGCGCCAGTGAAACTTGACGAAGGTGGACTGCCCCGCAGCGTTTATCAGTTGGAAGCTGTGCACGCCAAAGCCTTCAATCATTCGCAACGAACGCGGCAGGGTGCGGTCAGACATGATCCACATCACCGTGTGCATGGATTCGGGCGTGAGTGAAATGAAATCCCAGAACGTGTCGTGCGCGGTGGCTGATTGCGGAAAGCCCCGGTCGGGTTCCATCTTGACCGCATGAATGAGGTCCGGGAATTTGATGGCATCCTGGATGAAGAACACCGGGATGTTGTTGCCCACCAGATCCCAGTTGCCTTCCTGGGTGTAAAACTTGACGGCAAACCCACGGATGTCACGAGGGGTGTCAACCGAACCCGCCCCTCCCGCAACCGTGGAAATGCGGGTGAAGACGGGCGTCTTTACCCCAAGCTCGGTCAGTATCCGGGCGATGGTGTGTTGTTCCAACGAGGTGGTGAGTTCGAAGTATCCATGTACCCCCGTGGCGCGGGCATGAACAATCCGCTCGGGGATACGCTCATGATCAAAATGGGTGATCTTTTCGCGGAGGATGAAATCCTCCAGCAGCGCAGGGCCGCGGGGATTGGCCTTGAGTGAATTTTGATTGTCAGACAGCGCGACCCCCTGGTTCGTCGTAAGGGTGACATGCTCGCCAGCCAAAGACTGATGCAGTTCACCACCGACGGACTGGCGCGAATCCGTACTTGCGCCGAGATCACTCTTCGGTTCATGATCGCCTGAACTTTGGGCCGCTTTAAACCTGCTCATGATGGGTTCCTGAGAATTACTTTGACAAATTCTCCTTTCAGACGAGGTGTCGAATCTGTACGCCGTTTCACATAGCGACGAACACTTCTGCGGTGTCGAATGGTTAAAGGCCAATTCCACGCCTATTTATTGGACGATTACACGGTGCCCGTCGCTTGCAGTGACCAGCTTGCGTCGCCGTGCAACGCCAGGGTATGGCGGTGGTGCTTCGCGATGGCGTGGTGGTGACTGACGCTGATCGGCGTGATGGACAGCGCTGCCAGTTGACCGTAAAGCAGTTCCTCATTAGCACCGTCCAGCGCGCTGGTGGACTCGTCAAGTAACAAGTAGCGCGGCCGGGCGAGCAAGGCACGCGCAAAGGCCAGGCGCTGCTGCTCGCCCACCGACAGCACCCGGGACCAATCCAACACGATGCCCAGGCCGCCAAAGCGTTTAGCCAGCGTCGGCAAATTCACGCGCTCCAGCCATCTCAACAGTTCGTCGTCCGGGATGGCCCGTCCGGTTTGCGGATAGGTCAGTTGGCAACGCAGGTCGCCCAGCGGCAGGTACGGCTGTTGCGGCAGGAACAGCATCTCCGCCCCACCGGGCCGCGTGATGTGGCCCGAGCCCGTGTTCCACAAGCCGGCAATCACGCGCAACAAGGAACTCTTGCCCGCGCCACTGGGCCCGACGATCATCAAGCCCTCGTTGGGAGCCACCGTCAGTGTCAGCGCTTTCACCAGCAGTTGTTCGTGGTTCGGCGTGAACACGGTGACATCCAACAGGGCGAGCCCGTCGCCATGCGTGGTTTGAATGGTTGTATCTACGTCGGATGTGCTGGCGCCCGCTTCTTCCAGGGCGTGTGAGAAGGCATGCAGCCGGTCAACGCCAGCGGAAAAGCGGCTCAGGCCGTCGAAGTTTTGGACGATCACGGTTAGCGCGCTCAAAATCGCCGCGAAAGCACCCGCCGCCTGGATCGCCCGACCCACCTCCAGCTCGCCCGACAGCACATCATTGGCAATGATCACGGTGGGCAGCACGATGGTCAAAAAGCTGTGGCTGTATTGCAAGAGATTGAGCTTGAACTGCCAACGCAACATACGCTGGTAGTTGGTATAGAGCTTGTCGAACACCCGCTGTAGCGCCGACATCTCACGCGCCTCGCCATCGTGAAAGGCGATGGGCTCGGCATGTTCACGCACCCGCACCAAGCTGAAGCGAAAGTCGGCTTCGCGCTGCAGTTGGCGAAAGTTCAGCGCGATCAGGCGCTTGCCAAACACCGCGCCCGTGAACAGGGTACTGAGCACCGCATACACGATCAAAAAGTAGACCAAACTGCGCGAGATGGTCCACAGTACGGCGGAAAAGGCCACCAGATCGATCACCGAACCCAGCGCGATCATCGAGAAATACAAAGACCGCTGGGTGAAGCTGTTGATGTCTTCCGCAATACGCTGGTCCGGGTTGTCGATACCGCTGGTGTTGAGCCGGTAGTAGGCGCGCTGGCTGAAATAGCGCTGCAAAAAGCGGTCGGTCAACCAGCGCCGCCAGCGCAGGCCCAGCACGTCGCGCACATAGAAGTACAGCGCATAAATGGGCACCGCCGCCACCAAAATGACCGTATAGAAGCGGATGGAGGTCCAGAACCGCTCAGAATCTTTGGCGGCAAGGGCTGACGTGAACTCACCCGTCTCATGGTTAAAGAGCACGCTGAAAGCCGTCTGCCCCAGCAATAGCACGATCAGCAGCGCGAACATGCCCCAAGCGGGCCAGCGTTCATTGGAGAGCCAATACGGTCGGGCGATGGCGACGAAGCGGAACCAAAGGCGTGCGTTGAATCCGGGTGTCTCTTTGCTTGTCATGGGGGACTTGACTCAATGGGTATGTCAAGCGAGCGTCGCCTATTTCGCTGGCGCTGCCATACGGGCCAGGTCGTCGCGTTTTTCTTGCAGATATTCGTCCAGGTCCAGCTCGTGCAATTGGGTCGTATGCTGCTCAGTCAGTTCAAACCAGGCGCGCAAGCGGGCCTCCATGAGTGCCTGCGACGTGCCACTGCCCACGCTGGTATACGCTTGTAGCGCCAGGTAGTTGCGCATGACATTGCGCTCCAGCGAGCCACGCTCACCCTTCACAAACTGCGTCTCTCCATCCGCCCCGCTGCCCAGGCTGGTAATGGTAAAGCCGATCTTGGTCCGCCCGGCCGTCGCCAAATACAGGCGCATGGCGGTTTTGGCCAGCGTGCCATAGCGGTAGGTGTAACCAAAGTGCAAAAAGGTGTGTTTATCGTCCAGCGGGGTAGCTTCGAACACGATACGGTAGTCGCTGGTCAACAGTGGCCCGCTGGCCGCCGACAGTGCAACGTTGAGGTAGTCGTCGGAGGAAACGCCCAACTGCATGGCGTAGACCATGTGGTAGGTGGTTCCCGCTGATGCGCGTTTGGCGCCAACCTCTAGCGTCAGTTGAGGCCCGACCGAGCCGCTGGACACCCGGCAGGAGCGTACATTGAGGTGCAGAAATAAAACCTGACAGACCGAATCGGCCGACCGCAACACCGCGCTGACACGCGCAAAGGGCTGCGCCAGCTCAGCGTAGACATCTCCTTCCAGCCGGTTGTCACTTTCATTGGAGTCCAAGTGAATCGGCGCACCAACACCCGCCATCAGGGTCTGCGGACTCAGGCTGCTGCGCCGGGCCAACAACTCTGCAGCTGGCATGGAGGCCTGTGCTGCAACAAGCCCGGTCCAGCACCCCAACACGACGGCAAGGCCAGCATGGCGTGACTTGGAAATGGCTCGCATATGTGTTTTTTGGAGGTTTGTCGTCTTACTGGTCGTTGCGCTTGCTGTCCGGCGTACCCAACATGTCCGCTATAGCCAGTGCGTTCAAGCCCGCAGGAACGAGAGCAGCGCATCATTGAACGCCTGCGCGTGAGACACGTTAAACCCGTGCGGCGCACCGCTCACCGTCACCAGCTTGCTGTGGCGCACGGCGCTGTGGGTGCGCTGGCCCGAGCCTTCGATGGGCACGATCACGTCCGCATCGCCGTGGATCACCAGCGTGGGCACGGTCACCTTTGTCAGGTCTTCGCGGAAGTCGGTTGTGCCGAACGAGTCCATGCAAGCCAACGCCGCGTGCTGCGCGGACTGCTGGCACAGGGTGATCGCCGCGCCGCGTTGCGACTCGGTGACCTGCAGCACGCCGTTGGCGGAGTAGAAGTCCTTGGTGAACTGGTCGAAAAAGGCACTGCGGTCCTGCTCTAGCGCCTTCCACATCTGCTGCGCCTTCTCGGGCGTGAGTGGGCCTTCGGGGTTGTCGGCCGTCTTCATCAGGTACGGCGGCACGGCCGCGGCAAACACCACGCTGTGCAGGCGCGATTCGCCGAAACGGGCGATGTAGCGCGCCACTTCACCCCCGCCCATCGAGAAGCCCACCAGCGTCACGTCCTGCAGTCCGCACTGGTCCATGACGCGGTGCAGGTCGTTGGTCAGCGTGTTGTAGTCGTAACCTGACGCCGGTTTGTCCGAGCGGCCGAAGCCCCTTCGGTCATAGGTCACCAAGCGATAGCCCGCGGCGCGCAGCGCCGACACCTGTGGCTCCCAGGCCTGGGCCGAGAGTGGCCAGCCATGGATCAGCACCACCGGTCGGCCGCTGCCACCGCTGTCGTCGATGTGCAGGTGCACGGTGTCCGCAAACGCGATCTCGGTGCTGCTCAATTCTTCCTGGTTTGCGGTGGCGCCAGCGGCAGCGCCACCTAGTGCGCCGGCAACGCCACCCAGCGCGGTTCCGACCACCACGCCCACCGGACCGGCTACCATCACGCCGATGGCCGCGCCAGTGGCCATGCCGGCCACTGTACCGCCCCCTATCAATACCGAGTTGGCCTCGCGCTCTGCTTCCTGGGGCATGAGCGGAGTCTGCGCCGCATCATTCGGGTCCTGCGACGGAATGCCGTGGCCGGGGAGGGCCTGCTCGGCAAGGTCTTCGTCGGCAGGTCCGGTGTTGGACAAAGGGGGAATCAATGGGGTCATGCGCTTCTCCTGGGTTAACTGACGTTGGAACGAACACGAGGCTTGGGAAGTAAAGTGTCAAGTGACATTAGTCCTCGATAGCGGTCCGGTCTGTACGAAGGCGCACAGTTCATCGCTCATCGCAGGACAAGCTATGCGCCAATTCGCCCTGGTTGTGGATGATGCAGTCAGAGCGCAGGCTTGAGAGCCATCCATTGGTCATGGTGTCCAGGCCGCAGATAAATACCCACAGGCCGTTCTGCATCGGCTATCCGTTTGAACGGCTGCCCCGGCGTGAGTTGGACAATATGCGCCCTGACTGGTGACGCATGAGCATCATGCAATCGCTACTTATTTGATAGCTGTTCGCGCATATCGCACGGGGGCTAGAGCTATATTTTACCGTAGATAAAACTACAAACTGCATCAGTCGGTAGTTCAATCGGGCGCATCTTCAAACCATCAAAAACCTCGTGCAGTGTGCGGTGGCTTGCTCTTTGATGTCATCACCGAAAACGCCACTGGACGTGCAGGCTCAGGCACTCGCCGGTGTGCAGCACGCGCAGACCCGGTTGACCGGATGCATGGAAGGCGTCGATGGGATGGGTGATCGGCTCAAAGCAAAAGGCGGGGCCCGCTGGTGGGCGGTACAAGAGGCAATAGCCATCGCTTAGGCCCCGGTCCTGGATCTCTGGCACTCGGATGTCCAGGCTCAATTGGTGTTCGGGCCAGTTGATGCTGCCCAGGCCAGACCAGCCGGTGAAGGCGTTATCGACCAAGGTGCCGTTCACATCCAAGCCCGCATTCAAGTCCCAGCTGGCGGGGAAATCCGTGGTGTGGGAGGTGGGCAGCGGGTCTGCACCGCTGAGCCACACCCCTTGCACCGCCGCCTGAAGCCGGGTTTGTGGGGTGCGAAGAAACCAGGGGTGCAGTCCCAGACCATAGGGCAGGGGTGATGCGCCCAGATGGGTCACGCTAAGGGTCTGGTTTAGCCCGCCTGCCAGCAGTTGGAAGGTCTGGGTTGCCTGATAGTCGTAGGGGTTGCCGTCAAAGCGGTGTGATTCGAGTGTCATCACCAGTGTGTCCTGATCGGGTTGTTGCAGTGTCCAGGGCTGCAACCAGCTGTCTCCATGGATGGGGTAGGGTTCGCCCACCCGGTTGGGCGTCATCGGGTGGAATTGGCCTGCGTGCTCAAAACCACCGCCGCTGATCCGATTCGACCATGGCAGCATGGGAAAAGAGGCCAGCGAATACCGGTCGGGGTTGTTTCCATCCCAGGGACGCCATAGGTCTAGCGCGCCTTGTGGGCGGTCCAGCTGCCATGCGGCAACGCCGCCGCCCAATGTGGGAACCAGCCCAAGGTGTTGGTCTGCATGGTGCAGCCAGTGAATGTCGTGGTGGGTATGTGTCATGCGCTATGGGATAAACGTTGGGCTGGCTGCCCGTTGTTGGAGATGTGCCGTTGCCGCAAGGTTACCGGCATGTGATAGGTTGGCGACTCGTTGAGCTTGAACGCAGCCACGGTCTGCACCAGTTCTTGAGCCTGTGATTTGAGGCTGGTGGCCGCAGCCGCCATTTCCTCGACCAAGGCCGCATTTTGCTGGGTGGTTTGGTCCATTTGGGTGACTGCGTGACCGACCTGCGAGACGCCGGTACTTTGTTCGCTGCTGGCGGCACTGATCTCGCCCATGATGTCCGTTACCCGCCGAATGCTGTCGACCACTTCGGTCATGGTGGCGCCAGCGTGGTCCACCAGATGGGTGCCTTGTTCAACTCGCTCCACACTGGCGTTGATCAGCGTTTTGATTTTCTTGGCTGCTTGGGCGCTACGACCGGCAAGGGCACGCACTTCGGAGGCCACGACGGCAAAGCCTCGACCTTGTTCGCCAGCGCGGGCCGCTTCCACGGCGGCGTTGAGTGCCAGGATGTTGGTTTGGAAGGCGATGCCATCAATGACCTGAATGATGTCGGCGATCTTTTGCGAGGCGTCATTGATGCCTTTCATGGTGTCGACCACCTTGGCCACGATTTCACCGCCTTTGACGGCGACCGTTGAAGCGCTCATGGCCAGTTGATTTGCCTGATAGGCGTTGTCGGCGTTTTGTTTGACGGTGGCACTGAGCTGCTCCATGGATGCAGCGGTCTGCTCCAGCGCACTGGCTTGTTGCTCGGTGCGCGCCGACAGGTCGTGGTTGCCTTGCTCAATTTCGGCACTGGCGGTTGCAACGCTGTCCGAGCCATTGCGAACTTGACCAACGACTCTCGCTAAGCTCAGTTGCATGCGTCGCAGCGCACTGAGCAGCTGGCCGGTTTCGTTGCTTGAGTTCACTGCAATGTCGCGTGAGAGATCGCCTTCGGCGATGGAGGCGGCCACGGCCACGGCTTCATGGATGGGTGCCGTTACGGAGCGAATCAGCCACACCGCAGCAAAAATCACAAATACCAGCGAGCCTAGCAAGACCGCGAACAGGGTAGTTCGCGCTGCTGCATAGGCTTTCTCGTTCTCTGCACTGGCTTTTACCGCGCCACGGTGGCCCAGTTCGGTGAGCGTGTTGATGGCCCCGTTCAGTTGATCAAACGATTTTCGGGATTCACCCTCAAGCAGTTTGCGGGCTGGAAACTTCTCGCGCTTGGTCGACATGTCGATGATTTGCCGGCTCGTTTGCAAATACTGGTCCCAGTTGGACGAGAAAACGGCGTACAGTTTTTTCTCATCTTCGTTACGGATGGAATTGGTATAAGCGTTGCGGTCTTTCTCAAACGTTGAAAGTGTCTCGCCGATGGCTTTTTCGATGTTGGACATCGCGGTTTCGTCGGTGTTCAGAACATGCTGCATTTCATAGGTACGCAGGTTCGCGATGCCGGTTTTCATGGTGTTTACCACTTCAACACGGGGTAGCCAGTTGTCGGTGATGTCCATTGTGCCGTTGCGCATCGACTGCATTTGCAGCAGTGCCACGGTGACGATCACGAGCAGCAGTGCTATCAATAGTCCCAATACGCCCGATAGCCGAGTGGAAATTTTGAGGTCACTGAGTTTCATAGATCAATATCAAAAACAGGGAAAAAGTGTCAATTGGCAAAAGGATGCGCGCATAGGCCCGGGCTGTCAATGTCTACGCAAAATAACGCGCCGGCCAGGGGTTGCGCCAGCAACTGCTGCTCACTCAGTCCAGTGCAGGCGCTGCTGATAAACAGGGTGCGCAAATCGGCTCCGCCAAAGGCACAGTTGGTAATGTGGCTGGTGGGAAGTGTGATACGGGCCAGTTCCTTGGCGCTGAGTGGATCGTGGCATGTGACGCATGCGGCGCCCCAATGAGCGATCCACAGCCGTCCGGCTGCGTCGGTGGTCATGCCGTCCGGGACCCCGTCGTGCGCGGAAAACTCCAGCCACACGCGCGGCGTACCCAGTGTGCCTTGAACCGGGTCAAAAGCAAAGGCGTTCACACGCCCTTGCACGGTGTCGTTGAAATACATCGTGCGACCGTCCTGCGACCAGGTCGGCCCATTGGTCACGACGTAGCCATCGACCATGCGGGTGCAATGGCCATCGGTTGTGAATCGATAGAGTGCCCCAGTGGTTGCCTTGCAGTCAAAGTCCATGGTGCCACCCCAGAATCGACCCTGTGCATCGCATTTCCCGTCGTTGAAACGGTTGCCTGGGCGCTCGGGCTCTGGTTGGTGCAGACGCTGCAAGGCACCTGTATCCGGGTTGAAGTAAGTGAAGCCGTGACGCAGGGTGACCAGCAAGTCTGGCGCAGAGGCGCACTCGGCAACCGCAGAAATTTCTTCACCAAATACCCAGCTGCTACGTGTCTGGGTGGATGGATGGTAGCGGTGCAGTTGATGACCCAGAATGTCCACCCAGTACAGCACCTGGTGGCGCACCGACCACAGGGTGCCTTCTCCCAATAGCGCCCCGGCATCCCAGACGCAGCGAGGTGCGCCCAGAATCTGCGGGGCCGTACTGGCCGAAAGATTTGTCCCGGTGGTCAGGGTGTGGGATGGGTTGTTCAATGGGACTCGCGAGGAACGGCAGCGCCGGAGCCGCCGACCAAAAAGTCGAGATCAGCCCCCAGATGCGACTGCTGCACATGGTCCACATACAACTTCTGGTAACCCCGATTCGGGTGGACGGGGGGCTTCCAGTTGACACGTCTGCGTGCCAGTTCTTCGTCTGACACTTCCAGATGCAGGCGACGGCCCGCAACGTCCAATTCGATCATGTCACCATTTTGTACCAGAGCCAGAGGGCCGCCCGCAGCAGCTTCGGGCGAGGTGTGAAGCACCACGGTACCGTAGGCGGTTCCGCTCATGCGACCGTCGGAGATGCGAACCATGTCGGTAATGCCTTTTTGCAGAATTTTGGGTGGTAGCGGCATGTTGCCCACTTCCGCCATGCCAGGGTAACCCTTGGGACCACAGTTCTTGAGCACCATGACACAGTGTTCGTCAATGTCCAGCTCGTCGCCATCTATGCGAGCGTGGAAGTCTTCAATATCTTCAAATACGACGGCTCTTCCCCGGTGTTGTAGCAAATGCGCCGATGCGGCAGATGGCTTGATGACTGCTCCGTTGGGAGCCAGGTTGCCGCGCAGTACGGCAATGCCAGCATTTTTCATAAACGGCTCTTGCGGCGTCTTAATGACCTCCCGGTTGTAGCAGGGTGCATTTTCAATGTTCTCACCCAGGGTTTTACCATTGGCGGTGGTGGCATTGAGGTGCAGCAGTGGTTTGATTTCGCGCAGGATCGCAGGCAGGCCGCCGGCGTAATAGAAATCCTCCATCAGGTACTTTCCCGAGGGTTGCAGGTTCAGCAGGCAAGGAACTTCGGCGCCCAAGCGGTCCCAATCGTCCAGATCGAGCTTCACGCCCAGACGTCCGGCGATGGCGATCAGGTGAATGACTGCGTTGGTGGAGCCGCCAATGGCCGCGTTGGTGCGGATGGCGTTTTCAAACGCTTCGCGGGTCAGGATGTGCGACATCCGAATATCTTCCTTGACCATCTCGACGATGCGACGACCACTCATTTGCGCGAGTCGGTTGCGACGGGTGTCGGCCGCTGGAATGGCTGCGTTCTCGGGCAAGGATATGCCTAGGGCTTCGACCATGCTGGCCATGGTACTGGCGGTGCCCATGGTCATGCAACTGCCTTTGGAGCGGTGCATGTCCGACTCGGCGGCAGTGAAATCTGCTTGCGTCATTTCGCCTGCGCGCACCATCTCGCTCATCTGCCATACGCCAGTTCCAGAACCAATGTCCATGCCGCGAAACTTGCCGTTGAGCATGGGACCACCGGATATCCCAATGGTTGGCAGGTCACAGCTGGCAGCACCCATCATCAGCGAAGGGGTGGTTTTGTCGCAGCCCATCAACAGCACTACGCCGTCGATGGGGTTGCCGCGAATGGACTCTTCTACGTCCATGCTGGCCAGGTTACGAAACAGCATGGCGGTGGGGCGCAGTTGTGTTTCGCCCAGCGACATGACGGGAAATTCCAGCGGAAAGCCGCCTGCTTCGTACACGCCACGTTTGACAAACTCGGCTAGTTCGCGAAAGTGGCCGTTGCACGGCGTCAGTTCACTCCAGGTGTTGCAGATGCCGATGACGGGACGGCCATCTAATTCATCGTGCGGATAGCCCTGATTCTTGATCCAGCTGCGGTGCATGAATCCGTCACGGTCAGTCTTGCCAAACCAGGCCTGGCTGCGACGAATCGGGTATTTTTTGGCGTCCATAAATCAGTTGTCTTTCGTTGTAGGGTTATCCACTGGGGGCTTGACAAAGTGCATCGTAGCAAGGCACAGTGATAATGAAAAATAGTTAAATTAATATTTAACATATCTAAATTGCAATACAACCAGGATCATCAAAAATGACGTCTCCCCAATCTTTGGCCACATTCCCCAGCCTGCGCGGCCAGCGCGTCTTCATCACGGGCGGCGGAACCGGCATCGGCGCCGCCATCGTGGCGGCGTTTGCCGAGCAAGGCGCCCAAGTCGCATTTGTTGACGTAGCCGAAGCCGAAAGTGCCGCGCTGGCGCAGCAGTTGTCCGACGCCGGGCATCCGGCGCCGTGGTGGCGCACCTGTGATGTGCGGGACGTGGCGGCTCTGAAAGACGCTATTGATGCCGCCACCAGTGAGTTGGGGGATTTCTCAACGCTGGTGAATAACGTGGCGCGGGATGACCGTCACACCATTGAATCGGTAACGCCTGAATACTGGGATGAGCGCATGTCAGTCAACCAGCGCCCCGCGTTTTTCGCGATTCAGGCCATCGTGCCGGGCATGCGCCGACTGGGCGGGGGGGCGATCATCAACATGGGCTCCACCGGCTGGCAGAGCAAGGGCAGCGAGTACCCGTGCTATGCCATTGCCAAGTCATCAGTCAATGGGCTGACGCGGGGCACGGCAGGTAGCCTGGGAGCGCACCGTATTCGTGTTAACACGGTGTCGCCGGGCTGGGTCATGACTGAACGCCAGATCAAGTTGTGGCTGAACGCCGAGGGCGAGGAGGAGATCAAACGCAACCAGTGTCTTCCCGATAAGCTGCAGCCCTCGGATGTGGCGCGCATGGTGTTGTTTTTGGCGTCGGATGACGCCGCCATGTGCACCGCACAGGAGTTCAAGGTGGATGCCGGCTGGAACTAGCCCGGTTAAGGTGCAGCGTCGTCAGCAGTGGTATCGAGTTGCTTTCCATAAACCGTCATCGCTGATGTCTTGAGTGCACGCAACATGACCTTGGCCGCCGGCGATAGGAGCCGGTCGCGGCGGGTGATGATGCCAAAAGCGTCCATCTGGCAGGGCAGCGTCATGGGCAAAATGGCGAGCAGGCCGTGGTCGGCGTAGTAGCGGGCCACATCGGTCGCCAAGACGCTGAGCATGTCGCTTTGTTGCAGCATCTTGGTGGTGAACATCAGCGAGGCCGTCTCGATCACATTGCAGGGGGCTTGCAGGCCTTCTTCCTGAAACATCAAGTCAAACCGGTGGCGCAGCACACTGCCACTGGGAGGCAAAATCCAGCCCGACTCAAACACTTCGCGCAGGCCGGGTTTGGGCCCGCTAAACAAAGGGTGTCCCGGGCGGGCCACAGCGCAAACTGATTCGTCCGTGAGCATTTCGTAGCGCAACTCGCTTTTGTCGTGCCGGGCAAAAAGCCGGGCAACCAGAATGTCGAGCTTGCCCTGATTCAAGCGTTCAATGAGTACGTCGCTGGTCTCGATGTCCAACGTAATCTGCAAATTGGGATGTTCCCGCTTGACCAGGGCCACCGTGGGCGGCATCAGCGCCAGACCAGGCGCGGTAATGGCTCCTACATTCACCTGACCAAATTGCCCATTTTTGGCTGCTACGAGCTCTTCGTGCGCCTGGTTCAGGCTGCTCAGCGCAACGCGTGCGTGGCGGATCATGGTCTCTCCGTACCAAGTGGGCCGCATGCCGCGGGGTAACCGTTCGAATAGAGAAACTTCCAACGCATCTTCCAGATCTTTCAGTAATTTGGAAGCTGCAGGCTGCGTCATGTGGAGGACTTGTGCCGCTCGATGAATATTGCCCTCTTCTGCGAGGGCGACCAACAGCAATAACTGCCGTGTCTTGAGTCTGGCGCGGAGAAACCAATGCATGTAATTCGTCATTTTCGGGGTTTTCCCTGATTCAAATATAGGTATGTCAAGTTGAACAAACAGTATTGGAAAATTATCACTCGAATCCGTATCATCGTGTTTCTGAGCCGAAAAGGCAAAGATAGCTGAATTCAACAACAATCCTTCTCAGGAGACAAATAGTGAAAGCACGCAGAACAACACTGAAGGCACTGGCGGCTGGCTTGGTACTGGGCTTCGGCCTTGGTACCCCGCAAGCCTATGCACAAGACAAAGGATCGGTAGGCGTGTCGATGCCAACAAAGAGCTCCACGCGCTGGATCAGCGACGGCAACAGCATGGTTGCGGCGCTGGCGGCCAAAGGCTATAAAGCTGACCTGCAATACGCCGACGATGACATCCCAAATCAATTGGCACAAATCGAGAACATGATCACCAAAGGTGTCAAGGTCTTGGTGATTGCTGCAATTGATGGCAGCACACTGTCCAATGCCTTGCAAAAAGCTGCTGACAAAGGCGTCAAAGTAGTGGCTTATGACCGGTTGATTGTGGGTAGTAAAAATGTGGATTACTACGCCACTTTTGACAACTTTCAGGTTGGTGTTTTGCAGGCCCAATCCATTGAAAAAGCACTGGGGTTGAAAGAAGGCAAAGGCCCGTTCAACATTGAACTCTTCGGCGGTTCGGCAGACGACAACAACGCGTTCTTTTTCTATAACGGCGCCATGTCCGTGCTGCAACCCTACCTTGACAAAGGCAAGCTGGTCGTTCAAAGCAAACAACTGGGCATGAACAAGGTATCGACCCTGCGCTGGGATGGTGCCGTGGCGCAGGCCCGCATGGATAACTTGCTGAGTGCCTACTACGGCAAAGCGCGCGTGGATGCCGTGTTGTCGCCGTATGACGGTCTGAGTATCGGTATTCTGTCGTCGCTCAAAGGCGTCGGCTACGGCAGCGTCGGCCAGCCCTATCCCTATGTGAGTGGTCAGGATGCAGAAGTTCCATCGGTCAAATCGATCATTCGCAAAGAGCAGTATTCAACGATTTTCAAGGACACCCGCGAACTGGCCAAGGTCACCGCCAATATGGTGGATGCCATGATGGCTGGTAAGAAAGTTGAAATCAACGACACCAAAACCTACAACAACAAGGTCAAGATTGTTCCCTCCTATCTGTTAAAGCCTGTGAGCGTGGACTTGTCCAACTACAAGCAGGTTTTGGTTGGTAGCGGGTACATCAAGGAAGAGCAACTGAAGTAAGCATTTAAGTTGGCAAATATTAATAAATTTTGATTTGAGAATAAAACACTATGAAGACAACCTACAAACTTAGTCTGGTCGCCGCAGCGGCCGCCCTTTGCGCCAGCAGCGCCTTCGCCGTCGATGTCGGCGGCATTGAGTTCCACGGCTACACCCGTGGCGGCCCGGTGCTGA
>Ga0209123_1000548_pt1 | contig 46685 bp, 42 predicted proteins | sample BarGraIncu00431A_FD_184500 | JGI IMG/M metagenome (GOLD analysis project Ga0209123, IMG submission 184500) | Arctic peat soil microbial communities from Barrow, Alaska, USA - Barrow Graham LP Incubations 004-31A (SPAdes) (version 2) | ecosystem: Environmental > Terrestrial > Soil > Wetlands >...
CTGATACTGTATATATTTGGCTCATGTCGAGTACTGGTCTGACAGGTTGTTTAATCTGGGTCATTATTGCCTGGTGTCAGCTCAACTTTCGCAAAGAATTTATTCGTCTTGGTGGAAAAGTAGAACAACTGACCTTTCGCACCCCATTCTATCCTCTTGTACCCATATTAGCATTAGGACTAAACCTATGTGTCATTATTAGTTTATATTTTGACGAATCACAACGTATTGTCCTGTATACGGGTATTCCAGTACTAGCTGGAATTTACTTGTACTATTTAATATTTTTGAATAAAAAACATACCGCAGCCCTAAAAGAAACAAAAGGAAGCTAACTATTCTGCAGTGGTTCCATTGCTGAGATACATTCTTCAGTCCAGTAAAAAAGGAGAAGGAATAAGTGTGATCCCTTGGATTTGCAGGTTTTTCGCCTTGGCACGCTTTATGCATTAATAAGACTATGTAACTCTATTAAACAATAAGATAAAGCAATATTGCGGTGTTATAAATTAATTTTAAGAATAAGTCTTTTTTGTTTAAAAAGGGATGTATCACCATGATTTTAACAAGAGGACAAGGGAGGTGTCAGTTATGCCTGGTAGTTCAATGATTGATATTGATCTAGAAAAAATTAGATATAATTCCATTCAGGTGGTAGAAAGGTGCCACCAACAAGGGATAGCCGTACTTGGAGTTACTAAAGGATTTGGTGCTGTACACCAGATCGTCTCTGCTATGGTGGAAGGTGGGGTTGACGGCCTGGCAGATGCCCGGATGGAGAATATCCTTGAACTTAGAAAAAAAGGTTTTACACAACCCATGACGTTGCTGAGAATTCCAAATCTAAGCAACGTGGCAAATGTTGTTCAATATGCGGATACAAGTGTGAATTCGGAAATAACTGTAATCAAAGCATTAGCGCACGCGGCCGAAAAAATAAACAAAATCCATCAGGTCATTCTGATGGTTGATGTTGGTGACCTCCGTGAAGGACTATTGCAAGAGAATGTGCTTGGTACAGCAAGAAAAATTGCATGTTTTAAGGGCGTAAAACTATCAGGACTCGGGACAAACATAGGGTGCTTTGGTGGCGTACTGCCTAGCCCCGCTAATTTGGGGATTTTGGTTGAACTGGCAAGTACTATCGAAAACCAATTAGGTTATAAACTTGAGATCATTTCAGGAGGGGCGACATCTACATTATCACTGGTAGAAAATCATCAAGTTCCTGTGGGGGTCAATCAGTTGAGGATTGGTGAGGGTATATTGTTGGGTACAGACTCGACCAATGCTCGGAAGATACCGTGGCTTCATCAGGATGCTTTTCTACTACGAGCTGAGGTTATTGAGGTTAATTCTAATCCAACGGTACCGACGAGTGGTATTGATGACGCTGACTATATCCCGCAAGCTATCGATAGGGGGGGGAGGAAACACGCAATTGTTGCCATAGGAACACTCGATGTGGATATTGAGGGAATTCGTCCTGTTGATGAAAGTTTAATGATATTGGGGGCTAGTAACGATCAATTGCTCCTTGATATTACAGAATCTAAGCAAGGGATAAAAGTGGGGGACCAAATAAGATTTTCTCTAACCTATTCTGGATTACTCTCGGCCAGCCATTCGAAAAATGTGGAAAAACAATTCATGGGAGAAACATTCCACAAGGGTATGTGGTCAGGATATCAACATCCTGAGAGTATTGTAGAAGAGGTGCAGAGACTAAGCTAAAATTAATTAGAAAATTGTTTTAAGTTCTCAATAACAAACAAAATAATTTTAGAGAAGGAAAGGATGATGATTATGCTAAACAAAACTAAGACACTTATATTATTTATATTTGATCTTATTGGAGGAAGATGAGGTATCTATGTTGTCTAATATATGTAAAATATACAAAGTTAAGAAGATGTTAATGATTATGTAGTACACTTAAGCAATAGTAGATGATACTTAAATAGATATAAAACAATAGTAGCTCCACTTGGAGAAGGGATATATATAATTGATATAGGTTTATAGTTTAGCTTATATTTTTTTATGGAGGTTTTAAAAATGAAATATAATTTCGATCAAAGGGTTGATGTGCAAAAAACAAATGCGTACATGGTTGGTGCTGGTCTTGCATCCCTTTCAGCTGCAGTATTTTTAATTAGAGATGGACATGTTCCAGGAAAAAATATTCATATATATGAAGAATTAAACATAACAGGTGGAAGCATGGATGGGAATGGTAATCCTGAGGAGGGTTACGTAATTCGTGGTGGAAGAATGTTTGATGAGGAAGCGTATGCTTGTACTTTTGGAGTCATGGAAAGTATTCCTTCATTAACTGATCCTAAAGTTTCAATACTTGATGAATTTAATGCTTTTAATAAAAAGATCCATACTTCGGCAAAAGCAAGATTAATTGATAATGAAGCTAACATACTGGATGTATCATCTTTAGGATTTAATCGTGAAGATAGAATGGCTTTAGCAGATATAATACTTAAATCTGAAGATTGTTTTGGAACAAAAGCCATTAAAGATTGTTTTCCAGAATCATTTTTTAAGACAAATTTCTGGTTTATGTGGACTACAACCTTTGCATTTGAGCCTTGGCACAGTGCTGTAGAGTTCAAGAGATACCTTCATAGATTTATGCATGAATTACCACGTATAAACGATTTATCGGGAGTACGTCGCACACCGTACAATCAATATGATTCAATGTTATTACCCATGACTAAATGGTTAGAATCACAAGGGGTTCATTTTGAATTAAACTGTAGAGTAACTGATTTGGAATTTAAGCCATCAGATACTGAAACCACAGTTACAGCATTTAAATGTGTTAAAAATGGAAAAGAAACTAGAATAAAAGTTGGAGAAGACGATTTTGCCTTCGTTACGATCGGTTCATTAACAGCCGGAACTAGCCTTGGTTCAATGACTACAGTGCCAAAGATTAATGACAAACATGTGGGTGGGGCGTGGGATCTTTGGGAGAAAATCGCTAAGGGACGTCCTGAGTTTGGTAATCCCCACGTTTTTGATGAACGGGTTGAAGAATCAATGTGGGAATCTTTCACAGTTACGCTTAAAGACCCAACTATGGTAAATAAAATAGTGGACTATTCAAACAACGCACCGGGGACTGGCGCTCTTATGACATTTAAAGAGTCTGGCTGGTTTATGTCAATCGTTTTACATAATCAACCACATTTTATTAATCAGCCTGATAATGTACAAACCTTATGGGGGTACGCTTTGTTTCCTTATGAAAAAGGTGATTTCATAAAGAAGAGAATGGTTGATTGTACAGGTGAGGAAATATTAACGGAGCTATTATATCACCTAAATTTCACAGAGGATATGGAAAAGATTCTTAAGACATCTATTTGTATACCGTGTATATTACCTTTTACAACAGCACAATTTTTAACTAGAGCAAAGGGTGATCGACCCCTAAATATACCGGAAAATTCAACCAACATAGCATTACTTGGACAATTCTGTGAAATAGCAGAGGATGTAGTATTTACAATGGATTATTCTGTAAGAGGTGCACAAAGTGCTGTTTATAAATTCCTGAATCTAAATAAAAAAGTTACCCCTATTTATAAAGGACAGTATGATGTTCGTGTACTATTTCATTCTGCTATTTCAATGATGAAGGATAATAATCTACGTGAAGAATTAGCTACCATAAAATCATTGTTAAAATAGTTAGTACTGTACCTAATCCTGGGTTACTTTTGGTCAGCTATTCACAGGATGGGGAAAACCTTTCAAGGAAAGAACAGTACAAGAGAGTATGTGATTAGGGCATCAATATCCCCCAAATGTCGTGGAAGAGGTGCAGGGAGTGAGATAAAATAATTTTAGAGAAGGAAAGGATGATTATTATGCTAAACAAAGCTAAGACACTTTCAGGTTACGCATTACGCAGTCTCGACGGGGACATCGGCAATGTGGAAGAATTCTACTTCGATGACCACCACTGGACTGTTCGCTATCTGGTCGTCAACACAGGAAACTGGATTACGGGCAGACAGGTGCTGATCTCCCCATATGCGATAACTACTGTTAATAAAGAAGAACAGTACATCGCCATCAATTTGACTAAAAAGCAGATTGAGGACAGTCCATCTTTGAGTCATGACAAGCCCGTTTCGCGACAATTTGAGGAGTCGTATAGCATGTATTATGGAATGCCGATGTATTGGAGCGGCCCATATTTATGGGGACCTAATACCAACATTGTGCATGACCCCAAAATGTGGAGTGAATCCAACAAAGGTGAAGAATCGTGGAATCCCCATTTGCGCAGTACTGCCGCTGTGAGTGGCTACGACATCCAAGCTTCCGATGGCGAGATTGGCCATGTCGAGGATTTTGACATTGATGACGAGACGTGGGCGATTCGTTATCTAGTTATCGATACACAGAATTGGTTGCCAGGGAAGAAGGTTTTGATTTCACCACAATGGATCGAACGCGTGAGTTGGGGCCTGTCGACAGTATTCATCAATCTATCCCGTGATGCCATCAAACGGGCTCCAGAATACAGCGCGGAGGATCTAGTGAATCGGGAGTATGAGAACAAAATATATACACACTATCGTCGGCAAGGATACTGGGGTGATTAAATAGTTACCAAGGATCATTCTCGTTGCAACAAACAAAGAAAGGGTTTTGTTGGAGGTCAATGGGAAAAGGGCACTCTGAGAATCCATATTTTTAAATACGTTTTGGTTAAGTGCCTATTTCGTTTGTAGTTAGGGTGATCTTGAGAAAAGTAAAGAAGAGGAGTGACGAATATGAATGAAGATATTTTGAAAGGGAAATGGAAGGAAATTAAAGGAAGTGCAAAAGAACAGTGGGGTAATCTCACTGAAGATGACCTCGTTGCGGTTGAAGGAAAACAAGAAAAACTGGTAGGGATTTTGCAGAAGAAATATGGATATACCAAGGAAAAAGCCGAGCAAGAATACAATAAATTTATCAGTGGCTTCAAAAAGTAGGAGCTTTCAATTATGGAATAAGTGTCAAATGGCAACCAATACTATAATAGAGGTGCTGTTTCCTAAGTCAATTTTGACCACAAATTTATCGCAGTTTGGTCATAGCGTTCTAAAGATTTGTAAAATAGATATTAATTTATGAATGTAATTTTATAGACAGTAAATTTAGCTATCAATGGATTTTGCGGAAATTAGTGTATGATAGGAGTGATGTATATATGGGACTTTTACGAATGATTGTATTAGTAATGGTCGTATTATGGCTATTGGGGTTCGCACTTAACATTGGCGGAGGTTTGATACATGTGCTAATTGTTATAGCTGTTGTACTCTTTATATTTGATCTTATTGGTGGAAGAAGAATCTAAATAGTCTTGCTGCTCACTTATGAAAGACAGGACGTGTGCGTAGCTGAAGCGGTCGAGCTTGCTACGGGTCAAGAAATGGATCGGCGCATTCGCGCAGCGGAATTGGGCGTGGACACATTCAATTCAATTACCAATGGAGCTGTGCTACCGATCTGGCCCGCATTGAGCATGAGGAATTGAAGTTTTAAATTGAGAGGAGTGGTTGTTATGTCCAGTAAGTATCAAAAACTTTTTGATCCCCTTACTGTGGGCAAGTTGATCATTAAAAACCGTATCTCCATGGCGCCTCTAGGAATGGTGGCGATGGCCGACCCCTGTGGGGGCTTCACTGAAAACGCCCAGGAATATTATATTGAGCGTGCAAAAGGCGGCGTGGGCCTGATTATCACGGGTGTAACAAGCGTCAATTACGACGAATTTGAGCCTCTGATTATGCCTTGCGCCGCATACAACCCTTTGATGTTTACGAAATCCTGTGTACCCATGAACGAAAGAATCCATGCTTTTGATTGCAAAATATTTCTTCAGATCACAGGCGGTTTTGGCAGAGTGGCGATTCCGCATCTTATGAAAAACGCGATCGCACCGTCTGATCAAGAAAACAGATGGGACCCCTCCATTATTCACAGGGGTATGAGTGTTGACGAAATTAAGGAATTGATTGCCTCCTTTGTGGCCTGCGCGGTAGTTGCTAAGGAGTCCAAATTCGACGGCGTCGAGATTCATGCGGTCCATGAAGGCTATCTGCTGGATCAGTTTGCCATCGCTTTATATAACAAAAGAACAGACGAATATGGCGGAGACTTAAGAGGCCGTTTGAAAATTACCACAGATATCGTCAAAAGCATCAAGAGTGCCTGCGGCGAGGACTTCCCCGTATCTTTGCGTTACAGCTTAAAGAGCTTTGTCAAAGCCATCCGTCAAGGCGCTTTGCCTGGTGAAGAGTTTGTGGAGCAGGGCAAGGATATTGAGGAGGGCATTGAAGCAGCAAAGATTCTGGTGGAGGCCGGTTACAATCTGTTAAACGTGGACGCCGGTACCTACGACGCCTGGTATTGGAATCATCCGCCAATGTATTTTAAAAAAGGTATGTACCGTGAATTCGGTAAAATATTAAAGGAAAATGTGGATGTTCCGATTATTCTTGCTGGAAGAATGGACAATCCAGAAATGGCTTGTGAGGCTCTTGGTACGTGTTGCGATATTATCGGCTACGGCAGACCTTTACTGGCTGATCCTTATCTTCCAGAGAAAATCAGAACTGAAAAGCTGGAGGATATTCGCCCCTGTCTGTCCTGCCATCAGGGCTGCCTAGACAGGCTCGCCCACGGTTTGCCCCTATCTTGCGCTGTCAACCCGGCTTGCGGCAGAGAGAAAACCTTTGCAATCACCCCTACTCATCAAAAAAAGAATGTCTTGATCGTAGGCGGCGGCCTTGCCGGTATGGAAGCCGCGCGAGTTTGCACCATTCGTGGTCATAAGGTTACCCTTTTAGAAAAGGGGCCCGAGTTAGGTGGAAATATTATTCCCGGAAGTGTGCCTGATTTCAAGGAAGATGATCGCGCGTTACTGGAATGGTACAAAGTACAACTTGGCAAGCTACCCGTTGAAATTAAGCTCAACTGTATGGCCGACAAGAAATTAATTGAAAAATCCAACGCGGATATTGTGATTTTCTCCACAGGCTCCACTCCGGTGAAACTGGATTTGGGCAATAAAAATCACGTTTGCACAGCGGATGATATTCTCAAGGGAAATGAAAGAGCCGGTGAGAACGTGGTTGTTGTGGGTGGCGGTTTGGTTGGCTGTGAAACTGGCTTGTGGTTACGTCAACAAGGTAAAAACGTGAGCATTATGGAAGCACTACCGGAAATACTTGGCGGTGGCAAGGATATGTGCTTTGCAAATTACGATATGCTTAAGGACCTGTTGGCCTTTCATAAAGTTGGTATATACCGTAGTTCCACTGTCATCGCTGTTGACGATGCTTCCGTCAAGATAAAGACTCCGGAGGGAGAGGAAAAAATCACGGCAGATACAGTTATAATCTCGGTAGGTTATCGTTCCAATTCTAGTTTGTATAACGGCATGACAAGTTCCAACAAGATTGTTTACAACGTGGGTGATTCCCGTAATGTACACAATATTATGTATGCGATATGGGATGCATATCAACTGGCCAGAGAATTATAAAGGTCGCGGTGAGGATCTACTATTGTAGGACGGACATGAGAGAATGACAGCTCTGTTCGATAAAAAAGGAGGAAAACAATGAGTACGATTATGATGAAAGATGGTACACAGATTTATTACAAGGACTGGGGTGTAGGACAACCTGTGGTATTTAGCCACGGCTGGCCTCTCAACGCAGATAGCTGGGAGGCTCAGATGATGTTCCTTGCCTCTAAAGGTTATCGCTGCATTGCCCATGACCGTCGTGGCCATGGACGGTCGAGCCAGCCTTGGAGTGACAACGATATGGACACCTATGCCGACGACCTTTCAGAGATCATTGAAACCCTGGATTTGAAGAGTGCTGTCCTAATTGGCTTTTCCGCGGGTGGCGGCGAAGTTGCCCGCTATATAGGTCGTCACGGTACGAAACGAGTGGCCAAGGCCGCTCTTATCTCCGCTGTTACGCCGCTAATGCTGAAGACAGTAGGCAATCCAGTTGGCTTGCCAATTGATGTGTTCGACGGGATTCGCCTCAACTCTATTACCGACCGCTCGCAATTCTATAAGGAACTAGCCAACGGCCCATTCTTCGGGGCTAACCGACCTGGTGCCCATGTCTCACAAGGCATAATCGATTCGTTTTGGCTCCAGGGGATGCAGGCCGGTCACAAGAATGCTTTTGATTGCATCAAGGCGTTCTCCGAGACAGATTTCACTGAAGATCTTAAAAAGTTCGACGTGCCAACACTGATCATTCACGGTGACGACGACCAAATCGTCCCAATCAGCGCCTCGGCTCTTCTCTCAGTAAAGCTAGTTAAAAACGCGACCCTAAAGATTTACGAAGGCGCCCCCCATGGCCTCGCGTATACTCACAAAGATCAGCTCAACGCTGACTTGCTGGCATTCCTTAAGATTTGAGATTGCTATATCTGTGCGAACTGATGGTTGGAGGTCTTGTATAAAAAAATAAAAACTACGATCATTGTAAATAGAAAATTGGGGCTATGACACATATGTGTTCTTAGCTCTATTTTTCTTTTTTGAGCTTTAATAGTCATTCAATGCAAATTAATCTCGTGTAATTTCACGTAAAAGTAACAACGATCTGATCTCATCGCCCATGCTGATTATGTTGCAGAAGTGGACATAAATGCTTGCGTACAGTGCGGTACTTGTGTCAAGCGTTGTGTTTTCGAATCTCAGGAGTATAAAGGAAAATCAGTAGTATTCCATCAGGAAAAATGCTACGGTTAGATTTTTCTTTAAGATTAGTTGGGTGAAGTGTATTACTCACTGGTAATAGTGAAAAAATAGAACATCTGCCCGATTTTTGTGAGCTTGGCAGGAGTTTTGTGTGTGTTTAAATAATAGATATAGTAACGGGTTATTTCTATGTATAAGTCTTATAGAACAAAATAAGGAGATGGTATCATGACTATTGTAAAAGCTAAAAATGCGAGAGATATGTTGAATTTTATAAAAAATAAACCAGATGAAAGAGGAGAGTTCATAAGTATATTTAAAATTACTTTAGATAATTTTGCTGATGAATTACATGATCTTAAAAGAGTTGAAGAAATAATAAGCAATCATATATATACGGCTTGTCCTCATGCAGATGCAGTATATAAAATACAACCTAATTACGCAAAAGATGTGCCCACAGGTTTCGACATTGAACTATATGCAATACCTAAGCAAGAGAAACCTGATGCTATTATCGAAGTAATATTTTAACTAAGGAATTGCCAATGTCTAGACACTGATCTTTCCCTCGACTAGCACAGATACCTACCGAACTGGTCGCAATCTCCCGACAACGGCCAACCCCTAATATTCAGGTGAAAGTGCGGAAATCTTTGCCTTTGTTCTAAACAATAAGAAAGTAAAAGTCATTTTGATCTTTGATACTGGCCTTGAATAAGTGTTGTATTTTTAAAAAAACAGTATATAATGAGTATATGATAATTTTTTAATAATTTTTCTATAGATTATACAATTAGAATCCATATAGATTGCTTTGATTCTAAAAATAATTGTTAAGGAGGTACCAACTATGGCTTATGTTATTAATGCTGATGAATGTCAATCATGTGGTGCTTGTAAAAGTGATTGTCCTACATCTTGTATAAGCATGCAAGGTGGAAGCTATGCAATTGATGCTAGTGTTTGTATAGATTGCGGAACTTGCCTAAATTCTTGTGGCTTTGGCGCAATTTCAGCTGAATAAGTTATTGAGAAAAAAGCAACCAGAAATATATTTCTGGTTGCTTTTTTCTCAAACCATCATACGAGTCGGTTTTTGTGTAGCCAAATGATTTACTGGTGGTTTAAATCTTCCCAATCGCACCAATTAAAAGATGGCAACGACATGGCTTCAGAGATTCTGAGCCATGTCGTTTTATGTTTAGATATATAAATAACATTTGTCTCATTCCTTTTCAATTAATACCTTCAGTCCTGCCATCAAAAAACATAGAATTTCATCAGCAAGAACAGCAGCAGAAGTTTTTCGTCCCGTAGCATTCCAAAGATAAGTAGCACTGTAAATTGATTGGCTGACCATGGTAACAGCCCATTGTACACTTTTTTCTGCCTCCGGCATGATTACTCGTTTTGTCTAACTGAGTTGGTTAAGCTGATGAGTCGATAGCAGAACTGTTACCCCAGGTAAATAGTGCTGATTGATGGCCGTCTATAATGGGTGGCTTTTCTTCATTTAGAAAAAATGACTAATCAGTCACACTTTTGTCACACTTTAATGTTATGATTTAGATATTAAAAGATTGGGGTGGTGAAATTGAGCTTATGTAAGGAAGGATTGATTCCATCGCAACATACATACAAGCTATTATAAGTTATCAGAAAATGGCATAATGACTCCCTTCACTATGGCTAATATGATGTCAGTGAAGTAGGAGGACAAGGATTTTTAAAATAAGTAAAAGGAGTGTTTAATTATGAAAAGTGGAATAAAAAAAGCAATTGCCTTTACGTTATTGGTTGGGATGGCTCAGTTTGGGCTAGCAGCTACAGCGACAATAGAGGCTTCACCACGAGGTGATTGGAAACAACAGCAGAATGATCAGAAATGGCAGGAAAATCACCGCCATAAACAGGAAATGCAACGTCGTCACAATGAGAATGCTAGAGATTGGAATGATAGACAATGGCGGGAGAATCAGCAACATGAACGTTATGCTCGACAGGATAATGAACGGCAATATCAGAGAGATATGGAAATTCAACGGCATGAGAGAGAAATGGCACGCCGCGATTGGGAAAATGATCAGGCTTGGAATGATCGTCAATGGGTCGAAAATCAACGTCATGACAATACAATGAACGAACTTTTTGCTGGTGTTCTTGGTGTCATAATTGGATCGGCAATCAATTAAAACAAATAAACAATCAAGTGAATGTAAACAATCCGTATCCTTCTGGGTACGGATTGTTTTCGATATCGGAGCTTCTCAAATCACCAAAAAAGTCTGTGCTTATCAAGAGTATCATCTTCTAGTGAAGCACAAGGTGACTGGCTGGAAAATCAAACTACCTATTACAAAGAGCTGATTGAAAGCAACCTAGTACAGATAGAAATAAGGATGACACAATTACTTTTTGGAAGTCTTAAGACTATCTTGTCGCATTAATTCTTCTTCAATCTGCTTTGTTTTTGTGATATCGTTAAAGCAAACTAAAAAACCGGATTCGGGAGGATAAAAAAAGAATTGAAACCATTTATTTACTTGAAATTTCTTACTTTCAAAGCGGATAAGGGGAGAGGGTGGTTTATTCTTTAGATAGTCCTTAAGAAAAACATCGCAAATACCTTTGTTAATGTGGTCAGGATATCAACATCCCGAGAGTGTCGTAGAAGATGTGCAGGGGTAAGGTAAAATAACTTAGAAACCGTCTTGCCTTTTAGGGTAAGACGATATTTTTTAGTTATTGCCGGGAAATAAAGTTTACATAAGCTTATACTTCGACAAATTTCGCGCAAATATATGTTTATAATAATCAATAGATGTAGCAAAAGAAAATAATTTGTCAGAGACTCAGCATACCTCCCCAATCAGTCGGTCTGAGGATGATGTCTATGGTGCTAGGCGTTACTTTCGATTTTTTTAAGCAATAGATACATAACTGAAATTTGGACGGACTTTAAAGAATGCCACAAAAATAACAAAAAGAGGATCATATATTTAGTTAAATTTTCAAAATAAAAAGATTTATTCCGAAATTTGATTGCTAACTAGCTTGTCAACTAAGGTTTCAGTGTTCAGATAACCTTTGATTTATCTGCATGAGAAATATTGAGTGGTTATGAAAAAGAGAGAGGATGTTGTAGAATGAAAAGCCTAAAGACCCAGCTTATTGTTTCAGTCATAGCAATTATTGGTATAGTTTTACTTGGAGTTATGTCTATTGCTTATTGGAATACGTCCACCCTAGTGCGTAGTAACATTGAAGAAAAGTTTCAGATTCGTGCCGAAGAGATGGGGAGAGGATTCGATGTTCATATGCAACGAGAAAAAACAGTTATGATATCTTTTGGGAAGCAAGGAACCACCCAGTTCCCATTTATAGCTGGCAATCTGGATAAACAGTTTGAATTTGTCAAGAAGATGCATGATGATTTTCCCCAGTGGAATCCCGTCACTTTTTTTCCGGATTTGACTGGAAAAACTGCTGTAACTAGTTTAGGTAAGGTCGTGGATGCGTCAAAGCTAGAATATGTAAAACGACTGCCAGGGGGGACTCCCTTTTTTGGTGAACCAATTATTTCATTACTTTTTAATAAAGCAATTGTAGTTGGAGCTGCACCTATTTCAATAGACGGCAAGGTGGTCGGTGCAGTAACAGGTGGGATGCTCTTGGAGGAATTTACAAAGGAAATAGATGATTTTAAAATTGGTCAGGCTGGTTATTGCATGCTGGTATCACCTGGCGGAATTATCGTTAGCCATCCCAATAAAGAAATTATTATGAAAAGTAAAATAGAAGATTTACATAGTCCTGAATTGGTAAATGCGATGAATGACATGAAAAATGGAAAAAAAGGACATGTGATTACATCGTTGGATGAAATGGAATATCTAGTGGCATTCTCACCCACCCAGGATGGGTGGGGTGTCTTCGTTGCTATTCCGAGTGCTGAAGAATTTGCGCCGGTCTCTAGATTGAAGTGGATTTTTATCGGGCTATTTGTATTTGCAATGCTTATTGCTTTTTTTGTTGTAAATAAACTTGCAGATAGAATTGTTCGGCCCCTTAGAGAGATCGTCAAATATGTGGAAAAGGTATCAGAGGGAGATTTTACGGAACGTACATTACTAGAGAATAGTAAAATTCAGCATAATGCTCAAGATGAAATAGGTGACCTTAGAGTGGCGGTGAAACAAATGCGAGCAAAGTTGTGGGCAATATTGACACAAGTTACCCAAGCCACTGAACAAATAACAGATACATCTACCCAGTTAAAAGCAGGAACCGGCGAAACGGCTCAGGCAGCCAGCCAAGTAGCTAGTTCCATTGCAAAGGTCGCAGTGGGGACTGAGCGCCAAGTTAATTCAGTCAATAACACAATAACGGAAATTGACAGGATGGCGCAAGGCTCCAAGGGAATTGCTGCTAATACGAGTAAAGTGGCCAGCGCTACTGGAGAAGCCGCTACGGCCGCTAAGGATGGCAGTCAGGCCATTAGTAACGTGGTAAACCAAATGATTAATATTGAGAAAACCGTCACACAATCGGCGGAGGTGGTAACTCGGCTTGGTGAACGTTCGAAGGAGATAGGCCAAATTGTAGATACTATTTCTGGTATTGCTGGGCAAACCAATTTATTAGCTCTAAACGCAGCCATTGAAGCAGCAAGAGCCGGTGAGCAGGGCCGCGGATTCGCAGTGGTATCTGAAGAGGTTCGGAAACTTGCCGAGCAGTCGCAAGAAGCTGCGAAACAAATTGCGTCGCTTATAAGTGAAATACAAAGTGAGACTGATAAAGCGGTAGTTGCGATGAATGCCGGTACTCGGGAAGTTAAATTAGGGACAGACACTGTTGATTCAGCAGGCAAGGCGTTTAATCAGATCGTAAGGATTATAGATCAAGTTTCAGCTCAGATTTACGATATATCTAACTCCACCCAGCAAATGGCAAGCAGTAGTCAACACGTTGTCACGACTATGGAGGAAGTAGCGGTTATAAATAGGGGAAACGCTGATGAAACACAAACTGTCTCGGCAGCGGCTGAAGAACAGTCTGCTTCTATGGAGCAAATTGCCGCATCTTGTGATGAGCTGAGCTTACTGGCCAGTGAATTGCGGATTAGCTTGGGGAAATTCCATATTTAAAACTTTATTGTCAGATATGGGGTAAACAACAGCTTAGGGCAATAAAATAAGCAAGACAGAAGCACTACTAATATTATCGTGTGATAATACTAGTGGTGCTTTTTCACTTTAGAATTAAATTAAAACAATACGCCTTTGCAATGAGTGGAACTGGTGTATCGGGGGTTAAGCTTAATCAAGCGGAAGATAATCACCATATTACGACAAATATAAAAAATTATCCTATGTGTAAAAAATAGCAGGATATAGTATTTAAGTAGAGAAAATACTCATAAAATGCTTAGTTGTATGCTATGGATATTTTCATTTGGCAATAACTTATCGGGGAGGAAAACCAGAATGGTAATCAATGAACTGGAATTCGAGCAAGTATATAACCAATTTCGGCCTCCAATTTATAGATATCTAATACGATTGATTGGTAATAAAGACGCTGAAGATTTAATACAAGATGTTTTTTTCAAGATTAGTAAGGCATTAGCCTCGTTTAATAATTAATCACAATTATCCACATGGATTTATCAAATTGCAACTAATGCGGCTATTGATAGAATGAGAAGTTGTTCATTTAAGCAGGAGTCTACTGAAACAGATTGTTTGACAGAAGCAGACCAGTGCAAGAAAATACAATGCTCCGATAAAAAACCGTTTTTGACTGAAGAAAAGGTTATTCGCAAGGAAATGAACAAATGTATCCAGGGGTATATTGCATCCCTTCCTGAAAGTTACCGGGTTGCTATAATTCTTAGCGAAATAGAAGGAATGAAGAATAGCGAGATTGCTTCAATACTAGGGCTAATGCTACTCCCAAAGTCAGTTGTCTAGCTGGAATTGGTGCTGGTATTAAATCATTTATTAATGCTGCAAAAGCAGCAGATACGGTGATTACTATTGATGGTTGTGAAGTGGAATGTGCTAATAAGACTCTTAAAAATATAGGGCTTCAACCACAAGTGTTTATATTAACGCAAATGGGACTTGAAAAAGGAAACCTATCTCCGATGCCATAATAGTAAAAAATACGGTTATTTAGTGTGTGTGGCTACTTATGACTTTGAGATAACATAGAGGCAGGAGTATTATTTTAATTTATAAAAAACGTGGTGCCTGTCCCTCTGTTTGTGTCCATACGCTATTATTTGTCATATAGCAGGCTATTTGCATTTGTATGTGGAATAGAGTAATTAACAGTATTGAAGGATACTTCCTAGTGCTAAAAAAATACGGCACGGACTCTTGAAAAAATTGTACTAGAATCAAGCAAAAAAAATACATTGGAGATTTTTTAAATGATAAAGTTAATTGCATCTGACATGGACGGAACGCTCCTATTTGATCAGAAAATTTCGAAGGAAAATCTAGAAGCGATTCAAGCAGCGCAAAAAAAAGGCGTGAAATTTGCTATAGCAACTGGTAGAGCCTATGAGGACGTTAAACCATTCTTAGATGAATATGGGTTAACATGTGAATGTGTGGTTTTGAACGGGGGGGAGTATCGGGATATCACCGGTGCGATAGTTGAAGGAATTTATATTGATAAGAGTTTGGTAATTGAAATTATAAGCATAATATCTGAATGTAATTTGGCAGTTGAAATATATACAAATGATGGATATTATACAACAAATACAAAGGAAGAAATATTAGAGAGTATGGTTAAACGATCAAAGGTTTTCCGGCCACATATTACGGATCCTAATGAAATTTACCAAAATGCGTTAAATCATCCACATTTTAGTAAAATGAAATACATAACGAATATAGATGATTTTTTGAAAAGTAACGTAGAAATAGGTAAATTTATTTCTTTTGCAGATTCAGCTGATGAATTAAATGGACCACAAGAAAAATTAAATAAATTGGGAGGAATAGCGGTATCATCCAGTTTTACAACGAATATTGAAATTAATGATATTAATGCAACCAAAGGACGGATATTAGCCAAAGCTGCAGCAAGAATGGGTATAAATAAAGACGAAGTAGCCATTTTAGGCGATGGGCTTAATGATTATTCGATGTTTATAGAGTTTCCTAATTCATTTGCCATGGAAAATGCAATACCAGAAATTAAAGAGGTGGCCAAATATATCACAGCAAGTAATAGGGAACATGGTGTAGCAAAAGCAATTTATCGTATGTTAGACTGCTAGGACCGCTAGGGTCAGGTTTGACTTATTATATTTATTGACTTATTTAAGCAAAATTAATTTTGATCGCTAATACTTGTGATTATCATGTAAATATAGAAATAAGTAGTAGCTCGGAATAAAACAGTAGCCATAACTCACTATGAAGGAGTTTATGGCTATTTTTTTTATGCAATACAATATATGACATGCCAGCATATAAATGATGTTGTTCACCAGACTTCATTTCACTAATGAAGTCACCCTCTAAGCAATGTACGATATGACCTTTTTTACACCAATGGTCGGCGATATAACCCTTAGAATAATTTACAATTCTAATTCTAAGACCTTCGAATTCTAGTGTCTGCCACGTAGCACCCCCTTCTTCTCCTTTATGCTCTATTTTGGGAATTTGATCCCAATCAATTGATTGGAAGAAAATATTTTTTGAATACATTTTTGCCTCCCTAATATGTTTTGTGTGTTAACTGTTTGTATAGTATATCGATTTTCTAAAACATGAAGTCATTTATTTGCTACAATGTTTTAATCGTGTAGCAATGTGCATTGCAGAATGGTAACTGCTTGACCTGATAAAAGAACCCGGTCACCTTGCATCGTAGGTTTTAATTCCTGTGTTTTTCCATAGATTGTATTTATTAGTTGATTGTAGCATGTTCGCTCAGACTTCGGTTTGGGTGACTTTTTCATACTAAATGAAAGAGGTTCTGTACGATTGCCAGCACAGGATAATAAAATAAGACGAAGTGACTGTTTGTAGTGCAGGCCCATAATGAAATTGTATATTGACAAATAATTCATTCAGTATTGAATATTTATAATCTATAAAATTGCGTTTTTTAATCGAATACACTTTTAAATTTACAATGATTGTAAAATAAGATATATTTATTTCAAGACCATTGACTGGTGAAATTTAAAGGAGTGATAAACATGAAACTATTAAAAACAATTGGAACATTTATTGTAGAGGAACTAACAAGACAGGGTGAACTTATGGTAAAAACTGGATTCCATGATTAAGATGAGAATCCTCATATATTGTGATAATATTTAAACCATGGCTAGGAAAAGTAATCCTAGGACATGGTTTTTTATTTTTATATAGTCTTAGTGTAGCACGTTGGTTGTCACTGTTGGTATGGTAAAAAAAGCTGATCTATCTGTTTTAATAAATATTGGTTATATAAGAATAAAAATGATATAATTGGGTTCAACAATGACACTCTCCTTTTATATAGTTTTGTGTTGTAAGTGAACTCAATTATACTAAAGAAGGGGATCATTATTTTTTTTGTATAAAAAACTCTGCAACCTTTGATATATAAAGAGAAAATCTAAAAAACAGTGTAAAAAAATTACACTAACGGATTAATTAGAGGAGGATACATTATGAAAATTTCAAAGAAAGATGCATTGATGTGGTTTGATTTTTTTTCAATATTGCCTGAGGAAGAGGAACTTATGATAAAACAACAAGAAATCATTTACGCAACTTTTGCGCAAATTGAGGCAGCGATCGATCATAGAAATGATACGTTAATGTCGGAAATTAGAAGTTTAAAAACTTTGGAGAATAGAACTTTTTTTGTTGGAAATGAAAGTGAATTCTCAAAAGGGTGTCGTTCTTGTTTGTTAGGCACTGGACTCAGTGCGATTAGGAAAACAAACAAATGTAACATAGAGTGTAAGTTCTGTTATAATTATGGAGAACTAGAAGATATTCCTCCAGTTGGCGAAGGTATGTGGGAAATTGGAGGCACAAAATTTTATGAGAAGGATATTGATTTACTTCTTTCCATCCACCAGAAACCCACTGGTATTTCCTACGTTTATTTGGAGCCATTCATGGAAATTGAAAAATACTATTCGGTAATAAAGAAATTTAGTGATGCTCAGATTTATCAACATCTATATACAAATGGTATTTTAGCTACGGAAGAAACCTTGAAAGCATTAGGTGAAGCCGGTCTTGACGAGATCCGTTTCAACCTTGGTGCCTCTAATTGTTCAGATAAAGTTATTGAAAATATTAGAATAGCGAAAAAATATATTAAACATGTAGGTATTGAAACTCCAATGACTCCTGAGTTTTTCGAAGCATTTTTCAAGAAAAAGCAAGCCATCTTCGAGACAACAGTCGATTTTATCAATTGTGCAGAATTACATTTAAATGAAAATAACATAGGCAATTATTATGGGGAAAATATGTATATTTCCAGACATGGCTATATATCTCCAATTTGGAGTAGGGAATTAACTCTGAAATTCATGAAAATAGCCGATGAAGATAAGTGGGATTTAGTAGTACATGACTGTTCAAACTATACAAAATTTGCTAGAGATTTAAATTTGAGCAGCAAAGAGGGTAAGTGGTTCGGAGCCAGTAATTATGCCGGTGAGTTTTCCAGGATTCCATACGAAGTATTTTTACCAATACTGCGTGATGACAATTTCAAATTTTTAAGTGAAGAAGAATTGCCTGACGGCTATAAACCAGGAGAGTTGATTTTTTAGAGAGTCTTGTCAATTATGAGTGCTAGATTGCTGCTTGGGATACTGGGGTGGTTGTCGGCGACATTTCGAGAAATGCTATAAAGAACCTATGGCAGGAATTAATCGCTGTTATAAAATGATTGATAAACAGAGATATAATTTGAGTAGAATAAAAATATGGGAAGTTTTATCTACCGTCTGAGCCACTAATTCCCTTGGATTAGTGGCTTTTAGATTTTGCGTAAAGGCTCAATCCTGCAATATAGCCAGTATTGGCGTGATACAACAATGAGCTTGGAATTTTCAATTAAGGAAACAACCTTTAAAATAAGTGACTCGTTGTCACAATAATGATCACTTTTCGCATCTTTTCCCTTAGATTCATATCACCATCACGCAGACACCAATCAAATACCACACCTCGGCCAACTAGGAAAAGCATATTGGTTAGCTCCATTGAAGACATCGTAGTAGTGATTTGTCCGTTGGCTTGGCCTTTTTCAATAATCGTCTGCAGGATATTCTGCATGGCCCGTCCCTTAGTGATAAACATTTTATTATCGGAAGTATAAAGCTTTTTCACCATCTCGATTCCATTTGCATAAGTAAAATCAGCGTATTTTTCAAAGAATTCAACGATTTGCTCCGGTGCGCTGTTAGCGATTAGATTATCAGCAACTTCAGCTAAAAAGTATTCATCTCCCCGATTAAAAATCTCACTAAAAAGTTCAAACTTTGATTTAAAATAATAATAGTATGTTCCTACAGAAACGCCGGCCTCTAAGGCTATTTGCTCAACTGTAACTTGATCAAAGCCGTATTTGCCAATGAGACTAACTCCACATTCATAAATTCTATTCTTTGTCATCTCAGCTTGTTTTGCCCGGCCCGTCAATTTTGTCATAAACTTTCACCTCGTATCGTAAGGACTGCGTGCAGCTTTTTACAATTAGCCTAATTATATATAATTAAAATTTCATTTTCAATAAATAAAAGAATAGCAGCAAATCAAGATCCCCTGATAAGCAAAAAATCTTACCAGGGGATATTTGAAACTATAAGGGGTTACATTCTTGAGGCTACTTCAAAGGCATCCCAAATGGCATACATGATATTTGAAACTTTACGGGCATCACCAATGACATGGATATCGGAAAACTTATACTTAAGTTCATTATAAAGAGAATTTTCAGAGCGATACCCGACAGCTAGGATTACGCTGTCACAAGGGAGTTCTTCTGTTTTGTTATTGATTTCCAGCAAGACACCCTTGTCTGTAGTTTTTATGATTTTAGCGGATGTTAGTACTTCCACGCCTTTAAAGGGAACCAGTCTTTCCAGCATTTCCGAGTTAGCATGGCAAAGTGGACCATTTATTGCCAGCAACTTGTTTTGTACTTCTACTATTGTAACCCTTTTCCCTTGATCGGCCAGCCAAAGAGCCAGCTCACAACCAACAAGTCCGCCGCCAACAATTACGACCTTGCGGCCAGCATCCACATTCTTGAGCAGTACTTGGGCAGCAGAGTAAACTTTACTATTATCTCCAAGACTAAACATTTTTGGCTTGGAGCCTGTGGCAATAATTAGGGCATCTATTTGATTTTTACTAATCAATTCAGCGGTAACTTTGGTGTTGAGATGAACTTCCACATTGAGTTCTTTTAACGTAGTTTCATACCAAGCGATTAAAGCATGGTCATCTTCTTTAAAATCCGGCGCACCGCCTGGTATCAAATTACCGCCTAAACGCCCGGTACTTTCATAAATTACGGGTTTATGTCCGCGAAGGGCTAACACTCTGGCTGCCTCACAGCCCGCTACTCCACCGCCTACAATCAGTACTTTTTTGCTTTTTAGCACTGGCATAGGCTCCGTTTCTCTTTCCCGACAAGCTCTAGGATTGACCGCACAATTTAAGGAAGAATACTCCTGAATACGCCCCATGCAGCCTTCCTGACAAGATAAGCATGGTCTAATGTTGGCTATTTTTCCGCTACGCAATTTGTTTACATAGTTTTCGTCAGCTAACAGCGGACGCCCAAGACTTATCATATCACAAGCGCCATCCTCTATTGCACCTAACGCTAAATCAGGATTATCCATGCGCCCCGCACAGATGATAGGCACATCCACTACGTCTTTGATAATCTTAGCATAAGGAATATAAAGACCTTTTGCTTGGTACATAGGCGGGTGACTCCACCACCAAGAATCATAGGATCCTACATCAATATCAAGAGCATCATAACCAAATGCTACCAGGAGTTTGGCTACTTCAATCCCTTCAGGGATGTCTCTGCCCTTTTCTTCAAATTCTTCTCCCGGAAGCGCTCCTTCACGCCAATCTTTGATAAAACTCTTAGGGCTGTACCGCACTGTTACCGGAAAATCTGCTCCGCAGGTTTTTTTGATTTCCTCGACGATTTCTTTGGCAAAACGCAGGCGATTTTCTAGAGAACCGCCATATTCATCGGTACGCTGATTGAAAAAGGAAATGGCAAACTGATCGATTAAGTACCCTTCATGTACAGCATGAATTTGGACACCATCAAAGCCAGCTCTTTTGGCATTGTATGCACCTTCGCCGAATTTTTGTACGATCTGTCTAATTTCCTCAACAGCTAGTTCTCTGCAGGCTTTATCAAGCCAGCGGTGAGTAATAGGAGATGGTGCAACCGGAGGGTGATCACCTAAATTTGTAGGGATGGTTACCCTGCCGAACCCCCCACTTAACTGAAGAAAAATTTTGCCGTCATAGGCATGGATTCGTTCCGTCATTTCTCTGGCGGTACGTATAAAATGAACAGGATTATGAGTAGAGCAAGGAACATGACAGACGTCGTGTTCTTCGATTACGTTATCAACGAAGGTAACGCCTGTAGTAATAAGGCCTACTCCGCCGCGGGCGCGCGCCGTATAATATTCCACGCCACGCTGATTGAAACCGCCTTCCGAGTCGGCTAGACCCAGAGGACCCATTGGAGCCATGACAAAACGATTCTTAATTTCGATGGAACCTATTTTTACCGGTTCGAATAACTTCTGATATTTTTTCACTATATATTCCCCCTAGTTAACTGAATGCATTCAGTGAGTTGAGTTAATGTTATAATAGTTTAATTTCTCTGTCAAGGCAGAATTTTGTATTGAGAGAAAAACTTGAGCATTCTTCAATATATACAAGGAAACTGACAAGCTGTTTGGTCTGCGTTAGAAAAATTACAAGTTGTACGTTTAGAGATGATTATCTATCTATATTAAAAAATGGCTAAAATGCTAGAAAATCAAAGAGAAAATTTCTTTAAAGGAGGTATTTTACTCTAACTACTTATTAAAGGCTATCATTACAAAATTTGAGATTTAACAAAAGTTGATTATATTTGTAACTTTGAGTATTATATAAATATAAATTAGCACTCAACAAACGAGAGTGCTAACAAAAAATATGAATTAATCAAAAAAGAGGAGGCATTTATTATGTCAAATATTATGAGAAGGGATACTTGCAACGCACCATCATTGTTTCGTAAGGGGATCAATGACATGTTTGACCACTTTTCAGGAACCGGTATATTTTCACCGATTAGCGACTTTGCTAATCATAGTATGAACCTTTTGTCATCGTCTATGCCTATTGATGTGATAGATAAAGGAAAAGAGTATGTGGTAAAAGCCAATTTACCTGGTATTGATAAAAAAGATGTTGAAATTCAATTAACTGAGAACGTATTGACAATAAGAGGTTCCTATTCTCAAAATAGAGAAGACAAAGGTGAACGTTATCTACTGCAAGAGCGCAGTATGGATACTTTCTCTCGCTCCATCGCATTTAATGAGGAGTTACTACCTGATAAGGTAACAGCAGGTTTTAGAGATGGGATTTTAGAAATTAACATTCCAAAGGCAGAAACTCAACAGCCAAAGTCTATTAAAATCAATATAGCTGATTAAGAATGTAATTTTCACATAGATAGAACCACTCATTCCATTTATAATGAGCGGTTCTATCTATGTGCTTGATAAAGTGTATTTTTTTTATAAAAGGTAAGATTTTTGGAGGGATCTATCGGGTATGACTGACATGGCGCTGATCGATATGTGACGGTAGAGCTACAGGGGATTTTAGTAAGGGTGGTGCGGTTTCAGTGAGCATCATTTTGGTGGACGTGATCCTGGATGGGAAGTAAAGTATACTCATAAGACTGATAAGTTATTTTTCTTGTTTTATTTATATTGCCAGTAATGTAAAAATGGTATAATTTAAGAAAAAATTTTATGAGGATGTGTTTTAGGTGGATGTTAAAATGATTAACGGCATTGAAGTACGTGTTGTCGGTGAGATTAGCGATGAAGAGTTATCGGTATATCTCACTCAAATACAGGCCGAGAAAAATCATAAAATTATCAATGCTGCTGTCGTCGTTAATGGCGAGTACATAGAGGTGAAATCAACATTTGAACTTGTTCCATTTGAGCGCATAAGGCGTATTGAGGCGATACCATGATCCCAAGCCTTCATTATGTCACCTTCTATCCAGCCGTAATGTTCGCAACAATATATGGCGGATTTGCTGCAGGCGTATTGTCAACCATTCTCTCCGGCTGTGTCATTTCATTAATGATATTAAGTCCTATTGATCCTTCTGGTTTAACGTCTATGGACTAGATAGGAATGGCTATTTTTCTCATGAGTTGCCTAATGATTTCTTACGTCTGCGAGACAAGACATGAAGCTCAAAATTTTAAAATAGATAACTTGAACGCTGTAATTAATAGTATTTTTCCGCTAATTCAGGTTGAAGCATTACGAACTGGGCAGAATGTGTCTTTTGAGCCAAACGATATCCCCGATACAGTATTTGACAAAAAAGAGATATGACAACTGGTATTAAATTTAGTTAGAAATAGTTTGGAGGCGACAAATTTTAGTGATACAATAATTATCAGAACTAGTTTAGTTAATGGACAAGTCGTTTTATCTGTGTATGATACAGGTCATGGAATTTCAAAAGATATATTAGATGACTTGGGTACGCCCTTTGTGACAACGAAAGATACTGGGATAGGTCTAGGACTTCCAATTTGTTATAACATTGCGGAACGGAATAAAGCAATCATACATGTAAAGACATCCAAAACTTGCACGAATTTTGATATTTTCTTTTTAGAAGTACCAAGTACAGAATGCTGCTCTGTCGCGGCTGAGGCTTGATTTATCAAGTGGGAATAGCTCAGCATAAAAGAACTTCTAGATGATGAAATTTTAAATATCAATCCTCATATTTGGGACATAATAAAAGAATACTTGGACCATGATGTAGTAGTGAAAATGTTGTATGAGGAGGTGGAGATATTGGGGGGAATTAGACAGTTATCGGAATGCAATACTTGTCCGATTGTAGGCATTGGGGCTTCGGCGGGTGGCTTAAAGGCTTTATTAGAGCTGTTTGGAGGCCTGCCGGCGACGACTGGCATGGCTTTTGTGGTCATTCAGCATTTAGATGCTAAAAACAACAGTGTATTAGCTGACAGTATAGCTAAAGTTACGCCTATGACTGTCAGTGAAGTAAAGCATAATGATGTGGTGCAACCTAACCATATCTATATTGCTATGCCTGACACCGAACTTAGTGTTGAGAATGGGATATTGCACGTTGAGCCGAGAAGTAGTGGAGTGAAACGTTATACGCCTATTGACTCTTTTTTGAAATTCCTGGCTGGTGAAAAAACAAGGAAAGTAATTGGAGTAATTTTGTCGGGAAAGGGTGCGGATGGTTCTCAGGGAATCAAGTCGATGAAAATGGTTGGCGGCATTACTTTCGCTCAAGATCCGCGCTATGCAGAACATGATAGTATGCCGAGTGCTGCAATCTCTACTGGAATGGTAGATTTTGTTCTGTCATCACAGGAAATGGCCAGTGCGCTTGCAAAGCTCAGTCCACTTGGTACGGATATAAGTTCGACTAAGGTTAAGATAAATTTATTTCAAGAAGAAGAGGGCGCGCTTGGCATACTACTTAGTCTGCTACACAATTCCAGTGGCATTAATTTTGCCGAATATAAGCAACTAACGGTTAAACGACGCATTAAGCGTCGAATGATTTTTCGTAAACTGGACAAGTTAGACGATTATGTGACTCTTCTTCGGCGAGACCCTGCAGAACTAGCTGTGTTACAGAAAGATATGCTGATTAATGTTACAAAATTTTTTCGCGAACCCCAGGCATTTGATATTTTAAAAGATATAGCTTTTCCGGCTATTATTAATAGCTTAGACGCGAATGCACCCATTCGAATGTGGGTGCCTGGATGTTCAAGTGGTGAAGAAGCCTATTCCTTAACAATAGCCATGTTAGAATTTTTGGAAAGTAATAACATGAATAGGACCATTCAGGTTTTTGCCACAGATATTAGCGCTGAAGTTATCGATAAAGCGCGGGCAGGTATCTATCCTAAAAGTATCATGACAGATGTTTCACCGGCTCGTCTTAGTCGCTTTTTTATTGAAGTGGCAGAGGGATATCAGGTTAGTAAAGCTCTTCGTGATGTATGCGTATTTGCGCGGCAGGATATTGGTAAGAGTCCACCCATTTCTAAAGTTGATTTGATAAGCTGCCGAAATGTAATGATCTATTTTGAGGCAGTACTACAAAAGAGAATGTTTCCGATTTTCCATTATGCCCTGAATGCGAGGGGGTTTCTTATTTTGGGGGCATCAGAATCAATCGGGACATTTGCAAACTTGTTTGAATTAGTCGATAAAAAATACCGGATTCATAAAAAAAAAGCAGGATCTACCCCACTCATGTTTGAGTTTTCTGTTGCTGAGCATGCAGCAACGACGCAACATAGTATTAAGGACTATCCCGATGTGGTGAGAGCTGGAACTTTGGTAGAGGTTCAAAAAGAAGCAGATCGGATCGTTGTAAGTAAATACACTCCCCCGGGTGTTATTATTAATAGTAAGTTGGATATTATCCAATTCCGCGGGCATACTGGTGCTTTTTTAGAACCAGCTGCTGGGATGCCAAGTGTAAATTTATTGAAGATGGTACGGGAAGGTTTATTCCTTGGATTGCGGGCGGCAGTTAACCAAGCCAAAAAAGTCAATGGCCCAGCCCGAAAAGTAGGCTTACATGTTATTAAAGATGGGCATCCCCTGTTGGTAAACATTGATGTTATTCCTATCAAGAACTTAATTCAAAAGGGTGAATATTTCTTAGTAATGTTTCACGAGAGTACCTCTCGTCCGATTGAAAGTAAGCTCGATAGTAGTCGAATGGCACGTGCTCATCGGCTACGCGACTCTGAGGAAATTCTAGACTTGAAACAAGAACTCATGATTACCACGGAATATCTACAAGCCATCATCGACCAGCACGAAGCAGTTAATGAAGATCTCAGGTTTGCCCATGAAGAAGTAAAATCAAGTAACGAAGAACTGCAGAGCATGAATGAAGAGATGGAAACATCCCAAGAGGAACTCCAGTCAACAAATGAAGAACTAATGACGCTAAATGAAGAACTAATGACGCTAAATGAAGAACTGAAAAATCGTAATGCCGAATTGAACTATGTCAACAACGACATACAAAACTTGCTAAATAGTATCAAAATCCCCCTACTCATTTTAGGTAACGATTTAAGGGTCAAGCGCTTTAATTCGGGGGCTGAAAAAATATTAAATTTGATTAGCTCCGATGTTGGTCGACCAATCAGTAATATTATTGATTTGGAGAAAATGGCATTAGAAGTAATTGATACGCTCAATAGCAAGGATCAAAAAGTGCAAGACCGTTGGGGACAGTGGTATTTCATGCAAATATGTCCCTATAAGAGAACAGATAAAATGATTGATGGCGTAGTTATTAGTTTCACTATAATTGCCAGTAAGGAGGGGGATTATGGGACAATCTAATAGGAATGGTCAGTGTAAAATCAAGGATTCTGTTCAGTTGAACCGGTCTGGAAAGCTTGACGGTACAGATGAACTTCAAAAACTAAAATGCCAATTCGATGATCAGGAGATGGACTTAGAACTTCAGTATGATGCTATGAAGGATGCTCTTGGGGATCTTGAGGAGTCGCGTAATCGCTATGCAACTCTTTATGATTTTGCCCCAATTGGATATATGACTTTCGATGATAAAGGATGTATCCAAGAGATTAACCTTCTTGGCGCAGCACTTTTAGGAATGGAGCGTAATCAGCTGATTGGTGTTCCAATGAGCACTTTTATTGATAAAAATAGTTATAAAGATTTCTTTGAGCATCTACGTTTATGTAAGGATACCCGAGAAAGAGTGCTTACTGAGTTAAGACTATCTATAAAAAATACCCCTCAAATACATATTAAACTTGTTAGTATACCTTTACTGAAAAATGGAATTTATGAACAACTATATATAACTGCTATTATTGACATTACCAAACTTAAAAATGCAGAAGTTGCCCTCGTCAGACTCAACGCGGAACTAGAGAATCGAGTCATCGAGCGGACGCGTGAGTTACAGACGATCAATGAAGTGTTGAAAAAAGCATATGAACGAAAGCGACAAAATGATTTACTCAATGACTTAATTAAGACAGAGGGTCTACCTAAACAAAATTCATACGAAGCTGCTTTGAAATTAGGATTGAAACTAGGGGAACCATTGACTTGTTTTCTGCTTGTAATTGAAGAATGGGAAGATAAGTCGGAGGAATTCTGGCAACAGCACTTTAGGGAACGACAGCTTTTGTACGATGGCATTATCGACTCAATGGAAGAAGAAACCGATTGGTTTGCCTGGGAAAGTCCTGATGGAATAGGCATTATCCATTTCGGCGTAGTATCTGACCGGGCATTACAAGAATATCAGATCGAAATGGCTGAACATTTGCGGGATAGGACTGCAAGTAATGCTCCAGGCTTGACAATGACCATTGGCGTAGCCGAAATTGCATCAGCAGTAGTTGATCTGAGTGTTCATTATCGCCAGAGTAAACAAGCTGTTACCATGGGTCGTACAGTATGGCCTGGAAAACAAATATATCACTATCTAGATATGGGGATCTTTCAGATATTACCTCATGTTGAAAATAAAAAGATGGTGGCTTCCTATATTGAGCGAACATTGGGGGCATTACAACGCTATGAGCAAAAGAAAAAAACTGATTTTTTACTGACACTAGAAGTGATATTGGAAAGTGACAATTTGAAAGAGGCGGCTGGGAAACTTTCTCTGCATCAAAAGACATTGGAGTTTCGCAAGAAACGGATTGAACAAATCCTGGGAAGGACATTGGATCATTTTGAAACACGAGTGTCTTTATATATGGCATTAAAGCTAATGAAAATTACTGATGGTAACTATTGCGATATTTTAGGTCGCGAGACTTATATATCGAAAGATGATAAATAAGAAGGCACTGAAAAAGTCTGTCTTATAAAATTGTAGATACAAAGCAAAGACCGTTGAAGCGCATAACTGCGTTCTAACGGTCTTTTTGATGCTGTGAAAAGGTAAAATAAATGTTTTGCATAGCTGGATTTATTAAAAATCAATGGTCGATAGTCCAGCAATTTGTAAAAAAATGTCGAGTAAAGATAAAAAAAGAGAAATATTAGCAGGATTTTTATCGTTTAAGTATAATTATATGATTTAATAAATAGTAATTAAATAGTAATCCTTAATAATTTTGGGAGGTATTTGCCAATATCAATCTTACAACAAAAATGGGGATTTATTTCCTTGGGGCAGGCTAAGATGGTCTAGACCTTAGTTAGAGCAACAAAAAATGAGCTAAAAAAGGACTGGTAGCGCTGGTACTCAATAGATCAGCGGTGATCAAAAAATATCATCATGATATAAGTAATTAAAGGGGGAATTTTATTTATGGAAAAAAAATTAGCAAGACCAAATGGAACGGCGGGTAATTCATTAGCTAGTAAAGCCAGTGCAAGTATTGATTCTGCTGAGCAAATGAGTCTAAAGCGTGACTTGGCAAAACGTAGGGCTATGGATAAAGTGCGGTCCCGAACAGTAGCCAAGCAACAACAATTGGCTGAGCGTATTGCTACGGCAACAGAACAGATGGCAGCAGGTATTGAGCAATCCAGCAACGCTGCCGCTGAACTAGCGGGTACGATGGCTCAGATTGCCACGGGGGCCGAAGAAGCAGCATCGGCCGCTGAAGAATGTCGGGCGGCCGTCAATCAAATCGAAAAGGCGGCTATTGCAGCAGATGAACGGGTCAAAGAGGCCTTAGATAAGGTGAATATTGCGCAGACACTAGTGAGAACAACAAGTGCTGATGTAGAGCAATTAATTAACGGTGTCAAAAGTGCTGCTGATACCAACATGCAGTCTGGGAAGCTAGTAGGCCAGCTAGAAAACCAATCGGTAGAAGTAGGCAATATTGTGGAAGCTGTAGTGCGCATTGCCGATCAAACCAATCTGCTGGCCCTCAATGCTGCTATTGAGGCTGCTAGAGCGGGTGAACATGGCCGTGGTTTTGCAGTAGTGGCTGATGAAGTACGTAATCTGGCGGAAATATCCGAGAAATCAGCTCGTGATATCCGCGCTTTGGTCGGCGAGATTCAGGCAAATGTCAAGATCGTTGTGAAAGATGTCGAAGAAGCTGGAAATGCCGCTAATGAGGAAGTCGAGAAAGCTCAAAAAATCACCTCAGACCTAGCGAGAATTGAGAAAGATATGACAACAGTACAAAGAGGTATCGTTGAGGTTGCGCAAAATGCTAAAATAGCTGCTGAAGGAACCAAGGAATTTTTGGGTATCAGCCAACAAGTAGCTGCTGCTAGCGAAGAACAAGGGGCTGCCACTGAAGAAATTACGTCTACAATTAGCGAACAAAATAAAGCCTTCAATGAAATGAGTACGGCCGCTAACGAATTATCTGAGCTAGCCGAGCAACTCAAAACATCTACAGATGCCCAAAAGTCCTCGGAAGAATTGGCCTCAGCGGCTGAACAGCTGTCAGCCAATGTAGAAGAAGCCAGCACCGCTGCTGGACAAATCATGAAGACAATGGAACAACTAGGTGAAGGGGCTAGAATACAGGCTGAACTTACTGCGAAAGGTGCTAATGTATCAGAACGTCTAGCAGCGGCTGCTATGCAGATGAAAATCCGTGCTCAGGAATCAGACAGTAAAGTGAATGAGCTGCAATCAGTGTTGTTGATTAATAAACAGGAGGTAGACAGCATTATCAGTGGCGTTTCTAGTGCTGCTGAGGCTAGTTTCAAATCAGCTCAGAATATTAAGAAATTAGAAGATACAACCAGGCGTATTGATAAGATTGTGGATGCTATCGTCAATGTTACCATTCAAACCAATATGCTGGCCGTTAATGGTTCCATCGAAGCAGCACGGGCTGGTGAGTTTGGCAGAGGGTTTTCAGTGGTAGCCAGTGATATTCGTACGCTAGCCAACGAATCAGCTGATAATGCGGATAAGATTAAAGACCTAGTGCGCAATATTCAAAACCAAATTCAGCAAGTAACCAGCGATATTGAACTTTCGGCGAAAACAGCAACGCAAGAGGTAGAAAACGCCAAAAAATCCACCCGAAATCTAAATGTAATTGAAGAGGCTATGGGAGAAATTCTCAATGGGGTTAAAGAAATATATAACGGCGCAGAAGAATCATTAACAGCGCTGGAGCAGGCGAAACGTGGTATCGAACAAATTTCGGCGGCTGCTCAGGAAGCAGATCAAGCCAATACGGAATCCACTCTTGCAGCCCAAGAACAAGCCAAAGGCATGCAAGAATTGGCAGAAGCCATTGAAGAAATTTCTGGACTGGCTGATGAATTGCAAAATATGTAATCAAGCTAAGCAGAGAAAGGAGGATAAAGAATGGCTGAAGCAATTGAAATAAGGTCGGAAGATGGATTAGAACGGCAATTGGTTACCTTTTATCTGGGCAATGATGAATTTGGTGTAGATATTATGCATGTGCGAGAAATTATTCGTCTAACAGAAGTGACCCACATCCCCCAGGCTCCTAGCTATGTAGAGGGTGTATGCAACTTACGAGGCAGTATTTTGCCGATTATTGACGGACGCGCTCGTTTGGGGATGGAAATTCGCCAGCGGGATGAAAGAACTCGCGTGCTGGTGTTAGATGTAAATGGTACAGTAACAGGTATAGTGGTGGATCGGGTATCTGAGGTACTGAGGGTCAGTCACGCTGACATTGAAGCCCCGCCAGCAGTGATCCAGGATATGAATGTTGATTTTCTCAGTGGTATGGTCAAACTCAATGCTGGTAAACGGATTATTATGGCACTTAATCTTAGTAGTATTGTTACTGTCAGACAAATTGAGGAGATCAAACAAGAAGCGTTAACAATGGCTGCTGTAAAAGTTGATAGTATTGTTAAAGCCGAACTTGAGGAAGATCAACTGGTGACCTTTTTGCTGGGGCGGGAGGAATATGCCTTTGATATTATGCATGTCAAAGAAATTATCAGAGTGGAGCAGATTACAGCAGTACCAAATGTAGCGGCTTACATTGAAGGTGTGGTAGCCATTAGAAATCAATTGCTGCCGATTATCAATATGCGGATGTTTTTCGGCCTTGAGACTATCACAATGAATGATCAAGCACGCATTATTATTGTGGATTTGGGACGGATGTCAGTTGGTTTCCGTGTTGACAAAGTTTCAGAAGTCATATCCATATCACGTACTGTAATTGAGCCGCCACCACTCGTTTTTAGCGCTGAAGAGGCTGATCAGATTCGAGGTGTAGCCAAACTTAATGATGGAAAACGTCTGCTCATGTGTCTCAATGCGAACAAATTGCTGCCCGCGGCAGTCGTTCAGAGTTTGTTATGCGACGACACGGCGACCGAAGAATCTGTGGCGGTGGAACAAAATAACAGTATCATTGCAGAAGAACAATTAGTGACTTTTAAGCTGGGAAATGAGGAATTTGGCATCAAAATTACTGATGTGCAGGAAATAAATCGGATGACCCCAGTGACCCATATGCCGAATGCTCCTGTCTATATTGAGGGTTTGGTGAATCTTAGAGGTAATATTATTCCAGCCCTCAACCTTAGACGGCGTTTTGGATTAGCAGAGCGACAACGGGATGATGCCACCCGCATAATTATAGTAGATGTCGGTAGTCGTAAGACCGGAGTGGTGGTGGATGCTGTGTCCGAGGTATTACGTTTTGAAAGCAGTTTAGTGGAGGAGACTCCTCAACTTGCATCAGAAAATCTCGATTCTAAATATATCAGCGGTGTTGCAAAATTAAACGGTGGTAAGCGTATGGTTATGATTATCGATCTTGCTGAGGTTTTGAGGATTGGTGCTTGAAAGTGATATCCCTGCTGCTCGTTGGCCAGGAATGGGCTCTATCCCCCATTCCTGACGATCGTCTTTAAGAATATGTATTAGGATATATATATATAGAAGGTGAATGAACTATGAATACAATTAAGGTATTGATCGTAGATGATTCTGCGATGATGCGTAAGGCCGTTCGACGCATCTTAGAAACCGATTCTGCTATTGAAGTGGTAGGGATGGCGCGGGATGGCGAGGAGGCGCTGAAAAAAGATACGGAACTTAGTCCTGATGTTGTTACCATGGATATCAATATGCCAGTGATGGATGGCATTACTTGTATGATGCATTTATTGGAGCAACATCCAACAGTTAGAGTCATTATGCTCAGTTCCTTAACCCAAGAAGGGGCCATAACTACCTTTGAGGCTTTGGAGCTGGGGGCTTTTGATTATGTGGGCAAACCTTCAGGGACGGTATCCAATAATCTGCATATTATCGGTAAAGAATTACTGGCTAAGATTAAGGCATCCATGGCGCAGAAAAAACGTCGACCCTCAGCATTCAGTAAGACAAAGAGTGTTAAAAAAGAAACTGTACGTCAGGTGACTAACGTAAGCCCGCAAGGAACTCAAAAAATAGTAGTCATCGGTGTATCTACAGGGGGACCAAGCACTTTGATGGACATTTTGCCCCATATTCCACCTGATCTAGATGCTGCGATCGTAGTAGTGCAGCATATGCCGCCTATGTTTACTGCTTCTTTTGCCAAACGGCTGGATGATCATTGTCAAATACCTTTTAAGGAAGCCGAGAACGCCGACCTCCTCGTCAAAGGTCAAGGAATGGTGGCCCCCGGTGGACTACATCTTGTTGTCAGGAAACACATAACTCGCAGCGAACACATTGTCAGGCTGACAACTCTGCCGACAGGGACGTTATTTACGCCTTCTGTCGATGTAACGATGTTTTCTATACTAGAAATTTTCGGCAAGCGCACTGTCGGAGTGTTGCTGACGGGTATGGGATCAGACGGTGCGGATGCCATGGTGGCTATTCGCAAAGCTGGTGGTATAACGATTGCCGAAGCTGAATCCACGGCAGTAGTGTTTGGTATGCCGCGTGAGGCCATCGAACGAGGCGGGGCCGAGATTATTGCGCCAGCCTATAACATCGCCAACGAGATCATCAAAGCGGTCAATAGGATATGAGGGGGCGAAGATAAAAGATGTGGGTATGGATTGAGAATGAGGGTGATGGCAGTCATGAAATTTCGGAACTGCAACAGGCCGATCGGTTGGCTACGATGGGACGTCTGGTAGGTGGTGTAGCTCATGAAATTAATAATCCCCTGACTTTTATCAAAATGAACGCCGAATTGTTAGCGCGTATACTTGATCGTCATATTGAACAGGCGTCTGTAACGGTCATTCCAGGCGCTCAGTGCAAGCGTCCTATTAATGCCATCCTCCACGGCGTTGAGCGTATTTCGGATATTGTCAGTGGTCTGAATTTTTTTTCGCGCCAAGAAAAGAGGGAGAAAAGAAGTGTCGCGTTGGCTCAATGTTTGGAAGAAGCCTGGGTTTTAGTTAGCGGTAGTAATAAGGAACTGTCTAACGGAGTAGACCTTAAGGTCACTATAGGGTCCGAAGTAATGATTTATGGCAATGCCCATCAACTAGGGCAAGTATTCATCAATCTACTTCATAATGCACTTAAAGCAGTACATAAAGTCATGCCACATCAAAGCAACATCAACATCATAGTCAGTGCGTGTAAGGAGATCTATGAAATAGAGTGGGTAGTAATTACGGTGACTGATAATGGCTGCGGTATTCCCCAGAGTGCAATGTCCAGGATATTTGAGCCTTTTTATACCAGTGATGATGAGAACGGTACTGGACTAGGATTGTCAATTGTGCAGGGCATTGTACAGGAACATGGTGGCAAGATAACGGTGATGAGCGTAGTTGGACAAGGTACGACCTTTACGATTAGGCTGCCTATATGGCAGTTGCAAGAGGGTGATAAATAGTGGATGAAGCGTTAGTAGACCGTCAACTGGCAGATATTTTTTATATTGAGTCAGGAGAAATGTTAAGTGAGGCTTCATTGGCCTTACTCAGGGCAGAAGAGGTAGGAAATCCTCAGGAGGCTATTCATCAGGTTTTTAGGACGATTCATAGTATCAAGGGAGGAGCCCAGTCCTTGGGTTTTGAGCAATTGTCTGAAGTGGCTCATCGTATGGAGAATTTTTTGGTGCCCTTGCGGCATGGCGACGGCACCATAGATAATCAGGCAGTGAGTCTGATTCTAGAGGCGATGGATGTAATCGAAATGCAATTAAGTGCTTACCAGGCTGGGGAATCACCTGCTGATTGTGGCCAATTACTAGCCAGACTGGATGAGGTTACGGCGCAAGCTAAAGATGCTGAAACTACTTCCACAGAAAATGCTACAAGTGGCCAAGAAATGGCATCAATTGCTCATGGTTCTCGACTATTATACTTGACTTTTACTGTTGATCCAACTTCGCCTATGCCAGGGATTACTGCATTTATTTTGCTAGAGCAGTTACGACAATCTGGACAACTTTTGTATAGTCGGCCAGATATTGACAATTTGGGTAAGGCGGTCGCTGGAGAATATTTTAAGCAGATTGCTATTATTCAGACGGATATGTGCAATGCTGACGTGAAACAAAAGGCTTATGACGTAAGCGATATCCATGATATTCAAGTTGCGGAAATCAACAATGGTATTTTTTCAAATGCAGATAAGCCTGCTAAAGGGGAGATTGCTTATTTTAATACGTTGGTAGGAAAAATGCAGGAAATGCTTTGTTGTAAGACTAGAGATAAGGCGTATTTAAATCAGATAGTCACACAAATTGTAGATTGGGGAGGGGAGAGTCATGGCGCAGCAAGTTGGTTCCCTGGTGGATTTTCTGCATGGCAACGCATGACTTCCTTATTGTCCCATACGGTAGCACTAACTGAGGACAATAAGTTTAGTTGTGAAAATCCATCAGCTGTGGCCAGAACGTTGCAGGTCTTGTGGGAAACGGTATATCACGCTTTATGTAACCACACTTATTTTTATAGTTTGCCTATTAGTGATATTTTAGATGGGAATGGACTGCATGTCATTGAACAATTTGAGGCTAGCGGGGTTGACGTTCAAGTTGTCAACATAGATTTGAGTAAGTTGATGACCCTAGAAGGGGTCCATCTTCGAGCGTTGGCTGATTTTAGAGACAAGTTAATTAAGAATGGCTGGGTATTATGGCTTATTTCAGAGGGAATTTATACGCGGCGCCATCTAAATGTGCTGGAAATTTCAGAGGAACTTGTTGGTGATTTGGATCTTTATTCTAGTTGTTACAGTGCAGTCATAGCTTCCAAGAAAATCGGGATAGTAGGAGAGGATGGGCATGTATCCAAAATTTAAGGTGTTAATTGTTGATGATGAGCCGGATGTGGTAGTGGCTTTAGAAGAGTTTCTACAAATGGAAGGGTATGAGGTGTATTCCACAACATCGCCTATTGAGGCGTTGGAGATGATAAAAAAGCAAAAGTATCATATTGTATTATCTGATATTATGATGCCCAAAATGGATGGCATTGAATTTTTGACCCAAGTGAAACAGTATGATGCCCTGACGCAAGTCATCATGATGACCGGTTATTCTACGATGGATACAACAATGAGATGCTTGGAAGCAGGAGCTAATGATTATGTTTTAAAACCGTTCAAGAACCTATCACAATTGGCTGAAATTATTAAACTATCGGAAGATAAGCTCAAGCGTTGGTGGGATAATATGCGGGGGAATTTTGCATAGGGGGTGTGATATGTATAATAAGGCGCAGGAACTATTAGCGAGTGAACAGGAAGATGCTCGTTATGAAGGAAGTGAGATATTGGTTATAACAGAGACTGATGAGCCATCCATCTCAGCATTTGCGAAAGCTGGCTGTTGATGCTCTGGATAAAATCTCCGAGAATGCCGCTTGTTCCCTACTATTAAATGGACTACGAGATACACACCCTAATGTGTCCAGTGCCTGCGCTGAAGCATTGGGGAATAGGCGGGATTTTCGGATTGTCCCTGCCCTAACCGCCCAATTGATATGCCACAGGGGCAGAAAGGGATTGAAAATATGTTGAATTTATTTTTTGCCGACACGCTGAGCGAAAAAAACACTCATGAAATGATAGCAGCTATTCGTATCGCCAACCGCAATTGCCCGACATTGTTGGAAGATGAATAGGGGGGCTGATAAATGACGACACTTACACCTGAACTATATCAACGATTTGTTGATTTGATTTATAAAAAAACAGGTATTTGGTTTGAATCCACTAAGCGATATTTTGTTGATAAACGCCTGGATGAACGCATTGCAGAACTAGGACTGGCGAACTATCGTGAGTATTATCATCTGCTTAAGTTCTCTACCGAGCAGACCGAAATGCAACAACTCATTAACCGTTTGACAGTAAATGAAACCTACTTTTTTCGTGATTTCCCCCAATTACAGGGATTTGCAGAGGACGTACTACTACAAATGGTTAAGGCGAAGATTAAAGTAGGGAATAAAAGAATACGTGTATGGAGTGCTGGGTGTTCGACGGGTGAAGAACCCTACACATTAGCCATCATTTTACTGGAAATGCTGCCTGATCCTGAAGAATGGACAATTGAAATATTGGCTAGTGATATTAATACTAGGGTGCTAGATGTTTCCCGCAAGGGTCATTACAATAGTCGCTCTGTTAAGGATGTGCCGCTAGAGTATTTGGGACGGTATTTTACCCAGCGATCTGAGATGTATATCTTAAATATGAAAGTGCGCAATATGGTTACGTTTAAAATCATAAATCTAATGGAAGAACGGGAAATGAAGGTCCAGACCAATTATGATTTGATCTTTTGCCGTAATGTACTTATTTATTTTGATGCGGAGTCAAGACTTAGTGTACTCAATCGTTTTTATCGTTCCTTACAGAGTGATGGATATATTTATTTGGGGCATTCTGAGTCGGTCGCTAGGATTACCGATTCCTTTAAAATGAAGCGTATTGGTGGTACTACGGCGTATTATAAACCATAAATGGGGGTTTGATATGGTAAAGATACTAATCGTAGATGATTCCCAAATGGTTAGAAAATTTTATACGTACCCAGGCAACCTAGTACATTGCGTGAAGAAATTGTTGAAGGGAACTGTTGAGAAAGGGGAATAAAGCCATGGGGAACCAATTTACAGCCGATGATATAGAAATGCTCCAGGCATTTATAGATGAAAGTGTCGAAGGCTTGCAGGACGTGGAAGATGAAATACTGAGCCTAGAAACGACTGATAATCCGAGCAAAGCCCTTGACAGTATTTTTCATCAAGTACATACCATGAAAGGTCTATCATCTTTTTTTAGTCTGATGGAGATCACTAGGCTAAGCCAGCAGACGGAACAGGTATTAAATGCTATGCGTAATGGTGGGGTTCGGTCAGGGGTGAAAGAAATCAGGTTGCTAATGAATGCTAAAGACGCTTTGAATGAGATGATTACGCAATTGAGTGAAGCGTGTGGTGGTGTTCTCCAAGGTGAAGGGCTAGAGGTAGAAATAGTTTGTACTCATGATGTGGATGGGCTTTTACATGCCATGCAGCTAGTAGTGGAGGAATATCAAAAGACTGGTGCTGAGTCGCCTAGTCAGTATGAACAGCCTTTAGCACAGTTAGAAGGACGTGAACAACAACAAATTAGTGAGAAGTTTGTTATAACCAAGGACGGCGCAAAGCAGTCCCATGCTGTAACCATTCCTTTCTTGCTGACTGGTGTAGCAATCGGCTTAATGGAGGATTTCTTGCTGGAAGCTGAGGAACATAGTGGTATTATTACGAATCAGTTACTTATAAAGTTAGACAGTAACCCAGAGGATGCGGAGTCCTTGGGTGACCTGTTTCGTAGAGTGCATACACTAAAGGGCAATACAGGTCTGCTATTAAGTGTACCGATGGATGATGCCTTACAACGAGTCTTAAAAAAGGTACTACAGCTCTTTCAAGATATGGAAAGCATGTTGTCCCAGGTGCGGGATGCTAAAATGCCAATTTCTAGTGCAATCATTAATTTGTGCTTTGAGGTAATGGATGCTCTATTAATGATTACTGCTGGGCTACACAAAGGTATCGTTGCTGATGATGAGGGGTCACTGGAAAAATTAGTAACTGCGATGTCAGGCATCCATACTTGCGGATTAGATCAGACCACAGGTGTAGAGGCAGTTGTCGTCAAAAGGGTAATCAGGGATACAGATATAGGAGCTACAGCTAATGGACACTCGATTCGGGTGAATGGTGAAAAGCTTGACCGGCTAATGAACGTAATAGGCGAACTCTCCATTACAAAAAATGTGTTTAGTCAGATTGCTCGTAAATTAACAATGGAGCATAATCTACCTCAGCTATCGCGAGAGGTCAATGATGCCGGACAGTTTGTCAATCGTATTTCGGCGGAACTAGAGAATGCCATCATGGCCATGCGTATGACTGAGGTGCGGATTGCCTTTCAGAAATATCCGCGGATCATCCGAGATATCGCAATGCAGACTGGTAAAAGTATCTCCTTGATCATGGAGGGGGAAGATACCGAACTTGATAAAAATATTATTGAACAAATAGGTGACCCCCTATTACATTTAGTGCGCAATTCTGGTGATCATGGTATTGAGACGGGGGAAGAGCGGCGAGCCGCAGGCAAAGATCCCCAAGGCAATGTATGGCTTAGAGCTTATAACCGTGGTAAACATGTAATTATTGAGGTAGAGGATGATGGGCGGGGGATGGATCCTGATAAATTAAGGCATAAAGCGGTAGAAAAGGACTTTATTACCCAAAAGGAAGCCCTGCTGATGTCTGATGAACAGGCCTTTCAATTAATATTTTTGCCCGGTTTTAGTATGGCTGAAAGTGTTACTGAAATCTCTGGACGTGGTGTCGGGATGGACGTAGTGCGCAGTAATATCACAGCACTCCAGGGTACAATAAAAATTAATAGTCAGCTTGGTAAGGGTAGTAAAATCACGATGCAGTTACCATTAACGCTGATGGTTTCACGAGGATTAGTCGTTGAGGTAGGACAGCAGTCATTGGTTATACCTCTTGATAATGTGCTAGAGATCGCCAAAGTATCTGCTGATACGTTGGTAAAAAGGCGAGGACGGCGTATTCTCCATCATCGTGGCGAGGTATTAGGTGTTGTGTCGCTGGCAGAAATACTTAAAATGCCTGTGGGGGAACTACCAGATTATGCGCCAGTGGTAATCATTACGGATGGTCAGTCCAAAGTCGGGATGATTGTTGACCGGCTACTTAATGAACAAGATGTTCTGGTCAAACCTTTGCCGGATTATTTGTCAGGAATTAACGGTATGGGTGGGGCGACGATTATGGGTGATGGTAAGGTAGCGCTTGTACTTAATCCTGTAGAATTGATGCAATTCGTAGCTAGGTAGAAGGAGGTTGCCATTATGATTTGTAGTTTGTTTATTTTACTGTGGGAAGAAAATAGTGATGAGATTTCCTCCCAGGTTTGTAGAAGTCTTGAGGAAGCAGAAGCATGTAAGATTGATTTAATGAGTACCTATAAAATTTCCAGTGATGATATTAAAATTCATGAAATAAAATCGTCAATTAAACTTAATTTGTTGACATCTTTTTAATGGATAAAGGAGGATAACCCTGAACGTAAGTTTTGCGCATTTAACGTCATCTAAATATATCTAATTAACTGCGAGGCGGAGGTCGAATACGAAGGAGGAAACATATGTCTAAACGGATTTTAATAGTAGATGATACCCTATTTATGCGGGTCAAGTTAAGAGGGTTGTTGGAAAAGTGGGGACAGCAGGTTGTAGGTGAAGGGGCTAATGGCCGAGAGGCTGTTGAGAAATATAAGGAACTGCAACCTGATCTCGTTCTAATGGATATTACAATGCCAGAGATGGATGGTATAGCGGCTCTTAAAGAAATTAGAGCTTTTGATGCTAAAGCTAACGTAATTATGGTATCAGCCTTGGGACAAGAAAGTTTCGTAATGGAAGCGGTTCGTTCTGGAGCGCGCAATTATTTGGTCAAGCCTCTGCAGGATAATAAGCTCCAGGAAGTGTTAGCAAGACTATAAAGTGGGAGTAAAAACAAAAATGAATATTTAAAAAACTGCAAAGCAAATACTATCTGTTTTAGAAGGTTCTAGTGCGAAAAATAAAGCCATGATATACTCTCTCTTTTAAAGCATCTGTAGTCTTTTGTAGTCCAAGTTCACGGGTTTAGAGGTAATTATATATATCTGTTTTATCTTCGTTTAGACTTCGGTTTAGACGATTTTTGTTAAAGGGGGGGGGCGAACAAGAGAGCAGACTATCAGTGCTGGTGTTGCTATGCTAATGAATAATGATAGGTCGATGCATATCAGATATTGTCGGCATAAATTCTCTTTCAGTGTAAACTCAAAGAGGACACTGTGACAAATGTTGTTGGAAAATGTCGGAAAATATGTGTTATTTTATAAAGGTAATTGTTGGTTTTTGTTGAATTATTTATTAAGGAAGTAATGAAAATAAGCTGAAATAGTTTACAACTAGTGATAATCTAAATTATGTTAGTAAGGAGCTGGGAGATGTCGAATAAAACTTTAAAGAGTCAATTTAGATTATGGACGGTCTTGCTTGTCCTTGTTCCCAGTCTGCTGATCATGGTTATTTATACGGTGAGTCAGATTGAGGTAGCTAAACAGCAAAGCTTAGAAATGATCTCTCAGAGGGTACATGCCCAGGAGCGACTCATCGATTATTGGATCGTGGAACGGATTGGAAGTATTCGCGAACTTTCGAAGACAGAGGCTTTTATTACTTTGGACGAACAGAGGATAAAGCATGTTTTAGATTTAAAGCAACAGTATGACAAGAGCTTTGATTCTTTATCATACATTGATAAAGATGGGAATTTCAAAATGTCCACTCTTAGTAGTGGAATCAAGTATTCATCAGCCATCGGCAAGCCTTATTTCGAAGCGGCAGTAGTGGGGGAAGAGCATATTTCAGATGTGGTTATTGGACGAAACAGTGGCTTACCCATCATTAACTTTTCGGTCCCTCTTTTCGATGGTGATGGAATTTTTCAAGGTTTGATACTGGGCTCGATTAAAACGGCGACACTAGAAGCACTTTTATGCGAAAATTGGTTTGGTGAAACGGGAGAGGTAATCTTAGTAAATCGGGAAGGAACGTTTCTTACCAATCCGCGTTTTGTCAATGTATTGATTGACATGGGACTTATCCAGGAAACTGCCATAATGAAACTTAAATTACCGGATGATGCTTTACGCAATATTCGGCTCGGTGAAACAGGCACCGCCACTTGGATGAGTTATCGGGGGCAGAAGTTGCTGGCTACTTATGTGGACGTACCTGAGCGTGGTTGGACGCTAATCGGTAGAATCAGCGAAGCCGAAATCATTGGCCCTATTTATAGGCAACTAGCAATAGTAGCTGGTGGCATCCTGTGTTTAGTATTCTTGATTATGCCACTAGCCACGTTGATAACTAATCGGATTAAGTGCCCCATCGACTGGTTGATTAAACAGTCGGACTTCATCACGGCAGAGCAATATGAAATGGTGGGCCAAGACAGACGTCCAGAAAATGTATCCTCTGAGCTTGGCATTTTGTGCGAAACTTTCGTAAGGATGAGTCATAAAATCGTAAACACGATTAGCCTGCTTCAAGAAAATGAAGCGAAGCTAGAGGATAAAGTCCATGAGCGAACAAACGCACTATCAGATGTGAATAGAGCACTGGAAGAGGAAATTGCTAGACATCATGTGACGATTAACACCCTTGCCTCTCAAAATCAAGAGAAAGCAGAGTGGACGGCCAAATTAATTATTGCTAATAAAAAGCTTGCTTTCCAAAATGAAGAGAGAGAAAAACGTGCAGCCGAATATGTAGACCTGCAAAGGGAAGTAGTCCGCATGGACAGGCTTAATCTCATCGGGAAAATGGCGGCGGGGCTCGCACATGAAATCAGAAATCCGATGACGGTAGTAACAGGCTACTTACAATATTTCAAGAAAAAAGTCCCCGATAGTTTACACGATCAATTAGATGTAGTGTTGAGCGAATTAGCACGGATAGAAGTGATCATTACCGACTTTTTAGCCATAGGAAAAACCAAACCAACCGAGCCAGAAGAACAGCAATTAAACGAGATTATTGACAGAATAGCTCCTTTGCTGTCATCAGAGGCGCTTAAGCGAGGAATGAATCTTGAATTTAAACTTTCTAGGGATATTCCTAAGCTTATGTTAGCAGAGAAGGAAATCAAACAACTCCTACTAAACCTTGCTATGAACGGATTGAACGCTATGAAGGAGCACGGTTTATTAACAATAGAAACCAAGTATCAGGATAATGCGGTGCTTTTAAGCATTGATGATTCGGGCTCTGGCATCCCTAAAGACTTACAAACGAAAATTTTTGACCCCTTTTTTACGACGAAAGATGAAGGTACAGGGTTAGGTCTTTCTGTTTGTGCAAGTATTGTCGCGAGTCATCATGGGACAATTGAGGTACAGTCGGAAGAAGGAAGGGGGACTCGGTTTATAATCACCTTTCCGTTATAAGTTGTTTCATGACTATTAAAGGCATGAATATGAGCTCAACTTGCTCTTTCTGAGATTAAATCTATAAACAAAATTATGGGTATTGGTTCTTGATTTTTTCTGAAAAGTAGGACAATTTTTACTCTGTAAGATTTTCGTACCCGAATCATTTATAATCCCAGGGATAATTTGCATAAAAGGCAGATATTTTATCTATTTGGATAAAATATCTGCCTTTTATGTTGGAATTTTGATAAAAACTGCCAATTGATGGAAATGTTATTAGATTGAAAGATGTAACTCTTTTGTTTATTCAGTAGGGAGGTTTCTATGGATTCCTCAGCAAATATCTTTTCCTCCAGCCGATCGATAACAATAGCGCTGGAGCAATACTCTTAATACCCTTGGAATTAATGTAGAGTGTTCTACTATTGAAAAAATGGTAGAAAAAAGACTGTATAAGGTGGCGCAGGTGTGTTGAACTTTCAAAGTATCCGTGTATTATATTAGTATCAGATTCTTATCACAACACATGTGGTGAGCGTTACGGCAAAAGGCGAAACTAGATTTCGTCAGGTGGGGAAGAGGTATATGTTAAAGATCATTGGGAACCCTGTGCAGGTGTTGAAGACATAGACAGTATCATATAAATTTAGCAGTCTTGGATTGGGTTATTATGAAAAAAAGGATAGTGACTATCTATCATGGGCAAGATAAAATCATAGGACCTTGATTTTGTAGCTGCATTTCCAATCGAGAGGATGAGTGTTATAAATAAACTCCTTTTTGGTGTGTCTGGTCTCCCTATTGGCACCGGTCAAAAATTTAATTATGCTTCCGGGATAAACTATCTGAGAAGCATCGGGCTTGATGCAATGGAACTTCTTTTTGTCAGGTCTATCAATGTATCCGATAAGAATAAAAATGCTATATTGGAAAATAAAATTACAAACGACTTTTATTTATCGGCTCATGGATCATATTATATAAATTTAAATGCTGAGGAATTGCAGAAACAAGAGGAATCAATCCAAAGAATATTAGATGGGGTAGAAGCTCTATCCAAAGTTCAAGGCCGAAGTCTTATTTTCCATCCGGGTTTTTATTTGAAAGATTCAAAAAGCATCACGTATGATACTATAAGAAGAAATTTATCGAGACTGCCATACAAAGGAATTGATTATAGATTGGAGACTACCGGGAAAGGAACTCAATTTGGAACACTTCCAGAATTGGTGTCTTTGTGTCAAGAAGTCAGTTCATGCAAACTATGTGTTGATTTCGCGCATATACATGCGAGAAATGACGGTAGCTTAAAAACCTATGGCGACTTTGCGGAAATACTTCAATATATACTAAATGAGTTAGGGCGAGTTGCTTTAGATGACCTTCATGTTCATATGGGTGGAGTCGCGTATAGCAAAAAAGGTGAAAAAAATCACCTTCCGTTAGAGGAAAGTGACTTCAACTTTAAAGCCTGTTTAAAAGCATTAAAAAATTTCAATGTGAAAGGCTGCGTTATATGTGAAGGCCCTCGAGTTGAAAATGATGCTTTATTGTTGAAAAAGACATATGAAATGTTATAAGGTCCAAGTAGAGTTATAGGGATGTTTTCCATTGAGTTGAGAAAACGTGGGGGTAGGACTTCTTCGTCTAATGGACTTATTTGAATTAAAATACATTTAGCCATTATAGATGACACGCAGAAGCGTTGTTTGATTTTTTTTTCCTGAAAGATAGGACAATTTTTACTCTGTAAGATTTTCGCACCAGAACCTTTTTTGGTGTTGTATTTGGCAGGGCAGCAGTCTGTAGGGGAGACTCATAAGTGAATTGTATGTTGACAAACAATTCATTCAGTATTGAATATTTATAATTTCCGCAATAGTACCTTTTAACGGAATAAACTTTCTAATTGACAATGATTATTGTTTAGATGTATATTTAGATTAATAGAAATAGTAATTAAATTTTAAGGAGTGATCAACATGAAACTGTTAAAAACAATTGGATCATTTATTGTAGAAGAACTAACAAGACAGGGTGAACTTATGGTGAAAACTGGATTCCATGATTAAAATCAGTATGGCGAAACTAGTAAAAAATTAAGGAGTGATCATCATGAAAATATTAAAGAAATTAGGCTTATTTATCGCAAAGAAAATAGAAGAACAAGGCGAGTTTTTAAATAAATCAGGGTTCCATGAATAGGATGAGAATCTTCATATATTGTAATCATATTTAAACCATGTCTAGGAAAAGTACTCCTAGGACATGGTTTTTATTTTTGTATAGTCTTAGTGTGGTATGTTGGCTGTCGTTGTAGGGGAAGCGTCAATTAAACCGTCACCTGTACAATCAATTCTCTTCGTGAGAAAATACATCCATGGTATCTAAATTAGAGTTTTAGTAAAGGGTCTTAATGCACTAGTACGTAGTCTGGGTATGATGCTGGGAGCATCTTATCCGTATTACTACTTGAAAATCGGCAAGCAGCGATACTAGCAGGAATTGTCCAACCTACACCATATCAGACAGCTAGTAGCTTTGTTTCAGCTTCCCACATAGTAATGGCTGTTGCGGCTGCTATCCCCTTCTGTGCCACAATTATTTCCTTTAGCAGAAAAAACTATATTTTGGCACAAAGTAAATGACACGACATGGGAATATACGAATATGAAAATTGAAGGAATTTTATATAAAAAGATGGAAAGATAGATAATTGATATTAGTTGTATTTACCCATTAATTTCGGAGGAAAAACAATATGAGAAATAATACTATTAAAATAGCCGCTATCGGTGACTCCATAACGTACGGCTACCCTTATGAACCAGCATTGTCCTGGTTCAATCTTACTGCTGAGCGACTTAATATTGATTATATTAACCGGGGCGTAAACGGCGATACCACGGAGGGGATGTTAAATCGTTTTGACCGTGATGTGTTAAGGTATAAGCCATCCCACGTTATAATGGTAGGCGGCACGAATGATGCGCGTTTTGGGATAACAGTTTATCAAGTTATCAATAATATTCGCGATATGGTGGGGTTGCTAGTGAATAAAAATATCACTCCTATCCTTGGTCTGCCAATACCTTACAATGACTTCGCAAAAGAGAAGTTGTTGGGGCAGTATCGTGAAGAAATACGCCAATATGCTGTGGATAATAATATTGAGGTCATTGATTTTAATAAGACGATGGTCGATGACAGGGGGGGGAATATAAAAGAAGGACTTCACTGTGGTGATGGCGTTCACCCGAGTAAGGCTGGATATGAAGTTATGGCTAGCGTTGCTACCAAATGTTTTGTTAAAATATTAATTGCTACTAGAGTTCATACTTGCTACTGGGACGAAGACATTAGCTGTGTAATTACCATTTTAAAGATTTTGTCGGAGATATTTCATTGTGAACTTCATCCACAGTTAATAGAGGCTGCATATGGGCTCAACGCGGGCAGGCTTTGTTCGCAATGTGGACTGGTTGAAGGAACACTGATGTTCATTGGCGTTTATGGACAGCAAAAAGGACTTGATTCGCAAGACATTGCTGAGTTATGCCATAAGTTTTCCTGTGAATTTCAGGCTAAATTCGGTAGCGTGCTATGCAAAGAACTAAGGCCACAAGGGTTTAGTCCTGATCATCCACCTCATCTTTGTGAGGATTTAACTAAGCGGGCGGCTGTTTTTTCTGCAGAATTTATAAACATCATTATGGGTATCGTGACTTGATTTTTTTTCTGAAAGGAGGGACAACTTTTACGCTGTAAGATTTTCGCGCCAGAACCGCTGTCTCTACGGAGTATCATGTTGGCGGTCATGAGAAGAGATTTGAGGTTGAATATATCAGAAAGATTGATAAAAATATTTGGTCCGTTTTAAAAAATATAAAAGAAAGAAAAAATGAATGGATCAATCATCCCATTGTAATTTTTACTGGAATGCTAGTAATGTACACTGCCAGTAACTCAATTATTGCACTTTTAAATTTATAAGTATCCGAGTAAGCCGTCTTGCTTTCTAATAATGTGTACCCTTTGTCAAGGACAATTAAAAAAAGACTATGCAACATTAAGAAGATGATTTCTGTATTGAACAGGAGTCATCTTTTTTAAATCCCATTGGTATCTGTAATTATTGTAGTAGATC
>Ga0209123_1000549_pt1 | contig 46509 bp, 28 predicted proteins | sample BarGraIncu00431A_FD_184500 | JGI IMG/M metagenome (GOLD analysis project Ga0209123, IMG submission 184500) | Arctic peat soil microbial communities from Barrow, Alaska, USA - Barrow Graham LP Incubations 004-31A (SPAdes) (version 2) | ecosystem: Environmental > Terrestrial > Soil > Wetlands >...
GCACTCTCTGCAGTGAGATCAAATCCTTTTGTGAGGGCATTGTACCTTCGATTGAAAGAAAAATCGAAGAACGGGATGGTCATCGCGTGCGCCTGTATGAAAAAGCTTGTACATATCATGTTTGGGGTCCTCAAGAACGGTAAACCGTTTGACCCCACTTACGCCTAATTTCTTGACTTCTACAACGGTATCTCCCCCTCCGGGCTTGCGCGCCGAAGCGCAGGCGCGAAGGCGTGAGAGGGGACTTTGGATCTCCCTTTGGGAATACCCGAGGCAAAGGGCGCTGTTTGTCCCCCCTATGAAATAGGGGGGAAGCCGAACGTAGAGAGGCAGGGGGTGATTTTTGCCGAACCGAACTCAAGGTCCAGCAGCCCCTTCCTCTTCGGGAAGCTCCGGCACTGCCGGAAGAGCGTTCTCCTCGTTATGGCGCTCGGTGGAAATCTCGACGGCAATGGCTGCCGCCTGCTCGGCCGGCATTCCCTCGGCCCGGCGCTCGTACTCGGCTTCCCCGCGGTCGTCGCGCTCCCTGATCTCCACGTCCTCCGCCTGCTCCTGCTGCCCGGGGAGTTCGACACGCAATTCCTCCACCAGCATCAAAAGCGCCGCCGCCACCGGAAGCGCCAATAGCGCCCCCACCATGCCGAGCAGCACGCTTCCCGTCAAGAGTGAGAGCAGAATGACCGACGAGGGGAGCCGCAGGGCGCGTCCGTAGATCCTCGGCACCAGCACGGCGACTTCAAACTCTTTGTAGATCAGCATCCCCACCAGGACGACGACGGTGACAACGGGGCCGCCGGAGAGCGCCGCCCCCACTGCCGCCCCGACAGCTAGCAGGGCCCCGATATAAGGGAGCACGTCGGCTACGCCGGTGAACACCGCGATCGCCAGGGCGTTATCGATGGAGCAGGACTTAAGCAGCAGGAAAACGAAGAGCGCCATGAAGGCGGAGGTGATCACCTGCCCGCGAATGTAGCCGCAGACGATGGTTTCCAGGTTCAGCATGACCCGGGAAAGCCGGATGTGCAGCGACCGCGGGACCACCAGGAAGAGCCCTCCGCGCAGCCGGTCCCGGTCGATCATGATGTAGAGCGCGAGGAATATCGAGCTTAGTAGGTAGGCGAAGATCGCGATGGCGCGGGAGGAGTATTCCAGGGCATTGGAAGCGACCATCCGGGCCAGGTCGCCGGAATGCACCTTGCGCAGCAGTTCCGCCAGCGGGCTGGTCAGGTGGGAGCCCGCCAGCGTCTGCGCCAGGCGCGCGCGCAGCTCGGGCTCCTGATCCAAAAGGTTACTCGCCTGGGACATCAGCGAGGGGATGGTCATGGTGCTGATAAGTGTGGCGACCACCATGAGTGCGCTGAAGACCAGGGCGATGCCCAGCCCTCGGCGCAGGCGCCTGACTTCGAGCCAGCGCACCGCGGGGCTGATGGTGCCGACGACCACGAGTGCCGCCACCAGGACTAAAACCACCGGCAAAAGCCGGCTCAAAAGCCAGAAAGTGGCGATCAGCAGCACCAGGGCGAAGACCGCTCCGGCCGGAAACTCGATGCGGATGACCCGGGGGCGACTGTGCTTTTCAGAGCCGGCGCCCCCCTGGTTGGGCGCCGCTGAGCCTGCGTGAGGGTCTGGCATCGCTAACAGTTCCCCGGGAGCCGGCGGGTTTCCTCATTGTACCCGGCCCTTCTCAGGTTGGTAAAACCGACCTCACCGAACAATGGGTACTCCTCCCCGTGCACCGGTGTTTCCGGGTAATTCCGGTTCAACTTGAGCACGACCTCCCACTCCCAGATATCTCCCAGGTTGCCGTCACAGCATTCGTACTGGCAGTTGTTCTTGGAATTGGACCGGAAAGCCCTTTCGCAATAGGTGCAGTACATCCAGATTTCCTGCGTACTATCTGTCATGTTCGCCTCGATATAATTTTCAGCGCTGACTTCAGTCCGCCCCTTCAGCAGCAGACCATGACGCCGTCACGCGAACCCATCAGCCTGCGCAGCTTCAAAAGCGTACTGGACTCGATCTGGCGAATTCGTTCCCGGGTCAGCCCGAAAATCTGCCCGATAGCCTCCAGGGTCTGAGGTTCGTTGTCGTCCAGACCAAAGCGCAGCGTCAGTATCTTTTTTTCCGCTTCGGAGAAATCATCCAGCAAGGTGGAGACCCGTTCGTAGGCATGATACCCGTCGATCTGGTCCACCGGGGAGAAGGCTGCAGTGTCCTCCAGGGTGTCGGCCAGGGAAAAGTCGCTGTACTCGCCGATCGGCTGATCGATGGAATAGGTCTTCATCATGAGCACCCTCAGGCGGCGCACCTGGTTCTCGTCCACCTCAAGGGCCTCGGCGACCTCGGTTATGGTCGGATCGCGGTTCATCTGGTCGCGGAACTTATGCGTTACCCGGTACAGCTTGCTGATTCCCTCCGCTACATGCACCGGAAGCCTGATGGTGTGGGCCTGGTTCATCAGGGCCCGGTCGACGCTCTGCCGAATCCACCAGGTGGCGTAGGTCGAGAAGCGAAACCCCTTGGATACCTCGAAGCGCCCGACCGCCTTGATGAGGCCGAGATTCCCCTCCTCTATCAGGTCGAGAAAGGGAAGGCCCCGGTTCAGATAGCGCTTGGCTATTTTCACCACCAGGCGCAGATTGGAGACGATCATCAGGTCCCGGGCGGCCTGGTCGCCGGACTCCACCCTGAGGGCGAGCGCCCTCTCCTCCTCGGCGCTCAGAAGTTTGGTGCGCTGGATGTCGCGCAGGTACAGCTTGAAGGCGTCGCTCGGTTGCTCCACGACGGTTTCTTTGATTTCCTGCTCCTCCAGTTCCCCTTCAGGGTCCTGAAACTCCTCGGGTTCCAAGGCCTCCGGCTCCAGACTTTCGTCCAGGGAGAGGGAAGCGTCGCCGGCGTCGGCAAGTTGATAGTTTTCCATGGCATACTCCTTTATAGCGAACTGAAACTAAAGTTGTCAGCTGCCGGTTAGACCACGACAGCGTGTTGTCCTGATGCCTATTGAGGATTTCCAGCACATCGGGGAAGTCAACGGGCTTGCCGATATGCCCCGTCATTCCGGCACCCAGACAGCGGTCGATGTCCTCGTCCCTTACATGGGCGGTCAGGCCGTAGATGGGCACCCGGCCGCCAAGCTGCTTCTCGCGACCGCGGATCCTCCGGGTCGTTTCCAGGCCGTCCAGGTTGGGCATCTGCACGTCCATCAGCACCAGGTGCGGGCGTTCCTGCTCCCAGAGTCGCAGTGCCTCGTGACCGTCGGCCGCAGCGATCACCTGGTGGCCCGCCCGGGAGGTCAATAAGGTCATGACCTCCATGATGACCGGGTCATCCTCGGCGATGAGGACGGTCAGGCCCAGCGGGCTGGCAGCAGCCTTTTTGGTCTGCGGCGCCCGCGCCAGCTCCAAAGGGACCGCGACCGGGATGGTGACGACAAAGGTCGACCCCTTGGGCTCATTATGGTGATGCACGATGCTTCCTCCCATCAGGGTGATGAGCTTGGCCGAGATGGCGAGGCCGAGCCCGCTGGCACCGGTGTTTTCTGCCTTACCCGGGTCCGACAGGGCAAAGGCGTCAAAGATATCGGGGCGCCTTTCCTCGGGGATGCCGACTCCCGTGTCGCTAACCGCGAAGCGCAGGTACTTGCCGAGGTAGTCCTGGTAAAAATCCGACCGCAGGGCGACGCTCCCCTTTTCGGTGAACTTGACCGCGTTTTCCACCAGGTTGTGCAGGATCTGGCGGATGCGGGATTCGTCCGCCAGCACGGCTTGCGGCAGCGCATTGGAGACTGTTTGGTCCAGGGTGATGTTTTTAGCGCCGGCCTGGGTGCCCAAAAGAGCCATGAGTTCCGCCACCGTTTGCCGCACATCGAAGATCGTCGGTAACAAAGTTAGCTGTCCCGCTTCGATCCGGGCGACATCGAGCACATCATTGATCACCCTCACCAGCGCTTTACCGGCTTTCCTGGCGATTTCCAGCTGGTTAGCCTGGTCGGGCCTGAGGTCGGAGTCCAGGGTGAAATCGATCATCCCGAGCATACCGGTCATCGGGGTGCGGATTTCGTGACTCATGTTGGCGAGAAAAAGGCTCTTTGACTCGTGCGCCCGCAGCGCGCTCTGCTTCGCGTCGTAAAGCTCAAGATCCAAGAGGACCAACCTTTGGCTACTCTTTTCCAGTTCGCGCTTTTTTCCCTCCAGCTCGCGGGAACACTCCAGGAGTTTGCCGCGCGCCTCACTAAGCTTTTGCTTGGCGGCGACCAGTTGCTTCGACTTTTTCTGAAGCTCCGGATCCTTGCTCTCTGTGGCGCGCGTCATAGCTCACTCCTTTTCCCTTACCTGATTACACAGTTGGCACTAGCGCCGGGCGAATGATGATTCGCCCCTACCTTGCCACACTGAACCCGACCTGAAAATCCCACTCGCTTTGCTCAACTCTTATCAACTACGACGCCATTCAGGTATAGACGCATTGCAGGCGTCTCAGCGCTGGCGCCACGAAGTTGTCTCAGTTTGATCAGCTAAAGGAGACGCAGGCAATGCGTCTCTACTATAGTCGACATCGTCCTGCAGCACCTATAATAGACGCTAATCTCAGAACGCAATAAATCAGATGATTACGGCCAACCAGGCACGACTGTCGCTTGCTAGCTGATAACAGTTAGCAACTACCGCACCAAAGTTTAGTTCAGGGTAGCAAACGCGCAAAGGTCTGATTGATAGAGTAAAATTCGCGGAAGGAAATACGGGTAGTGGGGAAAACCGGAAGGGAGCATGTCACATTTAACATATTTGCCAAATATGACGGTTTTGTAATGGCGGGAAAGGTTTTTTAATCGGGACGCACTATACCCAGTTTCCGGATCCGGGCGCGCAGGGTGCTGGGGTTGAGATCCAGCAGCACCGCGGCCCCCTTGGAGCCGTTGATACGCCAGCCGGTCTTGAGCAGGGTCTGGAAGATGTGCTGCTGTTCCAATTCGGCGAGGGCAGAGACCCCGGCCCCGAGGGGTCCGCTCGACTTTACCAAGCTGTCGAAGCGGTCCAGTACCAGTAGCGCGCTCCCCGGGCTGGAGATGACGGCCCGCTCGACGACACTTTCTAGTTCCCGCACGTTGCCGGGCCAGCCGTACCCCTGAAGGGCATCCATGGTTTCTTTCGGCACGCGCTCGGTCTTCTTGCCGGTTTTCTGGTTGAACTTGGCCACGAAGTGGCTGACGAGCAGCGGGATATCATCCCGGCGCTCCCGAAGCGGGGGCATGGTAATGGGAAAAACATTCAGCCGGTAAAAGAGGTCGCGGCGAAAGCTGCCGTTCTCGACCTCCTTTTCCAGGTCACGGTTGCTGGCGGCGATGATGCGCACATCGGTCTTTATGGTGCGTGCGTTCCCCAGCCGCTCGAACTCGCCATCCTGGATGACCCGCAAAAGCTTTCCCTGCAATTCCAGCGGCAGCTCCCCGATTTCGTCCAGGAATATGGTGCCTCCGTTGGCAAGCTCGAAGCGTCCGATCTGGCGCTCGTGGGCCCCGGTAAAGGCACCCCTTTCCCGCCCGAAAAGTTCGCTTTCGATGAGGGCTGCGGGAAGCGCCGCGCAGTTGACGGTTATCATCGGGCGCCCTTTGCGGGAACTGCGGCTCTGGATGGCGCGCGCCACCACACCCTTGCCGGTACCGGTCTCGCCCAGGAGCAGCACCGTCGCGTCCATGGGAGCCACCTGTTCGACCTGCAGGAACACCTGACGCAGGGCCTTACTGGAGCCGACGATTTCGCCGAAGTTGAACTGCCGGTCGAACTCGCGCTGCAGGTAAACGTTCTCGGCCTGCAGCCGGTCTTTCATCGCCTGCAGGGACTGCTCTGCCTGCTTGCGCACCGCGACTTCCTGGGTGAGCTGGGCAATTGCCCGGGTGAGCTCCTTGGTGCGCTCCTCCACGATCAGTTCCAGATCGTCGTGCGCTTTTTGCAATTCGTCGCCCAGTTGCCTGCCGAGCGTTCCGTCGACGACGGAGGAAAGGATGGAGCCGTCCCGCTCCCCCACGCTGTCCGCCAGCACGCTCTGCAACTGGCCGTGGATGACGGAGCCGTCTTTCCCCTTGAGCCTGATCTCGCAGCGCTGCACCCCCTCCCCCAGCAGCACGGCGGCGCGGTGCCGGGCGAAGGTCTCCCTTCCCGCAGCGTCGGCGATGAACCCGCCGAAGGGGATATGGCAGAGCTGCCTGCGCTCCATCCCCAAAAGCTGCGCGCCCATCAGGTTGACCGCACTGATGCGCCCCTGCGCGTCGAAGGTGAAATAGCCGACGGGGGCAAAATCGTAGAGCTCGGCAAACTTGTCCCGGGAGGATTCCAATTCCGACTGTGCCTGACGCAGCTCCTCGTTTTGCAGTTCCAGTTCGACCTGGTGCACCTCAAGCTCGTGGAAGAGCCGCCGAGTCTCCTCGTCGCTGCGCAGGGGATACACCCCCGGTTGGTGCCCCTGCAGCCGTTCTTCGGCATGAAGGCGCAGCGCCGTCGCCGATACCAGCCGGTCTGCCTTAGCGTCGTCCGTGAGGGGTCTATCCTGCACTGCGGGTGGCGTCATTTTCATTGGTTCCTTTAAGCCTCGATAACTTTTCTTATTATGCCGGTGAGCCCCGCAGCGGTGTACGGTTTATGGATGAATCCCGCCAACCCCAACCCGGCATATTCCCGGGTGACCTCCTGCTCGCTGAAGCCGCTGGACATGATGACCTTGACCTCGGGGTCGAGCCGACGCAGCTCGCGAAAGCAGCCGGCTCCATCCAGACGCGGCATGGTGAGGTCGAGAATAACCAGGACAATGCCGGGAGTCTGCTGGAATACAGCCAGCGCCTCAACCCCGTCCCGGGCCGAGACCGGGGTGAAACCGAGCGCCTCGAGCATGGCGCACCCGACCTGGCGCACCGCCTCCTCGTCGTCCACCAATAAGACAGTACCGCTCCCCTTCCAGCCGGCGGCGAGTCTGTCGCGCGCCGGGCGCTCGAGGGACGGGTCCGGGCACGCGGCCGCCGCACTTTCCGGCAGCAAGACGGTGACGCTCGTACCCAGGCCCGGCTCACTGACGACCTTCAGGTACCCTTGATGCCCTTTCACGATACCCTGCACCGCCGCAAGCCCCAGCCCACGGCCGGCGAACTTGGTGCTGTAAAAGGGCTCGAAAAGTTTGCCCAGGGCTTCCCGTCCCATGCCGCAGCCGGTGTCGGCAACCTCCAAAAAGACATAGCTCCCCTCGCGGACGCTCTCGTCCTGCCAGGATTCGGCGAGTCCGTGGCAGTCGCATTCCAAAGCGCCAGCCCTTAGCGTGATGACGCCTCCCGCCTCCCCCAACGCCTCCGAGGCGTTGAGGGTAAGATTCATGATGACCTGGTGCAGTTGCGAAGCATCGGCCAGCACCGGTGCAAGGGACTCGGGCAGCTCGAGTCTCAGCTCGGCGTTGCGGGAAAGGGAGCCCAGCAACAGAGGGAGCATTTTTTCCAAAAGCCGGTCCAGATAAAGGCTTTCCAGGATGAACCTGCCTCTGCCGGAATAGGCCAGCATCTGCTTGGTCAGACCGGCGGCCCGCACCGCGGCCTCCTGAATCCCGTGCAGGTTCTTAACCGCCGTCGCCTCCGGGTCGAGGTCCAGCAAGGCAAGATCCGCGTGGCCGAAAATGGCCATCAGGATATTGTTGAAGTCGTGTGCGATGCCACCTGCCAGCACTCCGAGGCTCTCCAGCTTTTGTGCCTGCAGGAACTGCTGCTCGAGCTTTAACGCCTTTTTGCGCTCAGTGATATCTCTCGTTATACCGTGGAACCCGGTTATCTTCCCCTGCCGGTCGCGTACGGGGGTGGAGAGCATTTCCGTCCAGACCGGCGCGCCCGTCCGGCAAAGTTGCTGCACCTCGAAGGCCAGGGTGCCGGTTTTGGTTCCGGACTCTTCCGCCTGCTGCCTGAGCCGGATCTTTTCGCGCATCAGCTCCGCCCCGTTTCCCGCCAGCAAATCGAAGATCGGCCGGCCGACGACCTCCTCGGCCCGGTAACCGCGCAGACGCTCGTCGGCCGGACTCAGGTAGGTGACGCGGTAATCAGGGTCCAGCTTCCAAACTACGTCGGAGACTCCCTCAGTCAGCAGGCGGTAGTGGGCCTCGCTGGCAAGAAGTTCCCGTTCGGCCAGAATGCGCTTCGTGACGTCAAAAAGAGCCAGGCGGCACTCCTTCCCCGAGGCGGCGGCGACCGCTTCCAGGTGCAAATATACCGGGGGAGCCGCTTTTTTAAGAAGCGTCACTTCAAAGGTCTCTTTGATCTGACTGCTGCAGGCTTTTTGCAGGAAGCCTGCGAGGGCGGAGCGTTCCGAGGTGGGAAGCAGGTTTTGAAAAAGACGGCCGGTTAAATGAGAGCGCTCGACCCCGATCAGGCCGGCACCGGTAAGATTGACGCTGCGGATGGCCCCTTGGCGATCGAGTGTCAGGTAGCCGACCGGGGCAAACTCGTAGAGGGAGGTGTACTTTTCTAAAACGCTTTCCAGCTCGCCTCTGGCCTGCCGGAGCTCTTCGTTTTGCAGCTCCAGTTCAATCTGATGCACCTGGAGTTCGTGGAAAAGCCTCTGGCTCTCCTCGACCGGCGGACAGTCCTCTAAAGGAGCGCCAGTCGGTAAGCTCTCCTCAACAAGGGGGCGCGGTAAGGGCAAGTGCGGAGCAATACATTCACATTTATTCATGATATTACCTACAGCTTAAATCTGTGAGAGCCATATTGCGCTGCGCTTCGCTTTCTAGTTAACATGTAGGAGTATTACTACAATAGCTGATATTTCGCAGGTTTGATCAGACACCTTTCACGTGAGACAGAATGAACCAAGGAGCAATATTAGTAAAGGATATACTGAGTCCTGTTGAAAATTTATTTAATAAGACGCCGATACAACCATGCATGGGATGGCAGCCGGGCCGACCCTCACTGAATCAGTGCCACTTCTTGAGAGTCACCTTACCCCGGGGGTTGTGCAGGTAGTTCGCCCCTTGCTTTAAGAGCGCGGTCATCCCCTTTTCCGGCAGCGGACGACTGAAGTAGTACCCCTGCGCCTCTATGCCGCCTTCGGCCTGCAGCCAGGCGAGCTGTGAGGCGGTCTCCACCCCCTCGGCGATCACCTCGAGCTGCATGGAGCGCCCGATGTTCAGGACGGCTCGCACCACGGCCATGTTGTCCGTGTCGCTGGCGATATTGCGCAGGAAGGACTGGTCGATCTTCAGCTTGTCGACGGGCAGCTTGGTCAGGTAGCTCAGACAGGAGTACCCGATGCCGAAATCGTCGATGGAGAGCTGCAGCCCGAGCGCCTTCATCGCGGCCATGCTTCCCAAGACCCGTTGCGGGTCGCTCATGATGGTCGCCTCGGTCAGTTCCAGCTCCAGACACCCGGGCGACACCCCGGTCTCGCGCAGGGCGGCCTCAATGGTCTCCTCGAAATCGACATGCTGGAAGAAACTGGCGGAGAGGTTGATGGCAACCGAAAGCCCGGAAACCCCCTGCTGCTGCCAAAGCCGGATCTGCCGGCAGACGGCCAGGATGGTCCACTGGCTTATCGGGGTCAAAAGGCCGGTCTGCTCGGCGATGTCGATGAAGCTGCCGGGGAGGATCAGCCCCCGGGTGGGATGCTGCCAGCGGATCAGCGCCTCCATGCCGCTCGACTTCCCGGTGACGATATTGACCTTCGGCTGGTAGTGCAGCACGAATTGCCCCTCTTTCAGGGCCTGGCGCAGCTCGCTTTCCACCGTGAAGCGCTCGCGGGCCAGTTCGTTTAGCTTGTGGGTAAAGAACTGGAAATGCTTCCCGCCGGCTTTCTTGGCGTGATACATGGCGGTGTCGGCGTTTTTAACCAGGGTGAGGTAATCACTGCCGTCCTGGGGAAAGAGGCTGATGCCGATGCTGGTGTTGGCGGCGGCGCAGCTCCCCTCGATGGAGAAGCCCGCGGAAACGATCTTCTTTGCCACGACGGTCGCCTCCTCTGCCCCGCAATCCCAAAGCACCATGACGAATTCGTCGCCCCCCAGCCTGGCCACGATGTCGCAGGAGCGGGTGCAGTCCTTCAGGCGTCCGGCCACCGACTGGAGGAACCGGTCGCCGACGTCGTGCCCCATGGAGTCGTTTATCTGCTTGAAGTCGTCGATGTCGAGGAACAAAAGGGCTATATGTCTTTCCGCCTTTTGGGCCACCGAGAGCACCTGACCGATCCTTACCTGGAGCGTGGAGCGGTTGGGAAGCCCGGTAAGCGGGTCGTGGTGAGCGAGAAAGAAGATGTTCTCCTCGGCGAGTTTCAGCTCGGTAATGTCGAGGATGAAGCCGTCCAGGCGCGAGATGCTGCCCGCCCCCCCGTTGCCGGTCATCTGCACCGAGCAGCTGTTCAGGAGCCAGCGCTCGGAGCCGTTTTTGTGCCTGATGCGGTGGCGGATCGGCGCGCAGCACTTGCCGGCGAAGATGTTGTTCAAAAAGGCGGTGACCAGCTCCCGGTCCTCCTGATGCACCATGGCGATCCACAAAAAAGGGTCGTTATGGTACTCCTCGGGCAAATAGCCGGTGATGTCGTAACACTTGGGACTATGGTAGATCGAGCTGACCGCGCCCTTTTCGAAATGAACGGAGTAGACGTATTCGTTTATGTTGTTGACGATGGTGCGGCACTGTTCTTCGCTTTTCAAGAGTTCCTGCTCCGCGCGGGTGCGGGAGGTGACGTCGCGGATATCGCACTGGATGACCTTAAGGTGGTCGACCTGGTAGCTGCTGGCGACAAAATCCACCACGAGCGGCCTGCCGTCCCTGGCGCTAAGCTGCAGGTTTTCCAGGCGGACTTCTCCCAGATCGCGCACCTTCCCCAGCGCCTCGGCGCCGGTCTGAGCATCGGGAAAAATCCCGATTTCCCACAGTTCGCGTCCCCGTATTTCCTCGGCTTGGTACCCGAGAAAGGCGCACAGGGAGGGGTTCACGTCCGAGATCCGTGCCGTATCGGCTTCCAGGATCAGGATGCCGTTCTTGGCAGCTTCAAAGAGCCTGCGATAGCGGGTCTCCGACGCCGCCAACGCCTGTTCGGCGGCGACACGCAAGGAGAGCGCCGACTCCACCTCGTCCCTGGCCCGGCGCAGCTCGGCATTTTGCTGTTCCAGTTCGACCTGGTGCAGTTGGAGTTCCTGAAGCAGCCGCTGCGCATCATTAGCGCCTGCGGGGAGCCGTACGGTCCCCGGACGGCGGTTGAACGACGCGGCAACGGCACGGTGCGATTCCGCATCCAGCAGGTCATGCCCCATTTCACATGTCATAGCAAACCTCGGGTAAATTTTCTAAGGAGACTCAGCCCCGCCTGCTGGGGTGTTTTGCCAGCGACAAAGCACTCACTCCGGCAGCGCAGGGCGACCGGCGGTCGCCCTTCACTTTCTCAGAGACTCCGCCCCCGCCCGAGCTTGAGTTTAGTCGAGGAGAAAGTTGATTTCCCCCTCCCTAGCCCCACTGCCATTATTGGTGTACGCCTTCAGCCAGGAAGGTGGCAGCAGAAAAGTCCCCCTTTGTGAAGGGGGATTTAGGGGGATTTGGTTTCTGTCATATACTTAGACGCGGTGGCAACCTGGGCTAAATCCCCCCCGCCCCCCCCTTCACAAAGGGGGGAGGCAAACGGGAATCCTTAACTTAACGGCAGTGCTCCCTGGCCCTCCCCCTCCGGGAGAGGGGACTTTCAGGTCTTGTGAACTGATCAGTATTCCCGGGCACATCTGCCTCCTTGGACTTCGCTCGAGGACCTTCCTGCTACTTGACCTGCCCGCGAATCTCGCCTTCGGCATTGGCTTCGGTGTGGACGTTGACATAAACGTCCTCCGCCTTGATCAGCAGGAGCAGTTCGTCGAGCGGTTTGCCCTGGAGGTCGCCCAGGAGGTCCTTCTCGGTGATGGTCCCCTCGGCGAGCGTGCCGCTGAACTTGCCCTTTCTTTCCCCGGCGAAGAGAGCAACCAGCGGCGCGCCGGCCTCACCTTTCTTCCCTTTGTGGATGTGGGCCGCGTTGGCGTCGACGATGTTCTTGACACGCAGCTTGTAACTCAGGGTTTTGCCGTCTTTACTGAGCTTAAATTCCGCAGTTCCCGAGGCCTTTGACTTGACGGGGGTCACCATCTCCTCTTTGGGAGAAAGTTTTGCCTTGAAGCTTTTTTCGCCGGCGCAGGCGAACGAGGAGGCCAAAACGGCGGTCAACACGACAAGCAACAGCAGAGTTATTTTTCTCATGATTCATTCCCTTTTAGTTAGCGAATCTCGGTTGAATGGCCCGGCCCTTTCGGGCCGGGCCTATGTTATCAAGCGTGGCAAGAGCTATCCTGGCTCTTGCCGCGTTTGCAGAAAATGGCGAGGCCGAAGAGGCCCGCGCCCAGAAGCATCATGGTGCCGGGTTCCGGAACTGCCGCGGGGGGCGCCAAGGCAGGAGAATTGAGCGTGGCGGCCCAGGAAACCGAGTCCCCGGTCTGGTTGATGGAGATGTGTTCCGATGCGCCGCTGGCACTGAAAGCCTGAAGCACTCCGGTAGTAGACGGAGTGAAGGTGCCGATCAGGAAAAGATCCAGATTGGTAGCGGTGTGAGTGAGGATGCTGAAGCTGGTGGTGATCCAGGAGCCGTCGGCACTCGACCAGGTGTAGCCACCGATATCGGTCAGATTGAGCCCCGGGTTGGCAATGAGGGTGAACGGGACAATGGGGAGATAATCGACGAGGCCTTTACCGAGGAACTCGAATTCAGGCGTGATTAAGGTTGCCGTTGCAAGGTTCGTAGCGCCATTGAGAGTTGCCGAAGCTGCTCCGACTGAGGCTGAACCTGTGATCGGTGTTGCGAAAGCAATACTGCTGCTCAACATCAACCCGAATAGACCTGCCAATACTTTCGTTATCATGTGACTTTCTCCTTTTCCTACCAAGTTTGTAAGCACCGCTGAAAATCCAGCCAAAGGATCCTCCAGCAGAGCCAGAGGGGTGACACTCTTAAGCTACTTTGTGGTAAGGCATAAGACTTGCCGCTGCAGGCAACGGATAGTGGCTGGATCAGCATTGACTGTCATAAGGTTATGAGCAACTAACGCGCCAAGACATAGCAATGAGGTATCATTGTTGGATGATGCTGATATGACTAGGTAAAATAAGATGGTGTTGTACGTGGGGGAGGAAAAGATGGGGGTGTTTTTCTCCATATTTAACATATCTGTTATTAGTGACGGGCAATCTACAGCGAGAGACTGTCACCGAGAGCGCAGAGCATATTGGTCCTAAGTCTTTGCCCTCCCCGTACCGGGGAGGGCGTTTCCGCCGGGGCTGCTACGGCTGCGCGGCAACCGGAGAGCGAGACGCCGCCACGGCCACGGCAAGCGTCCCGGGCAACTTGGCACGGCCCGGCCCCCCCACTTCCAGGGATCGGATTTTCGGCAGGCTCTCCGAGTAGCTTTCCTGCAGATAGGCGATCAGTTTTTCCCGAACCTCGCAGCGCAGGTCCCAGGCGGTCGGAGCATCCACCGCACTCATCAGGGCGCGCAGCTCCAGGACCTGCTCGCCCGCCCCCGTCACCTGCAGGCCCCAGACCTCCCGGTCCCAAAGCGGAGACTGCTGCAGGATCTCCAGGAGCTTTTGGCGGATCTGCGGCACCGCGGCGGTGTAATCGACGCTGATAAGTACGGTTCCCAGGATGTTGGAGCTGGAGCGGGTCCAGTTTTGGAAGGTCTTTTCCAGGAAAAAGGTCACCGGGACGATCATCCGTCTCAGGTCCCAGATCTTTACCACCACGTAGGTGAGCGTAATTTCCTCGACGGTCCCCCACTCCCCTTCCACGATCACCACGTCGTTGATCCGGATCGGCTGGGTTATCGCAATCTGGAGCCCGGCCAGGAGCGTGGCAAGGCTGCGCTGGGCGGCGAAACCGACGATGATCCCCATGATCCCGGCCGAGGCGAGAATGCTGACGCCGAAGGCGCGAATCCTGGCAAAGGTCATCAGCATGGTGGCCAGGGCGATGATGACGACGATCACCAGGACGACCTTGACCAGGATGGTGAGCTGGGTATAAACGGCGCGGGCCTTGTAGCTCTCCCGGGCGTCGATGTCGTAGCGGCCGATGACGATGTCGCGCCCGGCGAGGGTCGCGTTGATGAAGAGCCAGGTGACGAGCCCGATGAGGCAGAGGCTGCAGAGATGCTGCGCCGCGGCAAGCAGTTCGGCGGGGATCTGGAGCGAGGGTGCGGCCAAAACCAGCGCCAAGAGCGGCAACAGCAGGCGGGCCGGTGCGCGCAACCGGGTCACCAGGATCGGGTTCAGCGGGAATTCGGGCCGGCGGGCGAGCCCGGACAGGACGGAAAAAAGGATCAGATAGAGCACCCCCCCGACCAGCAGCGCGCCGAGCGCGACCCCGCAGTCAAGTAGCGCCCCCTCCCAGCCGGCGAAGGTAAAAGTGGTAAATGGATTCATCGGTCCCTCCCAGGGAATTTTTATCGTTCTCACGCCTGCAAACTCCTCGAACTTCCAAAGTTCCCCCTCGCCCTCCGGGAGAGGGTCGGGGTGAGGGAGTCGCAGACTGTTTCCTGCCGCACTGCACCGCGGGGAGTTTGTGGATCGAGCCACCCGTTAGGCGGGGTAGCAGCTTCGTGGCAAATCCCTCACCCCTGCCCCTCTCCCGGAGGGCGAGGGGCTCAGGCGCCCGGCTCCTCTGCAGATTCACAATCCTTCACATATGACAGTTACGTCAAACTCGACGGTTTGCCCTGAACAGATAGCGCGGCCGCGACCTCTCTACCTCGCTGTTTTCCTTTACAATCAGCCCCTTGCGCCGGGGCCGCCGGCTGGCCTGCTCTGGCACACTAGTTGCGAATTGCGTGCCTACCCGGTGCACGTTTTCGGGTCTAGGCAAATGCAGGCAGCAAAAGGTGGCTTATGAGCATGACAGACTGGCAACACAATCATGGCGCGAATCCCGACCCGGACGGATCCATACGCTTCCGGGTCTGGGCTCCCAAGGCCCAGGCCGTGGCGCTTCACCTGGTAACGGGGGAGGCGGCCGGAACGGTCCCCCTGACGGAGGAGGAGAACGGTTACTTCTCCGGATCGATCCAGGGCGCCGGCGACGGGGACCGCTACTTCTATCAGCTTGACGACGGGCCGCTACGCCCGGACCCCGTTTCGCGTTTCCAGCCCGACGGGGTCCATGGAGCCTCGCAGGTCGTCGACCCCCGGCTCTTCGACTGGCTGGACGCCGGCTGGGGCGGCATACCCCTGGAGCGCTATGTGATCTACGAGCTCCACGTCGGCACCTTTAGCCGCCTGGGGACCTTCGAGGGCGCCATCCCCCACCTGGACTACCTGCTGGAGTTGGGGGTTACCGCCATCGAGCTGATGCCGGTGTCCCAGTTCCCGGGAAGCCGCAACTGGGGCTACGACGGAGTGAACCTCTTCGCGCCGCAAAATAGCTACGGCGGACCCGGTGAGTTGAAGCGACTGGTCGACGCCTGCCACAGAAAAGGGCTCGCCGTCATCCTCGACGTGGTCTACAACCACTTCGGCCCCGAGGGGAACCACTTAGGCGAGTTCGGCGGCTATTTTACCGACAAGTACCACACCCCCTGGGGGCAAGCGATGAACTTCGACGGCCCCGACTCCGACCGGGTGCGCGACTTTTTCATCGGCAACGCACTCTACTGGATTCGGGAGTTCCACCTGGACGCCCTGCGCCTGGATGCGGTCGACTGGATCCTGGACCAAGGCGCCCGGCACTTTCTGCGGGAACTCGCCCAAGCCGTGCACGGTGCCCAGGCGGTTTTGGGGCGGCAACTCCAACTCTTCGCGGAAAACGACACCAACGACGTCCGCCTCATCGATCCGCAGGAGATCGGCGGCTACGCACTCGACGCCCAGTGGGACGACAACTTCCATCACGCACTGCGCACCCTTTTGACCGGGGAGACCTCCGGCTACTACGAGGACTTCGGCCAGTTTTCCCAGCTCGTCAAGGCCTACTCGGAAGCATTCGTCTACACCGGCGAGTATTCAACCTTCCGCAGGCGCCACCACGGTGCCCCCTCGGGGAGCCGCCCCACCAGTCAGTTCGTGGTCTTCTCGCAAAACCACGACCAGATCGGCAACAGGAAGGGGGGCGACCGGCTCTGCGCCACGCAACCGCTGGAAAAGCTCCTGCTCGCGGCCGGCGTCGTGCTCCTCTCTCCCTACCTGCCGCTGCTCTTCATGGGCGAGGAGTACGGGGAGCAGGCACCCTTTCATTATTTCGTGAGCCATTCCGATCCCGACCTCATCGAGGCGGTGCGCCGGGGGAAGCTCCTGGAGCACGCCTCCGGCATCTGCGAGGGAGGTATCCCCGATCCTGCCGCCGAGTACACCTACCTGGAATCGAAGATCGACCTGGAACTGGTACGGGAGGGAGAGCAGGCCATCATCCTGGAGTTTTACCGGCGCCTGCTGGCCCTGCGCCGGGAGCTACCCGCCCTGCAGGTCACCGATCGGCTTCAGATGGAAGTAATCGGCCTGACGCAGCAAAAGATCATGACGCTAAGAAGAAGCGCGGCAAGCGAAGCGGTGCTCTGCATCTTCAGCTTCAGTAATCTGCAGCAGATCGTCGGCCTCGATTTCAGCGCCGGGTCCTGGACCAAAGTACTCGACTCCTCCGAGCAGCACTGGAGGGGGCCGGGGCAGGTCGCGCAGGCCAACATAGCGGTGGCTCTGGAAATAGAGAGCCGCCTCATCCCTGTCAACCCGTTCAGCCTGCTGGTCTATACCAGCGGCATTGAGGAGTAATACCATGGCAAATAAAGAGCAGCGCTACCTATGTGTCCATGGACACTTCTACCAGCCGCCGCGGGAAAACCCCTGGCTGGAAGCCGTCGAGATTCAGGATTCCGCGGCACCCTACCACGACTGGAACGAGCGCATCACCGCCGAGTCCTATGCCTCCAACGCCGCCTCGCGCGTACTGAGCGGCGACGGGCGGGTGCGGGATATCGTCAGTAACTACGCGAAGATGAGCTTCAACTTCGGCCCTACCCTACTTTCCTGGATGCAAAGGTGTGCGCCGGAGGTGTACCAGGCAATTTTAAGCGCCGACCGGCAAAGCCTCCTCTGGCGCTCCGGGCACGGCGCCGCGATCGCTCAGGTCTACAACCACATGATCATGCCGCTGGCCAACTCCCGCGATAAGCGCACCCAGATCATCTGGGGGATCAAGGACTTCGAGTCCCGCTTCCAGCGCTTCCCGGAGGGGATGTGGCTCGCCGAAACCGCGGTGGACCTGGAAACGCTCGAACTCCTCGCCGAACTGGGCATCAAGTTCACCATCCTGGCCCCGCACCAGGCGGCGCGCAGCCGGAAAATCGGCGGGGATGAGTGGAACGAGGACGCGGTCGACCCGTCCCGAGGGTACCTCTGCAAGCTTTCTTCCGGCCGCTCCATCAACCTCTTTTTCTACGACGGACCGATCTCCCATGCCCTCGCCTTCGAGAACCTGCTCTCCAACGGTGACACCCTGGCCGGACGACTGGTGGCGGGCTTTTCCGAGGAGCGCGAGGGGCCGCAGCTGGTTCATATCGCGACCGACGGGGAGACCTACGGCCATCACCAAAGGTTCGGTGACATGGCGCTGGCCGCCGCCTTCAACCACATCGAGGGCGACGACATGGCCCGCATCACCAATTACGGGGAGTTTCTGGCGCTGGAGCCCCCCGCCTACCAGGTGGAGATCCGGGAAAGGACCGCCTGGAGCTGCAGCCACGGGGTGGAGCGCTGGGAAAGCGACTGCGGCTGCAATTCGGGCGGGCACCCGGGGTGGAACCAGGGGTGGCGCGCCCCGCTGCGCGCGGCGCTGGACTATCTCAGGGACGCCCTGGCGAGCTGTTTCGAGAAGAAGGGCGCCGATTTTTTCCCGGACCCCTGGGGTGCCAGGGATGCCTATATCGAGGTGGTGCTGAACCAGGACATGGAGCAGGCGGAGAAATTCCTGGCGCAGCATGCCAGGGAGGGACTCAATACAGCCGGGAAGATAACCGCACTGAATCTTCTGGAGATGCAGCGCCACGCCATGCTGATGTTCACCAGCTGCGGCTGGTTCTTCGACGAGCTGTCAGGGATCGAGACGGTTCAGGTCATCGACTACGCCGCCCGCGCGCTGCAGCTCTCCCAGGGGCTGGTGGATGCCAAGCTGGAAAAGAACTTCCTGAAGCTTCTGGAGGCCGCCAAAAGTAACCTGCCCGAGCATGGGGACGGCGCCGCCATTTACGGTAACATGGTGCTCCCGACCCGGCTCGACCTATTGAGGGTGGGCGCCCACTACGCTTTCAGCTCGCTCTTCGAGGAGTATGAAGAGCGCGCCCAGATTTACTGCTATGCAGTCGCCAGGGAGGAGTTCACCAAGATCTCCACCCAGGAGGCATCCATCGCCATGGGACTCATCCACGTCGCCTCGGAGCTGACCGAGGAGGCCGACCGCCTGACTTTCTGCGTGGTACGCTTCGGCAGCCATGACTTCAAGGGAGGGATCTCGCCCTTGAGCGACGCGGCGACCTACGCCTCCATGAAAGAGGAGATGAGCGCGGCCTTCGACAAGGGGCTCTTCACCGAACTGATCGGTCTCATGGACAAGTATTTCGGCAGCCACAGCTACGGCCTCACTAATCTTTTCCGGGACGAGCAACGCAAGATCCTCAACCTCATCATTGGGAAAAGCATGCAGGAGAGCGTCGAGGCGTACCAGAACCTTTTCGAGCACGGCCGCGCCTTAATGGAGTTCGTCCAGCAGACCGGGATGCCCGTGCCGAAGGCGTTCCTGATCGCCGCGCAGCCGGCGCTGAACGCGGCCCTGAAGAACGCCTTCACCCGCGAGGAGATCGACGGCGACGAGGTGTCGAGGACCGTCGATCAGATCGGGAAATGGCAGGTGGGCATGTATCAGCCCGACACCGAGTTCTTCCTGAGGGGCCAACTGCAGAACCTCATGCGCGGTCTGACCCGCGAGCCAGGCGATCTGAAGCTCATGACGAAGATTGACCAGTTCATGGAACTTCTTAAGAGCACGCCGGTGGAGCTGGAACTCTGGCAGATACAAAACGACTACTACCTGATGGCGAAGACGGTCTATCGCGATTATCTCCAAAAGGAGGAAAAGGGCGAGGAAGGGGCGAGCGCCTGGCTGGAAGCTTTTAGAAAACTGGGCGAGCAGTTCCATTTTGATCTGGGCGCGGTACTGTAGGAGTAAAGTACCTATGAAGTCTGGAGAAGCAGGTAAACTTTCACCAGACAGCATTGGTTGGCGGTGAGAACAGGTTTTTGAGACACGGAGAGCACCATGAACCAGGAAACCAATCCCAGCGCGCGGATACCGAGTGCCACCTACCGGTTGCAGTTTAACGCAGGTTTCACCTTCGATGCTGCGCGCCAGGTGGTGGGCTACCTCAGCGAACTCGGCATCAGCGACCTGTACGCCTCCTCCTACCTGCAAGCCAAGGCAGGGAGCCTGCACGGCTACGACATCGTGAACCAGACGGTACTCAACCGGGAAATCGGGACCGAGAGCAGCCTTCAGGGGATGGTCGAAGAACTGCAGCGCCGCGGAATGGGGCACATCCTCGATTTCGTCCCGAACCATATGTGCATCGAGAGCGCCGAGAACCTTTGGTGGATGGATGTGTTGGAAAATGGCCCGAGTTCCGCCTACGCTGGTTTTTTCGATATCGACTGGAACCCGGTCAAAAAGGAGCTGACCGGAAAGGTGCTGCTCCCCTTTCTTGGTGACCAATACGGTCGGGTGCTGGAAAAGGGGGAACTACGCCTATCCTTCCAGGAGGGGTGCTTCAAGGTCGACTGTTCCGGGGTCCTGATACCTCTGGAGCCGAAAAGCACCCTGCGCATCCTGGGGCAGCGCCCGGAGCGACTGCAGGAGCTATTTCCGGCCGACGCTCCGCCCCTTTTGGAACTCTTGAGCATCATCACCTCGCTGGAGCACCTCCCGGGACCCGGCGAGCAGGATTACGAGAAGCAGGGTGAGCGCCAGCGCGAGAAGGAAATCGTCAAGAAACGTCTTGCCAAGCTCTGCCTGGAGAGCCCGGAAATAGCGGGATTCATCGGAGAGAACGTGGCCCTTTTTAACGGCAGCGCGGGGGATCCCGGCAGCTTCGACCTGCTCGATGCGCTTTTGCAGCAACAGGTCTACCGTCTTTCCTACTGGAGGGTGGCGACCGAGGAGATCAACTACCGCAGGTTTTTCGACATCAACAGTCTCGCCGCCATCAGGATGGAAGACCCGGACGTCTTCGCGCAGACCCACGCGTTGCTGCTGCGGCTAATAGGCGAGAAGAAGGTCACCGGGGTGAGATTGGACCACGTGGACGGGCTCTACGATCCCCTATCCTACCTGCGCCAGTTGCAGGAAAGCTGCTACCGGCAGCTAGCCGGGACCGCGGCTGAGGGTAACTTGGCGGGCAAGACGTCGCAGATAGGTACCCCCATCCCTACCCCGACCCTACCCTTGGAGGGGAGGGAGGACGGCGCCACCATCGAGACAGCGGAGGCAGTGTCCCCCCTGAGAAACAGGGGGGAAGGCTCGCGCAGCGAGACAGGGGGGTTCTCCTCACTGCCAGAAGACCCCCCTGCCTCTCTTCGTTCGGCTTCCCCCCTATTTCATAGGGGGGACATAGGCGCACTCCCGGAGAACACGGAGCCAGGCATCTCTGCATATGCCGCAATACTGCAGCAAAGCCCCTCCTACCGCCCCTTCTACGCGGTGTGCGAAAAGATCCTGATGAAGGGCGAGCAACTCCCGCAGGAGTGGCCGGTATTCGGCACCACCGGGTACGACTTCGCTACCCAGGTAAACGGAGTGCTGGTGGAAACAGAAAACGCCAAAGCCTTCGACCGCATCTACAGCCGGTTCCTGGGCTACGACACCGACTTCGCCGAACTCGTCTACCAGAAGAAGAAACTCGTGATGCAAGTCTCTTTGTCCGGCGAACTCAACATGCTCGGGCACCACCTGAATACCCTTTCCGAGCGGAACCGGCTCACCCGCGACTTTACCCTGAATAGCCTGACCCGCGCACTTAGCGAGGTGATCGCACTCTTCCCCGTGTACCGCACCTATGTGGATCCGGCCGCGGTGCGCGAGATAGACGTCCAGTATGTCGAGGCCACGGTCGCCAGGGCCAAGCGGAAAAACCCCGCCCTGAACGCCTCCATCTTCGATTTCCTGCGCGACGTGCTGCTGCTCAGACTTCCGGAAAAGGCGCGGGAGTGCGATGGGACGGCCTGGCTCAATTTCGCCATGCGTTTCCAGCAACTGACCGGCCCGGTCATGGCCAAGGGGTTGGAGGATACTGCCTTTTACATCTACAACCGCTTGGTATCGCTCAACGACGTGGGTGGAACGCCGGGACGCTTCGGCATCTCCCTGGAGGCCTTTCACGGTCAGAACCTGGAACGGGTGAAGAGCCTTCCCCACGCCATGATCGCCACCGCCACCCACGACTCCAAGCGCGGCGAGGACCTGCGGGCACGCCTCGACGCCCTCTCCGAGATCCCGGAGCGCTGGCAGAAATCGCTTATGAAGTGGAGCCGGCTCAACAAGAAAAAACTGGTACTCCTCGACGGCCAGACAGTCCCGGATCGAAACGAGGAATACCTGCTGTATCAGACCCTATTGGGCGCCTGGCCCTTCGGCGCACAGGATCCCGCGGCTCAGGAGCTATTGCGCACCCGGATCAGGGAGTACCTGACCAAGGCGGTTCGGGAAGCGAAGGTGAACACCAGTTGGAACAGTCCCAACGCCGTCTACGAGGCTAGCCTGAGCGCCTTCGTGGATGCGATTTTGACCCCGGGACCCGGCAACACCTTTCTTGCCGACTTCGCCCCCTTTCAGAAAGTTGTTGCCCACTTCGGGATTTTCAATTCGCTTTCCCAGGTCCTTTTGAAGATGGTGTCGCCCGGCGTGCCCGACTTTTACCAGGGTACCGAGCTTTGGGACTTCACCCTGGTGGATCCGGACAACCGCGGGGTGGTGGATTATCAGCTGAGGAGAGCGGCGCTGGCAGGACTCAAGGCGCGCGAGGTGGAGATCGGGCCGGCGAAGCTCTTCGGGGAACTGCTGGAAAATCGGGAAGATGGCAGGATAAAGCTCTATCTTATCTTCAGGGCGTTGAACTATCGCAAGGCAAACCGTCTGCTCTTCGAACATGGGGAGTATCTTCCGCTGGAGGCGTCAGGCGACCGGTCGAGGTGTCTCTGCGCCTTCGCGCGCAAAGGAGCGGGGAAGATTGTTATTGCAGCCGTTCCCAGGTTCCCGGCGAGTCTCGCGCCCGAACCGGGTCAGGCACCCTTAGGCGAGCGGGCCTGGCTCGACACCTTCCTCAAGCTTCCGGAAGGAGGAGCGGGTCGCTACCGGAACGTCGTCACCGGGGAGTCTTTGGAAAGCGAGGAGCGCGCGGGAGTGGCGGCGATTTCCCTGGCGCGGATCTTTAGCTGTGCGCCAGTTGCCTTGTTGGAGAAGGAATAAGGGGCGGCCCCACAAAAAAACGCCTACAGCCCACCTTTCCACACCAAAGGAGTCCCCCATGCAAACCAGAGAACGCATAGCCATAGCTGCACTAAGCCCGCAAGTGGAAAGCGGCCGATTTCCCGTGCAGCGCGTGGCCGGAGAGGAGCTGGTGGTCCAGGCCGACGTCTTCGCTGACGGCCACGGCGAGGTGGCCGCCGTGCTGCTCTTTCGCAGCCAAAGCGAGCAACTCTGGCAGGAAATCCCCATGCTGTCGCTGGGAAATGACCGCTGGCAGGCCGCCTTCCTGCTCAAGGAACCGGGACTCTACCTCTATACAGTCGCCGGCCGGCTGGACGTCTTCGCCACCTGGCAAAAGGACCTCACTAAAAAGCACCACGCTGGCCAGGACCTAAGCGTCGAGGTCCTGATCGGCGTGGCTCTACTGGAGGAAGCGGCCCAGGATGCTCCGGCCCCACTCGACGCAAGTCTCCGCGGAGCGGCTGACGAACTCAAAAAAGCCCCCACCCAGCGCCTGGCCTTCGCCATCGGGACTGACCCGGATCTGGCGACTCTCATGCGCACGACCGGAAGCGCCCATGCCACCCGCTATCACCAGGAGCTTTGCGTCAGCGTTGATCGGAAAAAGGCGCTTTTCAGCAGCTGGTACGAGCTCTTTCCGCGCTCCTGCGGCCAGGCCGGGCGCCACGGCAATTTCACCGATTGCCTGGCTCTGCTGCCGGAAATCTCCGCAATGGGGTTCGACGTGCTGTACCTGCCGCCGATTCACCCGATCGGCTTCAGCCAGAGAAAGGGCAAGGCAAACGCCCCCCAGGCAAGACCGGGCGAACCCGGGAGCCCCTGGGCGATCGGCTCGGACAAAGGCGGTCACAAGTCGATCCATCCGGAACTGGGGAGCCTCGCCGACTTCCGGGTCCTGGTCCGGGAAGCGGGAAGACTCGGAATCGAGATCGCGCTGGATCTCGCCTTCCAGTGCTCCCCCGACCACCCCTATCTCAAGGAGCACCCGGAATGGTTTAGCTGGAGGCCGGACGGCACGGTGCAGTATGCCGAGAATCCTCCCAAAAAATACCAGGACATCATCCCCTTTGACTTCGAGACTGACGCCTTTCGCGAGCTCTGGGAGGAGCTTAGAAGCGTGGTCTTCTACTGGATGGACCAGGGAATCCTGATCTTTCGGGTGGACAACCCCCACACCAAACCGTTTGCCTTTTGGGAGTGGCTCATCGGGGAAGCCAAAAGAAAGTCGCCCGAGGTCATCTTCCTGGCCGAGGCCTTCACCAGGCCCAAAGTCATGGGTTGGCTCGCCAAGCTCGGCTTTAATCAGTCCTACAGCTATTTCGCCTGGCGCACCAGTAAGCAGGAGCTGATCTCTTACATGCTGGAGATCACCGGACCCGAGGCGCGCGAGTACCTGCGTCCCAACTTTTGGCCCAACACCCCGGACATCCTGACCCAGTTTCTCCAGGTCGGCGGGAGGCCCGCCTTCATAATCAGGCTGGTGCTGGCAGCCACCCTCTCCTCAAGCTACGGGATCTACGGCCCTCCCTTCGAGCTCTGCATTGGCGCTGCAGAACCGGACAGCGAGGAGTACCGGCACTCGGAGAAATACGAGATCGGCTCCTGGGACCGGGACGCGCCGGGCAATCTGAGGCCGTTCATCGCCACCTTGAACCGGGTGCGGCGCGAAAACGAGGCGCTGCAGGAGACCAACAACCTGGAGTTTTACCAAACCGACTGCGAGAGCGTCATTTTCTATGGCAAGACCGCCGCGCGCGAGGGGGGAAGCGTCCTGGTGGCGGTGAACCTGGACCCCTTCCACGCCCACCGGGCGCGGATCGAAATCCCGCTCGAAAAGTTCGGGATCGCTCCGGGTCAATCCTACCTGGTGCAGGACCTGCTCACCGGGGAGAACTTCATCTGGCAGGGAGCCTGGAACTTCCTGGAACTCGACCCGGCCCACGCGCCGGCGCGAATACTGCGGGTCCGCAGCCACCTGCGCCGTGAGACCGACTTCGACTATTATCTGTGAGAAAAGGCGCTCCATTAACCCCATCCCCCTCCTGTCCTCCCCCTTGAAAGGGGAGGGACGTGACGGAAAGGGCGTGCGGAAAAACCACAACCGGCCCTGACAATGCCGAGAAAAAGGCCCCAAGCCATGACGATAAAAAACGCTGAAAAGCCGCTATTACCCGTAAAAGCCCCTTTGCTCCACGCCACGGCCGAGCAAGCCCCCAACCCGCTCTGGTACAAGGACGCCGTCATCTACGAGGTCCACATCAAGAGCTTTTGCGACTCCAACGGAGACGGGATCGGGGACTTCCGCGGCCTGGCAAGTAAGCTCCCCTACCTGCGCGACCTGGGGGTGACGGCGATCTGGCTCCTGCCCTTTTATCCCTCGCCGCTGCGCGATGACGGCTACGACATCGCCGACTACCGCGGCATCCACCCGGACTACGGCACGCTACGAGATTTCCAGGAGTTCCTGCACGGGGCCCACGCCCTCGGGATGCGCGTCATCACCGAACTGGTGCTGAACCACACCTCCGACCAGCACCCCTGGTTCCAGAGGGCACGCCGCGCAAAGCCCGGCTCCGCGGCGCGCGACTTCTACCTTTGGAGCGACACCCCGGACAAGTTTCCCGACGCCCGGATCATCTTCAAGGACTTCGAGACTTCCAACTGGTCCCGCGATCCGGTCGCCAAGGCCTATTACTGGCACCGCTTCTTTTCGCACCAGCCCGACCTCAACTTCGACAACCCGCGCGTGCACCGGGAGATGTTCAAGATCATCGACTTCTGGCTCGGCATGGGGGTCGACGGCCTCAGGCTCGACGCGGTCCCCTACCTCTACGAGCGCGAGGGAACCAACTGCGAGAACCTTCCGGAGACCTACGATTTTTTAAAGAGCCTGCGCGCCTACATCGACGGGAACTATCCGGACCGGATGCTCTTGGCGGAGGCGAACCAGTGGCCGGAGGACGCCGCCTCCTACTTCGGTAACGGCGCCGCCTGCCAGATGGCGTTCCATTTCCCGCTCATGCCCCGCATGTTCATGGCCCTGCAGATGGAAGACTCCTTCCCGATCGTGAACATCCTGCAGCAGACCCCCGCCATCCCGCCGGAGTGCCAGTGGGCGCTTTTCCTGCGTAACCACGACGAACTGACCCTGGAGATGGTGACCGACGAGGAGCGCGACTACATGTACCGCATCTACGCCTCCGACCCCAGGGCCCGCATCAACCTCGGGATCCGGCGCCGGCTCGCCCCCCTGATGGGGAACGACCGGCGCAAAATCGAGCTGATGAATGTGTTGCTCTTCACCCTCCCCGGCACCCCGATCCTTTATTACGGAGACGAGATCGGCATGGGGGACAACTTCTACCTGGGCGACCGCAACGGGGTGCGGACCCCGATGCAGTGGAGTCCGGACCGAAACGCCGGCTTTTCCAGCTGCAACCCGCAAAAGCTCTACCTCCCGGTGGTCATCGACCCCGAGTACCACTTCGAGGCGCTGAACGTGGAGAACCAGGCCAAGAGCCCTTCCTCGCTTCTTTGGTGGATGAAGCGGATCATCGACCTGAGGAAGCGCTACCGTGCCTTTGGCTGGGGGAGCCTGGAGTTTCTCACCCTAGACAATCCGAGGATTCTGGCTTTCGTCCGGAGCTATCAGGGTGAGACCATTCTCGTGCTGGTGAACCTGTCCCGCACTTCCCAGTATGTGGAGATCAGCCATCCCCGCTTCATCGGGCACGACCTCGAGGACATCATCGGGCGCACCAGGTTCCCGGTGGTGAAGGACTCCCCCTACCTGATCATCGTCGGCCCTTACGCCTACCAACTACTGCTGGTGGGCGACCCGGTGCAAAGCGGCGTCGAGGCTTCGGGCAGCCCGGCTCCCGGGCTTTTCCTGGCAGGCCCCTGGACCAACGCCCTGAAAGGCGCCGGCCTGCGCCAACTGGAGCAGTCCCTACTCCCGGCCTACCTGAAAAAGGCCCGCTGGTTCCAGGGGAAGAGCCGGACCGTGGCGCAGATCGACCTGGTCGACACCATGCCGGTCCCCATAAACGATTCCTCCGCGGTCCTCGCGTTCCTGGAGGTGAGTTACACCGAGGGGAGCACGGAAACCTACCTGCTCCCCCTGCACTTCCTGGCGCTGGACGCCGGAGGGGAGGCACTAGGAAAGGAATTCCCCTGGGCGATCGTGTGTGCCGTCACGGTGGACGACAAACCAGGGGTGCTCTACGATGGCCTTTACAATGCGGAGTTCCAGCAGTTCCTCTTCGCCGCCATCACCCGGCGCAAGAGGTCGCGCGCCGAACTGGAGGGACTGCACGGCCGGCCCGCGGCGGGTTTCGCGGCGCTTTTGGGGGAAAAGGTCCTCCCCCTGGCCTCGCAGCTTAGTAAGTTTGAGCAAAGTAACTCCGCGGTCCTTTTCGACAGCACCTTTTTCCTCAAGCTGTACCGGCGCCTGGAACAGGGGATTCACCCCGAGCCCGAGGTCGGCAGGTTTCTGAGCGAAAAGACCGACTTTCATCAGGTGGCCCCGCTGGCCGGGGTGCTGGAATACCGGCGCGCCGGGGAGGAGACGTGCACCGTCGCCCTTTTGCAAGGGTTCGTCCCGAGCCAGGGGGATGCCTGGAGCTTCACCCTGAACGAGGTAACCCGGTTTTTCGAGCGGGCGCTGGCGCACCGCGAAGAGCTCAAGGTCGCAGTGGGAACTGAGGGCGCCGGGTCGCCGGCAAGCGTGGCCCCTCCCCTTCCGGCCGATCTCACCGGCTTCATGCAGGGGTACTACTCGGAGATGGTGGCGCTGCTGGGTAAGCGCACCGCGGAATTTCACCTGGCGCTTTTCGCGGGAAAGGACGACCCCGCCTTCGCCCCGGAGCCCTTCACCCTCCTATACCAGCGCTCGGTCTATCAGTCCATGCGCAGCCGGGCTAAAAAGACCCTGCAGCTATTGAGCAGGAACCTCACCAGGCTCCCGAAGGAGTTGCAGCCCGAAGCGGCGGGCCTACTGGGAAGGGAAACCGACATCATGGCGCTGCTGCACCGCTTCACCGAGGCCAAGTTCTCGGCCTGGAAAACGCGGGTCCATGGCGACTATCATCTGGGCCAGGTGCTCTACACCGGGAACGACTTCATCCTGATTGATTTTGAGGGGGAACCGGTGAAGTCGCTCAGCGAGAGAAGGATAAAGCAGTCGCCGCTGAGGGACGTGGCGGGCATGATGCGTTCTTTTTATTACGCGGCGTATGGGTTGTTCCTGCAGGGCGGGGACGTGCGCGTGGAGGACGTCCCCTACCTCGGCCCCTGGGCGCAGGCCTGGTACCTGCACCACTCCGGAGTCTTTCTCGACTCCTACCAGGCGAGCCTGGCCGGCTCGGGGATACTTCCTGCGCTCGCCGCGGAGGCTGGGGTCATGCTCAAGACCTACCTGCTCGACAAGGCGATCTACGAACTCGGCTACGAGTTGAACAACCGCCCCGATTGGGTCTTCATTCCGCTGAGGGGGGTTTTGGGGTTACTTAAGACAGAAGTCTAGCCGGTAAATCCGCCATCGTTCCCAGGCTCCCGCGTGGGAACGGCCCCCGGGGAACCTCTGCATCCCGAAGACAGACCCCTGGGACTGGAACCGGCAGTATCCCCCCTGTGTAACAGGGGGGAAGGCTCGCGTAGCGAGACAGGGGGGTATTTAGCCCGGGCAAATCCACCCCCCTGCCTCTCTACGTTCGGCTTCCCCCCTATTTCATAAGGGGGATAAAGCACCGCCCCTTGCACCGAATATTACGTAACTCAACGGCAGGTGCACCCCGCCCCTAAGAACAACTTTTCACCCCCACCGTTTCCTGGAAGGGACTGAACTCTCTCCGCCACATCTGGCGGGGACTGCTACATGTGACGGCTATTACCCACAATTCTCATTACCCTTACCGCAACGCATCTATTAAACCCATGACAATCAGACCTTTACACTCCTCTCAGCATAAGCATAGTTCTGGCACTCTCATTGCTTACTACATTGTTAACAGAAACGGCATTGCCCCACACCCAGTAAGTTAGCACTAACCCAATAGGGGCGACCTGCCTTCTAGTTTTAAAGTGATGGACCCAGCTATCTGGAAGCATACGACGAACCAAATGTAACGGCTAAAAGGAGAAATGATATGTTAGGTACTATTTTAATCATTGTGCTGGTGTTGATGTTACTGGGTGCTCTGCCAACCTGGCCCCACAGCCGGGGGTGGGGCTACTACCCGAGCGGCGGGATGGGCCTGGTCCTCTTGATTCTCATCATCCTGATAGTGTCCGGGCGCTTTTAAGCCAGAGACAGCGGGACACCAAGGTGTCGCAACAATCATTCGACGTGCAAATATAAAAGGAGAAACACCATGAAAACCCAGATGAAGGAACTGCAGCAGCTGAAGGGCATCGGACAGGTACTGTCGCTCCGCTTGATGGAATCAAGCTATGACACGATCGCCAAGGTAGCAGCCGCCAATATTAGCGGACTGGGGAAGATCCCCGGCATGAATTCGCAGAAGGTGCATTCCATCTCGGTCCAGGCCAGGAGGATGACGGGCGAAGCGGAGAAAAACCACCACAGCTGGTCGCAGGAAAAGGACGACTGCGCACAGCAGGCAACGCAGGACACCACCATGAACAATCGCGACAGATTCAAAAGCTAGTCTCGTTTTCGGCTACAGTATTGAGGAAAACCGCCATGCACTTAGCACAAATCCATCCGGGGCAGAGGTTCCACAAATGGACAGTCATAGCGGGCCCCAGGGTGGCGGGGGCCAATCACAGCAAGCTCTGGATCTGCCGCTGCTGCTGCGGGACGGAGAAAGAAGTGCGCCAGGACAATCTGCTGAGCGGAAAGTCGGGGAGCTGCGGCTGCCTTCGGGAGGTATCCCAGGAGACCAGGCAACTGCTCTCCGACAGGATGCGGGGAAGAGAAGCTACTCGCAGCAAGGGCTTTTCGGTTTCCGAGGAGACCCGGGCGAAACTGAGGGAAAGTTACCGGCTAAGAAAAGCGGCGGCTGCCCCCTTTGCCAAGGGTGGTTAGGCGGGAATCCGCCTTCCGCGGCCACCTTGACGGAAATATCAAAAAGAGCATACTGGAAGGGTAAAATACTAAAAGGAAGCAAATTCCATGAAGGATTCCGCCATTATGGTTAAAGACTTTCCCGTGGTATGTGTCGGCGGCTCGGCCGGAGGCCTTGACGCCTATATCCGCCTACTGAAGCATCTGCCCCCCGACATGGGCGTCGCCATCGTCATCGTCAATCACCTGAGAACGGTAGCCACCTATCTCCACGAGATCCTCCCGCACTACACCAAAATGCCGGTTGAGCTCATCACCGAAAAACTGCTCATCGAGCCCAACCATGTCTACATCATCCCGGAAAAGCGCGACCTGCATGTACTTGAGGGCGAGTTTCGCCTCAAGCCGATCTCAAAGCCCAGGGGATGGCCCGACGTCATAACGGTTTTTCTGCGCTCCCTGACCGAACACTGGGACGGCAAACTCATTGCCGTCATTGTCTCAGGCTTTGACGGCGACGGGGCCGCGGCGCTTTGCGGCATAAAGGAAGTTGGCGGCATTACCATAGCGCAGAAGCTATCGACCGCCGGCCAGTCGGACATGCCTGAAAGCGCGATAGAGAGCGGATGCATTGATTTCATTCTTTCTCCTGAGGACATCGCGAAAGAAATAGTGCGCATTGCGCGCCGGGAGCAGGGTTAGAAGTTAAGCTCCTGCCTGGTAATCTGTAGGGGCGAATAATCATTCGCCCGACACTATTGCCACCTGCGGTGAAATGTGCCCGCCCTGTGAAGCTGACGACAAAGTCATCACTAGCACCTGCCCCTTACCCCACCCCGCACCGTACTGAAGAGGGGTTTTTAGAGATCAAAAACTGGAAGAAGGGGGCATAACGATGAGAAAACTGACAGTCTTGATAGCACTGGCACTGTGCCTGACAGCATCCGCTGCTGCCACTGCGGCGATGTATGTCATAGAAAATCCGGCAAGCACAATCAATAACCCTGCGGGCAACATGTACAACCCCGCCACACAGTCCAATAACCCCGCTTCCAACATCTACAATCCCGGAACCCGCCTCGACAGCCGCAACCCGTTGTCTCCTCCGACCCCGCCGGTACCAAAGTCAACGGCAGCAACTACGGCGACCTCCGCTGCACCGGCCACGGCAAAACCGGCACGACAACAGTACAAACCGGAGATTCCTCAGAAAAAATATTATTACAAATCGGTCGGCGCCTATATCCGGGCGGCGAAAAAATCATTTAGCGACGATGATTATGTCGAATTCCTCTCGATCACCGAGGACGCCTTGAGGAGAATCGACGCGGGAACACTCAAAGCCTCGGCAAACATCAAGCATAAGCTCAGTAACTTTAAGACTTTCGGATATGGATTATTGGATTAGCTCCCAGTCCGACTTCAAATGTCGCACCCGAGTCGCCCCTGACAGCGCCCATCAAACAAGGCAACTCATTGCCGGGGAGCAGGCGCATCGCAGGTGGCACCCTTTTTGGGCGAATAATGATTCGCGGCACTCTTCCCAACTCCGTAGGGGCGAATCATCATTCGCCCTGACACTCTTGGGGAAGAGGAGGCATCCCTTTATGGCTCCAAGCGCTGGCCCAGATAATCATCTACTTGAACTCAAGTCTCCTTCAGTAACTCCCTATCCTCACAGCGTTCCCTTTCACGACCGTTCCTATTTCACTACCGCTCTTCTGCACCATTTTAAATAGCTTTCCAACTCCTCAGAATATGGCACCTCCCCTCTCACCCGGACCCTCACTTTTGTCCGCCGGAGCCTTGGCGCAGGTGGACGCCAGGGGAGGAGGGAGAGTTTATGCCGGAGGGAAGAATCGGTAGGCTGCCGTTGAACTGCTTCACCGTTTGCGGAGCCAGCCCCCATCAAAGGTTTCAGGTGCCTGTGCAAGGATACCCACAAGGTGCCCGCAAGGGGTATCCCTACAATAAGCGCTTTTAGCAGGGGCACCCTTGCGGGTGCCCTCTTAGGGTAGGTGCGTCCTGACATTTCTCACCACAGAAAAGCCCCGCCTCTTACGAGGCGGGGCTGGCACTACTTAGCTACTGTTTTATCTGTTTGATTAGGTCCTCAGTGTCACTGAAGCCGTTAACTGTTAGGGACGCTCAGGAGCAGTCCAGGCTCCGGTGGTACGGCGGTAGTCGATTAGGAACAGCATGCTCTCAGAAGTGCCGGGAGCCCTATCGCCCACTGTGGCACTCGTGCTGTAAGCCTTGGCACCTTTGCCAAAGCGAGCTGCATTGTTGCTACAGCCGCACCTAAAACGCAATAAGGGCGCGCCGAGGCACGCCCTTATTACTTTGATCGCAACACTTACCTGTGTACCTGACTACTTGCTTATTACTTATTTCTTGAGGACACAGTCGATGATGGCGTTGATCCTTCTGTTCTGCTGGCGACCTTCTGCCGTGTTGTTATAAGCGATGCGCCTGGTTGCTCCGTACCCTTTGCCGGAAATCCGACTGGCTTCGATGCCGAATTTTTCCGTCAGGTAGTTCACGACGCTGTCGGCACGCTGCTGGGAGAGAACCTGGTTCTGCTGTGCGGACCCGAGGCTGTCGGTGTGACCTTCAATGACTGCGGTCGTGGTCGGGTACTTTTTCAGGTATTCTCCGACGACGTTTACCTGCTCGTAGTAGCTCGGGTCGATCCGGGCGCTATCGGAAGCAAATTCCACTTTCAGGCTGATGCAAAGCCTTTCGGGAGGTGCTTCCAGTGCCTTGACGTCGAGTGCGCAGTCGATGACCGCATTGATGTGACGGTTTTTCTGCCTTCCTGCATCGGTGGCGTTGTCGCCAACCGGGCTTGCCTTGCCGTACCCTTTGGCGGAAAGACGGGCGGGAGCGATGCCGAAGTTGGTTTCCAGGTATTTCACCACGCCTTCGGCGCGCTGCCGGGAGAGCGCCAGGTTGTCGGCGTCGTTACCGACCTCGTCGGCATACCCTTCGATGACGGCGGTCGTCGTCGGGTACTTTTTCATGAAGTCGCCGACCTTGGCTACCTCGTCATGGTACTGGGGACGGATATCAGCCTTGTTGATGTCGTACTCGATCCCCAGGGAAACGCAGTATTTCATCCGGTCCGGGGTAGGCTCGGCGACCGGGATGACTGCCAGCGGCGCCTCGGCAACCGGTTCAGGCTTGAGCTCTGCCGGCTGGCCCAGAGGCTTAATGACTTCAGCCACGGGCTGCGGCGGGCAGAGGGCATTGGCCTTTGCGGTGGCCTTTTTAGCCAGATCGACCCCTTCCTCGGTGTGGCACGCCCTGAACACGTCGTAGGCATTGTTCTTGGCGTCCTCGGCGGACTTGAACTCGGCGGGGCAGGTCTTATCCTTGCCGGCCTGGCGTGCGCTTTCCACCGCACGATCCGATTCCTGCATCTCGGAGCGAATGTAATGGCCCGGAATGGCGCCGCGGCCGTTATTGACCTCGTAATGGGCGCACCCGGAAAGCGCTCCCACGGAAGCCAGCACCAACGGGAATGACGATACTCTCCAAACTTTAATCAGGTTCATTTTCCTCTCCTTTGGCTCTTCTGGGTGTGCTAAACAGTAATTTGATACATACTGGCTGTTTAATTCTCAAAGGCTCGTTGCCGCCCTTCATCTAATTTTATCCCTTTTCGGCGCTTATTCTACCCCTGCGGGCCATCACCCAGAGGTGAGGGCATCACCTGACAACAACTCACGCATAAAAAGTCCCAGTTGTTGGAAGGCCGCACTTCCTTTGCCTGTAGTAACCTTAGCAACTACTGGGCCAATGACACAAAAACCGCGTCTAAGAGTGTAAGTGTCTATTTGTGCGTCATAAGCCGGAACATCAAAAAAACCGGATGGGCCGAAGCCATCAACCCTTGCCGTCACATGCTACGCAACCGCCATATTTGGTGGGCTCCCCTCCAACCGCTGCAGGGTGTCGCTACAGTGCTTGAACGTATTGACGCAGGATGCCGTACTTGCGCATCCGGGCCCGCAGGGTGCTGGGGTTGAGCCCGAGGAGCACAGCGGCGCCATGCTCGCCCTCGATGCGCCAACCGGTTTTCTGCAGCACATGAAGGATGTGGTCGTGCTCCAGTTCGGCAAGCGCCATGATCTCGCGCTCTCCTGCCACCCCGCCCGGAACCCCTTCTGGCGCGCCGAGGCTGTCGCTCCCCTCCAGGCGAAATTCACTGCCGCGGCTGGTGATCAGGGCCCGCTCGACGACGCTTTCCAGTTCCCGCACGTTGCCGGGCCAGCAGTACCCCTGCAGGGCGCTCAGGGTGTCGTCCGAGACGGCGGTCAACTGCTCGCCGGTTCTTTTGTGGTATTTGGCAATGAAATGGTCTACGAGCAGCGGGATGTCTTCCTTTCTCAGGCTAAGAGGCGGGATGGTAATGGGAAAGACCTTCAAAAGGCCGAACAGATCCTCGCGAAACCTGCCGCTGGCAACCGCCTGCTCTAGGTCTTGGCTCGTGGCAGCGATGACACGCACGTCGACCCTGATGGTGCGCGGACTACCGAGCCGCTCCAGTTCGCCGTCCCGGATGAGGCGCAGCAGTTTGCCCTGCAACTCCAGCGGCATCTCGTCGATTTCTTCCAGGAAAATGGTCCCGGCGTCGGCCAGTTCGAAGCGCCCGACCTGCCGGGCGTCGGCTCCGGTCAGCTCACCCCTTTCCCACCCGAAAAGTTCGCTTTCGATGAGGTTCGCCGGCAGCGCCGCCAGATTGACCGTTATCATGGGGCGGTCCCGGCGGGCGCTTACGTTGTGGATGGCGCGTGCCACCACACCCTTGCCGGTGCCGGCCTCGCCGCGCAGCAGCACGCTCGCGTGCAGCGCCGCCACCTGTTCCACCCGTTGCACGACCTGCAGCATGACGGCGCTTTGGCCGATGATCTCACCGAAGTTGTACTCCTGGGCAAGTTCCTGCTGCAGGTAGATGTTTTCGTTTTGCAGCCGGTCCTTCCAGCGCTTTATCTCGGCATAGGCGCCCTGGAGCGACCCTTCGGCCTTCCTCCGCTCGTCTATTTCCTGGGTAAGCCGCAGGTTCGCCCGGGTCAGTTGGCGGGTGCGCCCTTCCACCCCGGGATCCGGTGCGTCCCGATGACGGCGCAGCACCTCGCCCGCCAGATCCCGGTAGGAATCGGCTGGTAAAGCTGCATGGTCTTTGTCCTTATGGATTGCCATTTCGATTCTCTCTTAGTCTGGGTTTGCTCGTTAAACCGAGGGATCTCTGACCAAAGGGAATCGCAACATGCGTGCCAGTTGCAAAAGGCCGGGCGCCGACAGGTAACATCTCGATATCTTAGTGATTTTTGAACCAGGTGGAGCGTAGTCAGCAGAGTGAGTCGTGGAGGAATCCGTCGGGTTTAACATAACTGCGAAATGTGACGGAGATGAGGCAGGGGAACGGGGACAGGCAGATCTAAGGTCTTGCTAGCTAGCCTAATGGATAGCTGCTGATTCTGAAAGCAACTCGATGAGCAGGATACCGATACTGCAGTCCCCTCTCCCGGAGGGGGAGGGACAGGGAGGGGGAACTACGCACGAGCCTTCCCCCCTCCCGACCTCCCCCCTCCGGGAGGAGGAGAGTTTGAGTAAGTGCAGTCAAGCAGGCTCTCGGCCGCACCTCCCTTACCTTTTCGGCATGTGCCACCCCCCAAAAAAGACGCTATACCCGCACGATGCCATACTTGCGCATCCGGGCGCGCAGGGTGCTGGCGTTCAGCCCGAGAATCCCGGCAGCGCCGTTTTTCCCTTCGATGCGCCAGCCGGTCTTCTGCAGCACGCTCAGGATGTGATCGTGCTCCAGCGCCACCAGCGCCTTCACCTCGTGCTCCGCGTCCTGCCCGGGCTCCTGCGCCACGCCTTCCTTGTTCCTGAAGGGCTCGAAGCGGTCCAGCACCTGCAGTGTCGTCCCCTGGCTGGTTATGACCGCCCGCTCCACGACGCTTTCCAGCTCCCGGACGTTCCCCGGCCAGTGGTACTCCTTCAGGACGTTCAGGGTCTCCTTGGAGACGGTGTCGATCCGCTTTCCCATCTTCTTGTTGAACTTGGCCACGAAATGGTTCACCAAGAGCTGGATGTCCTGGCTGCGCTTTCTCAAGGGGGGCATGGTGATGGGAAAGACGTTCAGCCGGTAGTACAGGTCCTCACGGAATCTCCCCTCGCGGATCTCGGTCTCGAGGTTGCGGTTGGTGGCGGCGATGATCCGCACGTCGGCCTTGATGGTACGCGGGCTCCCGAGCCGCTCGAACTCGCCGTCCTGGAGCACCCGCAAAAGCTTGCACTGCAATTCCATCGGCATCTCGCCGATCTCGTCGAGGAAGATGGTCCCGCCGTCGGCCAATTCGAAGCGTCCGATCTGCCGGGTATCAGAGCCGGTGAAGGCCCCCTTCTCCCGGCCGAAGAGCTCGCTCTCCACCAGGGTCGCCGGCAGCGTCGTGCAGTTGACCGTGATCAGCGGGCGGTCCTTTCGGGAACTGGAGGAGTGGATGGCGCGCGCCACGACTCCCTTGCCGGTACCGGTCTCGCCCAAAAGGAGCACCGTCGCGTTCATGGGCGCCACCTGCGCCACCCGCAGGAACACCTGCGCCAGGGCGTCGCTTTGCCCGATGATCTCCCCGAAGTTGTACTGGCGCCCCACCTCCTGCCGCAGATAGACGTTCTCAGCCTGGAGCCGGTCCTTCAGGGTCTTTATCTCGGAATAGGTCCCCTGGAGCGACTCCTCCGCCTTCTTGCGCTCCTCGATTTCCTGGGTGAGCTGCAAGTTGGCGCGGGTCAACTCCCCGGTGCGCGCGGTCACAGTCAATTCCAGGTCGTCGTGCGCCCGCTGCAGTTCCCCCTCCAGCTGCACGCGCCGGTCGTTGAGCCTTTTCACCTCCAGGAGCATCTTGATCCGGGCCAGCACCTCCGCGGAGTCGAACGGCTTGGAGATGAAGTCCTCCGCGCCCGCCTCGATTCCGCGGATGCGGTTATCCATGTCCGAGTAGGAGGTGATCATCACGACCGGAATGTTTCTCTGCAGCGGGTTACTTTTGATGCGGCGACAGACCTCGAAGCCGTCCATTCCCGGCATCGAGACATCCAAAAGGCAGATGTCGATGTCTTCGGTGCCGATCTTCTCCAGCGCCTGGGGGCCGTTGGTCGCCGCCACCACATGGTAGCCCCGGGGGGCAAGCATCGCCTCCAGCAGGCTTAAGTTGAGGGGTCCGTCGTCTACGCAAAGGATGCGCGCCAGTGGTTTTTTCATGGTCTTGCCTCCTGCAGCCACTTTTGCACCAGTATCGGGAGCTCCCGGGTGCTGATAGGTTTGGAAAGGTAGCCGTCGAACCCTGCCGCGAGGAACTTCTGTTCATCCCCCTGCATGGCAAAGGAGGTGAGCGCGATGATCTTCAGCCCGCGGGTGGCGGGATCCCCCTTCAGGATGACGCCCGCGGACATGCCGTCCATTCCCGGCATCTGGATATCCATCAGGATCAGGTCCGGCATCAGCTCCCGCGCCAGGGCGACCCCTTCCGCGCCGTCGCTGGCGACCGTCACCTCGTGGCCGTGAAACTTTAGAATGTCGCGGAAAAGGCTGCGGTTGTTCTCGTTGTCTTCAACGATCAGTATCTTATGCGGCATAAAAGTTTGCTCCTGAGAAACGGTTAGGGTTAAGGAACAATAAAAAGTTTCCAATCCAAGGAAACATCAAAGCTCCAACCTCAAAGAAACATGAAAAACTGCAACGCAAAGGCGTAAAGGCGCTAAGACGCAAAGTAAAGGCAAAAGGGGGGAAACCAAACACACTTTGTAGCGGAAGAAGCTCTTTCCTTGGCACTCCCCCATCCCCCACCTGTCCTCCCCCTTGAAAGGGGAGGGACCTGATGGCGAAAGATTTACAGCAGTCGGGCTTCTTCTCAGGATGATGACCGGTTTTCTTCAACGCCCCCGGCCTTCAGCGTCCCCTCCCCTTCAAGGGGAGGGACAGGGTGGGGATGGGGAAACTCCGGCTCACGCCGCTCCCCCCTGCCCTACGACGCTTTCCACCAGGCTTAAAAACTCGTGGGTGGACAGGCTGCCCTTCCCCTCGATGCGCCAGACCTTCCCCGCCAGGCGCTCCTTGTCCGCCGCCGAGAGGTCCATGGAGGTCAGCACCAGAATCGGCACGTTGCTGGCGGCGGTCGCGCTACGCAACCGGTCGGCGACGTCGAAGCCGTTCATGCCGGGCATGACCAGGTCGAGCACGATCAGGTCGGGGTGGTTGCGCTGGGCCATCTCCACCCCCTCCACCCCGTTACTGGCCCGCAGCGCCCGGTACCCCTTGCATAGGAGGGCGTTTTCCAGGGCCGCCAAGGTGAGCGGGTCGTCCTCGATCACGAGGACGGTGTTGCCGGAGCCGGGAATCCCCTCGGGCCGGCAATCCTTGGGCTCCCGCCCGACTGCCTGGCTGATGGGGAGGGTGAAACTGAACCGGCTCCCGACCCCGAACTCGCTTTTCACCCAGATCCTGCCGCCGTGCATCTCCACCAGCTGCCGGGTAAGTGCCAGACCAAGCCCGGTCCCCTCGAAACCCTTGGTGTACACCGATTCCAACTGGGTGAAGGCCTGGAAGAGCTTGGGAAGGTCCTCCTCCCGGATCCCGATGCCGGAGTCCGCGACGGTCACCTCGATGAAGTCCCCTTCCCGCACGGCGCTCATTTCCACCATCCCCGCGCTCGGGGTGAACTTGATCGCGTTGGAGAGCAGGTTGAAAAGGATCTGTTTGAGCTTCCTCTGGTCCGCCATGACAAGTATTTCGGCCTCGGGAGCGATCTCCAGCCGTACCCCCAGCCCCCCTTTCAGGGCCCTCTCGCGCAGAATAACTAGTGACGCCTCCAGGCTTTCGCGCAGCGAGAAGGTGTTCAGGTCGAGCCCCATCTTGCCGGACTCTACCTTGGAGAGGTCGAGGATGTCGTTGATCAGGGATAACAGATGCCGGCCGCTTGTGATGATGTTGTTGATATATTCCTGCTGTTTTTCGTTGATCGGCCCGAAGAGCTGATCCTGCAGCACTTCGGAAAAGCCGATGACCGAGTTGAGCGGGGTGCGCAGTTCGTGGCTCATGTTGGCGAGGAAGTCACTCTTGGTGAGGCTGGTCTTCTCCGCCACGGCGCGCGCGTTCTCCAGTTCGATGTTCTTTTCCTGGAGCACCTGGTCCAGTCGCTTTCTCTCGGTCACGTCGCGCGCGGCGGCGAAAACCCCCTGGAGCCTGCGGTCCCGATCGTAAAAGGTGGTCGCGTTGCAGGAGATCACGGTCTCCTTGCCGTCGCGGGCACGCACGGTCAGTTCGTGGTCGGTGATCTGCTTGGCTCCCAATACCAGCTTGATGGCGCTCTCGGCCCGCTCGGGATCGGTGAAGTAGTTCTTGAAGGGGGCGCCGATCAGCTCGTCGCGGGTGCAGCCGGTCAAAACCTCCATCTGCTTGTTGACGTCGGTGATGATGCCACCTGGGTCCGCAGTCATACTGGCGTCGATGTTGGCCTCAAAGAGCGACCGGGTGTAGAACTGGTGGTCGCGCAGGCGCTGGCTCAACTGGGTCTGCTCCGCCTCGATCTCCTTCCTGGCCGTGTTATCGGTGCCGATGAGCAGATACCCGATGATGGCGTCCGCCTCATCCCTGAGCGCCGTGACGGAGACGACTGCCGGGAAGCGGCTGCCGTCCTTTCTGATGTAGGTGAGCTCGTAGATGTCCTCGATGCCGCGCGAGGCCTTGAACACCAGCGCCTCGAAGCCCGGGGTGATCGGGGTATCCAGTTCGGCGGAGAGAGCCTTGGCGCGCGCGACGACTTCGCCGGGATCCGAGATGTCGGCCGGGGTGATCCGGTTCATGACCTCGGCGGCGGTGTAGCCGAGCATGCGCTCCGCGCCGACGTTGAAGATCTGGATGACCCCCCGGGCGTCGGTCGCGATGCTGGAGAAGTTGGCGGAGTTGAAGATCGCCTCCTGCAGGGCGCCTGCCTGCTGCAGGGCGTCTTCCGCCAGCTTGCGCGCCGTGTTATCGGTACCGATGAGGAGATACCCGATGATGGCATTTGCCTCGTCACGCAGCGCCGTGACGGAGACGACCGCCGGAAAGCGGCTGCCGTCCTTTCTGATGTAGGTGAGCTCGTAGATGTCCTCGATGCCGCGCGAGGCCTTGAAGATGAGCGCCTCGAAGCCCGGGGTGATGGGTGTGTCCAGCTCGAGGCTAAGCGCCTTGGCGCGCGCCACGACCTCCAGGGGATCCGAGATGTCGGCGGGGGTGATCCGGTTCATGACCTCGGCGGCGCTGTAGCCAAGCATGCGCTCCGCTCCCACGTTGAAGATCTGGATGACCCCTTGGGCGTCGGTCGCTATGCTGGAGAAGTTCGCGGAGTTGAAGATCGCGTTTTGCAGCGCGCCCGCCTTAAGGAGCGCCTCTTCGGCCTCGCGGCGCGCGGTGATGTCCTCCATCGCCAACAAGATGATGTGTGAGCCGATGTTTTCCCGCAGGATTTCCCGGGCGTTTAGCACGATGACCTTGCGGCCGATGTCGAGGAAGACGTGGTCGACCTCGTAGCCGTTGAACACGGTCTCGTTGGGGAGGATGTCCTCGAAGAGCACCCGCAGCTTCGGGATGTCCCACTGGCCGTTGCCCAGCTCGTAGATGAAATTGCCGAGAGTCTCTTCCGGGGTAACCTGGAAGGTCTCATAGAAGCTGTGGTTGGCGGTAAGGATCCTCAACTCGGGGCTTAGCACGACCAGAGGCTTGCGCACCGTTTCCACGATGCTCTCGGAATACTCCCGGGCCTCCTGGATTTCGGCTTCCAGCTTTTTGGCGACGGTGCCGTCGACGACGGAGCAAAGGATGTAGCCGTTCTTAGCTATCTCGGACTCGACGCGGACGCTCTGGAGCTGGCCGAATATGGCGCTGCCGCCCTTTCCGGTGAAGCGGACCTCGCATTTCTGCATCCCCTCCTCCGCCAGCACGCGGCAGAGATGCTCAATGAACATCCCCCTCTCGAGGTCATCGGGAATAAAACTGAGAAAGGACCTTTCCACCAGGGACTTTCTGTTTCTGCCCAGAAGGTCTGCGCCGGTGAGGTTCACCTCCTGTATGGTTCCGCTCCCATCGAAGGTGAAATAGCCGACCGGCGCAAAGTCGTAGAGCTCGGCGAACCGGTTGCGGGAAATCTCCAGATCTCCCTGCACCCGGAGCAGCTCTTCGTTTTGCATCTCCAGCTCGATCTGCTGCCCCTCCTGCAACTCCTGGCTACGCTGCAGCTCGTCATTTTGCAGTTTCAACTCAAGCTGCTGCCCTTCCAGCTGTTCCTGGACACGGTGCAGTTCGTCATTTTGCAGCTCCAGCTCGATCTGCTGCCCTTCCAACTGCTGCTGGATCCGGATCAGCTCAGCGTTTTTCCCTTCCAGTTCGGCCTGCTGAGCCTCGAGCAACCCCTGGGTCCGGTGCAACTCCTCGTTTTGCAGCTCCAGTTCGATCTGCTGGGCCTGCAGCTCATCCTGTGCCCGGAACAGTTCCAGGTTCTGCATTTCCAGCTCGATCTGGTGCAACTCGACTTCATGGGCCGGCCCCTGCTCGGCCGCCGTCAAGGGTGAGCGCGCTCCAGCCTTTCCCGCAGCCAGCTGTTCCTCCGCGTGGCGGCGCAGTTTAGCGGATGCTGACTGGCTCTTTTCCTTATCGTTTCCCATTGATGATCCTCTTAAGGGTGTCCTTCATCTCATTTCCAATCTGTCGGATCTTTCCCCGGCTCTGCTCAGGCTATACCTCAATTCCTGTAATGTACACCTCAATATGTGAAGGTTCCGCCAAATACTGAGGGTGCTGCGGCCTGACAATATCTTCCGAGGCTGGTTCACTGTCATCACTAATGCTCCGTTATTAAAGGACTAACCATCTAATATTTCATAATTTGTGAACGTTGGCGGACTATTTGCTCTAGTCTTAATACTGTCGTGCTCACTAGCAACCAGCGCTGTACTCAAAGAGGTATGCAAAAGACGTGCTGCTATAGCTGCGGCTAGATATATTATTCAAAATATGACAAAGGAGGCAATGGTAGTGACTGACTGACAAGAAACACTCGCGGTTGCAATGAAACTCGGTAGGAATTACCTTTGAAGGGGATTGTATGAAATTTTTCAAAGCACGAAAGGCCGTCCTGGTCACTATGGTATTTTTCGGCGCCGCCAGCGTCCTTTCGGGATGCGGTCGCTGGTATAAACCCGCAGACGCCCCGCGCAGCACGACGACGGTCAGCTCCAGCGTCCCGGTCAACGGCGCCGTCGCGGTTGCCACCGGCAACAAGCTGACTGTTACCTTCAGTGAGCCGATGGACCCCGCATCCATAACCACGGATAGCTTTACCTTGCGGCAGGGGGGAGCAGTTGTTGCCGGGACGGTTTCCTACTTCGGCGTGACCGCGGTCTTCACGCCGCCGGCAGGCGGGCTCGCCCCCGGCACCCTTTACGACGCCACCATCACTACCGGCGCGAAGGACCTGAGCGGAGCCGCACTGGCAAATGACTATCACTGGAGCTTCAGCACCGGCGCCGCCGCCGACGCCACCAGGCCGACGGTCAGCGCAACGGTTCCCGCCCCGGGGGCTCTCGGCGTGGCGACCGGCAGCAGGCTGAGCGCCACCTTCAGCGAGCCGATGGATCCCGAAACGATCTCCGCGGCGTCCTTTACCTTGAAGCAGGGGGCGACGGTCGTACCGGGCACGGTCTCCTATTCGGGAGTTAGCGCTCTTTTTACCCCGACGTCGGCCCTCAATGCCGCCCTCCCCTACAGCGCCACTATCAATACGCTTGCCAAGGACCTGGGTGGCAACGCCCTGGCAGTAGACTACGTCTGGAGCTTCACCTCGGGTGCCGCCGCCGACACGACAGCGCCGACGGTCAGTTCCACGGTCCCGGTTCAATCCGCCACCGGCGTCCCGGTCGGCAGCAAACTAACCGCGACCTTCAGCGAGGCGATGAACCCCCTGACGGTCAGCACCACGACCTTCACCCTAAAGCAGGGGACCACGAGCGTTCCCGGCACGGTGAACTACGCAGGCGCCAACGTCGACTTTACCCCGTCGGTCAATCTGCTCCCCGACACTCTCTACAGTGCGACCATCAAGACTGGCGCTCAGGACCTGGCCGGTAACGGTCTGGCAAGCGACCACGTCTGGAGCTTTACTACCTCCGCGGCGACCGACAGCATCAGGCCGACCGTCATCTCCACGTCCCCGGCAGCCGGCGCAGCAGGGATCATCACCAACACGAAGCTCACCGCGACCTTCAGCGAGCCGATGGACCCACTCACCCTGACTGGTGCGAGTTTCACCCTGCGCCAGGGGGGAGCGACCGTTCCCGGCACCGTGACCTGCTCGGGAACGACGGCGGTCTTCACTCCGGCGGCCAACCTGACAGTGGGGCTTAGCTACAATGCAACCATCAGCGGCGCCCGCGACCTGGGCGGCAATGGTCTGGCAAACGACTTCACCTGGAGCTTTACCCCGGGCGCTGCCGCCGACCTGATCAATCCGACGCTCACCCTGACAGTCCCCGCCAGCGCCGCGGCAGGAGTAGGGGTGAACCAGTCGGTATCCGCGACTTTCAGCGAGGATATGGACCCCACGACACTCACCACGGCCAACTTCACCCTGAAAAAGGGAGCCACCGCGATCGTTGCTACCGTCAGCTACGACACGGCGAGCAGGATAGCGACCCTAAGCCCGCTAAGCCCCCTTGCGCTCAACACAACCTACACCGCCCTGATTACCACAGGGGCCAGCGACCTGGCGGGCAATGCCCTGACAGGCGGCCTGGTGCCCAACGCCTGGAGCTTCACCACGGCAGCGAACGCCGCGGCGCTTCCGCCCGCCGTGATAGTTAACCTGCGCTCCATCGCTCAGTTTGGAGCGGTCGGCGGCAAAGGGATCACCAGCAGCGGCAACACGCTCATCACCGGCGACGTCGCCACCACCTCGGCCTCCACCCTGGTGATTGGGCTTACCGACGGCAACGGCGCCGGCAACTCCTATTCGCCCGCCGGCAACCCGGGAATCGTCAACGGCAAGATCTATACGGCACCGCCGGCGCCCGGCGACGCCATCTCCATGGCGGTCGCGACCCAGGCCCAGACCGACGCCCAGATCGCCTTTGACGCCACCTCACCGGCCTCCCTGCCCGGCGGCATAGCCCAGACCCCTGAGCTTGGCGGGCTGACACTCCCCCCCGGCATCTACAGCTCCGGGACCTCGTTCGACCTGACGAGCGTGGACCTCACCCTGGACGCCCAGGGCGACCCCAATGCCGTCTGGGTCTTTCAGAGTTCCAGCACGCTGACGGTCGGCACCAACGTAAAGGTTATCCTGATCAAGGGCGCCCTGGCCAAGAACGTTTACTGGCACGTCAGTTCCGCGGCGACCCTCAAGGCAGGCTCGCAGATGAAAGGGACCATCCTTGCCTTCTCCGGAGTATCGCTTGGGACCGGCGCGCGCCTGGACGGTCGGGCGATCTCCCTGGTGGGCGGCCCGGTCACCATGCTGGGCAACATCATCAGCCTGCCGTAAGGGAAAGCGACGCAGGAGCTACCCCTACCCTCCCCTCTCCCGGAGGGGGGAGGGTTAGGTCGCAACGATAAAGACTCAATAGCCATGGATCAAATAGAAGCATCAGGAGGTTTTAAATGAGCAAGAGATTTTCTTTGGGGCCGATCATGAAGAAGGCGAGCCCGGTGCTGTTACTTTCAGTTTTCCTGCTCCCCTTGTCCGCCCGCGCCGAGATAAAGGCGGGAGGGGTCGAGTTGAGCCCCTTCGCAGGCTACAACTTCTTCGAGCACAGACAGAACCTGGAGAACAGCCCGGTATTCGGGGGGCGCATCGGCTACGACATCACCAACCATGTCGGCGTCGAGGCAACCAGCCAGTTCACCAGAAGTAAGGTGGACGACCGCTCCAAAACCTTCACCAGGGAGGCCCAGTTCACCAGCCCGACCAATGACGTGGACATCAGCATGTACCATCTCGACCTGCTCTACCACTTTATGCCCGAGGGCAAATTCAATCCTTTTGTAACCGGGGGGTACGGCATCGCTCACTACAGCCCGAAGATAAACACCAAAGAAGTCATGTCCATGGTCGATTTCGGCGTCGGAGCGAAGTATTGGGTGGCGGAGAATGTCGCGCTGCGGGTCGACGTGCGGGACAACATGATTTTCGATAATCGGGTTCACAACATAGAAACAACGGGAGGCGTGGTCTTTCGCTTCGGCGGGACTTCTAACACGGCGGGAGAAAAGGCGGCAGCAGTTGCCCCCGTGCAGGAGGCCCAGGCCGCCCAACCGCTCGACAGCGACCACGACGGCGTGCCCGACACGCTCGACCGCTGCCCCGGCACCCCCGGCGGCGTGGCGGTCGACGCCAAGGGTTGCCCAATCGACAGCGACGGCGATGGCGTGCCCGACTACCTCGACAGCTGCCCCAACACCCCCTCCGGTGTCAAGGTTGACGGCAAGGGTTGCCCGATTGCCGCGCTGCAGGTGCTAGCGAGTCCCGTAGCAATCCAGCCGAAGGTCGTGGTGCTTTCCTTCGAGGACGTGCATTTCGATTTCAACCAGTCCACCCTCAAGCCGGAAGCCAAGGCGATCCTGAAGAGGAACATCGAGCTTCTCAATGAAAATCCCCATGCCCAGATCCGCATTGGGGGATACACCTCCGCCTCCGGAACCGAAGATTACAACCAGAAGCTCAGCGAAAGAAGAGCGACTTCCGTCAGAGAGTACCTCGTCAGCGAAGGGCTCATCGAGTCCTCCAGACTTTCCACCATTGGCTACGGCGAGACACACCCTGCAGCCTTTGAGTCACAGCCTAAAGACCTCAATTCACCGGCGGCCAAGGCAAACATACGTGTTCTTTTTGAAATAACCGTGCAGTAGCAAAACCAGCTGGCTGAAGTTGCAACAAACTCGTTGAAGTAGTAGCATAGAATGCGTGAAGTAGCAGCATCGAGCCAAGAATCGTCTTGACCTGAGTTATTTAATCGATCAATAGAGGAATAAAACATGAAAAAGCTCATCATCATAACATGCCTGGCATCAGCAGTAGCCCTCACCGCAGGAGCAGCAATGGCGGACAGCATCGACGGGAAGCTCGGCGTCACCGGCAGACTCGGCTTTCTGATCCCGGCCGACCACAACAACAGTGCCAATCCCGACGCCGGCTTTGTAGGCGGCGGCGGACTCATCTTCGGCATCGGCAACAACTTCGCGGCAGACCTCGAGGTGACCCATGCCTCGTTCGGCTCCGACCGCGGCGATTTCGGCATCACCGACATCGCCCTGGGCGGGCAGTACCGCTTCAAGCTCTCCGACCACCACTGGGTTCCCTATGCCGGAGCCGGACTGGACGTTCTGATCAGTGACCTTGACGGCAATAACGGTGAGCGCCTCTCCCACGACACGAGGATTGGTGTGCATGCCAAAGGCGGCATCGATTACTTCATCAACAAGCAGTTCGCCCTGACCGCCGAGGCAAAAGTGGTTGCTGCTAACCGCTCCGATATAATCGACGGCTTTGGTGACCACGTCGGCCATTACACCCCTACCAATACCTCCGGCACAGTTGGTATCAGGTATTTCTTCAACTAAAGGCTGAACCCTTCCCTCAGCCCCTTCGGGGCGACTGTCATCCGCTCCCACGCTTTTTCGGCGTGGGAGCGCTGCCTGATGGCGCAGCTGAAATCCTAATCACCCCCCTCTTTGAGGCACCTTGTTCCAGGGGAAAGAGCGTTTCCCCCTCCCTCGCCCTTGTATTGTCAGGGTGTCTGTTGTAAAAGTCTCCAAGTTACTCCGGGACGCTGGAGTAAGTCGGGAAGGTGAATCTGTTCTAGCCCTGAAGCTTCGAGCCTGTGGGGGAGATGAGATCCCTT
>Ga0209123_1000551_pt1 | contig 46225 bp, 38 predicted proteins | sample BarGraIncu00431A_FD_184500 | JGI IMG/M metagenome (GOLD analysis project Ga0209123, IMG submission 184500) | Arctic peat soil microbial communities from Barrow, Alaska, USA - Barrow Graham LP Incubations 004-31A (SPAdes) (version 2) | ecosystem: Environmental > Terrestrial > Soil > Wetlands >...
TTTTTTACCATCCGCTCCTACCTGGCAACCATGACCAAGCAAAAAAACAATCTGTTTGAATGCCTGGTCAGTGTGTTTAACCGTCAGACCATTCAGCCTTGCTTGGCGACTTAAGCTGAGTAGTTACAAATTTATAGCGACTCACAGAGCATGACAAAAACCATCCGATATACCCTGATTTCCCTGCGGGAAATACTGACGTCGACCGGACCTTTTGTTCTGTTGACCATTGCCTTGCTGGCGCTGGCCTATTGGTGGCTCGACCCAACGCCGCCCAAATATGTCACTTTGGCTACTGGGCCGGAGCAAAGCGCCTACGCTGAATTCGGCAAGCGCTACGCCAAGGCTTTGGACGCTTACGGTATCAAGGTGCAGCTTGTGCCCAGCGAGGGCTCGGCTCAAAACCTGGAGTGGTTGGCAGCAGGCAAGGTGGACCTTGGTTTTGTTCAGGGCGGCTCCAGCGTGAAAGCGCCCAATGAGCATGAAGGTCTTGAATCCCTGGGAAGCCTTTTTGTCGAACCTGTATGGCTGTTCTATCGCTCACAAGCAGCTCGGAAGATCAACAAAAGTGCCACCCTGACAGCCTTGTCTCAACTCAAGGGTCTGCAGGTCAACGTTGGCACTGAGGGCAGTGGTGTTCCCAGCTTGATGCACACCTTGTTCGACAGCAACCGCATTGATGAAAGCAGCATCACACTCTCTCACCTGGAGCAAACGCCAGCCACCGTGGCTTTTTTGGGCGGGGAACTGGATGCACTTGTTTTCGCCTCTGCCCCCGAATCACTCATGGTCCAGATGCTGTTGCAAACCCCCGGTGTCAAGTTGATGAACTTTGCCCAAAGTGAAGCCTATTCACGGCGATTCGCATATTTGACCCCTGTCAAGTTACCGCGCGGGGTTGTCGATCTGGCCGGAGATATTCCTGCGCAAGACGTGCGATTGGTCGCCACCACCACCACGCTCATTACCAGGGAAAACGTGCACCCGGCCATCCTGCAACTGTTTTCACAGACGTCACTGGCTATGCACAGCAAAGCAGGCTGGTTTAACCACGCTCATGAATTCCCCAACCTGGCCAACACCGAATTTCCCTTGTCACGAGAATCTGATCGCACCATTCGCAACGGCATTCCATTAATGCAGCGTTATTTGCCTTTCTCGTATGCCAATCTGATGGAGCGGATGTGGCTAGCACTAGGCATCATCATTGCCGTGCTGCTGCCCTTGAGCCGTATCGTGCCCCCCTTGTATGAGTTCAGAATCCGGTCCCGCGTTTTTCGCTGGTACGCACAATTGCGAGAGATTGAAGAACGTGCCGGTGGCAATCGTGAATCAGCATCCGGCTTGATCAAAGAACTTGACCAACTGGAGGCTCGTGCGGAAAAAGTGACCGTGCCCTTGTCTTATGTGGATGAACTCTACACCCTGCGCAACCACATAGAACTGGTGCGAAACAAGCTGATTAAAGTTTGACGTCGATACTGTTCAGCATCGCCGTCTGGGCTACCGCATCCAGTGCGCCATCGACTACCGTTTGATCAGACACAATCCGCATGGAGCCCGCTGCCAGCAGCTTGTCCCGTGAGCGACGCGTCATCGATTGCGTACTGCCGTAGGCGCTGGTGAATAGAAACAGACTGCCATGCGGGCTGGCCCATGACAGTTGTGTTCGTACCCACACGCCATTGACCAGCAGTTCAACCCAAGCACCAACAGGCAGCGATAGCGCCGCAGACACCAAGTTAGTCGCAGCTGTTTGCGGCAATAGTGGTGAAGTTTCAGGGGCGGATTGTCCAAGCTCCGGTGCCATTTCCATGAACCCGGAAATTTTGGCTTCCGCTGGCGCGATCCAGGTGTTTTCCGTATCGAGCAAGCTAGGCTGCAAACCGGCTGGCGGTGCTGGCTCTGGCTCTGCCGCTTTAACCCGCGGCCTGAATGCCTGCTGATGCAACTTCATCAGTAGATCAAAAAATGCGCTTGTTTTCAAGGTTGGGTAATCAATAAGATGAAGTCCCTCCCTCAATTTGCTGAGCAACTGGGGCACCAGCCGGGTCAGTTTTGCGATGTTTTTGCTGGTTAAATCCGGCTGGGCACTCCACACCAGCGCCAAGACAAGTTCGCGGTACTGACCTGGATCACCGGAACCCGTTTCGTCAGCCAGTTTTGCATGCGCAATGACTTGCGCCCAAGGTCCACATAGAAATTCAAGCAAACCAGTGGGCAGCTTGTTGACATCAGGCCTGGCTGCAATTTCACGGGCGATTGTTTCTGCCAACAAGTTGCGATCTTCAGCGTGCTGCAAAGCTTGCACTGCTTTTTCCAGTTGGTCAGGCTTCTTTCGTTCATCCCATACCCGAACCAACTCCTTTAGCACTTGTTCAAATGGCTCGGCGTCATCAATCTGCAAGTCTGCAAGTGGTCCAACAACCCTTTGCAAAGGATCAAGGAATGCCGTAAAGCCACGCGATTCGACCGAATCATATGCAAGACTGCGATGGGTAATTTCTTGCAACAGACAACGCGCCGGATGTTGCTTGTCGCTGAAAAACCGGGGATCCACCAAAGCCAAGCGCAAAAGCGCTGGCTCCAGATTTTTGATAACCGCCCTGATTGGATCAAGAAGCCGCGCATCGCGTGCAATGTTCTCAACCATGAGCGCCACCACTTCAAGACTCAAAGCCTGTCCCAGCCCTTTTGTCATTTGCCGCAATTGCTCACGCACCTCATGCACCTCATGCACAGAACTGCCTTGACCAACGACTCGACCCGGTTTGCCCGCTCGAGCAGCTTCGCGCCGATTGCCGATGCGCTCGACCATGCGGTCAACCTGCTTCATCTCTTTGAGAGCCTCAAACGCAGCTGGCACCGTGGATTCAAAATCTGGCGTTGGCTGGGGCTCGCTCGCTGACTCAAATTCACGCGAAAACTGCTCGGCAAAGGACTCGCGCCCAGACTCGGATCCTGGTTGATCAAGTTCCCCTGCCAGCAAGCGACGCAAGGTATCCAGGGTCAGAACAGAATCTTGCGCATTTTCCAAGCCAACAGCAGCGCGCTGACGAGATGCTGAGCCCGTTGGCGTGGCCCCGGCACTGGCATCTACAGATCGACCGATCCCTTCATGGGTGCGAACCACAACGTACCCTGCAGGTAAGACTCCTTCGACATGCAGTTTCTGCGACAAAGTTTTGTACAACGCACTTAACTCGCCTCCCAAAGCGCGACTCATGTGCTGCAACCAATCCAATCGGACCAGCGAAGGCACCTGCGTTTGAGCCAGCAGATTCTGCAATGCACGAACAAAAATTTCCGGCCGAATGGGATTGCTCTCGGGGTGAACAGCACTCATACCTAGCGTTGCGCAAATGTAGGTATTGAGTTCAGACAATTCGGCATCTGAAACGAGTGACACTGACTGCTGCGAACGGGCAAATTCAACACGCTCTTGCACCTGCGCCGAATCCATCAATTCCAACTGATCAAAGCGCAAGCCTTGCAATGCAACAGCCCGATCTCCCCCTTGCGGCAATATTTGCTTGAATGCATTCGTCAAGGCTTGGGGATACCCTTCGCACAGCGCTTTGGTATGACTATCGAGCAGCTTCAGGCTCAACTCAAACCGATCCCGATCAATAAAACCGCGAGCCTGGGTAAAGCACTCCTTGAGTTCGGCACGGGCTACAACAAGCACCTTACCCATGATCGACTCACCGGCAAGAGCTGCCTGCTTTAAAACCGCTCGGTAAAGCGCTTCGTAATGATCCGGGACATCGATAAAGTGCTTGCTCATAGCCGGTATTTTTTACTTCAACGCCTTGAAGCGCATGCGCTTGGGCTTGGCTCCTTCTTCACCCAAACGTTTTTTCTTGTCAGCTTCATATTCCTGGTAATTGCCGTCAAAGAAAGTCCACTGGCTATCGCCCTCGCAAGCCAGGATATGGGTGGCAATACGATCCAGGAACCAGCGATCATGGCTAATCACCATCAATGAGCCAGCAAATTCCAGCAAGGCATCTTCCAGCGCACGCAGAGTTTCCACGTCCAAATCGTTTGATGGTTCATCGAGCATCAGCACATTGCCGCCCGCAATCAGAGTTTTGGCCAAATGCAAGCGACCACGCTCACCACCGGACAGAGTTCCGACACGTTTTTGCTGGTCAGCCCCATTGAAGTTGAAACGTCCGCAATAGGCACGGCTGGCCATCTGGAACTTACCAACATTCAGAATATCGAGCCCGCCGGACACATCTTCCCAAACGGTTTTTTCGTTGGCCAGGTCATCACGGTTCTGGTCCACAAAGGCCATCTTGACGGTCTGGCCAAGCTTGACTTCGCCGGAATCGGGCTTTTCGCGTCCGGCAATCATCTTGAACAGCGTAGATTTACCAGCGCCGTTGGGGCCGATGATGCCGACGATGGCGCCCGGAGGCACCTTGAAGCTCAGGTTGTCAATCAGCACACGGTCGCCAAAGGACTTGGTGACATTTGTGAATTCAATCACTTCCTGGCCCAGGCGGTCAGCCACTGGGATAAAAATTTCGTTGGTTTCGTTGCGTTTCTGGTATTCAAAATCCGACAACTCTTCAAAGCGGGCCAAACGGGCCTTGCTCTTGGCCTGGCGTGCCTTAGGATTCTGGCGCGACCATTCCAATTCTTTCTTCAGTGCCTTGGCGCGTGATTCCTCGCCTTTTTGCTCCTGCACCAGTCGTTCCTGTTTCTGTTGCAGCCAATCGCTGTAGTTGCCTTTGTAAGGCATGCCATTGCCGCGATCGAGTTCCAGAATCCACTCCGCTGCGTTGTCCAGGAAGTAGCGATCATGGGTGATAGCCACCACAGTACCGGGGTAGCGCTGCAGAAACTGTTCCAGCCAGTCCACCGACTCGGCATCCAAGTGATTGGTCGGCTCATCGAGCAGCAACATGTCGGGCTTGGACAACAGCAGGCGGCACAAAGCGACACGGCGTTTTTCACCACCTGATAACAGGCCCACTTTGGCATCCCATGGGGGCAAACGCAAGGCATCGGCGGCAATTTCCAATTGGTGCTCGGAATCGGTGCCAGCACTGCCAATAATGGCTTCCATCTTGGCCTGTTCTTCAGCCAGTGCGTCGAAATCGGCATCTTCCTCACCGTAAGCTGCATAAATTTCTTCCAGACGGGCTTTGGCCGAGAACACATCGCCCATGCCCGCTTCCACGCTTTCGCGTACGGTTTGCTCGGGGTCAAGCTGGGGTTCTTGTGGCAAATAGCCAATATTGAGTCCAGGCATCGGCATTGCCTCGCCCTCAAACTCCTTGTCCACACCCGCCATGATCTTGAGCAGGGTGGACTTGCCGGAGCCGTTGGTTCCCAGCACGCCAATTTTGGCGCCAGGGAAGAAGCTGAGGGAAATGTCTTTGAGAATGAACTTTTTCGGCGGAACGATCTTGCCGAGGCGGTTCATGGAAAATACGTATTGAGCCATGGTTCTTGCGAGGTTTTGCGGGATGTAAACCTAACATTATCGGCGCACGGACCGCCTCTACGCCGTCATGCCCATCAATTAAGGCGTCTGCTCCACCTGACCCAGGTCATTTTGCAGTGCAGTCTGAGCCACAGCATCGAGCGCATTGTCAACGACATGCCCGTCAGAGACAAAGCGGATCGAACCCTGCATCCGCAAACGTTCCATGGTCCTGCGGGACATTGAATGCGCCAGCCCACCCTGAGAAACAAACATGAATAAGGTACGGTGCGGACTGGCCCATGTGAGCTGTGCACGCAGCCAGGCGCCGTCCACGACAAGCTCAACCCAGACCCCAGTGTTCAAGTCACCTGTTGACCAAGAGCGACGAGGCACTTCAATTGGTGGCTCAGCATCCTCCAACAAGTAGCCAGACTCACGCGCTTCATCATCGGCAACCCAGAATCCGGCCTCATCCGTCATCTCTGGCAATACGGATGGTTCTGGCATGCTCGCTGCGTCCAACAATTCCGGCTCATTCGTCGAATCGACCTGCGCAACCGGCTGCACGCGACGGCCTTCAAACGCTTGCTCATGCAATGTAATCAATGCATCAAAAAAAGTCCCTATTCGCTCCTCGGGGTATTGAATAAGCTGCAAACCCTGGCGTAACTTGATCAGCAAACTGGGTACCAGTTGTACTAGCCTGACCCGATTTTTACGCGTCAAACGGAGTTGAACGCTCCACAACAAGTCATCAACCAGCTCCAGGAATCCATCTGGATCGGCGCTGCCATCTGCGCATTCAAGCTGTGACTGAGCCACGACTTGCGCCCAAGGCCCACGAAGAAAACCAGCCACCAATTCGGGGATTTTTTTATCTTTTTGTCGCTCGTGAAAGTCATCGGCCAGACGCTGCGCCAACAGATTTCTTTGCTCTGCGTGCAGCAATGCACGCGCTGCTTCCCCATGTTTCAATCGCTGCTCAGCTTCATCCTTGGCCCATCCGGCTTCAAGTTCGCGCAGCACGCGTCCAAACGAGGCAGCGTCACCCTCCCCGCCGGTCAAAACACCCACGGCCCCAGTGATCAACTTCAAAAACTGGAAGAAACCTTCATCATTTTCGGATTTGTACCCCAAACTACGGTTCGTGAGTCGATCCAGAAAATGACGCGCTGGGTGCTGACGTTCACTAAAAAATCGAGGATCTGACTGTGCCAGCGCCAGCAACACAGGCTCCAGTGCATGAATCAACGCACGCACCCCAGGCAAAAGCCGTTCGTCCTGCATGAGATTTTCCAGCATCATCCGCACGACTTCTTCACCCAACTGCTTGCCCAATGGTTTACTTTGGGTTGTTTCACGCATTATTTTCTGACCCGAATCATCTTTCTGACCAGATGCATCGGCCTTGCGGGGGGCTTGAGGCTGATGACTGGCGCGTTGAGCCAGTCGTCGCATCATCGGTTCAAGCAACTTCATATCCTCAAGCGCAACAAAAGATGCTGGCACAGTATTCAGAAAATCCTGTACACCATCCCCCCCGCCTACAGCAGTGTCAAGCTCTCCTGAGAGTAACTTTCGAAGTTTGTCAAGCGTCACCAAGGTGCGACTGACCGAGTTCTCTGCCACCTTACCCTGACTTGCTACGCCGCTAATCGGCGTTCCTACTGGCGTGGCCGCCTCAATGCCTTGAGATCGCAACCATTGGCAAACTTCACGATAAAGCTGATTAAGACTTACCCCAAGCAAACCTGCTGAAGGTGTTATCAACGCGACTCGCGCTGGTTCATCGGGTGCGAACTGAAGCAGACAAGCCAGCAAAGCACGAATAAAAACGTCTGGCTTGAGCGGATTGAGGTGGGGTTGCACCGTGATCCAGCCCAGCAAATTGCTGATCAGCGAATTCAGTGCTGGAAGCACATCATCAACACAGCGAAGGACTTCTTGCTGAGCCAATGCAAACTCAATACTGGCATCGATTTGCTTGGTGTCGAGCAGATGCAAATCATCAAAGCGAACCAGTGGTTGCTCGGCAAAATCCTGCGATGCACTGTTGTAAATACCAAGCCGTAATTGAACGGCAAACGCTTTTTTAAAAGCTGATGCCTGACTACACAATAAATCCGACACCGCTTTGCTAACAGGGGCCAGCTCGCCATAAGAGCTTTTAACCTTGGCCTTGGCGGATGCAGCCAAACCCTCCAGAACATCATTGACCAAGGCATCTGACTGCTGCAACACAATTTCAATGCAGTCCTGTACAGAAGGACGAACACTTGACCGGTCATCTGACATGCCGATTCGTCTAAGCAAAAATTTTTTCATCCAATACACCCCAATTACAAATTCAGCCCGCCCAATGTACTTATATATTCTCCCAGCTGCCACTCAAACAGACCAGCTACGCTAACAGATTGTTTCCTTTTCCAATAGGCCAAAACGGATATTTTCCGGGCATGCGACAATATAGGCTGTTGTGGAGCGTCAGTTGCCCGCAATGCCAGCAACATTGCTGGGAACGAAGCCTTGCGCCAACGTTCACCTTTGTACCCCATCTGCCTTTGACTGAATCGGTGCGACAAGCACAGAGCAGGCCGATGCCATAGCGCCCAGGATAGGCGCCACACTATGAAATTTGAAGAATTAAATCTGGCTCCGGCCATCGTTAAAGCCGTGCTTGAGCAGGGTTACGAGACACCCACAGCCATTCAGGCCCAAGCAATTCCTGCTGTGCTTGAAGGTCATGACCTGCTTGGTGGCGCCCAAACCGGCACCGGTAAGACCGCCGCTTTTGTGCTGCCCATGCTGCACAAACTCAGCGCAGGCGAAACGCCAAAGAACAAATTTGGCGGTATCGGCATTCGTGCCCTGGTGCTGACCCCGACCCGTGAACTGGCCGCCCAAGTCGAAGAATCGGTACAGACCTACGGCAAATACCTAGAACTGTCTTCCACCGTAGTTTTCGGCGGTGTCGGCATGAACCCCCAGATCAGCCGCGTCAAAAAAGGCGTGGACATTCTGGTTGCCACCCCCGGTCGCCTGCTGGACTTGTTGCAGCAAGGCGTGCTGGACTTGGGCCAAGTTCAAATGCTGGTGCTCGACGAAGCTGACCGTATGCTGGACATGGGCTTTATCCATGATGTGAAAAAAGTCCTGGCTGTGGTGCCCAAAGAAAAACAAAGCCTGCTGTTCTCAGCGACTTTCAGCGACGAAATTCGCGACTTGGCGGCCACTTTGCTCAAAGACCCGCTGAGCATTCAGGTCACACCGCGCAACACCACCGTGCAGCGCATCACCCAGCTTATTCACCCGGTCGGTCGCGGCAAAAAGAAAGCTTTGCTGGCCCACATCATCCAGGAACACAACTGGAGCCAGGTGCTGGTATTCACCCGTACCAAATTTGGCGCCAACAACGTGGCCGAGTTTTTGACCAAGAATGGCATTGAAGCCATGGCGCTGCACGGCAACAAGAGCCAGTCCGCACGCACCCAGGCACTGGCCGGCTTCAAGAGCGGCGACATTCGCGCGCTGGTGGCCACCGACATTGCCGCTCGCGGCATTGACATTGACGACCTGCCCCACGTCGTCAACTATGAAATCCCTAACGTCTGCGAAGACTATGTGCACCGCATTGGCCGTACCGGCCGCGCTGGCGCTGACGGCACCGCTGTCAATCTGGTGTGCCTGGACGAAGAAGGCTTCATGCAAGCCATCGAACGCTACACCAAACAAAACATTCCGGTGCAAATCGTGGATGCCTTCATGCCCGAGCCCGGCGAAAAGGCCGAACCCATCGCCATGGGTCGTCAGACCGTTTGGGGTGGTGCTGGCAAACCGCCAAGCCGCGACGTCATGATGGCGGCTGGCAAGGCCGCTCGCACCGAGATGCTGCAACGCGTGCGCGAAACCAAGGGTGACCGCGGCGCACCAGCAGGCGGCGGACGCGGCGGCAACGCCGGTGGACACCGCAATGCCGGTCAACGCAGCCACAACCCGGCTGGCAACGATTCGCAGCCACCACGCCACGATTCCCAACCCCCACGCGGCCCACGTCCAGCACAAGGTCGCGGTGGCAATGGTGGTGGCTACGGCGGCGGTAACCCCGGCGGCAACGGCGGTGGCTACGGTGGCGGCAACAACACCTCATCGCGCGCGCCCCAAGGTCAACCCGACCCGATGCGTACCAGCGTGGACATGATGGTTGAACGCGCCCCTCGCCGCAGTGGTGGTGGTTTTGGTGGCGGCAACCGCAACGGTGGCGGCGGTGGTGGTTTTGGCGGCGGCCGTTCCGGCGGTGGCGGTGGTCCACGCGGCCCCAGCGGCAACCGCGGTTCGTTTAACCGCTAAGTTTTAAGCTCATGCGGCCCGGGTGCGGGCCGCAACGTCCAGGCGGTACGCGCCCCCGCGCTCACCGCCAGTCCCACGCACCAAAACACCAGCGATATGCCGACCATGGCACCGGCTGTTCCAAACAGCAAGGGCATCAACACGCTGGACGCATTCATCGTCATCAAACGCAAGCCCAAGGCCTCACCATGCCTGGCCTCTGGCGTGATCTGATGCAAAGTACTCATGATCATCGGCTGCACCGAGCCCAAAGCCAGCCCCAACAGCACCGAGCAAGCCCCCATCGCCCAGAACGACGTCATGAATGGGTAAATGCCAAACATCAAGGCGGTCACCACCATCGCCGTGGTGACCACCGCCCACTCCCGCATGTGCGCTGCAAAAACCGGCAATAACAAGCGTACCGCCGTCGCGGCAATGGCAAACGCCCCCAGAATCGACCCGATCACTGACGCGCTAAAGCCGCGCTCATGGCCCAGCACCGGCACCACAAACGTGTGCACATCCCAGCATGAGGATAGCAGCCAATTCACCAGCATCAGGCGGCGCATAAGAGGGTTGCGGTACAAATCCCAAGCTTTTTTTGGCGCGCCTCCAGGAGCTACGACCACCGGCGGCAGTTCCACCGTGAGCCGCACCCACATCCAGGCCACAAACGGCAAACACGCCAGAAACAAAAAAGCGGCCCGAAAACCGCTGTGATCAATCAGCAACCCGGCCGTCAGTGGACCGATGAAATTGGACACCGCCGGGCCGATGGCCAGCCAGCTGAACACCTTTTTGAGTTCCGTCGCGTTCTGTGCTGCCCGCCCCACATGCCGCTGCAAAGCAATAGAAGCCACTCCCGTGGCGCCGCCCGTTAACAAGGCCGTGAAACAAAGCACGCCATACACCGGGAAAGCCACGGCCAGCAATGCGCCGATTGACGAGGCCAACACGCTCAAGCCCACCGGGCGTTTGAGCCCATGCCGATCCGCAAACCGCCCCGCTGGCAGGGCCAGAAACACCTGCGTCAAAGCAAACAAGGCCAGCAAAAAACCCACCGCGAGCGGACTGAAACCCTCGCGCAGCGCCATCAAAGGCGCCGCCATGCGCATACCCGCCATGCAGGCGTGCAGGCAGACGTGGCCCGCAATCAGCCGGGCCAACGCAAAACGCGGCCCAGCCTGGAGTGCAGGCGCAACGTTCACGCCCGAGCGCTTTCTGCGTCGGTGTCGAAATCTTTGTCCAGCGGAATCAAGGCCTGCACCAGCGGCTCGGGCAGCGCCTCCACTTTTTTCAGCGCCCGGCCCATGGCACGGCTGCGGGTCTCGGCACTGTCAAGCGTCTTGAGCACGGTCTCGGTTTGCGACTTGACCTTGGCCAGCACATCGCCAAACTTGCCAAACTCGGTTTTGACCGCGCCCAGCACCTGCCACACCTCGCTGGAGCGCTTCTCCAGCGCCAGCGTGCGAAAGCCCATTTGCAGCGAACTGAGCATGGCCAGCAGCGTGGTCGGCCCGGCCAGCGTGATGCGGTGGTCGCGTTGCAAGGCCTGCATCAAGCCGGGGCGGCGCAGCACCTCGGCATAGAGGCCTTCAGTCGGCAAAAACAAAATGGCGAAATCGGTGGTGTGTGGCGGCTCAACATACTTTTCAGCGATGGACTTGGCCTCCAGCCGGATACGCAGCTCCAGCGCCTTGCCAGCCGCCTCAGCCCCCGCCACGTCGGCCCGGCCCTGTGCATCGAGCAGGCGCTCGTAATCTTCATTGGGAAATTTGGCGTCGATCGGCAACCACAGCGGCTCGCCGTGTTCTGATTTACCCGGCAGCTTGATGGCGAAATCCACCACGTTTTTACTGCCTGGGCGCGTCGAGACCTGCGCCGCATACTGGTCGGCCACAAACACCTGCTCCAGCAGTGATGCCAGTTGCGCCTCGCCAAAAATACCGCGCGTTTTGACGTTGGTCAGCAGGTGCTTGAGGTCGCCCACGCCGGCGGCCAGCGTCTGCATCTCTCCCAGCCCTTTGTGCACCTGCTCCAGCCGGTCAGCCACTTGCTTGAAGCTTTCCCCCAGCCTGGCTTGCAAGGTGGTCTGCAATTTTTCATCCACCGTGGCGCGCATCTCATCGAGTTTGGCCGAGTTGGTGGTTTGCAACTGGGCCAGTTGTTTCTCCAGCGTTTCACGGATTTCATTCATTCGCCGGGCGTTGGACTCGCTCACGCCCGAAAGCTGGTTGGTCAGCGTGTCTGACAAGGACTTCTGCAACAGCGACAACTGCTGACCAAAAGCATCGATCTGGGTGTTTTGGGTGCGCGTGGCCTCGGCCCCCTGCTGCACCAGCGCCTGCTGAAAAGTGGCCAGGTTTTGCGTCAGCTCCTGCCGTCCGCCGCGCGACGACTCGCTGATCTCGCGGCGCAACTCGCGCTCCAGCCGCTCCATGCGTTCAGCATGCCCTTGCACCGCAGCCAGCAACTCGGCCCTGCCCTGCTCCGCGGCCAAGCCGCTCGCTGCATCCGGGCGGCGCAAGGCCAGCCACAGCACCAACAAAATATTCAAAACGACCAGTGCCAACACCAGCCAAAGCAAAACATCATTCAAGGCAATTTCTTTCTCATGTCGATTGAGCGGGTGCTCAGCGCTGCGCCTGATTATCGGATGATCTGACGCTTCACACGCCTCAAGCAAGTGAGCCAACGCATTTTCAGAATGCCACCATTCGCTACCAACTTGATAGCTGCTTACGCAATACCTACGGTACTTACAAGCCTATTTACCATATTTATATAATGATTTGATTGCCCCACAAGAGCACCCGTTACCATGAAGCAACTCTTGAAAACCAGACAATTTCGCAGCAGCCTGATGGCATGGCTCTTGAGCCTGCTTGCAGCCGCCGCCACCGCTGGCCCCATTCGTGACCGGATTCTGGCCCGCACGCAAAGCCTCCAACCTGCGGGCGTCCAGGTGATCCGCGACGTGGCTTACGGCCCCGATGCCCGCCAACGCTTTGATGTTTATGCCCCCGAACACGCCAAAGACGCGCCGGTCATTTTCATGGTGCATGGCGGCGCCTGGGCGCAGGGCGACAAGCAAGCACAGGGCGTGCTGGACAACAAGCTGGCACGCTGGTCGCCCCAAGGTTTTGTGCTGATTTCGGTCAACTACCGCATGCTGCCCCAAACCAAACCGCTGGAGCAGGCGCGGGACCTTGCCCTGGCGCTGGCAACGGCGCAAAACCAGGCCGCCTCATGGGGCGCGGACCGTCACCAATTTATCCTGATGGGACACTCCGCCGGTGCCCACCTGGTGGCCCTGCTGACCACGTCGCCCGCCATCAGCCAGGACCTTCATTTATCACCCTGGCTGGGCAGCGTGTTGCTCGACAGCGCCGCCATGGACGTGGTGCAGCTCATGCAGACGCGCCACCTGGCCCTGTATGACAGGGCCTTTGGCACCGACACCGCCTATTGGCGCCAGACATCGCCTTTTCACAGGCTGACCCAGGCGGCGCAGCCATTATTGGCCGTGTGTTCAACCCGTCGTGAAACCTCCTGCGCCCAAGCTGACCAGCTGGTTGAAAAAGCCGTTGCCTTGGGCACGCGGGCTTCAACCCTCAAACTGGACCTCAACCACGGCGACATCAACCAGCGCTTGGGCCTGGACCTGGCCACCACGCCGACCAGCTTGCACATGGCATTGGAAGCATGCTGCACGGAGCTGGACAAGGACTTGTAACTCCATTGCAGCACTTCGTTCTGCCCCGTTGACAGCGCCGAAAGTGAATCAATCATGCCTTTGAGCACTCGCATGCCTTGGGTTTTATACAAAACCGGCACTTGCCAGATCGATTTCGTGGCATCTTCAGCCAAAGCGGGCGACTCCCCGCCGAGCATGGCATTTTTGAAACAGTCTGCACCCGACTCAATTTGAATCTTGAGCACTTCACTGGTGGTTCTGGACAAGACACTGGTTAGCGCATTGGCAGATTCCATCATGGACTGCAAGGTGCTGAGCGTTTGAGACTGCGGTTCATTCAGGGCGATGGTGTTCATACTGGCATTTCCTTTCAGTTTGATCCACGGCCGCAGCGCAAGATTGACTAAAAATGAGCCCCGCGCCCAAATGGAAGACTGCGAGTCTGAAACTATCTGAACAGTGTGGATTTGCGAAATATCAATTCAAGGAATCCGCCCTCTTGTCGCTATAAATTAAATAGCTTCTTACGCATGATTGACGGGGGTTAGCGCCTTTTTTGTCTTGAAGAAAGCAGTCGGGTTGGGCACTTTGATGTGGCAATGACGGCTTGAATCACCGGGACTCGCGAAATTTGGTCAGAGATTCAGTCCCCGCCGCCGCCATCACCGCCACAACCACCGTCATCGCAACTGGTTTCGCCGAAGGAAAACCAATCACCATAGCCACCACCAGCATCTCCATAAGAAGAACTGCGGCTGGCTCTCTTGTCATTGACGTAGGACCAAACCAAGCTTGCGCCAAAGAATGGCACGAGCCATACGAGAAGGACCTGGAAGGTTTTCTGTCCAGTTCGATAGGACGAACAACGCAGGACACGAACCGTCGCAACAACGTTCAGCGCGACCGCAGCCAGAAAGACGACGTACAAAAACATTGGCATTTGACTCCTAACAATAGGTGCTTAACCGCCCCGCCGCAATGTCGGCTTTTCGCGCAGTCCGGTGGAATGATGGGTTGGCGGGCAGGTCGGCATGCTACCGAATGTTCTTGGGAAGGCGCCCGGAACGAGGAATGGTGGGCGATTGATGAACACCGATATCGGACGAAAAGAGTTCCATTACTTCAACATATGCGGTTCTAATAGCTTTGGGATCAGATGGCGTAGAACTGAAGCAGTCATTCCATTCCTCCTTCCAATCATTGGGACGCGCTTCCTGTCTTCGCTCAGCGTGTGTGCAAAGTAGTGCATCTTTCCCCCACCCACCGTAGGTTTCAAAACACAGATTTTGAAAATTACTACAGGCGCCGAAAAAGTCTGGGGAGAAAAGTGGTGCCGCAAGATGAATCTTTTTGTCCATGGTGCGCTTCAATGCCACGACAGTTGGAGGATCAAGTTCTTTCCAGCAACCAACATAAGTGAAGTAGCACAGCAAGTCGTTGAAGTGCGGGGCAAGATCGTCGTACACCGCGAGGCGTTTTTCGATCAATTTCTGGGTACGCCATTGGAGATGTTCAAAACGCTTCGTTACACGATGAATGTAGACCCCAAGTCCGGCGAGTACGGCTGGAGTAACCATACCTCCAACCAACTTTGCGACTTCAAGAGAATTCCAAGGAGCGTCCATTTGATTCCCTCTAACGATTACCGTTTACCCACCGCGCTGCAATGCTGATTGAAACCAAGATCACCTCCCCCGGCTGATAAACCATGTTGGACTGAACCGCCTGCTGAGGCGGTCACGACAGGGGTTTGAAAGTTTCACCCCATTTATTTGATCGGATTATCACCGGGCAGGCACTAATCTCTGCCTGCAAGCGTTGCAACCAACCATCAAGCTAGATGCACTCGACAGCACGGCTCCGTGAACAATCCAACCCGCCACTCGCTATCAACTTAATAGCTTCTCACGCACGATTGACGGGGGTTAGCGCCTTGTTTTTCTTAAAGAAAGCAATCAGGTTATCCGCCGCCAGATGGGCCATGGCCAGGCGCGTGGGCATCGTGGCGCTGGCAATGTGAGGGGTCAGCACCACGTTGGGCACGGTCAGCAAATCGGGGTGCACCTGGGGTTCGCCCTCAAACACATCCAGACCAGCGGCGGCGATGGTTTGGTTGCGCAGGGCCGCGGCCAGCGCCGCGTCATCGACGATGCCGCCACGGGCAATGTTGATCAGCGTGGCGGTGGGTTTCATCAGGGCCAGCTCAGGCGCACCAATGGCGTGGTGCGATGAGGCGGAGTAAGGCAGCACCAGCACCAGATGGTCAGCGGTTTTGAGCAACTCTTCCTTGCTCACAAAACCGGCTTTGCACTGGGCCTCGGTAGCGGCGTCCAGGCGCGAACGATTGTGGTAAATCACCTTCATGCCAAAGCCGTGGGCGCCGCGTTTGGCAATGCCCTGGCCGATGCGGCCCATGCCCAGAATGCCGAGCGTGCTGCCGTGGATGTCGGAACCGGCAAACATGTCGTAGCGCCAGCGCGTCCACTGCCCGGCGCGCAAAAAGTGTTCGCTCTCGGCCATGCGCCGGGCGGTGGCCATCAGCAGGGCAAAGCCAAAGTCGGCGGTAGTCTCGGTCAACACGTCGGGGGTGTTGGTACCCTGCACGCCAGCAGCCGTCATGGCGTCCAGGTCAAAGTTGTTGTAGCCCACGGCCATGTTGGCGCAGATTTTCAATTGCGGGCAGGCCGCCAGCAATGCGGCATCGATACGCTCGGAGCCGGTGGTGAACGCGCCCTGCTGGCCTTGCAGTTGCTCTATCAGCTGGGCGGGGGTCCAGAGTTCATCGGCCTGGTTCGAGCGCAGCTCAAAGTGCGGCGCCAGTTTGGCGATGATTTCGGGGAAGACGGCGCGGGCAATCAGGATGTTGGGTTTCATGGTGCGGACCTGGGTGATGAATCAGTGAAACAACCGGTACTGGGCGATGTACACCAGCGCCCCGGCCACATAGCCGATGAGCGCCAGCAGGCTAATTTTGCGCAGGTACCAGACAAAATCAATCCTCTCCAGCCCCATGGCGGCCACGCCAGCGGCCGAGCCGATCACGAGGATGGAACCGCCGGTGCCCGCGCAGTAGGCCATGAATTCCCATAAGAAGCTGTCGGGCGGGTACTGCGTCGCGGGGTACATGCCCATGGCGGCGGCGACCAGCGGCACGTTGTCCACAATGGCGCTGACTAGGCCGATGAGCATGACGATCGCATCCTGACGCCCCACGGCCTGATCCAGCCACTGCGCCATGGCCGTGAGCAAGTGGGTGTGCTCCAGCACGGCCACAGCCAACAGGATGCCAATGAAAAAAACAATGGAACTCATGTCAATGCGGGTGAGCGCCTGGCCGATGGTCAGGCGCTGCTTCTTGAGCTCGTCTTCCTTGCGGTGTACCAGGTCGCCCACGGCCCACAAAATGCCCAGGCCAAACAGCACGCCCATGAAAGGCGGCAAGTGGGTCACGGTCTTGAACACCGGCACGGCCACCAGAATGCCCAACCCCAGAAAGAACATCAAGTGGCTCTCAAACGCACTCATATCATCGTCGCCTGCGTCTTCGCGCGCCGGTGGCGGCACCACCGGGCGGCTTCCAAGAATGCGGCTAGTCACCGCCAGCGGCAGCAGTAGATTAACCAGCGAAGGCAGCAGCAAACCCTTCATGATGACCAGCGCCGTGATCTGGCCGCCGATCCACAGCATGGTAGTGGTCACGTCGCCTATCGGCGTCCAGGCGCCGCCAGCGTTGGCCGCAATGACGATGATGCCGGCAAAAAACAGGCGGTCTTCACGTTCACCCAGCAGCTTTTTCATCAGGGACACCATCACGATGGTGGTGGTCAGGTTGTCCAGAATGGCACTGAGAAAAAAAGCGATGCATCCGACCATCCACATCAGGGTGGAAAGCCGGGTGGTCTTGATGCGCGAGGTGATGACCTCAAAGCCGTTGTGCGCGTCCACCACCTCCACCACCGTCATGGCGCCCATCAGGAAGAACACAATTTGTGCGGTACTGATCAGCGACTCGTTCAGCTCAGTACCGACTTGATGGGGGTCGGTACTGGTCACGGCATAAATCGTCCACAACAAGCCCGCGCCGATCAGGGCCGAGGCTGATTTATTGACCTTGACCGGATGCTCCAGCGCGATGGCGGCATAAACCAGCACAAAAACAACAACGATGGCAGTGAGCATGCGTGAAAACCTGAGTGTAAAAGTTGAAAACTGAAGCCGCAGCGGGTCAATCGGGCTGGGCAATGTCAAACACCTGGCGCAGATAGGCCAGGTATTTGGGGTCGTCGCACATGTCTTTGGACGGCGTGTCGCTGAGCTTGGTCACCGGCTGGCCGTTGCAGCGCACCATCTTGATGACGATTTGCAGCGGCTCGTAACCCAGGTCGTTGGTCAGGTTGGTGCCAATGCCAAAGGCCAACTGGCAGCGCCCCTTGAACTGCTGGTACAGCTCGATGGTGCGCGGCACGGTGAGCGAGTCGCTGAAGATCAGCGTCTTGGTGCGCGGGTCGACTCGGTTCTTGACGTAGTGTTCAATCATGCGTTCGCCCCACAGAAAAGGGTCGCCGCTGTCATGGCGGGCGCCGTCAAACAGCTTGCAGAACAGCAAATCAAAATCGCGCAAAAAGGCGCTCATGCCATACACATCGCTCAGGGCAATGCCCAAATCGCCCCGGTACTCCTTGGCCCAGGACTCAAAGGCATAAATCTGGCTGTCACGCAGGCGCGGCCCCAGCGCCTGGCAGGCTTGCAGGTACTCGTGCGCCATGGTGCCCAGCGGCGTGAGGCCCAGCTTCATGGCAAACAGCACATTGCTGGTGCCCGCCAGTTGACCCGCCATGCCGGTGACGTTGCCGGGACTCTGGCCGGTGCCCAGCTTGGCCAACAAGACCCGCAAGACTTCTTCATGCCAGGCCACCGAGAAGCGGCGGCGCGTGCCGTAATCGGCAATCTTCAAGTCGCTCAAACCCTCAGCGCGCAGTTGGCCGATCTTGGTATCGAGCCGCTGGCGGCCTTGCATCAAATCGGGCAGCTTTTGCGTGTTGCGAAAGTACACCTCGTTGACGATGGCCAGCACCGGAATCTCGAACAGGATGGTGTGCAGCCACGGGCCACGGATGGTGATGTCGATCTCGCCCGAAGGCAGCGCGGTGACGGTGATGTATTTCTCGTTGAGCCGGAACAGGCCCAAAAAGTCCACAAAGTCACTCTTGATGAAGCGCAGCGACTGCAAATAGGCCAGCTCGGCGTCCTGAAAATGCAGGCGGCACAGCGAGCGGATTTCATCGCGAATCTCGCTGGCGCAGGCGGCCAGGTTGCGCGTGGCCTTGCCGGTGTCGGGATCAATGCCGGGGTTACGGCACTTGAATTTGTACTCGACCTGCGCCCCCGGAAACTGGTGCAGCACCACCTGCATCATGGTGAATTTGTAGAGATCGGTGTCAAGCAGGCTGGTAATGATCATGGTGATGACTTTAAAGCTGAAGTTGACCCGCCACCAGCGTAATTACCCGGTCGGCGCGGTCCGCCAAAATACTATTTTGCTCGACAACGAGCATCGGCATGCCTTGCGCCTTGAGCTGCAACAGCGCGTGGACAATGGTTTGCACCAGCACCGGGGCGATGCCTTCGCAGGGTTCGTCCAGCAACAAGAGTTTGGGCGAGGTCATCAAGGTGCGGGCGATGGCCAGCATTTGCTGCTCGCCGCCGCTCATCTGGCTGGCCGGGCGGTGCAGCATGGTTTGCAGCGCCGGGAACAGATTCAGCACCCGCGCTTCGTTGGCCGCCACATCCCCGCGAGCGGCTACGCGCAGGTTTTCCTGCACCGTCAAGCCACTGAACAGGCGGCGGTCTTCGGCCACATAGCCCAAACCGGCTTGCGCCCGCTGGTGCGGCGCCCAATCCTGGACGCTCTTGTTTTCATAGCTGGTCACGCCCGTGGTACGGGGGCTCAAGCCCATAATTGCTTGTAACAAGGTGGATTTACCGGCGCCGTTCAGGCCTTGCAACACCACCAATTCACCCGGCATCACCTGCAGCGACACATCAAACAAAGCCTGTGCGGCGCCATACCAGGCACTCAGGTTCTGGACCGATAAAACGGCTGGCTTGGGCGGCTCTGCCAATGGCGACTCGGGCGATGGCACCGAAGCGGCGTGACCCGCATGACCCAGGTAACGCGTGCGGACCAGTTCGTTTTGGGCGATCTCATCGGGGCTGCCTTGCGCGGCGAGTTGGCCGTCGATCAGCACCAGCACGCGGTCGGCCACGCCGAAGACGGCATCCATGTTGTGCTCGGTGTAGAGCACCGCCATGGCGGCGTTGGTTCCGTCAGCACCCGGCGCGTCATGCGTCAAAGACTTCACCAGCGCCATCAGGTCGGCGCGCTCTGGCCCGGCCAGACCGGCGGCAGGCTCATCGAGCAGCAGCAAACACGGGCCGGTCGTGCGCCCTGCCACGCCGGTCAATGCCAGCGCCAGTTCCAGCCGTTTTTTGGCGCCGTAGGACAAGTCCAGCACATCGGCATGCGCCAGCGACTGCAAACCGACCCGCGCCAACAAGGCCATGGCAGCGTCCACATGCAGTGACTTCAATACATTAAAGGCTCCCAGCCCCCGTGGCGCTTGCATGAGCAGCTGCACATTTTGTAGCACTGTGAGCGCTTCAAAAGTCTGGGCGACCTGGAAGGTGCGCGCCACACCACGGGCCAGCCGCTCGGCCGGGCTCAGACGGTCGATGCGCTCACCAGCCCATAGCACCTCGCCGCCCGTCAAACGATGCTGCCCGGCCAGGCAAGCAAAGCTGGTGGATTTGCCCGCGCCATTGGGGCCGATCAGCGCCACGCACTCACCGGGACGCACCTCAAAACTCACGCCTTTGACGGCCTGAACGCCGTCAAAGTGCTTGACCAGATCGCGCACTTGCAGGGTCATGGTCGCTTGCCTTTTTGTAACAACCCCAGCAAGCCTGACGGGGACGCCACCATGATCAGCATCACAAACAAGCCCAAAGCCCCGCGCCAGTAGTCAAAGCCCCGGCCCAGTTCAGCGCCCGCCCACACCAGCACACTGCTGCCAGCGGCCACGCCCCAGAGCTGATGCACGCCGCCGAGCAAGACCACCAGCAGCGCATCGAGCGAGGTCGAGACACTGGCGACGGACGGAAACACCGCCCCTTTGTGCGCCGCGAACAGGCCACCAGCCAAGCCCGCCAGCACGGCACTCTCAATAAACATGCGGTATTTGATCCAGTTCACCGGCAGCCCGCTGGCAGCGGCCCTGACCGGCGCATCACGCACGGCCTGCAGCGCGGCGCCCAGGCTGGACTGGCTTAAGCGACCCAGCGCCCAGACGCTGAGCAGCGCCACGCCCACCAGCAGGCCATAAAACGGGGTGCGCGTCTCGTCCACCACCAGGTTCAGACCAATGACGCCGTTGTCGCCGCCACTCAACTCGGTCCACTGCGTTGCAATCGCCCACACTACTTGCGCCAGTGCCAGCGACAGCATGGCCAGATAAACGCCGCCGCTACGCACCACCACGGCGCCAAACACAGCCGCCACCGCCAGCGCGGCCCCGCAACCCGCCGCCAGCGCCCAGGGTAGCGTCACACCAAAGTGACTGTGCGCCAGCGCTGCACCATAGGCCCCCAGCGCAAAAAATGCGGCGTGACCAAAACTAACCAGCCCGCCCAGCGCCATCATGGCTTGCAGGCTGATGCCAAAAATCAACAGGATCAGACCGTCCGCTGCCAGCGATTGCCAATACCCGCCCAGCAGCAAAACGCCCGCCAGGCTCAATCCAGTCGCTATATAAATCATAGCTAGCAACGCACGTTTGACGGGGGCTACGATGAATTTTTGTGCTAACTCGGCAGCATCCGAACCGAGCGGCTGACCCAGCAAGCCCATGGGGCGCAAGGCCAGCACCGCCGCCATCGTCACAAACACCAGCACCAGTGTGGCCTGCGGGAAAAAGCTGATGCCCAAGGCATGCACCAGCCCGATCAGCAGCGCGGCAAAAAAGGCCCCGGCAATGCTGCCCAGGCCGCCGGTCACCACCACGACAAAGGTTTCCACCACCACGTTCACATCCATCTGCAAATTGGCTGGTTCACGCGGCAGTTGCAGCGCACCGCCCAGCCCGGCCAGGGCGCAGCCCAGCACCACGGCGCCCAGCATCAGTGGTTTGGGGTTGACACCCAAAGAGGCCAGCATGGCGCGGTCTTGGGTGGCCGCGCGCAGCCGCTGGCCAAAGCGGGTGCGGTGCAGCAGCAGGTACAAGCCCAGCCACACCAACGGCCCCAGCGCCAGCGTCAGTAACTGGTATTGCGGGAAAAACTCGCCCCCCAGCTCGATGGCACCTTTGAGCCCCGGAAAGCGCGGCGCAAACACCTCCTCGGTCCCAAACGCCCAACGCATGGCGTCATGCAGCGCCAGACTCAGTCCAAAAGTGGCCACCAGCTGGTACAACTCCGGCACGCCGTAAAGCCGCCTTAACAAGACATATTCAGCGATAGCCCCCGCTGCACCTGCGCAAGCAGCTCCCAAAAGCATAGCGACTGCGTACAGCGCCGCGCTGTCACCCCAGGTGGGAAACCAATCTGTGACCCAATGTGCGGTGAACAAGGCGCCCAGCATGAAGAAGCTGCCATGGGCGAAGTTCACGATGCGGGTGACGCCAAATATCAGCGTCAACCCCGCGGCCATCAGGAACAAGGTGGTGGCGTAGCTCAGGCCGTTAAGGCACTGAATGGCTAAAAAAGTCATTGCGCTGGCAGCACCGCTCTATAGGCGATCAATCCAGCCAATGGGTGAATTCCTCGACTGGCACGCGTGGGGTGTGAAAAGTGTTCACCACGTTGCTCATGTCGGCATACCCCAGCGCCATGCCGCACACCAGCATTTCGTTGTCGCCAGCACCAATGTGCGGCAGGATGATTTTTGAAAAGCCGTTCCAGGCCGCCTGCGGGCAGGTGTGCAAACCATGACCACGCGCGGCCACCATGATGCTTTGCAGGAACATGCCGTAGTCCAGCAGCGAGCCGCGCCCCATGACGCGGTCAATCGTGAACATCAGTCCCACCGGCGCATCAAAAAACTTGTAGTTGCGCTGGTGCTGCAGATGCATCTGGTCCTTGTCGCCCTTGGTAATGCCAAGCAGCCCATACAAACCCCAACCGTTTTCGCGGCGGCGGTCGATATAGGGGCTAACCCATTTTTCGGGGTAATAGTCATATTCTTCTCGGTACTCGCCAGCCAGATCAGCATTGGCACGGATGGCGTCGTGGGCAGAGCAGACCTTGTCGCACAAGGTGTCGCGGCTGGCGCCCTGCAACACATACACCTTCCAGGGTTGGGTGTTAGTGCCCGAGGGCGACCGGCTGGCCACTTGCAGCAGCGCGGTGATGAGTTGGCGTTGAACCGGTTGCGCGGTGAAGGCACGGGCTGACATGCGCGAACTAATCGCTGCGTCCACAATGGTTTGGGTCATACAGGAAGGCTCCAGAACAGTTTTTGTTAGGTTTGATTGCGCTCATAGGCGCATGCCCTGATTTTGCCAGTGAGTGAGCTTGCGCAACTTTTCTAGAAACTACTGTCTAATTTGCTGCAACGCAACAAAAACAACTTGCAAGAAAACGCGATCAACCTATAATAAAAACCATGCTGCACTGCAACATAAACCAAGCCGAGCTGGGTTTCGGCGCAGATACTGTTTTTACCTCATTCAAACTGGAGATATTTATATGTTGACCGTCGAACAAGTCCTGGCTGCACAAAAAGCAAATGTTGAAACCCTGCTGGGCCTGACTTCCAAAGCTTTTGAAGGCGTTGAGAAGATTGTTGAACTCAACCTGTCCGCTTCCAAAGCCGCGCTGGCTGAGTCCGCCGAGCATGCCAAGGCTGTTTTGAGCGTGAAAGACGCACAAGAATTATTGGCTCTGCAATCCGCAGTTCTCCAGCCACTGGCTGAAAAGACCGCTGCTTACAGCCGTCACCTGTACGAAATCACTTCCGGCTCCACCGCTGAACTGAGCAAGTCTTTTGAAGGCCAGGCTGCTGAAGCCCAAAAGAAATTCATGGATCTGGTTGATTCCGCTTCCAAAAATGCACCTGCAGGCTCCGAGTCCGCTGTTGCCGTGATGAAGAGTGCCGTTGCTGCGGCGACCAATGCACTGGAATCCGTGCAAAAAGCTGTCAAGCAAGCCACTGATGCTGCCGAAACCAATTTCAAGTCCGTCGCTGCCGATGCAGTCAAGACAACTGCTAAAAAGCGTTAATTTTTTACACTTGATTGGCAAAAACAAGGGCAAACCCTGAGATACTTTAGCCAAGCAAGGTTTTTTTGAAACGGTTTGTTTCTACTGGTTGTCTCCTCGGGTCCTTTCGAAACCTTCAGGTTCAGGGACTCCTTAAGGGCTGGTCGCAAGATCAGCCCTTTTTTTATGCCCAAACCAATCATCCTGGCACCCATGCCACCCTCACCTGACAGTGTCTTTGAACTTGCGCCACAATCGACTTCATGAGATTTCTACACACCATGCTTCGCGTTGGCAACCTTCAGCGCTCGATTGATTTTTATACCCAGGTATTGGGCATGCAGTTGCTGCGCACCTCCGAGAACCCGGAGTACCAATACACGCTAGCCTTCGTCGGCTTCGGCAATAACCCGGAGCACGCAGAAATTGAGCTCACCTACAACTGGGGCGTAGAGTCGTACGAACCGGGCACAGCCTTTGGCCACCTGGCACTCGGTGTGCCTGACGTTTACGGCGCCTGCAACAAAATCAAGGCCGCTGGCGGCAACGTGACGCGCGAGGCTGGTCCCGTCAAAGGTGGCTCCACCGTGATTGCCTTTGTGACGGACCCCGATGGCTACAAAATCGAGCTGATTGAGCGTAGCGAATATGCGCCTGGTGCAGGGCTGCGTTGACTTTCGCTATTAAATATGTAGCTGCTTACGCAACAACGACGGGGGCTATAACCCCATACAGGGATAACACTGCGCAAGCAGGGTCTTGCAAACTACCCTACATTGGGCTGCCCAATACCCACACATAAGGATTGCCATGAATCGACTTTTCCTCACTGCGGTAGCTGCTGCGACCCTGCTTTTGGTTGGCTGTGCCACCACAGCGCCTGCTGGCCCATCGGCTTCGGCCCAATTGATGCCTACCAAGGGCAACAGCGTGACGGGGCAAGTTTTATTCGTCCAAAAGGGCGACAAGGTGCTGGTTTCGGGTGAAATCCGGGGACTTGCTCCCAACACCGAACATGGCTTTCACATCCATGACAAAGGCGATTGCTCCAGTGGAGATGGCATGAGCACCGGTGGGCATTTCAACCCGGATAACAAACCCCATGGCGACCATGACCACGGCGAGCACCATGCCGGCGACCTGCCCAGTCTCAAAGCCGATGCCAGCGGTATTGCCCACCTCAATTTTGAATCAGGGACAATCACGCTGGTCAGCGGCAAGACGACCGACATCCTCGGACACGGCTTGATCGTGCACCGTGACCCGGACGATTACAAAACCCAGCCCACGGGCAACTCCGGCCCGCGCCTTGCCTGCGCTGTCATCACCCAAAATTGAGTTTTCACAGACCCCATGACTTCCATTGCCGATCTGCGCAAAAGCTACGAACGTGCCGAACTTAGCGAAGACGCCTCGCACAGCGACCCATTGCAACAATTTGATCAATGGCTGCGCGAGGCCATCATCTCTGAAGTCCCTGAACCCAACGCCATGACCGTGGCCACCGTGGCCGGCAATTTGCGCCCCAGCACCCGCGTGGTGCTGATCAAGGGCTATGACGAACGCGGCATCACCTGGTTTACCAACTATGACAGTCGCAAGGGGCAGGAATTGGCCAGCAACCCGTTTGCCGCTCTGCAGTTTCACTGGATTGAACTGGAGCGGGTGGTACGCATCGAAGGCGTGGTCGAGAAAGTCAGCGCACAGGAGAGTGATGCGTACTTTGACAGTCGGCCGCTCGATTCGCGAATTGGTGCCTGGGCTTCTCCACAAAGTCAGGTCATCACTGGGCGCAGTGTGTTGGTCACCAACGCCATCAAGTATGGCGCGCAGTTTTTGTTGCAACCACCACGCCCCCCTCACTGGGGCGGTTACCGGCTCAAACCTGATCGCTGGGAATTTTGGCAAGGACGCAAAAGCCGTCTGCATGACCGCCTGCGCTACACCTTGGAACAGGACACCTGGCTTCGGGAACGCCTGGCGCCTTGAGGACGATTACGCAACGCTTTGCAGGTCGGAATCGAAAAACTGCAATGTATTTTGACCCGCCGCCTTGGCCCGGCGCAAGGCCAGATCAGCGCAATGGAGCAAGTCCTCCGCAGATGCACTGTTTTCATTGAACAAAGCCACACCCAAACTGGCCCGCACATCAAACGATGACTGGCTGAAATGGTAGGGCTGGCTTAAAGCCAGCAGTATTTTTTGTCCCACGGCCTCGATACAAACGGCGGCCTCGACCAAATCAACACTCAAATCCTGCAACATCACCACAAACTTGTCGGCCTCAAGTCGAGCCACCGTGTCACCTTCACGCACGCCGTCATTGAGCCGCTCGGCCACCTGCTTCAGTAACAAGTCTCCGAGTTCGTGACCATGGGTTTCATTGATCAGCCTGAACTGGGCCAAATCGACCAACAACAACGCGCCGCAGCGGTGGTTGCGACGGATGCTCGCCAGAGATTGCGTCAGACGATCACACAAAAAACGACGATTCGGCAAACTGGTGAGCGGATCATAAAAAGCCAGGTACTGGACCTGGGCCTCTGCCGACTTGCGTTGGCTGATATCTGCGAGCGTGGCGACATAGTGCGTCAACGTCTGTTGCTCGTCCCTGACTGCACTAATACTGAGCCAGCCAGGGTAAATCTCGCCATTTTGGCGTCGATTCCAGATTTCCCCCTGCCACGCCCCGGTTTTTGCGAGCGAAGCCTGCATGTCGGCATAAAAAACAGCGTCATGACGTCCTGACCTGAGCAGACTCGGTTTTTTACCAATGGCATCTTCAGCCTCGTACAGCGTAATTCTGGAAAAAGCGGGGTTAACACGCAAAATGGTCCCGGCAGCGTCCGTGATAAACATCCCATCTTCCGATTCAAAAGCAATAGCGGCAATGCGCAATTGGACTTGTGCCAGCTTGTGCTCGGTGATGTCTTGCTTGATGGCAAGGTAATGAATTGGCTTGCCACGCTCGTCAAATATCGGAGATATGCTCGCCTGCTCCCAAACCAGGCTGCCATCCTTGCAACGGTTGTGAAACTCGCCGGTCCAGATCTTTCCGGCCAACAGCAATTGCCACATGCCCTGGTACTCGCTCGGAGATTTTTCGCCAGAGGACAAAAACTTCGGCGATTGCCCAATAGCTTCATCGCGCGTGTAACCGGTCACCTGCTCAAACCTCGGATTGACGTATTGAATGATGCCCTTGAGATCGCTGATGATGATGGAGACTGGCGACTGTTCAATCGCCGTATTCAGGGTAATGAGCAATTCCTGGGACTGTTTTCGCTCGGTAATATTGGCCATGAACCCATGCCACAACACCGAGCCATCTACCAGGCACTGCGGCATGGCATTACTGGAATGCCAATGCATCGTGCCATCCTGGCTTCGCACACGAAACTCTTGCCTGCAGCGTGTCATGGTTCTGAACGATGCTTGTATGCAGGCCTGCACGCCAGCCAGATCATCGGGGTGAATCATCTCAAAGGCCGATGCGGCGTCCAGCGCCAGCTCACTGGGACTGAGCTGGTAGGTGTCATTGATGACATCGCTGATAAACGGGAAACTGGCATGGCCATCGGGGCGCAGCAAATATTGGTACAAAACCCCCGGCGCTCCACGGGTAATCGTGCGCAAATTCGCCTGCGCCTGCTGCTGCGCCTCCCAATGACGACGCAAAGCCACCAGCGTCCAGGAAGCAAGCACTGCGAGGGTTAAAAGCAAAAAACTGGCGATAACCGCCACCCAAAAAACGGGGGTACCCTCAAGGTTTCGCCAATTCTCGACTCCTGCGCCTCTGAAAACAAACTGCCAGACCACCCCAAACAGCGCGACAGCGAGCAACCAAATTAAAAAATGCAAATTTGATGGTTTGACAGAGTCGGTGCGTTGACGAGGAAGTGACATGGGGCCTTGCTTTGAAATCAAAACGAAACAAGCCGGTGGCGACCGGCTTGTTTAAAAGAAACTAAAACCCCGCTCATTTGAGCAAGGTTCACGCGCATAGCTTAAAGGCCTGCATTCTTGGCGTCTTCAGCCATTTTGCGTTTGAAAAAAGCCAGGAACCAAGCACCCATGCCGATCATGAACACAATGCCAGCAACGCTCATCAGGCCATAGTCAGTGGAAAAGAGATCAGAGAGAGCCTTCATGATGACAGTCCTTAAAGAAGTTAAAAAAAGGCCACTTTACAAAGTGACCACCCGCGAGACTGTTACATGCCTCTACAGGCATCACTGTGACGTGGATCAACCCATGGACTGAAAAATGAGGGTTTGTTGTTTACTTCACGCTGACCGCATCGGCCATCCGGTAATACAGGCCATAGGCGTCATCGTTGAGAACCGCAAATTTGCCCTCCACCGTCACCGGTTCCATTGAATACTTGACCGGAGTTTTGGTTTTGACCTCCACCATGCTCTCCGGTCCACCCGGCGTGCAAAAAGCGCAGGTCAATGGCACGGCACTGAGCAAAAAGTGCTTTTGCTTCTCGCCCGGGTCCAGCGGCATCATGAAACCTTGCACGCGCTGGGTTTTGTCGTTTAACGCTTGCACGGGGGCCGGAAACGAGGGCAACAGGCGGTTTTTGACCGCTTTGGTTTTGACATCCGACAGCATCGACCACGGCAACACATCGGCTCGATCAGGCAAGGGCGCAAACGGGCTGTTCGGACTGTGAACGCCAGGGCCGGTGCCTGCGGGAATGCCGGGCATGGGCGAACTCAGCTGCGCCATCGCACCCGAAGACGCGAGGCAAGCGGACAGTGACACAAGCAGAGCCAACAAGAGGCGAGCTACAGGTTTCATAAGGTACTTCTTTCGGTTCAGTCTTAATGTTCGTGCTTCATGCCGCAAAACTTGCCAATCGCCAAGCCCTTGCAGGACAGCATCAGTTCTTTCTCACACACCTCGTCCGATTTGCCGGACTCCAGGCACTTGGCCGCTGCTTCATGGGCCGAGGCCATGGCGCGGTGGCGGGCAATATCCTCCTTGGCCGCCTTGTCCAGCGAGGCTTCAGTCGCTATCGAAAAAGTAGCTGCTGATGCAAGAGTGACTAGGGCTACAAGCTGTTTTATCATAAATTTACCTTGATTGAAGAAGTTCCAACACGCTAACACGGTAAGCCCCCAGCGTTGGCAAAATGGCCGCCGCCAGCGACACGCCCAGCGCCATGCAGGGCACCCACAGCAACTCTGGCGGCCACACCAAGCCGCCGATGAGCAGAGAATTGTCCAATTGCAGCAACCAGCCAATCAACGCCGTCAGCGCCTGCCCACCGGCCAGTCCTAGCACGGCGGCCATAACCCCCAGCCACAGTGCCTCGGTCAACAGCAAAGCGGCCACTTTGGACGGCGGCGCACCCAACATGCGTAAGAGCGCCAAATCGGCGCGGCGTTCCCGGACCGCGCTCCACAAGGCAATAAAAACACTCAATCCCGCCGTCAGCAACAAAACGCCAGCAAAGGCCCGCAGCACATCCGTGCCAATGCCCAGCATGCTCAACAAGCGGGTGATTTCCAGCGCCGGGGCGGCCGCCTGCATCTCGGTGCTGGTGTTGATGTAGCGCGGGAAACTCATCGCCGCCAGCGGCGTTTTGTAGGTGATCAGCGCCATCGTCACCTCGCGCTCCTCGATCATGGCCTGGCGGTCTTCATCATCGAGCGCGGTAAAGTCTTCATGCACCTTCCAGACCGAGGCGGTGTCGGTCAGGATCAGCCGGTCCAGCACGCTGCCGCTGGGCGCCAGAATGCCGGTGACGGTGTAAACACTGTCGCCATGCGTGTGGCCGCCCGCCCCCAGACCGTGCGAGCCGACAAAGGTGTTGCCCAGCACCAGGCCCAGTTTGCGCGCCGCCGTGGCGCCCAGCACCACCTGCATCGGGGCGTCCCACAACTGGCCCTGCGCCAGCGTGGCCTGGTAGTGCGTGATGTAGTCATGCGAGGTGCCGACGATGCGAAACCCGCGGAAGTTGTCGCCCAGGCTGATCGGAATCACGCTGGCCACCAGCGGGTGTTTCTCCAGCGCCTTGACCGCTTTGAGCGGCACATTGCCCGGCGGCACGTCCAGGTGAAACACGCCCGACAAAATCAGCTGCATCGGGCTGCCTTTGGCCCCGACCACCACGTCGATGCCGGCCAGATCGCGGTCAAACGCCTTGTTCAACTGGTGGCCGACCAGCAACAAAAAGGTGATGGACGCCAGCCCCAGACTCAGCAGCAGCAGGTTCAGCGCCGCCGCAAAAGGCCGCGACCAGAGGTAACGCCAGGCGTAGAAAATCGTTTTCATGCTTCTCTTTTCATAGCTTCTTACGCACGATCTGCAAGGGCTAGAAGCCGATTTGATCATTAATTTCAGGTGAAATAAGCGCTGCCACACGCGCATCGTGGGTGGCAATCACCAACGAATTTAATCCGATCCTGGCCCCTTTATTCCCGTTGCCACATACTCGAATGCCCAGTAGTACCGCCAGGTTGTGAATTTTCCATTCTTACCGAGTTCATTGATCGAGGACTCTAGCTCTGATTGAGACGGGAAGTTCTTGAGCACGCGATGGGTTGTGCCATCGCTGAGCTTGCGATCTTGGTAAGTGTTCCATTCGGCGTCCGTCTCGGCGATTGCGGAGCTACTGCCTTCGACGTAGAGGTTGTCGAGCAAGACAACCCGCGCGCCGGGATTGAGTAATGCATTGAGACCGTACAGAAACTCCCGGCGTCTTGCCTTGGGGACGTGCGAGAACCAGAACCCGGCGAATGCCGCGTTGAACGTTCCAAGATCGGGCGAAAGGCTGTAAGCGTCGCCAACCAGAAATGTCGCTTTGCTTTCGGGCACTCGGCCTCTTGCGATGTTCATCGTCTCTTGCGAGGCATCGATGCCAATGATGTGCCCCGCAGCAGGTGCAATGAACTGAGTCCAGTAGCCTGTGCCGCAAGCGACTTCGAGCACTCTGGAATCTGCGAACAGTGGCGGCAGCCACTTCTCAATGCGACGAAGATCTTCCTGGCGCTCCGGCTTCAAGTAGATGGCGTCATATTCAGGCGCACGGGTTGCGTAGTAGGACTGCATTTGTGGTTCGTTGATCGACATGGTAAGCCCTAACGATCAGCGTTTATCCGCCGCGCTGCGATGCTCAAAGAAACCATAGACACCTCCCGGATAAAAGGGGCCGGATAAAAGAGGCCAATCTCGCTTTAAATCATCCGACGCAAATATTGCCTCGCCAGCGCTGCCCAGCAGGCCCGCTAAAGCCAAGGGTTTCAACTGTTTTTGTTTGATGTTCATAACGGTCATGGATATGGTTTCGCTATTATTTACATAGCTGCTCACGCTTGAGCATCAAGGGCTGAAATCCGATTTGACCCTTGACATCGGGCGGAATCAAACTGGCGACGCGGGCATCGTGGGTAGCGATCACCAGGGTGGCGCCGTGGGCGTGGGCCGTTTGCAGCAACAGCGCCACGGCATCGGCGGCGGCTTCGTCGTCCAGGCTGGCGGTGGGCTCATCGGCCAGGATCACGCGGGGTTTGAGCAGCACGGCACGCGCCAGCGCCACACGTTGCGCCTGCCCGCCCGAGAGTTGCGCCGGTTTGCGCCGGGCCAGCTCTTGCACACCCAAGGCGCTCAGTGCCTCGTGGATGCGCGCTGGGTCTTCGGGCTGGCCACTGGCCCATTGCGCGATCGCCAGGTTTTGCTGCACATCGAGCGCTTCGCTCAGGTGCAACTTTTGAGGTAAAAAGCCGATAGCACCCGCCCGCCATGCGTCAGCAGCTATCTTTTTAAGAGCGACCAGCGACTGATCGGCCACCGTCACCTCGCCCGACTCAGGCGCCACCAAACCGGCCACCAGCGCCAGCCAGGTCGATTTGCCGCAGCCCGAGGGGCCGCGCAGCAACACCACAGCACCTTGCGGCACATCGATATCAGGGAAACTCAGCGTCGGCCCGCCGGGATAGCTGAAGCTGAGTCCTCGAGTACGGATCACGCGCTGGCTCCCGGTGCGGTGGTGGCGCAGTCCGCGCACACGCCGCGCACGGCAAAGTCCATGCTCAGGCCCTGGTAACCCAGCGCTTGCAGGGCCGCCAGTGCCGTTTGCGCGGCGCGCTCCAGGTCATTGGCATTGGCTTGCAGCGCACCGCCCAAGGGGCTGTCGCGGTGGCAGCTCTGGCATTCAAAGTGCGGCATGGCGTGTACGCTGGCGGGCATGGCCTGGTAACGGCGCACCCGGTTGGCGTCCACCCGGCACAAGAGCAAGCCGACCTGGGTCAGCCGGTCGATCAGGCGGTACAGCGTCACGCGGTCCAGCGCGACGCCTGGCGCCACCGCGTCATCGCCTTGCAAGGCGGTCTGCAATTGGGCGTGGGTGTAGCTGGTGTCGGGGTGCGCCAGCAGCCAGCCCAGCACCAGACGCGCGGCGCTGGTGCGGCGCAAACCATGGGCCGACAGCAGGGCCGAAATCGGGTCATTCGAGGGGTTGGCCGGGGAGCCAGGAGGTGGGATCAGGGAGGCCATGTCGCTTATTTCTCAATTTTCAGAAAATTAACGCTACCAAGTTGCATTAAACTCTACCGCAATAGAGTTGCATTATTACCGCAACCCAGCGTTTGGCAGACAGCGCATTTTGTAAAGATCACCTTCTCATGACAGCCCATCACCACACACACAAAGCACCGACCCGCAGCGTGCTGGCCTGGCCAGCTTGGCTACGGGTTCTGGCCGTGCTACCTGCCGTGGGCGTGCTGTGGCTGGCCGTGGTGTGGGCCAATCTGGACACCCTGCCATGGTGACACTGGACAACCTGACGGTCAGCTACCGCCAGCACCCGGCCCTGCACCACCTCAGCGGCCAGTTTGCCAAAGGCTCGCTCACCGCCGTGATCGGCCCTAACGGTTCGGGCAAAAGCACGCTGCTCAAAAGCATCATGACGCTGCTGCCTGCCTCGGGTGGAAAAGTCTCCGTGTCCACCCCGCGCGCGCGCATCGCCTACCTGCCGCAAGTGGCCGAGATCGACCGCAGCTTTCCGATTGATGTGCGCGACTGCGTGCTGCTGGGCTGCTGGCCCAGCGTGGGCGCCTGGGGCTGTGTCAATGCCGAACAAATGGCGCGGGTGGCTTCGGCCCTGCACACCGTGGGGCTGGAAGGCTTTGAAAGCCGACCCGTCGGCTCGCTCTCCAGCGGGCAATTTCAACGGGTTTTATTTGCCCGCGTGCTGGTGCAGGACGCCGATCTGATCCTGCTGGACGAGCCCTTTAACGCCATGGACGCCAAAACCACGCAGGCTTTGCTGGTCCTGATCAAACAGTGGCACAAACAGCGCCGCACCGTGATTGCCGTGCTGCACGACGACGCCCAGGTGCGCGAGCATTTTCCGCAAACCCTGTTGCTGGCGCGCGAGCTGGTGGCCTGGGGCGCCACCGACCAAGTGATGACGGAGACCCACCTGCACCGGGCCCGCGCCTTGGCCGAAGCCTGGGACGACAACGCAGAAATCTGCGGCACCGACCTGCATGTTGCCCACAAGGTCGCTGCCTGATGGACGCGCTCTTATCCATTTTTCAAAGCGCTGGCGATCTGCTAATCGCCCCGTTTGCCGAGTTTGCCTTCATGCGCCGCGCACTGGTAGCGACCCTGGCGCTGTCCCTCAGCGCCGCGCCGCTGGGTGTCTTTTTGACGCTGCGTCGCATGAGTTTGCTGGGCGATGCGCTCAGCCATGCGGTGTTGCCCGGCGTGGCCATTGGCTTCATGCTGTTTGGCCTGTCGCTCACGGCCATGGCGGCCGGTGGCGTCATCGCGGGCATGCTGGTCGCCGCCATGGCCGGGCTGATCAGCCGCGCCACCACTCTGAAAGAAGACGCCAGCCTAGCCGCCATTTACCTGGTAGCGCTGGCGCTGGGCGTCACGCTGATCTCGCGCCAAGGCACCCAGCTCGATTTGCTGCATATCCTGTTTGGCAGCGCGCTGGGTGTGGATGCGCCGGGCCTGACTCTGGTGGCCAGCGTGGCCAGCGTCAGCGTGCTGGCACTGGCCGGGCTGTACCGCGGCCTGGTGCTGGAGAGTTTTGACCCGGTGTTTTTAAGCGCCGCCGGCCAGCGCGGCTGGGGCAACTGGCGCAGTTGGATCTGGCAGCAAGGCTTTTTGATGCTGGTCGTCATCAACTTGGTGGCGGGCTTTCAAACCCTGGGCACGCTGATGGCGGTTGGGCTGATGATGCTGCCCGCCGTCTCGGCCAAGCTGTGGCATGACACCCTGCCCGCCCAGCTGCTCAACGCCAGTGCGCAGGCGGGTGTGGCGGGCTACCTGGGCCTGCTGCTGTCCTACCACCTGGACACGCCTTCAGGCCCGACCATTATTGGCTGCGCCGGGGTTTTGTATTTCCTGTCTTTGCTGTTGGCGCCGGGCGGCTGGCTGCCACGGGTTTTGTCGCGACCTCACCGCGTAGGCTGAAATTCATGAATGATTTACGTCGAAAACTGTTGCAGTCCTTGTCCCTGATCGCCTTTGGGCTGCTGCCCCACCTTAGCGTCGCCGCCGACAAATTACCCGTCACCGCCAGCTTCAGCATCCTGGGCGACCTGGTGCGGGTGGTGGGCAGCGAACGCGTCGCAGTGACCACGCTGGTCGGGCCGAACGAAGACGCCCATGTGTTTGAACCTAAACCGACCGATGCCAAGCACCTGCTGCAGTCCAAACTGCTGGTGATCAATGGCCTGGGCTTTGAACCTTGGGCGCAAAAGCTGGCCCAATCCGCCGGCTTCAAAGGCACCACGCTGCAAGCCTCGCAAGGCGTCGTGCCCCGCTCCATGCCGTCCGGGCAGGGCCAAGCACACCTTGAGACCGATCCGCACGCCTGGCAGAACCCCGACAACGTGGTCCTTTACGTGCGCAACATCGCGGCCACGTTATCCAAGCTCGACCCAGCTGGCGCAGCTACCTACCAAAACAACAGCGCGGCTTATATCGAAGAACTGCAAGCACTGGACCGCTGGGCCAAGGACCAGTTTGCCGCCCTGCCCCCGGCCAAGCGCAAGGTCATCACCTCACACGATGCCTTTGGCTATTTTGCTTCTCACTATCAACTCACCTTTCTGGCCCCGCAAGGCGTCTCCACCGACGCCGAACCCAGCGCCAAAGAGGTGGCGCAGCTCATCCGCCAGATTAAGCGCGAGCACATCAAGGCGGTGTTCATGGAAAACATGAGCAACCAGAAACTGCTGGCCCAACTCGCCAAAGACACCGGCGTCACGCTGGGCGCAAGGCTGTATGTGGACGCCCTCTCCGGCCCGCAAGAGCCCGGTTCGAGCTACCTCAAACTGATGCGGCACAACGTGACGCAGCTGCTGGCGGGCATGCAGCTGAACTGAACTGGGTCTGACAGCTTGCCAGCACCGAAACCAGTCGCTATCAACTTCATAGCTTCTCACGCAGGCTCCACGGGGTCTATCGGCCTATTTGACATATAGTCAATACGCCATTGAGTCTTCGTTTCCCTCAGCGCAAATCCGCGACTATGCGAAACGCGTAATAAATTCTTCCTCGAAAATATCGATTAAAGTAAAATAATCGCTTAAATCGAAATTTTCATTAAATGATGCGCCCGCCATGACTGAAGAATTTAAAAACAAACCCTACCTTACGCCCAACGAAGTTGCCCAATGGATGATGGTGTCGCCGGTCACTGTGCGCGGCTGGGCCCAAAAAGGCTTGTTGCAGGCCGAAGTCACGCCCGGCGGGCACCGCCGCTTTCGCTATGAAGAAGTCGAGCGTTTTGCGCGCCAGTGGAACCCGGTTGGCAACAAAGGGCCATTGAAAGTGCTGATCGTAGATGACGACCGGGCGGTGGTCGGTTTTCTGCGCGAGTTGCTTGAGGGCGGCGAACACCAAACCGTGGTGGAGACCGCCTTTGACGGGTTTGATGCCGGGCGCAAAGTCCATACGTTTTCGCCCGACGTCGTGCTGCTGGACCTCATGATGCCGGGCATCAGGGGCACCGAGGTGTGTCGCCAGATCAAACAAATCCCTGGACTGGCCAGCGTGCGGGTGCTCGCCATGAGCGGCTATCTCAGTGCCGAAAACGAAGCAGAGTTGCTCGCCGCTGGTGCGGAATGCTGCCTGGCCAAGCCGATTGACACAGCTCGCTTGCTCAAACTACTGGGGCTTGAAGACTAAAAACGGGCCAAGTTCATGAAGAAGATGGAACTCGACAGGCTCACCCCTGCGGCTGACAAGCGCCAACTGCATCAACAGGTCTTGCTGGTCACCGCCTTTGCAGGCTTGACGCTGCTGGCCATGCTGGCGCCGATAGAGAACATCCACATTCCGCTCAAAGACTACCTGCCGCTGCACACGCTGCTGGAGTTCGTGTCCATCGTGGCGGCATTCCTTGTTTTTGCCACGGTGTGGCATACGCCCGCCAAGGAATCCTCCGCCACTTTGCAACTAATCGCCATGGCCCTTTTTGCGGCAGGCTGGCTTGATTTTTTCCATACCCTGTCGTTCAAGGGCATGCCTGAGTTGATGACCCCGGCTTCGCCGGAAAAAGCCATTTCATTCTGGCTGACCGCGCGTCTGGTGGTCGCGGTCACGCTACTGGGGGTCAGTTTTTACCCCCAGCTGCCCGTGCCAGCCACACGGGCGCGTTACGGCCTGCTGGCCGCATTTGCCGTCTTCAATCTGCTCGTTTTATGGGGCGTCATATTTCACGAAGCCGACCTGCCAGACTTGTATATTGAAAACGTGGGCCTGACCGCCCTGAAACGAGGATGTGAATGGTTCATCACCGGACTCATGGCCCTGTCCGCGTGGCGCTTTTACCGCCTGGCGCGTCAGTCAGACAATGAAATTTATCCCTGGATTTTTGGTGCAGCATCTATAGCCGCCCTCAGCGAACTCTTCTTTTTAAGCTATCAGGTGGTCAGTGATGTCCACAGCCTGCTAGGCCACCTGTACAAGCTGGTGAGTTACAGCCTGCTGTACAGATCCGTGTTTGTGGTTAGTGTGCACAAACCCTACCAACAACTTGCCCGGCAAACACAGGCACTGCTCAAGGCCAACGAAACATTACGGACCCAGTCACTGGCCTTGGAATCCATTGTCAATCCCGTGGTAGTGGCCAACCTTCAAGGCACGGTCCTCTGGAGAAATCCGGCATCACACGCGCTCTTGCCGACCCCATCCCCGGACCTTGAAAACAGGCTCTCCCTGTTTCTGCCACCAATCACTCCCAACCCTCAAGAAGGCGAAAATATCAGGGCCGTCGTCCAGGCGGGCAACACCTGGCGAGGACTGGTCCACCTCAAGGATGTGCAGTCGAACAACATCATCATGGACCGCACCGTCACCCCCCTGCGCAACGAGGACAGCGAGATTGAAGGCTATGTATCCGTTGCCGAGAATGTGACCGACAAAACCATGTCCCAGTTGCGCCACAAACGCGTTCTGGATACGGCCATTGATGGCTTCTGGATCACAGACATCACTGGCCGCATGCTGGAAGTCAATGATGCCTATGCCAGGATGTCCGGCTATTCGGTTGATGAACTGTTAAGCATGCACATCAGCCAACTCCGGGCCATTGAGCAACCAGAAGAAGTCCGGGCAAGATTGCAACGAATAATCGAGCAGGGATACGATCAGTTTGAAACCCGCCATCGCCACAAGCTGGGTCACGAATTTTCGGTGGATGTATCCGCAACCTACGACCCAGAAACAAAACATGTGTTTGTTTTCTTGCGCGACCGGTCTGAGCGGGTTCTGGCGGCAGCCGTCAGGCAAGACCTGGAGCGGCAATTGCAACAATCGCAAAAGGTGCAGGCGCTGGGTCAACTCACCGGCGGCATCGCACACGACTTCAACAACATTCTGGCCGCCATCCTGGGTTACTCCAATCTGGCACTGGACCGCTTTGCCCCCGACAAGCAAGGCAAGCTGGCCACCTACCTGCGCGAGGTTATAACCGCCAGTGAACGTGCCCGCGACCTGATCGCCAAGATGCTCACCTTCACGCGCACGCAGACCAACACCAATGCAGATGTGATTTCTCCCGCCGACGTGATTGAAGAAGTGCTGGCCATGATGCGACCCTCCTTGCCGTCAAGCATCCAGCTCAAGGTCCGCATCGAAGACCGGTTGAACATCCGCATGGATGCGGGTGAACTCAACCAGGTCCTGATCAATCTCATCATTAACGCCCGCGACGCCATTGACGGGCACGGCCTGATCGATATCCGCTTGCATCAGGTTCAGGTGAAAGACCAGATTTGTTCATCTTGCTTGCAGCGCATGTCCGGCACCTACCTGGCGCTTGAAGTGTCAGACAACGGCAGCGGCATCGCCCCGGAGCATCTGCCTCGCCTGTTTGACCCGTTCTTCACCACCAAAGATGTGGGCAAAGGCACCGGACTGGGCTTGTCCATGGTGCAAGGTATTTTGCGGCGCGCCGATGGCCATGTCGTGGTCGAATCGCAGCCCGGTCGGGGCAGCAGGTTTCGCTTGCTGCTTCCCATTGCTTCGCCGATAGCGTCTCTGCCTGCTGGCGAACCCGGCGCGATGAAAGTCCAGTCAGGCATGGGGCAGCACATTTGGGTGGTTGACGACGAACCTGCGGTGGTTCGTTATATGGGGGAACTACTCGAAGACTGGGGCTACCGGGTTCGGCTCTTCAGCAGTCCGGCCGACGTGCTGGCAGCGGTTGAAGTTGACAGCCATGACGTCGATCTCATCATCACCGACCAAACCATGCCCGGCATGAGTGGCCTTGCACTGGCACAGCAACTGCACCGCTTGCGGCCCGATCTGCCCATCATTTTGTGCACCGGCTACAGCGACGGCATAGACCCGTCCGACGTGCTCCAAAACGGGATTCGCCGCTTCTTCAACAAACCAGTGCCGGCCCATGAGTTGCTGGAGGCCGTGGCGCATGAACTTGAGCAAATAGTGGTCTGATTTATTGATTCAAAAAATCAACATTATTAAAAGAATAAAACGTAAAAATCGATTAAAACGATTGACACGCTGCTTTCGATTTGATATTCTTGTAAGCAGAACTATCAAATCACCCAACAAAGCAGCCACCATGAATCAGTCACTTGCATCCTGCAACGAGCCTGTTACGACCCAGGATCTCATTTCAAAAGCAGCCATCTGCGCCAGCATCACCGAGTTTCTGGCGTTCAAGCTCGGAGATGAGGAATACGGCATCGACATCCTGAGCGTGCAGGAAATCCGTTCCTACGAAGAACCCACCCGCTTCGCCAATACGCCAGCGGCCATCAAAGGCGTGATCAATCTGCGCGGGGTGATCGTTCCCATCATCGACATGCGCATCAAGTTCAACCTCGAACAGGTGAACTACGACACCTTCACCGTGGTGATCGTGCTCAATCTTGGCAAACAGGTCGTGGGCATGGTGGTCGATGGCGTGTCTGACGTCATCACCTTCACACCGGAGCAACTGCGCCCGGTGCCGGAATTCTCATCCGCCATTGACAGCGATCATCTGTTGGCGATTGGTACGCATGAAAACCGCATGCTGATCCTGCTTGATATCGAAAAACTGCTTGCACCCGCAGAAACCGGGCTGACAGGCCAAACGATTCAGTAAACCAGATCAACAAGGAAAAACATCATGAACTTTGCCAACATGAAAGTAGGAAAACGTCTGGGTCTTGGCTTTTTTCTGGTCATTCTTGCGGGTTTAGTGGTTGCGATTTTTGGACGCATTCAATTGGGTTCCATAGAAGCAGAAGTCACCCGTTTGATTGAAGACCGCATGGTCAAAGTTGAACTTCTTTACGCCATAAAAGACAACCTGAACGTCACCGCCCGTGCCATACGCAACCTGGTGCTGCTCAGTGATGAGTCCGGCAAGAACGCAGAACTGAAACGCATCGAGGAAGCACGGGCCAAGAATATTGAATTGCTTAAAACGCTTGACGCATCGATCAAGAACGAAAAAGGTCGCGAAATCATCAAGAATATTACTGATATCCGGGTTGACTACATCGCCACTACCAATAAAGCCATTGGGCTGGGTATGGCCAGCAAACACGACGAAGCCAGTGAGGTGCTGATCAAAGAAAACCGCCCCCTGCAAGCGGCCTACTTCAAAGCACTGGATGAGCTGATTGATCTGCAAAAAACCGCCATGAATGACTCTGCCAAACAGGTGAAAAGCATGACTGAAACAACGGGCCTGCTGATGCTGATCATCGCCATCTCAGCAGCAGTCGTTGGCGCACTGATCGCCTGGGCCTTGACCCGATCCATCACCCACCAGCTCGGCGGCGAACCGGACTACGCCTCCAACGTGGTTCGCGAAATTGCAGCCGGGAACCTTGCCGTCGAGGTCCAGGTCCACGCGGGCGATCACACCAGCTTGCTTGCCGCCATGAAAACCATGCGCGACAGTCTGGCCAAAGTTGTCTCCCATGTCCGCGCAGGCTCGGAAAGCGTGGCCACCGCCAGTATGCAGATTTATCAAGGCAACTCGGACCTGTCGGGTCGTACTGAGGAGCAGGCCAGCGCCCTGGAAGAAACCGCAGCCTCCATGGAACAGCTCAGCTCCACCGTGAGCCAAAACGCCGACAACGCCAAACAGGCCAACCAATTGGCCCAAAACGCCAGCATCGTCGCCGTCAAAGGGGGCGAAGTCGTCTCCCAGGTGGTGGACACCATGAAACACATCAACGACAGCTCAAAGCGTATTTTCGACATCATCAGCGTGATCGACGGCATTGCCTTCCAGACCAACATCCTGGCCTTGAATGCCGCCGTGGAAGCGGCCCGTGCCGGCGAGCAAGGACGCGGTTTTGCCGTCGTCGCCAGTGAGGTACGCTCCCTGGCCGGACGCTCGGCCGAAGCGGCCAAGGAAATCAAGGGCCTGATTGGGGCCAGCGTTGAGCGCGTCGACCAAGGCACGGCACTGGTCGATCGAGCGGGGGTCACCATGACCGAGGTGGTCAACAGCATCCGCCGCGTCACCGACATCATGGGCGAAATCAGCGCCGCCAGCCACGAACAATCGCTGGGCGTGGCACAAGTGGGCGAAGCCATCACGCAGATGGATCAGGCTACCCAGCAAAATGCCGCGCTGGTGGAAGAGTCTGCCGCCGCCGCGGACAGCCTCAAAACCCAGGCCCAGCAACTGGTGCAGGCCGTGGCGGTTTTCAAATTGGCCCCGGAAATCTCGCAGGGCGATGAGCTGACGGCCCGATTTGCCACCCGCGCTGCAGACCCAAGCTCTGCACCGTTCCAGGGCGTAGAACGCCGGGGCGAGAACAGAGCCAGCAACGTAGCCCGCCTGCAACCCAAAACCCGAGCCCTGGCAACTTCCGCCCACAGCGCTGGCTCAGCAGGTCAAAAAAATGGCACTGACGACTGGGAAAGCTTCTAAAAATCATGCGAACCAACCTCCCTGTCTCACAACGCGAATTTCCGTTCCCACCGGGGCAGACGTTGGTTTCGACCACCGACCTGAAGGGCCGCATCACGCACTGCAATGCCAACTTCATTGAAGTCAGCGGCTACTCGAGCGAAGAGTTGCTGGGCCAGCCACACAACATCGTGCGTCACCCTGACATGCCTGAAGAAGCTTTTCGCGACCTGTGGGCCACCATCGGCAAGGGTCAGCCCTGGTCCGGTATCGTCAAAAACCGGCGTAAAAACGGTGACCACTACTGGGTGCAAGCTAATGCCACGCCCCTGATGGTGGATGGCCAAGTCACCGGTTATCTCTCGGTGCGTACCGAAGTCAGTCGCGAACAAATACAAACCGCACAAGCCTTGTACGAACGCATGCAGCAAGAAGCCAGCAACGGTGCGCTGTTGATTCGTATTGAAGGTGGCCATGTGGTGCATCAGAGCCTGACCGCCCGCCTGGGGCGACTGCTGCGACCCAGCGTGCAAAGCCAGGTCGTCGGCTTGTCAGCTGGCATGGGCGTGCTCGGACTGGCCGTGGGGACATTGGGGGCTGGTGGCCCTGCGGCATTTGCCACGGGGACTGCGGTAGCCACAGCCACCGCAATGATGCTCACAGGTCTGGCCGCAGCCTGGCGGCTGCATGTCCTCACATTGCAACCATTGAAAAATCTGGTGAAGTTTGCCGATACGCTGGCCGCCGGTGACCTCACGGCCCGCTTCGCCAGCGACAAACGCGGTTTGCTGGGGCAACTGGAGCGTTCGCTCAACCAGGTAGCAGTCAATGTGCGCGCCATCGTCAGCGACGTCCGGGAGGAGATGCACCACATGCGCAGCGAAACCGATGGTCTGGTCCAGGGTAACCATGAACTGGCTGAACGCACCGAGTCGCAGGCCAGCAATGTGGAAGAAACAGCCGCCGCCATGGAGCAAATCACCGTCGCACTGCAGCACAGCAACGAGTCAGCCCGTCGCGCCAGCGATCTGGCGCACCAGGCCGCCCAGGTCACCGAGCGCGGCAGCGAGGCAGTGCAGCAAGTGAGCGTGAACATGCAGGCCATCAGCGAATCGTCACGCCGCATTGGTGAGATCAACCAGGTCATTGACGCCATCGCGTTCCAGACCAACATCCTGGCGCTCAATGCCGCCGTCGAGGCGGCGCGGGCCGGTGAGCAAGGCCGCGGCTTTGCCGTGGTCGCCAGCGAAGTGCGCACTCTGGCACAACGCACCTCCACGGCGGCGCGCGAAATCAAGAGCCTGATTGAAGATTCGGCCAGCAAAGTAGCGCACGGCGCGAGCATCACCGCATCGGCCCGCGCCACGATGGACGAGTCGCGGGAAAAGGTGCGCAGTGTGACCGAACTGATCGAGGAGATGACTGGCGGCGTGCAGGAACAAGCCATCGGCATGTCGCAAATCAAACTGGCCGTGGACCAGCTCGAAACCATCACCCACCAAAACGCAAGCATGGTCAAGGCGCTGGAGTCAAACGCCACTGCCATGCAAACCCAGGCCGACAGTGTGCAGGCCAGCCTGCAGGTGATCCGTCTGAGCCGCAACGAGGTCGCCCGCCCGGTCGATGCCGTGGGCCTGCGCCGCCAGATGGAAACCCTGACCACCCCGGCTATCAACCAAGTCCCCCGTTTGCGCCGCGCCTGAACGGCTCGCTATCAACTTATAGCTGCTAACGCTTATGGAATGAGGGGCGGTCGGCTGTAGCTAGCGCGTCAGCACAGCACCGACCACGGACGAGGTACCGGCAGTCATCTTGTAGGACGAAATCATGCCCACCGGTGTCGGGTTGCCAATCACCACCCCCTGCACATTGCCGGTCACAGTGGTCTGGTTGCATCCGGTGCAAATGCCGGTCAAATTTCCGCCCCCCACACTCACATTGCCTCCCGTGCCAATGGTGCCTCCTGTTGTCACGTTACTGCCGTTACGAAACGAATCAAGCGACTGTGGTGTAGTCAATGAGCTTATCCAGATGCGGTTCGAAAAGTCCGTCACCTTCAGGTTGTAGCTACTGACGAAGGGCGTGCCGTTGAAGTTTTGTAGTGAGACGGAGGTCATCACCGTGCCCCCAATGCCCGCAGATTCAGTAATGGGCTGCGTAAAGCCAGCGGTACCGTTAAAGCTCAGGGTGGCGCCGATCGTCGGTATCGCGGACAGCAGGTTGGCCGTGGTGGTAGCGCTGGTGGCGTCCATCCAGAAGAAAATGGTTTTCGTACTGGCAACCCCGTTGTCCACCATCACCCCGCCGTTATAAATGCCCCATTTGACCGTTTCGGTTCCGATTGTTTTGGAATCCTGCATCAAGGCTGGCGCGCCGTTGCGGCTGTAGTTGAAGTTGTTGCCGTTCACCGTGACCGGGCCGCCGCTGGCGTCTAGCATCACGCTGAGGTTATTGCTTGGGTCTCCGATGAAGCCAGCCCCGTTGTTCAAGCCGTTTGACCCCATGCCACCGCCGGCCACGGCCGTGCCGTTTGATGCGAGCACGTCCATAAGGATCGGCGACGGCAATACCAACGTGGGGACAGGTGCTGATGGTGTGGACGCGAGAATGGCCGTGGCTGGAGTGCTCTCTGTTGTGTTTGCTGTGTCGCTCTTGGATGCCTTCGCATCGCTTTGTATATTGGGCGTGGCCTTCAGGAAGCTGGGCATGGTCTGAAGCAGCACCGGGGGGGTGTTGCCGAGGGCCGACACAAACCCGACCTGGTTGGCGTCCAGTTCGACGCGACCGGCGCTGGATTCCAGGTAGGTTTGGCCGGTGTTGACCTTGTCATAGGTTCCCGGTGGCCCCATCGGCGTTTCTCCCGGCGCGGGCGGCGAGATATACAAAGTCTCGTGGTCCGTGCCGCGAATGCCGATGGTCGCCGTCGCGGTATGCACCTTGTAGTTGTCTTTGTTGAAACGGCCGATCCAGCCGGTCACCGAGCGAAACCCGCCCTTGATCAGTCCGAATACACCTTGCTCCGCGCCGTCTGCTTTACCGGTGACCCGGTATACGTCGATACGCAGCCGGCTGTCCGGGCGCAGTGCAATCAGGCCCTCGTCTTTCATGGCGAGTTGGGCCTGGGCGAGTGCCCCGGTGGCAATGGTGTCGCCTTCCTCCACGCTATCGCCTTTGCGGGCGGTGGTCTGGCTACCGTTGGGGTGCATGACGGATACATCGCCATGCACAAATTGAAAACGCCCGGCCTCAGCCAGCGCGGAACCTGCGCCCAGGAGTGCCAGCAAGGCGATGCTTAGGGAAGAATATTTCATGATATTAGGCCTCACTGGAAGTCACGGCGCACCAACAGGGACAGCTCGTAACGTTGGTAATCGTTGACCGAAAGATTGGACTGGTTGTTGATCCAGCTGATTTGGGGTTTGAGGCTCCAGGACGGCGCAAAACGCCAGATGCTCCCCAGCGTGAACTCATACACCGTGTCTTCCCGTTTCTGGAGATACAAGCTATTACTACGCTGGTAGTTGCCGGTTTGCACGCCCAGCGTGGCATAGGCATCGACATCAGGGCGCGGGCTGATTTGCCCGCCTGCGCGCAGACCGAAAAAGTCTTTGTCGCCATCGACACGCGGTCGGGCGCGGTCCGCCTCAGTTTCGTTACCGAGGTAAGCGGAGACGCTCAGCATGGTCGGCAACGCAGTCGCCAGCTGGCTGACCCAACCGGCGCCCCCTACCCACTGGTTGACGTTGTTATTGGCTTGCGCGTTTTGCGCGTAGCTCACCTGGGCGTACTGGCCAAAGAACATCAGTTGCTGCCGTTCCGTCATCGCGCGGTGGAGTTCGCCACCCACCGAAGAAATTGTGCGGTAGGACTGGTTGTCGAGCCGGTAGTCGTTGTAGCCCACGCCCGCCCGCCAGGTGTTGCTCCCCTCTTTCCACTGCATGCCAGCACGTAAGTCGGTACTACCGGAATTAAAGTTGGTTACCTGGTCGTAGTTGCGCCATTTGGTATCCAATCCACCGTACAGCGAGACAGTGTCCGAGAGCTGGTGGCTGATTTCGGCGCCTGCATTGACTTGCGAAAAACTGTCCTGAATTTTTTGATTGGCAGTGTTCAGGGTGAAATTCACGCCGAACACCGGCAAAAATAGCGTGCTGCTGCTGGGACCCTGAGTGACGTTGTCATCGTTGCCCAAGCCGGTCTCCACAAAGGCGGTGATCCGGGTGGTTGGCTTTTTCTCACGGGCGTCCATTTCAGCCAGGTAGCGGGCAATGGTGGCGCGCGCTGCGGGTGGTGGATTCAAGGCCAACACCGCATTAAACTCCTGGCGGGCGCGTGGCAGGTCGCCCAGCGCTGCATAGGCCCGCCCCATATCGAGCCGGGCTCCGGCGTGGTTTGGCGTTACCGCCAGCACCCGCTCGAAGGCGAGAGTGGCAAGGCTGGCGTGCCCCGCTTTCAGCGCAGCCAGGCCAAACAGATAGTCAAACGCCGGATCGCCCGCCTGGGTGAATTGGTCGGGGGCGAGCAAGGCATAGGCCTGCTCGGCATCACCATTGCGCACCAGTTGCTCGGCTTTTTCAAGACCCGCACTGTCCAATGCCAAGGCGGGAAGGGCCAAGACGCTCCCCCAAACGATGAGTGCTTTAAATTTATTCATGGTCATAAATAGGTGTATCTGAATGTACGATACCACGCCCTATTCACCCAGACTACCCCCAAAAACCAAAGACGGTTGACGACAAGCTTGCCGGGTGATGGCTGGACATTGCAGCGATGGAATTGCAAAGCCAATGTCATTTAAAAGTTTGGTCGGTTACTTTTGATTTTTATGCAAGTAATCTCACGGCATGAGCTAGCTAGTGTTTAATTGCGTAAATTAACAATTGTATTTCTAAGCTGAGCGCCTCGAACCTCACGCTTCCTCCAAACAAACGGTGCGGCTGTTTCGTTGTAGCGGGTTACAAACGCCTCGATGGCTTGTGTCAGTTGCTCGGTGCTTTGGAAGCTTGCCCCGCTCAGGCTCTTACGGGTGAAGATTCCGAACCATATCTCGACTTGGTTGAGCCAGCTTGCCGATGTAGGCGTGAAATGGAAGCGAACATTGGGATGCAGTGCCAACCAGTCATCGTTTTTCTTGTGGGTG
>Ga0209123_1000552_pt1 | contig 46202 bp, 38 predicted proteins | sample BarGraIncu00431A_FD_184500 | JGI IMG/M metagenome (GOLD analysis project Ga0209123, IMG submission 184500) | Arctic peat soil microbial communities from Barrow, Alaska, USA - Barrow Graham LP Incubations 004-31A (SPAdes) (version 2) | ecosystem: Environmental > Terrestrial > Soil > Wetlands >...
TTCTCAACGGGTGTGATCTCTGGTACAATCCGGCTCATAGCGTCGCCTCTTTGTTAAGATGTATTTGCTGGGGAGCAAAGGCATTTTAATACAGATTGCGACGCTATTCTACTATTAATTACAGTAAGTTACACTTTTCTACCTACTGCGAAAGTTGAGTAATCTGGATGCAGCCGTAACTCATAACAACTGTCACGAACTGAGGGCGGCATGCAGTGCCTTGACTGGTACCATACAGAGTGAGTTCGGTAGGGAGTAATAAAAAAATCAGAACGCTAATTTGACAAAGTTTTGCCTTTAGCAGAAGCCACTCGCCTAAGAGTGGCTTTTTTTATGCCCTTTCGGGCACCGCTGATAGAACCCACTCGGTCCGTCTGTCTCTTCCCCCTCCCCCTGCAAGACACCCCCATCCCCCTCCTGTCCTCCCCCTTGAAAGGGGAGGGACGTGTGGCGTCTGCCGAGAGAAAAGCCCCAAGGGGCGTAGTTGTGATTCCGCACCTTTTGCACCTTTTGAACTAATGCAACCCTGAGGGGAACTCTCCCTCCCCTTCAAGGGGAGGGCCGGGGTGGGGATGGGGATGGGGGTGTATCGTCAAAAACGATAGATTCTATGAAGTAAACCGATTTTTTCGGTTTGACTTTCATTAGTGAGTTTGTTAGGCTCCCGCTATTTCTGGGTCCGATGGACTCGTCTGGAATTGAACCGCCTAGCGGATTTTTAGTGAGAGGAGTGGCATCTATGAAGAGAACATTAAGAGGGGTAGGGCTGGCAGTCATGGCGCTTTCGATCGCTTTGCTTGCCGGTTGTGGCAGCAGTAGCATCACGCAGAAGACGCCGCCGGCAGCCGCGAGTTTCAAGAACAGTGCGCTCCTGGCCAACAGGGCCGATTTGGCGGCCGGTCTGGACAACGCCAATCAGGTTGTCATCGACGTGAGAAGCAATGCTGTCTTCACTACGAACGGTCACATTAAGAATGCGGTCAATCTCCCCCCCGGTACCTTCGACAAGGGAGGCTCGGGAATTGATAGCACTGACCTTAAGTCCCCTGCGGAAATCGCCACCATTCTCGGCAATGCGGGCATCACCGCGGCTACCAGGATCATCGTGTGCGGGCAGAACGTGGACCCTAACGCCGGGCGGGTGTTCTGGCTGTTGGAGCATATGGGAGCCAGCGACGTACATCTTCTGGACGGCGGCTTTGACAAGTGGGTGAGCGACGGCTACCCGACCGTGGTCACCGCGACAGTCGTGACGCCGGCCATTTTTGTTCCCGCTGTAAACAGCAGCAAGCTGGCCACCAAGGCGGCAGTGCTCGCCAACTACACCAACACCGATTACTCGATTGTGGATTCCCGCAATGCCGTCGACTACAACCTGAGTCACATCCCGAACGCAGTCAACATACTAACGACTGACTTTCTCAATGCCGACAACACTGTCAAGTCCTATGCCGATCTCAAGACCACCATGGACGGCAAGGGGATCACAGCAGGTAAGACGGTCATTACCCACTGCTATGTGGGTTACCGCTCGGGTCAGGAGTATTTCATCTTCCGCCTCATGGGCTTTGATGTCAGTAACTACGACGGTTCCTGGACCGAATGGAGCGCCGACACGACTCTGCCGACATCCAGCCGGCCCAACGGCAACCTGCTTCTTTCCGGCGCCTCGCTGGCAGCATCCATCGACAACACCAATCAGGCTATCATCGACGTCAGAACCCCTGCTGAATATGCCGCCGGCCATCTGAAGAACGCGGTTAACCTGACCCCGGGCTCCTTTGACCTGGGGGGGACGGGAATTGACAGTACCGACCTGAAAGCCCCGGGCGATATTGCCTATCTGCTTGGTGCCGCCGGTGTTTCCAACACCAGCAGGATCATCGTTTACGGCAAAAATGTCGACGCCAACGCCGGGCGGGTGTTCTGGCTTTTGGAGTATCTGGGAGCCAAGGATGTTCATGTGCTGGACGGCGGTTACGACAAGTGGGTAAGCGACGGGCGTGCGACGCTCACCACGGCGACTGCAGCCACGGCCGCAACCTTTACCCCTGTTGTGGATAACACCAAGCTGGCGACCAAAGCCGAAGTGCTCGCACATTATGCGGACACCGCGAACTGGGCTATCGTTGACTCCAGAAACGCCTCCGACTATACAACTAAGCACATCACCAACGCGATAAATATCCTCACCGGCGACTTTTTGAATGCCGACAGCACCGTCAAGTCCTACACGGATCTAAAGACCCTGCTGGACGGAAAGGCAGTCACCGCGGCCAAGAAGGTTATCAGCCACTGCTATGTGGGATACCGCTCCGGGCAGGAGTACTTCATTCTGAGGCTTATGGGCTTCGATGTCAGTAACTACGACGGTTCCTGGACCGAGTGGAGTGCCGACACGACCTTGCCGACCGTGCCATAGGCAGAAGAAATGCTGCGACTGATTTAATGACCAGGAGGGCGCTTTAACGAGCGCCCTCCTCAATATTTGCCAGGAGAGGAACTAGATGAAAAAATTAGCTCATCGCTTACTATTGGCGGCCCTGCTTGCTACCACGTTGGCCACATCCTGCTTCGCCGGTGCCTGGACTGAAAAACAATCAGCCTATTACGAAAAGCTCTCCTTTAACTACTATTATGCCCATCAATCGTTTGACCTGTCGGGAAGCCGTAGGGAAACGCCCAATAACGGCAGATTCACCGACTACAACGTCAGCAACTACTTCGAATACGGGCTGCTTGACAACTTGACCGTGATCAACTCGCTTTCCTACAAATGGCTGAGAAATGAAGACGACTCGGCCGTCGCCAAGGGGTACGGTCTGGGAGACGTAGACCTGGGACTGCGCTACAAGCTTCTGGATAGTGAGAAGGTCGGCATCGTTTCCACGCAGCTCCTGGTGAAGATCCCGGGCGCCTATGGTAAAAATGACGCGCTGCCGCTGGGCAACGCGCAGTGGGATACCGAACTTAAGCTGCTCTACGGCCGCTCCCTATACCAGTGGTTCCCGGGTTACGCCAATCTGGAACTGGGATATCGCTGGCGGGCCGAGGATCCTTCCGACGAGGTTCGCTACCTGGTGGAATGCGGCGTCGACCTCACCAAGAGCGTTTACGCCCGCGTCAAGCTGGACGGCACCCTCAGCGTGGATAACGGCAGGAAAAACGACGTGAGCGGCAACCCCACGGCAACGAACAACTTCGACCTCGGCAAGCTGGAACTGACCGCAGGGTACCAGATTACACCGGCTCTCGGGCTTGAGGCGAGCTATCGGCCGGACGTTTATGGGCAAAATACCGCGGCCGGCGCCAACTATTCCCTGGCCTTGTACTACAAGACTCCCTAAGGATCACACGTGACTGCTCGCCCGCTTGATATAGCGCTGATTATTCCGGCCAGAAACGAAGAGCTCTCCTTGCCGGGAGTCCTGGCAAAGCTCCCCTTCGGGATCAGGCGGGTTCTGGTAGTCGACAACGGTTCGACGGACGCGACGGCACAGGTTGCCGCCAATTTTGGTGCGCAGGTCGTGGCCGAGCCGGTTGCCGGCTACGGCCGCGCCTGCCTGGCAGGGTTGGCGGCGCTGCGGGTTGATCCGCCGGACCTGGTCGCTTTTGTCGATGCCGATGGTTCCGACGAGCTGTCGCGTCTGGCTGACCTGATCGCCCCGGTTGCCGCGGGAGAGCAGGATCTCGTGCTGGGTCGGCGGGTTCCCTCGGTCCGGGCCGCACTCAGTTTCCAGCAGCGCTTCGGCCACCTGCTAGCCACCGGGCTGATACGTCTCATTTGGAAGCATCACTACCGCGATCTGGGGCCGATGCGGGTGGTTAGTTGGGCGGCCCTGGAGCGCCTGGCCATGACCGATCAGGCCTTTGGCTGGACGGTCGAAATGCAGGTGAGGGCGGTCAAGAGCGGGCTGCGGATAGCCGAGATCGACGTTCCGTATCATCCACGTACTGCCGGTAAGTCCAAGATCAGCCGGACCATCAGCGGGACGGTCAAGGCAGGAAGCACCATACTCTGGGTTATCGGTCGGGAGTTGGTGCAAGGTTTACAGCAGAGAAGGGACCTAACGGATAGGGCAGGTTTGCAGCAGAGAAGGGATCTGACGGCCAGGACAGATGCGGTTGTCGTTGCCGAGCAGACGCCCTAAAGGAGAGAAGCAAATGAAGTCTTTACTGAAAAATTTTAGGCAGGTCCGCAAATCCGGTTTGCGTAAGGTGTTTGCGGTGTCCCTGGCAGCGGCCACGCTCTTGGTGGTCTGGTCCCAGGCAGCCCTGGCGGCGGATTCGGGGCAGATCGATGCAACTTCCCTGAAGAGTTCCCCGAACAAATGGGTCGTGCTTGACGCCCGCCCCAAGGCCGACTGGGAAGCCGGCCACATCCCGGGTGCCCTGTCGTTTTCCTGGGACAACTACACCCGTACTGACGCCAAGGGGGTGCAGTTCAGCTCTTTTCCGCCCCAGGAACTGGCTCAGGCTTTGGCCGGTATGGGGATCGACGAAAAGACCCCGCTTGTTGTGTACGGCGATGCTGACAACAGCTGGGGAGGGGAGGGGTACGACATCTGGCTCTTTTCCTGGCTAGGACATAAGGGGCCCATCCGGCTTTTGACCGGAGGCATCCAGGCCTGGCGCAGCCAGAACCTGCCGCTGGTAAAGGGACCGGAAAAGCCGGCCGGCAAAAAAGCCCGCTACCTGGTGAATCTCAGGCCCCAGACGATCGTTTCCACTGAAGAGATCCAGAGCGGGAAAGAAGCCGCCGTGTTGATCGACGTGCGCTCGACCCTGGAATGGCTCAAAGGGAGGATTCCCGGTTCCGTCCATATCCCCTGGCAGGATTTTTACACCGGCAAGGATCACCGCCCGCTGGCGGCGGCAGAGTTGAAGAAACTGCTCGCCAAGCATGGCGTGGACGGCTCCAAGCCGGTGATCTATTACTGCCTGGGAGGGATTCGCTCCTCCTATGCCTGGACCGTGCACCAACTGGCCGGGCTCCCCGAAGCCAGGAATTACAAGGGTGGTTGGGCTGCTTGGGAAAAACGGTCCGGCCAATGAGGTCGCTGATGCTGGGCCAGACCGAACTTTGGCCGATGGCCGCTGCCGAGGTGAAGGGATAATGAGACTCTCCACTGCAGCAAACCGATTTTTGGGCTTCTTGCTGCAGTTTACCCTGCTGCTCGCGCTGACAACTTTTGCCTGTGCCGGCGTCGGGGAACCGGCAGGGGAGGCAGCCCCAAAGGTGCCTGCGAAGGCGTCTGCTAAGGCGTCTAAGCTGGCACCTGCTCAGGCATCTGCAAAGCCATCTGTGGCCGTGGCTCAGGCAACTGGAAAGGCGTCGTCGCCGAGAGCGTCTGCGAAGCCGCCAGTAACGGGGGGCAAAAAGAAGCTGCTACTCTTCGCCAAAAACCCCGCCACCTGGTCGATCGTCAAAGGGGGCGCGAGCGGCAAGATCATCTACCGCGAGGCGACCGGAGACTTCACTCTCCATGCAGCGGAACTGAATCCTTCCTCGCCGTACGCCTTGGTTCGGTATGCCGACGCTCCACCGAAAGGGGAAATCATTGCCAGGGGAGCCAGTGACGAACAGGGCAAACTGGAGCTAAGCGGAGTCTGGCGCACCTGGAGCCATAAGTTCTGGTTGGTTTCCGGCGAGGACGTCGCGGGAAGTGTCGGCGGAGCCGGCACGTTGCGCGCCTGGCGGCCCGAGCGCTATCTCTTCGAGGAGAAGCCTCTCGGCGTCCCCTGCGCCTGTCCCGAACCAGAGGAGCCCTGAGAGGGGACGAAAGGAAATAAAATGATCACCCCGAGCGTCTTTTGTCAGTTGTAGTTCCAATCCTAACCGCCGTCCATTTCAGCGCGCTGCTTGGCCTCTGTCTCTACGGGCTGCACCGACTCTGGCTCATTTACGCTCTCATCTCCGCAAAGGTGGACAGGCATTCCGTCCCGGTGCCCTTTGCCCTGCCTGAAGAATTTCCTCTGGTGACTGTTCAGCTGCCGCTTTACAACGAGCGCTTTGTGGCGGAGCGCCTGCTGGACGCGGCCGCTCGCCTTGACTGGCCGGCGCGGCGTCTGGAAATCCAGGTGCTGGACGATTCGGACGATGACACCTGCCAACTGGTGGACGAGCGGGTCGCCTTCTGGCAGCAGCAGGGTGTTGCCATCAGTGTGGTGCGCAGGCCCAACCGCACCGGTTACAAGGCCGGGGCGCTCGCCAACGGCCTGACGCTGGCAGGTGGCGAGTTTGTTGCTGTCTTCGATGCCGACTTCATTCCCCCTGCCGATTTCCTGCAAAGCACCTTGCCCTGGTTCCGGGAAAAAAGCGTTGGCATGGTTCAGGCCCGCTGGAGCTTTTGCAACGCAGATCACTCCTGGTTCACCGGTATCCAGGCTCTGCTGCTTGGTCCGCACTTCAGCATCGAACACCGGGTGCGCTATCAGCAGGGACTCTTCTTCAACTTTAACGGCACTGCCGGGGTCTGGAGACGGAAGGCCATCGAGTCTGCCGGCGGTTGGCAGTCCGACACGGTCACCGAGGACCTGGATCTCAGTTATCGTGCCCAACTGGCCGGCTGGCGCTTCATCTACCGCGAAGAGTGCCAGGTCCCCTCGGAGCTGCCGGTGACCATGGCCGCCCTGCGCAGCCAGCAACAGCGCTGGGCCAAGGGGTCCGTGCAGACCGCCCGCAAGATTCTGCCGAGGCTGCTGAAGGAGCGCCTGCCGCTGGCGGTAAAGATCGAAGCGGTGGCGCACCTGATGGCCAATGTCTACTGGCTTATGGGGATGGTCGTCATGCTGACCCTGTACCCGGCGGTTACCTGGCGGGTAGGTATCGGTCTGCACCAGGTCCTGCGGGTCGACCTGCCGCTTTTTCTGGCCACGAGCGGCGCGATCATGAGCTACTTTCTGGTCTACAGTTTGCGCTGTGGTTCAGTCAGGCTGCGCCATGTCTTTTTGCTGCCGGCGCTCACCATCGGGCTTGCTCCCAGCATCTCTTTTTCGGTACTGAAGGGGTTATTTATCTCGGGTGGGGAGTTCGAACGCACCCCTAAATTCGGCGTGCGCGGTCGCGAGCAGGTTCCGGGGCTGGCCTTTCTCTATCAGCAGAATAATCTGCCCTACATCGTTATGAATGGACTGCTATTTTTGTACTGCCTGCTGCCGGTCCTTTTCGCCTGGCAAAGAGAAACCTGGCTGGCTGTGCCTTTGTTTTTGCTGTTTCCCTTTGGCTTTGTCCTGGTGCTGACTAAGGATATTGCCGAGTCATTCCTGTCGCGTCGCAGTATCTGAATTGAAACGGTCTCTCCCCCTTACCCCCATCCCCACCCCGACCCTTCCCTTGAAGGGGAGGGAGAGTTTTTGAATAACCTTCCCAACAGATAAGCCGTCACCGGCGCCAGAAAGACCGCCGCGGTAACCTGGCTATTCTCCTTCCACTGTCCCAGGATGAAATAGGGGGTCTGAACCTGGTAGGTGAGAAAGACCACCCAGCAAAGCACCAGTGCGGCCGGACCCGCCCCAAAGGGGAGGAACGCCGCCAGGAGGAGGGCATACCAGGGCTGCAGGGTCGGCGTCAGGAGCAGCAGCGCCAGTGCAATCTGGTAACAGGCTTCCAGTACCTGACCTCCCGCGTCTGTCGCAGTCAGCCCGCGCTTGAGGCGGGCTTGCAGCCTGAGAGTTATGATAAGGACGATCAGCGCAAAGCTGGAGCAGAGCATAAGGCGCGCGACGGCTCCTGATCCGGTCAGGGAGCGCAAGGTGTTGAAGGCAAACCCGGCAAACTCCCAGTTCCGGGCATAGGCGTCCAGACTGGAAGTGATGTTGGTCAGCTGCGGCAGGAATGGTAGCAGGAGCGCAGCAAGAGCCAGGACAAATCCACCCAGGAAATGCTTGCGGCGCCCCGCCGGGACCAGCAGAAACAACACCGGCGTCAGTGCGAGAGGGAAGAGCTTTACCAGGCAAGCGCAGGCGAGCAGCGCGCCGGAGAGCAGGATCGGCCAGCGCCGCGGCTCGGTCACAGCCGCGCGCTGTCGCTCCAGCATGAGAAGGCAGCAGGAAGCGATCAGCAAGGTGAGCCCAGCTCCGTCCACATGCCCTGATCCAGCGATCTCCAGCACCGGCAAGGGATTCCAGGCGTAGAGCACAGCGAGCCACACAGGCCTTCCCAGCTGTCGTAACAGGAGTATCAACAGGGCGCAAAGCCCGAGGTCGAGCAGCACCAACAAAGACTTGAGACCGGTTACTGTCCCGCCCAGCGCAGCTCCGCCAGCGAACACCACCTGGGCCGCAGGCGGATAGATGGTCACGTAGTCAGGGTGATTGATCAGGGCGTGGACTGATTTCAACGCGGGCGTCGGCACCAGGGCGGATGGCGCGGCGCCGTAGGGATTGATTCCGTGCAGCAGGTTGCTGCCATCCCAGAGATAGCGGTAGCTGTCATCGGAAAGCTGAGGCGGACCGCAAAGGAACAGGAGTCGCATCAGGAGCGCCACGACAAGTATGGTGCCCGGCGACCAGAGGCAACCGATGCGCTCCCCTCCGTAAAGTGCCAAAGCCAACAACAGCGCCATGGCTGCCGTAACGCCAACCAACAGAGGTACCGCCAGGCGCAACTCAGGTTGAGCAGCCAGTGCCGCGCAGCAAAAGATAAGAAGAATAGGGATTGCTAGGGAACCCAAAGACTTCAAATAAAACCCGCCACCTGAACCTGATAGGTCATGACAACTCGCAGCACGAACTCCCTGCCGCACCCGGCGCAGAACACAACGACCGGCTTGTCGAGCTCTGAATCTGCCAGCATAATATCTCGTTTGTGCTGGCAATAAGGGCAGGAACAGCCTAAATCACCGGCTTTGTCGCGGGCTTTCCCCACTTTTCCTGCCTTAGGGGCGGTCTTTGCTTTTGCCGCCGGTTCCGGGGCTGCTTCCGTCTCCGGTGCCGGCAGTGTAGCTGCGGCTTTGGCTTTCTTTACCTTGGCTGCCGCTGTCTGATTGTTGACGGTTTCTGCTACCGGCGCTTTCTCTTTCTCTGTTGACATGTCTGTCTCCACTTCTTGGTTTATTGGCTTTGGATTGCTCTTGACGCCCCGTTTAGCTGGCGCATCAGGCATGGTCTCTGTATCGGCAGATGCCGGTGGCTGTTGTGTTGGAGTAGGCTCGGTGGCCGGCTTGGTCTCAGCCTTCTCCTTTCTCACTCGCAGGACCGGCGTGATCGCTTTTTTTGCCGGCGCAGCAGGGGAAGGGAGGTGAGCTTCAGGATGCAACTGGTCAATCTGCGGGCTAACTCCATTGGAGTGCGAGCTAATGACCGGCGGCCGCAAACTGATGCCAGCGCGCTGTGGGCTAGTGCCAGAAGGCTGCTGGCTGATGCCGGAAGGTTGCTGACTAGTGCTAGAAGACAGCGGGCTAGTGCCAGCAGGTTGCGGGCTAGTGCCAGTAGGCTGCAGGCTCACCCTGGGCACTTCCGGACGAGGGGCACTGCTTTTGCGGACAGGACTTTTCTTGGCTGCCGGTGTCTCAGATGGCTGTTGCCTTGTGGCTGAGAGTGCTGGTGCCCCAGTGGTGACGACCGAGGCGGCTGCGGTCCCGGCAGCGGCTGAAGATGCTTTGGCGGCACTGAGAATCTTTTTCCATTTAGGGGGCAACGAGGTCTGGGAGTAACTGCGTCTTTCGGCGTCTTTGCCTTCGACTACGTACAGCTTGCTGCCGTATCTGACGAGTTTGACGGGTCCGTCCTCTGCTATAGAGGTACCGTTCACTCTCTTATTATCGAGCCAGAAACTTACCACAGCCGGATTTACCATCTCACTACTCCCTGTCTTTCATTGGAATGCCTCTTTACTGTTGCAGATATACCAGTATTAGGGCCAGGCTGTCACGTTGATAATGATTTTAAGGTACAAGTTGCGTCGCTGGGGAGAAAGCTTTGCCTGATAGGGTAGCAAAGGGTCTTCCCCCTCCTTAACCCTCCCCCACCGGGAGAGGGGATTTTGGTTCACCCTTGAGGCAAATTTCTTTGCGGGTAACGGACTGTTTTGCCTCTCGCGAAAGTGTCTGGGCGAGTGATGATTCGCCCCTACGGAGTGGGTGAGTGTAGGGGCGAATCATCCTTCGCCCAACGCTCGTGCAACCTGAGGCGCTCCCGGTAACTGGAAAAAGTTGCTTATCAATAGAGCGTCCAACGCCGCCCGCGCTGGCGTGGTTGCAAGTTCAGGCAAGTCCGAAAGTCCCCGCTCCCGGAGGGGGAGGGCTAGGGAGGGGGTGAATCTTTGCGGAGAAAAATGGGTACTGCTGATAAAAAAATCTTGACAATGCACTTCGATATGTAATAGTTTCATATCAAACGATATGACATCGACTGATTAAAGGCAATGCTATGAAACCGGTAAAAAACCAATCCAATCGCTCGCTCAACTGCTACACCAAACTCATGCGCGCCGCCGAGTCCGTCACCAACCGGGTGGGGCGCAACATGTCGGCTGCCGGCCTCACCATCAGCCAGTTCGGTGTTCTGGAGGCCTTGCTGCATAAAGGCCCGCTCTGCCAACGCGACATTGCGACCAAAATCCTCAAGAGCACCGGCAACATCACCCTGGTAATCGACAACCTCGAGAAACAGGGGCTGGTGAGGCGGGAGCGCTCCACAGATGACCGCCGCTACTTCACCGTCAGTCTCACCGAACCGGGGAAGCAACTGATCGACTCGGCGTTTGCCACGGTGGAGTCTGCAATAATCGCCGAGATGGGCGCCTTGACGGAGGCTGAACAAGATACTTTGGGCCTGCTTTGTAAGAAGCTCGGATTACGGGAAGAGACCAACTAACAGCAGACTCTTTTTGACCGGGTAGTTTAAGGTCAATTTACAGCAACTCAAATCACTAACAGAAAAAGGAGAGCACCATGAAAAGACTACTCGTATCCCTCAGCACCATCATCGCACTTTCACTCCCCGTCCTGGCGGGCGCCACGACCTGGAACATCGATTCCGATCATTCCGACGTCGCCTTCAAGGTCCGCCATCTGATGGTTTCCAATGTCAAAGGGAGCTTCGAGAAGAAAAGCGGTGTGGTATCCATCGATGACAAGGACATCACCAAGTCAAAGGTATCCGTTTCCATTGATACCGCATCGGTTAACACCAATGTTGCCAAGCGCGACGACCATCTGCGTGGCCCCGACTTCTTTGACGTCGCCAAGTTCCCGACCATGACTTTTGTTTCCAAGAAGGTCGCCAAGGCATCAAAGGGCAAGCTCAAAGTTACCGGCGATTTGACGCTGCACGGGATCACCAGGGAAGTCGTGCTGGATGTGGACGCGCTCTCCAAGGAAAGCAAAGACCCCTGGGGCAACACCAAAAGCGGCACGGTGGCAACTACCAAGATTAACCGTAAGGACTTTGGCCTGGTCTACAATGCAGTCCTGGAGACCGGCGGCGTAGCAGTCGGGGAAGAGGTCGCCATCACCCTGGAAATAGAGCTGATCAAGGCGAAGTAGGGCTGATAAAGGCGTTCGGCCGTTCGCAAAAAGAGCATATCCCCGATACGAGGGATATGCTCTTTTTGTTACTTGGTCCTGTGTTCCCGGCCGCCGTGTGCTCACCTCAGGTCACCTCACGAAGCCTTCCCGGAGTCGAGCACCTCGCGCACCTTGGCCGACAGGGAATGCACCGAGAAAGGCTTCTGAATGAAATGGACTCCCTCGTCAATGGCCCCCTGGCTGGCGATGACGTCGGCGGTGAATCCCGACATGAACAGGCACTTTAACTTCGGGTCACGGGTGAGCAGTTCTCTGGCCAGGTCGCGACCGTTCATCTTGGGCATGACCACATCGGTCAGCAGCAAAGAAATCTTGCCGGCGTTTTCCCGCGCCAGTTCGATGCCCCCCGCGGGAGAATCCGCCGCTAGCACGGTGTAGCCCTGCCGAGTGAGAATCACGGTGGTCACGTTCAAAATGGCAGGCTCATCTTCCACCAGCAAGATGGTCTCATGACCGCCTTGAGCCTGGCGCTTCACCCCTTCCGAGCGTAGCGGAAGGAGCTCACCATCTCCCTGATGTCGGGGCAAAAAGACCGAGAAGGTCGTTCCCAGGCCGGGCTTGCTGTTGACGTAGATAAAGCCGCTGTTCTGCTTCACGGCACCATAAACCGTAGCCAGGCCGAGTCCGGTACCCTTGCCGGTCCCCTTGGTGGTGAAAAACGGCTCGAAAATGAGGTCCAGGGTGTCTTTCTCCATGCCGCAGCCGTTGTCGCTCACGGTGAGCCGCACGTATTCACCGGGCAAAATTCCTTTGTATTGGCTGCAATAGTCCTCATCAATAGTGCTGTTGCCTGTCTCAATGGTGACCTTGCCGACGTCGGCTATGGCATCGCGAGCGTTGACGCACAGGTTAGCAAGAATCTGGTCCAGCTGGGATGGGTCAACCTTGACCGACCAGACATCCGGCTCTGGCTGCCAGCTGAGATCGATACCCTCGCCGATGATGCGCTGCAGCATGTTGAGCATGCCGCCAACTGTCTCGTTCAGATCTACCGTCTTAGGCGCGATGGTCTGCTTGCGCGCAAAGGCCAGCAGCTGCCTGGTCAGACTGGCGGAACGCTCGGCCGCCTTGTGGATTTCAGTCAGGTTGACGTGCAAAGGCTGAGTCGGCTCCAGATCCATCAGTGCCAAATTGGAGTGACCGAGGATAACGCCCAGCATATTGTTGAAGTCGTGCGCCACGCCGCCTGCCAGGCGACCAACCGATTCCATCTTCTGCGCATGCTGCAGCTGCTCTTCCAGTTGGACCTTCGCCGCCTCGGCCTGCTTGCGCACCAGCGCCGCACCGATATGCGAGCCAATCCCTTCCAGCATTTCAACCATTTCGATGCTGAGCCGCTCCTTGCTGCGGTCGTTTAGCTGAATCAGCCCCAGAATATTTCCGCTATTTTGTATCGGCACCAGGGCCGAAGAGGCATAACCCTGCTGTAGGCAGCTGGTGCGCCGCTGGAACCCGGGTTCCTCGCCCAGCGCGGCACCCTGTGCAGCTGCTAAATCGTTGCTCCAGAAACTCCCGCCCGGCGTAAAGAATTCGCCGGCCGGCGCGGTCTTCCCGGAAATGACCAGGCCGCAGGTGCATTCCGGGCCTTTATTGCCGCAGTTGCCACGGCAGCGATCCCCACCGGTGGTCTGCTCCAGCAGTGAGCTTTCCGCCAGCAGGAATTCCCGGGTGAACCCCTGTTGTTCGTAATAGGGAAAATCATCCCGGTCTTGCAGTCGAATGGCCACGGCGTCGAAACCGGTATGCTCCTTGAGCAGGCTGAGCACCTGCTTTATCAGGTCGTGGAAATCCGCCGTCCCGCTCAGGACCTGCAGGATCTCCCGGCTCAGGTCCCTGTAGGCCGCCAGCTGCGTGTGCTTGGTAATGTCACGCACGATCTTCGAGGCCCCGACGATGCGTCCCGCACGCTCGATGGGCGAGATGCTGACCGATACGTCGATGCGCCTGCCGAGTTTGGATAGCCATACCGATTGGAAGTTATTTACCTTCTCGCCAGCCAGCAGTGTTTGCAGCCGCTGCAGCACGCGGCGCTCTCCCTGTGATTCCGGTGGCAGCAAGAGGGCGAGCGAACTGCCCACGACCTCCCCGGCCGAGAAGCCGAGCAGCTGTTCCGCCCCTTTGTTCCAGTCGAGAATCACCCCGTTCAGATCAATGGAGATGATGGCGTCGTCCGCCGACTTGACGATTGCCGCCAACTTGGTGAGCGCTTCCTCCACCCGCTTTTGCTCAGTCACGTCGCTGAAAATGACGGCAAACTCGCCCTCCAGCGGGCTGTAAGCGTAAATTGAAAGGTATTGGCGGTTGGGTTCAAAATACGATTCAAAGCTGATTTCGCCGCCTTCCAGTGCGACCTTGCCCAGCACGCCGATATAGTCAAAAGTGAAATTTTCCAGGCCGGGAAAGACTGTCCTGGCGCTACGACCCTCAAACTGCGCCTTCGTGATGCCGATGATCCGCTGGCAGGCTTCGTTAACCCGAAGGATCTGGAAATCGACCGGGGAGCCCTGCTCGTCGGTGATGACCTGACAGTGAGCGATGCCGCTTAGTTTGTTGGCAAAAAGAGCCGAATACCTGCGCTCGCTTTCGCGGAGTTCCCCGTGGCTTTCCTGCAACAACAATGACGCCTGCAGCAGGGCGGTCGCGACCTCTCCGGTCTCTTTTATGGCGTTATCCCCGGCTACAACGATCGGCTCACCGCGCCCGATGGAGAGGGCGGGGGCCACCAGCGCTTGAATGGCCTGGGCAATCCTGCGCGCGTAGCCGGCAGCTAGGGCAACCCCGAAAAGCGATAGGACGACAGCGCCGCTTAGCGCCCAGCCCATCCATCGGTAAACTTCCGCATACCCGATCGCCTTGGGCACCCCGATAAGGACGGTCCAGCCCGAGGTCGCAGAGCGGCTGAAACTCAGGTAAACCGGTTTTCCTTCGAGGTTTACCGACTCGATGGTTCCTTCCGGAGCACGTGAAATGGCTTGGCTCAAGGCCTGGGTGGACGGCTTCCCGACAAACTTTTCGGGAAAGCGGGACCTGGTGACGACGATCTTGTTCTTGTCGCAAATTGAGGCGTACTGGCCGGCAGGAAGACTCTGCTTCAGCAAAACGGCCGTCAGGCGATCGGCAGGAAAGGTCATGGAGAGATCGTACTTGACCTTGCCGTCGACCAGGACGGGAACATCGACGCCGATTAGGGGACGTTTAGTGAGGGCGCCATAGAACAGGTCGCTTACTACCGGTTTCCCCGTGGCGAAGATGCAGCGCACCGTCTCCAGGTTTCTCCGCTTGGGCAGGCGCTCACCGAAGGGGCGAAATGAATTGACCAGTTGCTGTCCGGATGCGTCGGCCACGATGATGTCCGCCTCGGGATACGCTTCCAGTAACTGCATCGCCTGGCGTTGCACACCGGGAAAATCGCCCGCGGCAAAGGAAGGAGAAGTGGCCAGCGCGAGCAGTGCCGCCTGGATATTGGTTAAATCCTGGTCCACCTGCATGGCCAGGGAACGTGCACTGTTCAGCATGGACTTACTGACTTCGCTGTGCTTGGCTAAATAAGCCTGGGACACCAGAAATGCGGACACCAGCCAGACGGGGACGACTGAGAAGATAACCAGGCAGGTCAATTTGAAGCGGATTGTCGATGGCTTTTTGAGCTGCAAGGAGGCTCCCACACGATGGCCCGGCAAGATGCCGGTCGTCACGCTAGTATTGACTGGGGATATCTGGAGCCGCGATTAAAAAATAAGTATTAGCCGGTATTGGCTTTGTCTCTTGATTGCAGTTAAACAGAAAAAGACCATCCCAGATTACATGAACCAGTGTGGCCAGTCAAGCTCACTTGTAAATATCCTTCCCTCACGATTGAAAAAAGCGGCCAGAATGTATGAATGAGGAAATAATATCTTTTTAAAGCTAATTTTGATCTCATATAAGCCTTCCATGGGGGAAGGTAATGGATGCAACACCTCCGCAGCGCTGCACCTGTCGGATAAAGGTTTAGCGGCGTAGTCGAAGCGGTTCCACTGAGCGGAGTCGAAGTGCAAACGAATCGGCAGGTTAAGCTGGACAGAGTACCAGGGCGGGGGCTGAATCTCTGAGCACGGTATACGTTGCACACAGTACGGTTCACGGGTTGACTTCAGAGGGAAACAGGTTGTAATATACGGGGAGTAAGGTGTGAAAGCGCTAATTGTGGCGTCTGCCCTCCCTGCTCCTGCCAGTGCGGCAGCACTAACCAATATATCAGCAAAGGAGAATCGTGATGATTCGCAAATTCGTTTCTGCTGTAGTCTTACTGGTCGCACTGGTGGGTTCCTCTGCCTATGCCAGTCCCGATGCTCTGGATTGCTCACCAGGGAATAACCCGGACGCCACAAAGTGCGGGCCCGACTCCGACAGTCAGGTACAATTCACACCTGCTCCCGTTGCAACGGCAGGTAGTGTCGACAAACTGCTTTTGTCTGCCGCACATCCAAAGGTGGTGTTTCAAATCAATCAGGCCGCCGATGCCACAACCGTCCTGAGGTTCGTCACCAACTATCTTATTGCCGAACCCGCTGCCGAGGTCGTGGTGGTTGGCTACGCCGGCGGGGTGGATTTCCTGCTGAAAGGCGCCAAGGACCCGGAGGGGAAACCGTACGGCGACCGGTTGCAGGCGCTGGCGGGCCAGGGCGTCAGCTTCAGGGCGTGCGGCAACACCTTGAAGTCGCGCAAACTGACTGGCGACGCCGTGGTTCCGCAGGCGACCGTGGTCCCGGGAGCCGTCAATGAGATCATCCGCCTGCAGACCAGAGAAGGATACGCCTACTTCCGCCACTAAGCGTCAGGATTCGGCGCCCCAGTGCTTCAAAAGCCACTGCAACACCCCCCCTGCAACACTCTTCAAGTCATTTCGTAATAAAATCGTAACTGCATTCGCATAGGCGCGCTGGCGTATAGTCAGCGCGCTTTGCCGCGCCGGGGTTTTTCCCATCCTGTTTTCCTCTTTGTCCCTGAGCCCCTCGAAACTTCCGGTCGTTCCCCCTACGCCGTCTTGCCACATGCCGGCCCGCGTCCGTACTGATGGTATTCGGACAACGCTGACTATAATCAGACTAAAACTTTAAAAAACAGTCATTTGCAGTTACTTTACCATTAGGCTGTGGAACCAGCTAAAGGAAAAAAAGTTTCAACTGTAGAGAAATAGGTTGCTTTGTTGACCATTACAGTTGTATATATGCCTAACTAATATTTAAGTACCACACCAGGGAGGTAGAGTATGTTGTCCAGGGTCTTAAGCACAATTCTTGTAGCACTGACGCTCTTGACGGGACTAGGGTCGGCTGCCTGGGCGCAGCCGCAGGGACACAAGGGTTATGCCCGTGGCTCCGCATTGATTACCGTGCAGGAGCTGAAGCGGCTTGTCGATGCTAAGGACCCAAAATTGGTGATCCTTGCCGCAGAAAATGACCTGGAATATCGGCTGGGCCACATCCCCGGATCGTATCAGGTCGATCGCCCCGCCTATGAGGCGCCTGCGGAGACCCAGGGAGGGGTTACCGGAAACCTCATTGACGCCGCCGGTTTCACCAAGCTCGCTCAAAATCTCGGCATCAGCAAGGGTTCCACGGTTGTGGTGTATGACGATAAATATGATGCGACCCGTCTTTGGTGGGCCTTTTTCTATTATGGCAAGACCAATGTCCGGGTGCTTGACGGCGGTATCAAGGCCTGGAAGGAGAGCGGTTACCCGACGGCTCTGCTCGCGCCCGACGCCGCCAAGCCTGGTACACTGGTTGCCAAGGTTTCTGTGCCGCGTCTACGTGTCGATACGCCGGAGATTTTGGCATTGCAGTCCGGTGGTAAGGGGCAACTCTGGGACAATCGCGACCGCAAGGAGTATTGCGGCGAGGAGCTGAAGAAAGGGGCTTATCGCAAAGGGCACATCCCGTGGGGCAACCCTAGCGACTGGGCGATCTTCAAGCAGAAGGGGAATCAGGCTGAGTGGATTTCTGCGGCTGAGTCACAGGCGATACTGAAAAAGCTGGGAGCCGATCCGAAGCAGGACCAGTATTTTTTCTGCCAGTCCGGAGTTCGTTCCACCCAGGCTCTTTTCACCTTTTATCTCCTTGGCTGGTCCCTGGACAAGCTGCACAACTATGACAGTTCCTGGATTGGCTGGTCGAAAGACGCTTCGCTGCCGATAGAGACGGGATGCAACGTAGTCCCGGCAGTTGCTTCGGCAAGGTAAAGCCGACAAGAGAACTCGCGGCAGCGTGGGAACGATGAAAATACGAACCTCTTCGGGTAGAGACGCATTGCATGCGTCTCAGCGCTGCCGCGATCTGGTGATATCAGAGTAACGAGATGAAGGAGACGCAGGCAATGCGTCTCTACCTGAACAGAAAAAGGCCGCACCTGGAGAATGGGTGCGGCCTTTTCGTCTTTTCGTCAAAAAGATTTTTGGGTAAACAAGGGTCGTGCGGTCAACCGCCCCTCGGCATGATGCGGAGCTTTGCCTCCCGCAGCCGTAAGGAAACCGCGGAGCCGGGGGCGGGAATAGACTCGTTAGAGGCGTTTACGGCCAGAACGCAGCCGCCGGCGCTCACGGTCAGGCGCGCCTGGTTGCCGAGAAATTCCGCTGCCGTGACCTCGCCGCGCAGCTGTCCCTCGCCCTCAGTGGCAAGGTAGATGTCCTCGGGGCGCAGCATAACCTGGCAGGGACCAACCGGCGTCCCCTCCGGTGCGCTAAGCTCGATAAAGGGGAGCCTCAGCCTAGTTTCGCCCCCGGAGCGGAAACACTCTCCCTGCACCAGGTTGGCGCACCCGAGAAAGGTGGCAACGAAAGGGGTCGCCGGCCGGGTGTACACCTCCAGCGGAGTTCCCGCCTGTTCGATGCGTCCCCCCCGCATAATGATCAGTTCGTGACCCAGGCTCATGGCCTCAACCTGATCGTGGGTCACGTAGATGGCGGTCAGGGAAAGCTCTCCCAAGATGCGACCCAGTTCACCCCGTAACCCCTCGCGCAGTTGAGCGTCCAGGGCCGATAGCGGCTCATCCAGCAAGAGAAGCCGCGGGGAAAAGCTGAGCGCCCGGGCGAGTGCCACGCGCTGCTGCTCGCCGCCGGAAATCTGGTGGATGCGCCGCCCGGCCAACTGTCCGATTCTAACCAACTCCAGTGCCGCCACGGCTTTTTCCCGCCTCTCGGCCCGGCCCACTCCACGCACTCTCAGGCCGAACTCGACGTTCTCCTGGACGCTTAGGTGCGGGAACAGGGAATAGTCCTGGAAAACAAGACCGAAATTTCGCCGCTCGGCGGGAACCCGGGTGAGGTCCGACCCGTCACCCAGGAGCGTGCCGCCGTCCGGGTCGCTGAGGCCGGCGATCATGGCCAGCGTTGTGGACTTCCCGGACCCGCTCGGCCCGAGGATAGCTGTGATCTTTCCCGGAGCAAAACGGTGGTTGAAATCGTGGACCGCATGCACCGCGCCGTAGTTTTTGGAAAGCGCCTGCGCTTCGATGAGGATGCTCATGCTCCCTGCTCCAGGTCCGCCGCTTCCCTGCCGCCCAGCCACTGGATGGCGATGACGGCGGGGATGACTATGGCGAGAAAAATGGTGGTGGCGGCGCTTGATATCTGGATGCTCTGGTTGGTGTAGGTGTCGTAGAGCACCGCCGGGAAGGTCTGCGGGCGGCCCCGGTTCAAAAGGAAGCTCACGTTGAACTCTCCCCAGGAAACGGCGAACACCAGGAGGCTTCCCACCATCATGGCGTGCCTCAGGTTGGGCAGGATCACCAGGAAAAGCCGCTGAGGAAGCGACGCTCCCAGGCTGCGGGCGGCCTTCTCCAGCTCTCCCACGTCGAAGCTGCGCAAGGTGGCGGTCACCACCCGGAGCATGAAGGGGATGGTATAAAGCAGGTGCCCTCCCAGCACGAGAAGCGGGCCGCGCAGCTCTCCATAGGCCGCCAAAAGAGCCATGGAGAGGGTGATGCCGGGAAGGGAGAGCGGCAAAAGGACCAGTTCCTCGACTAGAAGCGAGCCGGGAAAGGGGTGGCACGCCAGGGCGTACCCGGCCGGGACCGCGACCAGCAGGCAGATGGCCACGCAGCCAAGCACCAGTTCCAGGCTGAAGAGCGCCCAGTCGCCGTAGTTCTGCAACAGGTAGGAAAAGGCGCTGAAGTCGAAGATGTCGTGCCTGCTCCCGGACCAAAGGTCGCTGGAGAGCCCGAGTAGTGAGGCGTTGACGCAGGAGCCGAGCACGACGACGAGGAGCGGCAGCAGGATCACCGCCATCAGGAGCAGGGTGAGCGTCAGGCAGAAGATGAACCCGGGTTTGCTAGGCATGGGTACCTTCCATGCGCCGGGCCACCCGGCGCAAGCCGTAGCCGGCCCCGAAGGCAACGCCAAGCAGGGCCAGCGACATGGCGGCAGCCAGGCCCTGATCGGTCGGCGGGGCGATGTACTGGGTGAAGATCTCCAGCGGCAGCAAGCTGAAGTGGCGTAGGGAGAGCACCAGCAGCACCCCGAAGGAGCCAAGCGAGACACTGAAGGTGACCGCGAAGGTGGAGACCAGGGCCGGCCGGATAACCGGCAGCACGACCCAGAAAAAGACCTGCCGGCGGTTGGCGCCGAGGCTGCGGGCCGCCTGCTCCAGCCGGACGTCCAGTTTGGCCAGGGCCGACTCCAGGGTCAGGGTGGCCCGGGGAATCTCGAAGTAGAGGTAGGCGAGGATCAGCCCCGGAAAGCGATAGCCGGCGCCGCTTAAAAGCGGCTGGCCGGTCAGGCGCTCCAAAAGTTGCGGGATGAAGCCGGCGCGGCCCAAAAGGATTACTACCAAAAAACCGACGATCATGCCGGCAAAGGTCATGGGGAGGGTCAGGATACCGCGCATCAACCGCTTGCCGGGAAACGAGTAACGAGTAAAGAGCCAGGCCGGCGCCAGGCAGATGAGGGTCGAACCCGCCGCCACCGCCAGACTCAGCTCGAGCGACCAGAGTAGGGCATCCCGGTAGCGGGGCACCAAGACGATTTCCCGGAAGTTGTGCAGGGTAAGCCCCGAGGCGGGGGCGTCGGAAAGCAGCAGGCTTTGCTGTAAAAGGTGCGCCAGGGGCCAGACCAGGAGCACCAAAAGGAGCAGGAGTAGAGGCGCGCAGAGGGCAAGCGGCGCGAACTGCAGCCGCTTTGCCCCCCGCGGGGGTGCCGGCGTTATGATGGAATCAGGAGTCCGCATCTTTTCTTACCGTCCACCCTCGATCTCTTTTTCCCAGCGTTTCTTGATCTGGTCGGCTTGGGCCGCCATTTGGCCAAGAGGGATGACTTTGGCCTTGGCATAGGCGCTTTTGGGCGGGAACTTCGCCTGGAGCGAGGCGTCCAGCCGCACCGGAATCACCGGTTGGAAGAAGGATTCCGCCATCAGTAGCTGGGCCTCGCCCGTGAGGAGCCAGTCCAGGTACTTCTTGGCCGCTTCCCTATGGGGCGCACCCTTGACGAGCCCCATGACGAGCGGCATGGTGACGGTACCTTCGGCTGGAATGACCACCTCGACCGTTGCCTTGTCGACGTTTTTCGCTTTCAGCCCGTTACCGTCCGCGTTGATCCAGATCGGTATCTCGCCGCGCAGCAGTTCGTTGTAGCTGTTTTCCTTGGCATATTTGAGAATATTGGGGTCGAGCTTCTTCAGATAATCAAAGCCGGCTTTGAGATCCTTGCCGCCCCCCAAGACCGCATTGATGCCGGCAACGAAAGTGAATCCGGTGCCGTTGAAGCGCGGGTCGTCGTAAACCACCAAACCTTGGTAGATCGGTTTCAAAAGATCGGCAAAGGAGCGGGGAACCGGCTTTCCCTTCAGGGCCGCGGTGTTGACCAGGATGGCGATATGCCCGGTGTGCACCGTCCACCAGGTGCCGTTGGGGTCCTTGAGAGCTGCCGGTATCTTCTCCCACCCCTTCGGTTTGTAGCTTTCGTGCAGTCCTTTGGAGGCGGCCTGGAAACCGATGGCTCCCGAATAATAGGCGCAGTCGGCCTTGGGGCTTTTGCGCTCCGCCTCCAGGGCGGCCATGGAGGGGCTGGAGCCCTTCATGTCGGGGGGAACCACGACGCCGGTTTTTTTCTGATAAGCCTTGGTCACTCCGCCCCAGTTGGCGTAGTTGGGGATGCAATCGTACTGGATAACGGTCTGCTCTGCAAAGGTGAGGCTGACAGTCATAGTTAAAAATGCGGCGGCAAGAACGACGATGCGACTAAGTTTCATTTACGATGAACTCCTTGCTATTTGATATTTTTGAGACAAAGTCCCCTCTCCCGGAGGGGGAAGGGCTAGGGAGGGGGAAGGCTCTCAGAGGCGGTGTTTGCTGGGCTAAGAAAATACGTTTAATTGTGCGGGCCTGTCAAGAGCTAACCAGACCAGCGCGGCCGGTAGAGCTCACCGGTCGGCAGAGGGACCGGTCACCGGTGTTTCAGCTCAGGGGCGCCGCACCAGGCATTCTGCCAGGTCCTTGGTCAAAACCAGGGCGAAACCGAACGGGAAGAGCAGGAACATCGGCACCGCAAACCAGGTTTCCCGGTGCCAGGCGAAAAGGACCGGCAACAGGCAGTAGCAAAAGAGGACGCCGTTCATCAGGAGATAGGGGAGACTTTTCTGGCGATAGAGAAAAGCCAGCCCCGGGACGCGTTCACGACCGCGCACCCCGAACTTCGGCGTACGCTCGAACTCCCCGCCCGAGCTAAAGCATCCCTTCAGGACTGAAAGGGAGATGCTGGGAGCAAGCCCGATGGTGAGGGCGGGCAGCAGGCAGAGTTGCCGCAGTCCTGTGGTGCCGCTGCGGATGGAGTAAAGCAGGAAATAGCCCATGATCGCCCCGCTGGTGGCGAGGAAAAACGGCAAATCGACCCGCAGGATCTGGTGCAGGCCGATGCCGACCCGCCAGGTGACCGCAGGGTAGAGGGTCAGCATGACGACCATGCCGAGGAGCCAGTAGCTGTTGGCCATCAGATGGGCCACGGCCTCGAGCTTCACGGCAAGCGGCAGGCGTGCCCGCAGTAGCCCGGGGAGGACTTTGCGGGCGGTCTGGATGGACCCCTTGGCCCAGCGCTGCTGCTGGCTTCGCAGCGCGGCCATGGTGACCGGCAGCTCGGACGGCACCTGGATCTCCTCGCGGTAGACGAAGCGCCAGCCGGCCAACTGGGCGCGGTAACTCAGGTCCAGGTCCTCGGTGACCGTATCGGACTGCCAGCCTCCGGCCGCGACGATGGCGCTCCTGCGCCAGACCCCGGCGGTGCCGTTGAAGTTGAAGAAGAGCCCACGCTGGTAGCGCACCCGGTGTTCAATGCTGAAATGCGGCCCGAGCAGCAGCGACTGGATGCCGGTGAACCAGGAATGATCGGCATTGCAAAAGCTCCAGCGCGTCTGGACCATCCCGACTCCCCGGTCCCTGAACCAGGGGATGGTTTGTTGCAAAAAATCCGGAGGCGGCAGGAAGTCGGCATCGAAGACCGCGACGAATTCGCCCCGGGCGCGCGTCAGCCCGTGTGCCAGCGCCCCCGCCTTGTAGCCGTCGCGGTCACTCCTGCGCACCACGGCGATGGCGACCCCGAGCTTTTGCCAATGGGAAACCCGCTGGTCTACCAGCAGACGGGTGTCGTCCTCCGAATCGTCCAGCACCTGGATCTCCAAGCGGTGCGCCGGCCAGTTGAGGTGTGCGGCGGCGTCCAGCAGGCGCTCTACGACAAAGCGCTCGTTATAAAGCGGCAGTTGCACCGTGACGGTGGGGTAGGTTTCGGGCTCGGCAAAGGGTGGCGGGGCGGGCGCCGCACTCCCGGGCAAATACAGGCAGCGGATCAGCCAGAGGCGATGCAAACCATAGAGACAAAGGCCAAGCAGCGCGCCGAAGTGGATCGCGGTGAGGACCGGTATCGTTGCGAACCAGAGCGCTGTCATTGCGGCTCCTGGGGTTCGGGGCAAGCGCACGCTACGCCGAGCTGCTTTTCCTCGAAAAGATAGCGCTCCGGCCGCCAGGATTTCAGCACCCCGGGGTTGCCTGGCGTCCCCGCCGCCAGTTCGCGAGCGATCACCCACAAAATGGTGCTGCCCGCCTTGAAGGTGCCGCCCAGGGTCCGGCTGATCTTCGACTTCCCTGCGGAGCGCGGATGATAGAGTACCGGGGTTTCCAAAATCCTCAGGCGGTGCTTGACCGCCCTGACCTGCATTTCTACCGTCCAGCCGAAGGCCCGATCGGTCATCGAAAGGCGCTCCAGGGCCGGCCAGCTGATGACCCGCATCGGCCCCAGGTCCCGGAAACGGTGCCCCCAAAAGAGCCGTATCAGCCCGGTGGCCAAAAGGTGCCCGAAGCGCTGTTGGAGGCTCAGGGCGGCTGCCGAGACCGCAATGCGCTGACCGAGCACCAGATCCCTCTCTCCGGCGGCAACCGGTGCAATCAGGCCGGAAAGCTGCGAGAGTTCATCAGAGCCGTCGGCATCGACAAAGGCCACGATGTCCGGTGGGGCGTCACGCAGGGAGGCCAAACCCGCCAGGCAGGCCCTGCCGTAACCCGGAGTCGGTTCACTGACCACCATAGCACCGTAGCGGGCCGCAATCGCTGCCGTCGCGTCGCTTGATCCGTTATCGACCACGACAACACGGGTGATCTCAACCGGAATCTTGCTGAGCACTCCCGGCAAAGAGAGTTCCTCGTTCCTGGCCGGTATGATCAGTGCTATGTTGAGTGTGCGTGCCATCATAGTCCACCGCCTCAGGGAGTCTTGTAATACAAAGCCAGGGAGTAATTGGCGCCGGCTGCGGTGTTCTGGCCATAAACGTCGGGCCGATAGCTCACTTCCAGTCCGAGGGCGGGAGTTATCTTGTAGCCCAGAGCCAGGTCCAGTTTGCCGAGGTCGAAGTTGTTGGTCGCGGTTGGATTACCGCTTTGGTCGGTCCTTTTGCCGTTATCAAGGCTGTAGGTGCCGTCCAACTTGGTGCGGGCGTAGAGGTTCCTGGTTAGGTCGACGCCCAGTTCGACAAGATAGCGCAGCTCGTCGGAGGGGTCTCCATCCCGCCAGCGGTAGCCGAGCTCGAAGTTCGCATAGCCGGGGATCGCGGGATAGAGTGACCTGCCGTAGAGCAGCCTCAGTTCCGTGTCGAACTGACCGTTGCCGAGAGGGAGCGCGTCACCCTTGCCGTACGCCCCGGGGACCTTCACCAAAAGCTGCGTGGAAAAGATCCCGGCGGAGCCGTCCAAAAGCTTGTAGCGCAGTCCCAGGTCGACGTCGCCCAGTCCCGAGGCGCTGGTGTGGCCGGTGTCGTCGGCGTTTTGCAGCCACTTGTACGCCAGGGCATTGAGCACGGTGAGGTCATTGGTCAGGCCGAATTCGAAATAGTTGCTCACGTCGTGGTCGGTGAATTTGTCGTGGCTGAAGGAGCCGCTGCGGGAACCGTTCGAGGCGAAGAACTGGTGGGAATAGTAATAGTTGTAAGCCAGTTTTTCGTAGAAACTTCCCTGCGGGGCGGTCCAGGCGCCGGCAAAGGCCGAACCGCTGTACCAGGCTACCAGCATGATGGTCAGAAGAATTTTGCTTGCTGTCTGTTTCAAGGCGATGCCTCCTGAAGTTTAGCCATTAGGGGGATGTCAGGGATATTTGCTGTAAGTCATCTTCTAAGCTATTTCAAAAACCCTTCCCTTCAAGCGACGGGGTGGGATGGAGTATTAAGCTAACGGTTCCGTCTGGCTAAAACTCTCCCTCCCCCCTGGCGGGGGGAGGGTTGGGGTGAGGGGGAATGTGTCACATTTTAATCAAGTGGCAACTGGTGGTCTCTTGGATGAGTCGGTGCGCCCGCCTTGGTCAGTGGCAGGGGAGTTGCTGCGCGATGGTATTGATCTGGTCGGCAGTCAGGGAGCTTAGAGCACCCATGCCCCCAGTGTTTCCGGCGATGGCAGCCTTGATCTTATCTGGCATGCCATCGGTTATGCTGGTGGCGGTTACCGGGCCGTGACACCCGGCGCAATAGGTGACGTAGAGGTTGGCGCCGTCGGTTGCCACCACTGTTACCGCCTGGGCCGATCCGATGCTCTCACCGGCGCCGTTGAGCGCTGTGACGATATAGTAGTAGGACTCGCTGACCGTCAGGCCGACCTGCTGATAGGGGCTGACCGCTTCGGTTATCCTGGTCCCCGTCGTGGTGGTGACATTGGGGTTGGGCGACCAGTAGATGTGGTAGGAATCCGCGCCACTGACCGGACTCCAGGTAAGCGTCACCTTGTTGATGCCGCCGGTTGCCGTTACGCCCGTCGGCGCAGCTGGGACGGCCAGGGTCGTGGACTGAATGCCGGGGTTGGCGGACGTTGCGGCACCGGATTCCGGGGAAGCGCCCCCTCCGCAGCCGGCGCTGATAAGAAAGCCCACCCAGATAAAAGCGGCGCTAAGCTCTGCTCGTACAGTTGTCCTCATACCATCTCCCTCGGCGTTGATTTGATTTCGGCAGGCCTTTGTGCCACGGTGCTGCGTTTTGTTTTTGCAACCATCTCATTGCCTTGAGGAAACTCTCCCTCCCCTTCAAGGGGAGGGTCGGGGTGGGGATGGGGATAGCCAAGCTGAGCTACCCCCATCCCCCTCCTGACCTCCCCCTTGAAGGGGGAGGGACGCGTTTGCTGCATTAAATAAGGACTGCCAAAAATAGGTTCTTAGGGGAGATGCCGTTTTATTGCTACGCCCACCCGTATCTCCCTCCGGCAGGTGGACTTAGGTTGTCATTCATCTGGACGTTTAATCGCCGTCTATGCCCGGGAAGAACACTCCATGCGGTGCCCAGCCGATCTGGTGCTTGTCGCCTATCTGGGTCACGCTGGGAGTGGCCGCCGAGAGATTGCTGGTATCCAGCAGCAGTAGCCACCCTTCCGAGGAAACGTTGTCAATGACCGAATAGTAGAGTAGCCCCGTGGTCGGGTCCCATGCCGCGTGGCTGCCGCCGAAACCGGGGGTCTTTAACTGATACACGGCCTTTATCTTGCTCGGGTCGGGGGTGGCTGTGAGCAGAGTCGAGATGTCGATGAACTGCAGCAGGTTGCCCGGATCGCCCGGGGTGGTGACCTCGCAATCGGGTGAGGAGAGCTCGGTGGAGAGCAGGTATCTGCCGTCAGGCGAGATGGCGTAGTTGTGCGGACGTCCCGGTATGGTGGCGATGATCTTCTGGGTGGCGATGTCGATGACGTTGAGACCGGAGGTCGCTGCGCTGATCGTTGAGGGGAGTGGTGAGGGCACCGGCCAGGTGTTGTTGCCGACAAAGAGGTACTTGCCGTTGGGGTGCAGGCGGACGGCGTGCAGACTGCCGTAGCCGAGGTTGACATCCAGGACCTTGTTGGCGTCAGTCGGCACCACAGCGGGAAGCCCGGAAATGTCATAGCCGACTGCGTGGAAAGAATTTGTGGTGTAGTACTTCTTGCCGTCGGCGGAAACGGCGCCTACGTGGGGCGCGGTGTTGCCGTTGGTGATGTTGCCCAGATAGGCGTGGTTTTTCACGTCAAAGACGTTGACCCCCTTGGGGGACTGATCGACCGAGGCGAAAATGTACTTGCCGTCGGGCGAAAGCACGTTCTGTACACCGCAACCTTTGGCAAAGGAAAACTTGACGAAGCTCCCCTTGTTACTGTCATTGAGGGTGCTGTAGGTCTTGAAGGCGGCGCTGTTGTACACATTCATGACACCGGCTGAGGCTCCCTGACCGGAGCAATCCCAGATCTCCGAGCCGTCGGCGGTCGCGTTGGCGAAATGGCCGACCCTGGTTCCCGCCTGGTTGGTGAACCGGACGGTCTTGAGCACCGTCTTAGTTACCCGATCGATGAGCGAGATTCCCGGGATTGCCGGACTGGAGCCGCCGGTGTCGACGACGTACCCGGTTTGCAGGCTGGGAAGGATGGCCGTCGTGACGCTGGTCGCGGTGCTTGCCAGGTCGGCAAGTTTGGTCCCCACCGGGACCGAGACGCCGGTATCGCCCAGCACGCCGCTAATATTGAGGGAACTGGACACCTTGGTGATGATGGCTTCGGAGTTGGGTCCGATGGCGCTCACCGTGATCGGAGCGCTTTGAGCGCTCAGCTGGGAAGTGATCAGCGAGCGGAACACCTTGCCGTTACTGAGCGTGGCCTTCAGGATGATTCCTGCCTGGGTGGAGGGAGGGGTGAAGGTAAGCCCGCTGAAGGTACCGCCGGTGCCCGTGCTGTCCGGGAGGATGTCCGCCGGAGTGGCGCTCAGCACACTGCCGGTGGCGGCGTCAATGGCGCTGACCGTGCCGATTGCCGCGGTCGCAGCCCCCACGGTCTTCAGGGTCGCCTTGGCGGCGCCCGGTTCCAGCGAACCGCTGAGAGAGACCGTCGTTGCCGCCGCCTGGGTGGTGCTGCTGCCGGAACTGGAACTGCCGCAACCGTTCAGGCCAACGGAGACAACTGCCAAAGCTGCCAGTAGTGCATGGGTGATCTTTTTCATCTAATTTTCCTCCTTGTGTGGGTTTCCCCCGGCAAAGTGCCGGCGGTAGTGAGCTGCCGTGATACTGAAAGATTTAAGAGTGCTGCTGGCTATCGTGCAAAACGTGCCGCCTCCAGTCTTTCTGGTCAGCTTCCCGCTCAAGGTAAGGCGCTGTTAGGGGTTGATGTTGTTCTTCCATCTGCACTGGCTTTCCAAGCTCCCCTCGCCCTCCGGGAGAGGGGGGCCAGTATTAAGAGTCGCGGCCGCGGCTCACGGCACTCGACTCGGGGACCCGGGCGTTAAAAACCGAGGGCCTCCGCTATCGCCTGGATCTCTGCCGTGGAAAGGGTGGACAGGCTTCCCATGCCCCCCCTGTTGGCGGTGATCTCCGCCTTGATCTGGGTCGCACTCCTCCCCTTTTTCTCCGAGATCGTCAGGGGATTGTGGCACCCGGAGCAGCGGGCGCCGTACAGGGCCACGCCGTCGATAGTGGAGGTCACGGCCGAGGCGATCTCTGATTCGCTGCTTTCGCCGGCGGCGTTCACCGCGGTCACCACGTAGGCGTAGACGGTGCCCGCGGCCAGGCTCGTGTGCCGGAAGGGACTGGAGAGGCCGCTCATTTTGGTTGCCCCCATATCCTTCATGACGTGAGCGGGATCGTTGGTCCAGTAGACGTTGTATGAAGTCGCGCCGCTGACCGGATTCCAGGATAGGGTTACCTGATTGGTTCCGGCGAGCGCGGAGGGGGCGGTCGGTATGGCCGGCGCGGTGACTACCGTGGCGGCGGTGGTGGCGGTGGTGGCGGTGGTGGTGGTGGCAGACACCTGGCCCGACACGCTGCTCTCGCCGGCGCCGTTGAGTGCGGTAACGATGTAGTAATAGGTCGTGTTGGGGTTCAGCCCGTTATGGAGGTAGGGAGAGCTGACCTGGGCGAGCTTGGTGCCGGAGGTCGTGGTCACGCCGCTTGTCGTGGACCAGTAAAGATTGTAGGAAGTCGCGCCGCTAACTGGTTGCCAGGAGAGCGTCAGTTGGCTGGTCGTGGCGCCCGCTGCGGTGACTCCGGCCGGAACCGAGGGAACGGCGGAGTTCACCTGAGGGGAGCTCCCGCTCCCGCTGCCACCTCCGCACCCGGCCAGCAGCAGTAGGCTTAGGTAAAACCACAGGTAGGCTGCTCTTACAGTCATAGTATTTCTCCTCTTTTTCAGTGATTTCGGCGCGGCGTTTTTGGAACAAAAAAAGAGGCCAGGCAGGAAGGGCGTTGAGTGCCCTTCTTTGCCTGGCCTCCAGTTTTCTGGTCAGCCCGATGATGCTTTATTTGTGCTTCGAGGCCGTCTCGGCCCCAGTCGTTTATGTACTGTGCGTTGAAATTATCATGCAAAGTTATCTGTTGTCAATACTAAAAATACATTGTCTATGGATTTGGTATTCAGTATAATCCCGTTTTACCGCGACCCGGGATTCAACCGCCTTGCACCGAGCAGTCCACGACCCTGGTCTTTTTCATGCTGATAGCCTTGGTCGGGCAGACCCTGAGGCACTTGCCGCAGCGTATGCAGTTTTTGCTGTCGATCCAGATGTAGCTGGTCTCTTCCTTGCTCTCGGCGGGGTGAGCCTGCTGTATCACCCCGTTGGCATCGTAGTCAAAATGAGAAATCTGGTGGATGCATTTCCTGGGAGAGACGTCGATGCACCAGGTGCAGTGAATGCACTTGTCCTGATCGATCTCGAACTTGTAATGGCAGAGATAGCAGCGCGTGGCGTGAACCTGCGTCTCCTGGTCGTTGTACCCCAGGTCAACCTCCGGGTCGCAGGGGATTCTCTTAGCCAGTTCGAGATGCCCCATGGGCGGCGGTTCCTGCAGGTCGTGCTGTCGGTAGCGTCCGGTTTCGCCGTTGTCGTGGGCGTTTTCGACCAAAACACTCTTCTTGCGCCGGGCGCTTCCCATCAGGGTGAGGTCAACCGCGGCGGCGACTCCCTTGCCGTCCGCGATGGCGTGTATCACGTCGAGGCTCCCGACCCTGAAATCTCCGGCGCTGAAGATCTTGGCGTCGCTGGTGGCGAACTTGTCGGCGAGCGCTACCCCTTCCGGAAGTATGGACCAGTCCTGGGTCTGGCCGATGGCCATGATCAGGTGGCGGCAGGGTATCTCGAATTCGCTCCCCTGAACCGGGATGATCTCCGGTTTTCCCGCGCCGTCACCCTTGCCGAGATAGTTCTTTTGGAAGCGCACCGCGGCGAGCTTTCCTCCCTGCTTAGACACCGAAATGGGCGAGAGCAGGGTCATAACCGGGATATTTTCCCTTTCCATCTCCTCAAGCTCGATCAGGTCCGCTGCCATGAACTGTTCGCTTCTGCGGTAGACGACGGTGACGTTGCCGTTTTCCCCCAGGAGTTTGCGTGCCGTCCTGGCGCAGGAGCGCGCCGAGTCGACGGCGGTAAAGCCCCCGCCGATGATGACGACGTCCCCCGCGAGTTCCTGAATCGACCCGTGGTTGTATTTTTTGAGGAACTCCAGCCCGGTGGAAAAGAGCCCGGGGGAGAGTCCCGGTATTTCGAGCAGGTTGGCGCGCACCGTCCCGGTGCAAAGCACAACGGCGTGGTACTCGGCGACGATCTTTTGCAGTCGGGGGCGATCAACCGGCGCACCGGTTATCACCTCTATCCCGGTCCCGGTAATGAGCGCGATCTCCTCCTCGACGATGCTCTGGGGAAGCCGGAACTTAGGCACCCCGTCCACCAGCATGCCGCCCAACTGCCGCTCCTTTTCGAAAATGGTTACCTGGTGGCCGTAGCGCCTGAGCTCGCGCGCGGAGGCGAGTCCAGCGGGACCTCCCCCGATGACCGCGACGCGGTAGCCGGTGTCGTCGAACCAGGGAGCCGGCGCCTGTGCGGCACCCGGGGTGCGGTCCGCGGCGGAGCGCTTAAGATGGCAGATCTGCACCGTCCCGTTGATGTCGGTCCAGTTGTGCCGGCACTCCGTCTGGCAGGGGCGCACGCAGATGCGACCCAGCACCCCGGGGAGCATGTTGTCCTCCAGGTTCATCTGGTAGGCTTCGTCGAACTTACCTTGGGCGATCTTTTCGAGGTACCCCGGGACGTTGGTCCCGACCGGGCAGCCGGACTGGCAGGGGACGGAGATCTTCTGGCTCTGGAAGTCCGCCTGATGGCTGCCGAGCCCTTCGGTGACTGAAAGCTCGACCGGGACCGGCGACTTGAGGTACTGGTGGCGCTCCGTCAGGCAGGCCTGGCGCATCTGCTCCATGCCTTGGCGCGTGAAAAATTCCCCGACCGTCTCTTCCGGCAGGCTTTGCTCCAGGAAGAGATCCAAAAGACCCCGGACCAGATCCGGACAGTCGCCGGATTTGAATTCGCCGAGTTTTTTCCCGTGTTCTCTTTCCGTCCCTCCCATTAGGATCTCATACCCTTCGACCGAACCGGTTTCCTCGCGGATCCTCATCCCCCGAAAGCCGATGTCGGCGATCCGGTACGGGGAGCAGGAGTTCGGGCATCCGGTGATGTTCAGGAAGCCGCGGTAGCGGATTTCACGGTACTTCGGGTCGTTCACGACCGGCTGGAGCGCATCGAAGAGCGACCTGGTCGAAGCCACCGCCTTGGGGCAATAGGTCGAGCCGACGCAGCAGACCATGTCGGTCAGGCCGAAAAACCCTTCGGTGGCGAATCCGAGCCGCTCGATTTCCGCCTTGAGCTCGGAAACCACCCCCGGTTCGACCTGGTGCAGGGAAAGGTTTTGCCGGTTGTCGGAATAGATGCGCTGATTGCCGTAGATCTCCGAAAGCTCCGAGATGCGCAGCAGTTGCGCCGCGTTCAGCTCACCCTTGGGGATGATGATCCGGACCGTCGTCTTGCCGTCGCTTCCGACCGGGTCCTGCTCGACCAGAGGGCGGGGAGGGTAGGGTACCCCGATGTCGGCAACCGGTCCGGCCACCGAGCCTGAGGCAGATTTACTCTCCTGCTCCAGCAGCCCCAACACGAGTTCACGGCATTTTTCTATGCCGTAGCCGTCCACGACAAACTTGAGCCGGGAGGTGGTGCGGTTGAAGCGGTCGCCGTGCTCCTTGTACAATAGGGCGATGGCGCGGCAGTAGTCCTGTATGGCGGCCTCGGGGACGAAGCCGAAAAGCTCCTGGGCCACAAATGCCTTCCACCCCATGCCGCCGCCGATAACGATCTTGAAGCCGTGCTCGGCCACTCCGTTGTTGTCCCGGGTGAGTGCCATGATGCCGACGCAGTTCATGAACGGCTGCGCGCAGCCGGCCGGGCAGCCGGAAAAGGTGAACTTCAGTTTCCGGGGGAGATTGTCCAGGTCGCGGCAGGAGGTGAGGAACTTGGCGGTGGCGACCGCGTGGGGGAGCACGTTGATCCTGCGATAGCCGCAGGTCTCGGCGAGCGGGCAGGCGGTGATGGTGCGGACCACGTCGCCGCAGCCGTGGAAGGTCGAAAGCCCTTCCGAGGCGATGTCGCGCATCATGTCGGGGAGGGCGCCCAGTTTCAGGGCGTGGAGCTGGATCGCCTGGCGCGTGGTGACCGAGAGCAGACCACCGGCGTACTTTTCCGAGGCCTGGGCGATTTTCCTACCCTGTGACGAGGTGAAGCGTCCGCCCGGGATGACGATCCGGGCCATCTGGGTTCCCGGCTGGCGGGAGGTGTAGACGCCGTACCACTTGGAGATCAGCGCTTCCTCCTTGGACATCTTTCCCTTGCGGGCGATCTCGTCGTAATCGATTACCAGTCCCTGGTCCTTGATGTACTCCTCTTCGCTTCTGCGCTCGAATTGATCTTTGAATTGCACCGGTGGGCTCCTTTATTTTAAGCTCGGATTATATCTTGGCAGGTTGTCATAGCCATTGCTGCAGACAATTAAAATATCGCAATAGTCTTAAGGGATAAGTCATTGCATTGGCAATCACTCAGAGGATTGACTCACGTGTTTGAACTCTATGTCAGTACACCGCCTGAACGGTAAATGTCGGACTATTTACTGGCTGATCCCGTCTGTATCTGGATGCCAAGGCTTGGGGCGATCCTCTCTAATATACTGAATTTGTAGACTAATATCGGTTATTTAGTCTTGACCGCTATGTATAACGTAAGGCACACGCCGTTGTCGAGACAATAACGCTCCGGTGCACCCCATCCCCACCCCAACCCTCCCCTTGAAGGGGAGGGAGAGTTACCTCATGTTGTTGAATAGTTTGTATAAGGCGGAAACAATAACCAGTCCTGACTGCACCACGTAGATAGGGGGGAAGCCGAACGTTAGAGAGGCAGGGGGGTGTTTTGCCCGGGCTCAATACCCCCCTCGCTACACGAGCCTTCCCCCCTGTGGCAGGGGAGACCAATCAACGCCATAACCTCTGAGGGGGAAATTGCATTGCATTGAAATAGATATCATGCTATCTAATATGTATGAACGAATCCAAGGCAAAAATTGATACCGGCAACATCCTCTTCCGACTTTCGCGTCTGACGCGGCGCTGGCGCCAGGTTCTGGACCTGGAGGTACAGTCCGCCGGGTTGACCGACGCCACCTGGCGTCCCCTGCTGCACCTGCATCTTCTGGGAGATGGCATCCGTCAAAAAGACCTGGCGGCATCGGTCGGCATCGAGGGACCCTCGGTGGTGCGTCTGCTCGACACCCTGGTCGCCAAGGGGCTCATTGAGCGCTCTGAAGACGCGGGCGACCGCCGGGCGAAACTGCTGCGCCTGACGCCCGAGGGGCTGCTGGTCGTGGCCCAGATTCAGGAAGCCGTCCGGGAACTCGACAGCGAACTGCTCAGTCCGTTCTCGGCTGAGGAGATGGCGCGCCTGGCAAATTTCGTGCTCCGTCTGGAAGCCTCCGTCAGCGCGGTGCACCAGCGGTGCAAACGATGACGCCCGCAAGTTCCCCGTTGCGCCGCGCCTGCAGCCGGCAACTGCCCCGGTTGGCAGCCGCCGTACGCGGCACCGCCGCCGCCCTGACGGCCCTCGCCGCCGCCGAGTTCCTGGGTCTCGCCTGTCCCTACTGGGCGGCGATGACTGCACTCATCGTCATCCAGCCGACGCGCGGGCTGCTGCTGGAGAAGAGCTTTTATCGCCTGCTCGGCACGGCCGTCGGCTCTGCCGCGGGACTGCTGCTCCTGCTCGGCACCCGCTCACCCCTGGTACTGACGCTGGCGCTTTGCCTCTGGGTCGCGGCGTGCGTCGGCGTTGGCAACCTCATGTACGGTCTGCGCTCTTACGCCTCCATGATGGCCGGCTGCACCTGCGTGGTCATCGCCATGAGCGGCTACCAGAACCTGCCCCATCTCTATGACATCGCATTTGGCAGGGTCGCCTGCATCATAGTCGGGATCATCTTTGCCACCCTGGTCACTGCGCTCTTCACTCCCCGCCAGCCGCGTGCCGAATTGCTCGGCCGCCTGGACCGGGTCGCCGCACAGTCCGTTTCCTGGCTGGCACTGTTGCTGCACCAGGGCCGGGGAAAAGAGCCGGCCCGGATGGAGCAGCAGATCTTGATTGAGCTCGCCCTGATCGAAGGCCAGCTGGATGCCGTCGGCGCAGGATCACTCCGTTTCAAAAAACAGGCGCGCCGGATACGGGGCCTCATCATCTCACTACTATCCCTGCTCGCCGTCGGCCGCTTGGCCGGGGAACAGCTTGCCAGGCACGATGGCTTGGACCACCGTCACGGGATGTGGCGGGACCAACTGGCCGGTCACCTGGAACTGCTTGCCGGTAACCTGGAAGCAGTGGACCGTAACCTGGAAGATCTGGACGATAACCTGAAAGTACCGGGCGGGTACCCGGCAACCCAGAAGCCGGTACCTCCCGCCTCAGCATTGACTGCACTGGCGGCAGAGGCGAGGGCGCATCTCCCGCTGCTGGGCGAGACCCTGACCGAGATCGTGGCCTCCCTGGGGCGGGTCCTGACAGAATGCGACAGCCTGAATGATGCCCCGAAAGAGCCGACGCCGGGCAGGTTCCTGCGACATCGGGACTGGCGCGAAGCCTGTCGGGCGGCCCTGCGCGCCGCCCTGGCCATTGCCTGCATCGGCGTGACCTGGTCTCTCACCGGCTGGGTGCAGGGGCCGCTGATGCTCATGGCAATGTCCATAATGATCAGCATCTTTTCCACCAAGGAGCATCCCGCGGCCTTCATAGGAAACGTCTTCATCGGGGCCGCGATCGGATCAGTCGCTGCAGTCTTTTGCCGTGCCGTACTGCTTCAGGGCGTGACCGGTCCGCTTTTGACCGGCGCCATCGTCGCCCCATTCCTGTTACTCGGCGTCTTCGCCATGACCCAGCCCCGAACCGCCAGCGCGGCGACCGATGCCACGCTCTTTTTCATCTTCACCACCCAGCCGGGAATGCCGGTGGCCGTCGTGCCGTATGACCTCGCGCTGGGCGCGATTGCCATGATGATGGGAGTCGGCAGCGCCTGGATTTCCTACCGCTACCTGATTCCGGTCAATCCCGCGCGGCGCCTGCGCTCTTTGCTGGTCGCCATCATGGGCGACCTGCAGCTCCTGGCGTCGCAGCAATTCCCTCAGCCGTCGGAAAAGCTGCAGGCCCGCCTGCAGCACCGGGTCATCCGTCTGGTCGTGCTGGCAAAAGGTCATGATTGCGACTACCTGGAACTGGTAGAGGGGGGAATCGCGGCACTGGCCCTAGCCCGGGGCATCCGGCTCCTCAAAGAAGCTCTCGATATCGGGCAACCCTCTTGCGACAGCTGTGGTATCATGCGGGAAGCGCTCCTTTCACTTTCGGCTTTGAACCAGCGGCCGGGAAGTGCCGCGCAGGTGCTGGAAAGCGCCGCCCACACCCTTTACGAAGTACTCGGGAAGGGATTGGCGTGGGGTGCTTCAGAGTCACCTGAGGGTTCCCTTTGACTTTCGCTTAGGGACCCGAACGCCCGCTGAGCGTGAGTCGAGGCGCAGGGAGCGCCGGCAAAATTACCACCAGATAAAACGCCGGCCCAGGCGGGTTTGGGTACTCGTCAGGACAGGATAAGGAGTCATTACGCATCTCAAGGGCAAGGTTGTATTGGTCACCGGCACCAACGGTGAGATTGGCAAGGCACTGGTCAAGGCACTGCTGGCAAAGGGAGTCGCCAAAATCTATGCCGCCGCACGGACAAAGGGAGCCCCGCGCTGCAAACCAGGCACAGGCTCCGACCTGGTTGTTGCCGTCAAGCTCGATATTACGGTGGGAAGTGAGGTCTCTGCGGCAGTCAAACAGTGCGGGGATGTCGACGTGCTTATCAACGCCGCCGGGATCAAGCGCTGGATGACCTTGCCCGGGGCGGCAGGACTGGAAGCGGCGCGCGTGGAGATGGAAGTAAACTTTTTCGGAACCCTCGATATGTGCCTGGCTTTTGCCCCCGTTTTAGCGGCACGCGGGGGGGGGACGATGGTGAACGTCTGCGCCGCGTACCTGGTCAATCTCCCGCTCAACGGCAAACACCGAGCCTCCCTGGCAGCCCGGAATATCCAGGTCATCAGGGCATATCCGGGACCCGGTCCGGAAGGGGCCACCGCGCGGCAGCAGGCCTACCACACCGTGCCGGGGCTGGTTGCCGACGCAATCCTGACCGGGATGGAAAACGATCAGGCGGATATCGTTCTGATCCCCCGCTTTCAGGAGCAGGAATGAAAATTCTTACTCTTACCTGCTGGACCCACGCCATCAAGTACCACCTGATAGCCATGAATGAAGGGGCGGTACTTGTTTCGGGGACCATTGAGCGGGTGGCCCTTGGTAGTACCATCATTCGTCAGAGAGTTCCGGGCCGCAAACCGTTTTATCTGGAAACCGAAAACGAGAGTCACTTGAGCGCAGTGGCGCTCATTCTCGCCACGCTGACCGACCCGCGGGAAGGGGTCATTGGCGAGGCGGGGGAGATTTCAGCCGTAGGCCACCGGGTGGCGCATGGTGGCGAGGCCTTCCGGCACTCGGTGCTGATCGACGGGCAGGTGCTTAAGGTCATCCGGAGTCTGCAGCATCTGGCGCCGATGCACACAGCCCCCAACATCGCCGGCATCGAGGCTGCCTTGGGGCAGCTGCCGGGCATTCCCCACGTGGCAATTTTCGATACCGCCTTCCATCAGTCCCTCCCCGAAGTCGCTTACCTTTATCCGCTTCCCTACGAGTGGTACGAGAAACATGGCGTGCGCCGCTACGGCTTTCACGGTCCCTCGCACCTCTACCTTTCCCGGCGGGCGGCCGTCCTGCTCGATAAACCGGTGGAAAACTGCAATCTGATAACGATCCATCTCGACCGCGGGGTGTCGCTCTGTGCCATCAAAAATGGTCAGTCCATTGACACCAGCATGGGGATGACGCCGCTGGAGGGGGCCGTCATGGAGACTCGCTGCGGCGACATCGATTGCGGCATTTATGCCTATATGATGCGGGAAATGGGGCTTTCCGTGCAGGAGTTCGAGCAGATTCTGAACCACAAAAGCGGCACCTTCGGATTGACCGGGCGCCGGGCGGAGCGCCAGCAATTTCTGGAAGCGGTCTTAGCGGGAGAACCTCGCAGCAAGCTGGCCCTCGATATCGAGACCTACCGCCTCAGGAAGTACCTCGGAGGGTATCTGGCGCTTATCGGGCCGCTGGACGGAGTGGTTTTTACCGCGGGAAAGGCGAGCGCCGAGTGGCTGGTGCGCGAAAAGGTGCTTACCGGGCTGGAAGGCTTGGGGATACGCCTCGATCTGGAGAAAAACCGCGCCATCAGGCCGGGGCAGGGGGAGGTGGAAATCACCGGCGCAGGCTCGCGCGTCAGGATATTCGTCATCCCGACCAATGAAGAACTCGTCTATGCCGAGGATGTCGCCGCCATTGCCGCCGGGGTTTACAGCGACCATCAGCATCACGACTACTCCTTCACGCATCGTGACTTTGTTCCCATTTCTTCGGGTGCCTGACTTTCGCACCCTGTTCGCTTTGGCTCAGTTGCGCTCGTTCGGTCCAGGTCTTCAGAACTAAAGCCGCCGATAGACCTCACGACGGTGGGGTACGTGATGGATGATTATAGTGGAGCTTGACAGGTCAAGTTCATAGATGACGCGGTAGTTGCCTAACCGATGCCGCCAGGTTCGTTCAGTACCAGTCAATTTGATATCGGGTGGGTTACAGGGAGTATCTGAAAGTTGTTCGATAGCAGCAAAGAAGTGGCGTACAACAGAGGCGGGTAACTTGCGTAGGTCTTTTTCAACCGGCTAAAGAAACCGGGGTCTCTCGCGGCGTTCTGCCACAGCACTCAGGTCATGCAGGTCTTCCAAAAGGCGCTCGTATTCGCGAATCGGCAGGATAATAGCCTTTTCCCTGCCGCTTGGATCGGTTATGTAGCTTGCCTGTTCAGTAGGCATGGAAAACGCTCCCTGTAAAAGAAATTCGGGCGAAGGGCTGTTCGCTGCATTTGAACTCTACCGTAGATAAATCGGCAGAGTCAAACCGAAGTAAGGACGACATTTTCTTAAGCGCCTTCAAGCGTTTCAGGTAATTTGGTTGCCAGTGCCGCTATTTGAGAACGGCTTCTGGATGAAATGAATTCCGTCGTCGAGAACTCCGTGGTGAGCAACGGCCTTCGCCGGGTCGCACCGACCGGCTAGTCAAGGAGAGGCCAACCCGGGGTGCGTGCCATGCCCCGCCATTATAGCAATGCCCGAGAAAAATAGCGACGAGCCCTGCGGGGAGAGGGGACGTGATTTTGCTGCGAGCCTTTGCTCTCGTTGGGTAGCAGCAGGAAAACCGCTATTTTCTTTCTTGATTGTTGCCCTTTAAGGACTATTATTCTGGTAATGATCCTGAAGGTGGATATCAATTTCGGCAACGGGAAGGGCCATCCGGACTTCGTGGCACTCTAGCCACTTGGGTTGCTGTAGCCCTGGCAAAAGGCCTGTCAGTTTGACAGTTGGTAACTAGGCCGGGTATCGAGGGGGCGGCATATGAAGAAAAGATATTACTGTCAAGCGTGCGGAACCCGCGAACTGACAAAATTGTTCATCACCACCAACACCGGGAAAAAGTTGTCTTTACACCTGTCATCTCAGGCCGATATCAGGAAGTCTTCCGGGGATGTCTGTTGTACGATTTGTCGAAGGGTTTGGCACATAAGTTCGTTTATGCCGTAAGGAGGGTAGGGGATGTCACATTCCCGGTTTCAACTTGGAATCGCAGTTTTTTGCCTCCACTATGCAAGCGGTGAGGAACCCCGCTGCAATTGAGGAGCCTTTATGATCTTCTCAATGATAGATAGTGAAACACGCAAACGCCTGGGACTGGAATGCGAGCAGTTGCTACTTCAAATGGAATATGTGCTGGACAGCATCAATGAAGGGGTGCTGATTTCCGATCTGGAAGGCAATATCGTTGCCATGAATCAGGTTGCGCTGGCCTTGCACGAATTTGATGAAAACCAGCAGGTTCGACAACACCTGTCGAGGTACCGGGAGCTCTTCGACCTGACCGACTTTGCCGGCGAGCCGGTACCGTTTGAAAAGTGGCCCTTTCGGCGTGTTTACCTGGGAGAGCGTTTTGAAAATTATGAGGTTCAGGTCCGGCGCAAGGGTTCGAGCAGGCAGTGGGTCGGCAGTTATAGCGGAGCCCCCGTGCAAAATAACGCGGGGGAAGTCATTCTCTGCGTGCTCTCGGTGCGCGAAATAACAGATAGAAAGGATCTGGAAGCAGCGCTGCGGCAGACCAACGAGACCCTGGAAGAGCGTATCAAAGAAGCCGTGCAGGAGTTGCGTCAGAAGGACCAATTGCTTCTCATCCAGGGGCGGCAGGCCGTCATGGGTGAGACCATCAGCAACATAGCCCATCAGTGGCGGCAACCGCTCAATACCTTGGCACTCCTAGCCCAGGAGTTGCTGATGACCTGCCGGGCGGGGTGCGGCCAAAAATACCTCGAAGCCAACATCGAAAAGAGCCTGGAAACCATCAGGCACCTCTCGGCCACGATTGACGATTTCCGGTACTTTCTCAAGCCGTGCGCGGGAAAGGAAGAATTCAAGGCAGTTGAAGTCCTGGAAAAAACCCTCTCCCTGCTCGAGGGGAGTCTGGCCGCCTTGCAAATCACCACCGCGATCGAAACGGTCGGCGATCCCGTCGTCAGTGGTTGTCCCAGCCAGTTTTCCCAGGTCCTGCTCAACCTACTCAACAATGCCCGGGATGCCTTTGCGCGCAGGGAGGTTTCCGCCCCGCTGGTCGTCATAAGGGTATATAGCGAAGGGGGGAGCACCGTCGTGACGGTGGCGGACAACGCCGGCGGTATACCGGAGCAGGTAATCGGGAAGGTTTTCGAGCCCTACTTCACCACCAAGGATTCTCTGCAGGGAAGAGGCCTGGGCCTTTTCATCTGCAAGACCATTTTAGAGAAGAGCATGGACGGCACAATCAGCGTACGAAATCTGAACGCCGGCACGGAATTCAGGATTGAACTTGCCAAGCACGCGGCATGATGTCAGGCAGGGCGGCACTGCCGTTAAGTCTAGGAATACTGCTGGTGGTTTTTTGTCCCCCCTATGAAAAAGGGGGGACGCCGAACGTTAGAGAGGCAGGGGGGTGCTTTGCCCGGGCTAGATACCCCCCTGTATCGCTACGCGAGCCTTCCCCCCTGTTGCACAGGGGGGATACTGCAGTTAAGTGACGGCGATGGCCACAAGGGTGGGGATTGATAGGGAAAGGGCGGCTCCCCCGGATTACGGCTCGACCAGGTAATCCGCTTCCTGGGAAGAGGTATTGTCGCGATTAAACGCAGGGGTCTCAGGGAGGATGACTGTGTAGGAGAGCTTGCTGCCGTAACGCTCCAACTGATCGGGTATCGCGTACTTGACCGCGTGCAGGATGCCGGTTAGCCCGACAACCTTTCGCTTCGGGTGGCTCTTGAGATAGCGGGCCAGGTGAATGGCCATGCCACTATTGCGCACCGTTTGCGCCTCGCAAAAATTGCTGAAAACCTTTCCCTGTCCCAAATGACTGCCAACTTCCTGGAACGATTTCCTCAACAACACTATCTGGGGGTTACTCAGGTCGCAGGTGGTGCCCTCGGGAAGATCTTTCTTTTCTTCCGGGGTGAGGGAGGCAAAACCTAGTTGGGAAACCTTCCTGACGATTGCTATCGGGACGTTGAGGGCGAGCATCGGGATATGGTTGTCTCTGGCAAAGATGAAGATCCCCCGGTATATCTGCCAATCCTCCGACCAGTTCTTGCTGAATACCGCCTGCATAGCCGGCTCGCTCAGGGAGCCGCCGGTCCAGTCGTCGAGTTGCTGCTGGTTGTCCGCCTGTATCATTTCCAGTCCGATTGCCAGTTGCTGTTTGAGGGCGAAGGAGCGGATCATATCAAGCTGCATGTCGTGATGGAGCTTGTTGTCGTGGGCTTCACCGATGAGTATCAGGTCGGAACTGCCGGCAGCGGTCGTCAATTGCGCTAGGTTGACAGGTTGCCTGTCACCCAGGCGGGTGATACCGTGGTAAGCTTGGGCCTCCACGGCCAAAGCTAAGATGATTACTGCCACGAGTGCGATTCTGGACATGTTGACACCCCTCCGGTTGCCTTTTAGGACTCTTTCCACTCTCAAACTCCCGTTTCTCCCTTGAAACGCAAGGCTTCCAGAAATCCCCTTTGCAGGGCGAGCGCTGCCTCTTTCTTGGTGACAATGCGGGTCCAACGCCCGTGTCGCGCGGCATGACTGCTGGTTGCTAAGTTTAATCTAATCCTTCCGGATGTAAAGTCAGGGCGACTGAGTACCGACCACCCCTTAGCATGCGGACCGGATATTGTCAGTCCTGGAGGTGGGGATAGAGTAGGAGCAAATCGTCATGCGCCAAACGATGGCGCCACTAGGGGCGCACCCTGTATGACTGGGATTTTTTATGACTTGAATTGATTCCAAAAAGGATTAGTCTAGACCCGAAACCCGTAAGCCAAAGGAGAGAGACCATGGAGCCGATTATCATCACCCCGAACAAGCCGATCGCCGTCGAATTGGAACCAGGCACCTATCACCGCTGCACCTGCGACAAGTCAGCCAAGGCTCCGTTTTGCGACGGTTCCCACAAGGGTACTGACTTCCGGCCCCTGGCCTTCGAGGTAAAGGAAAAACAGAAGGTCTACCTGTGCAATTGTGGAAGGACAGCCAATTCGCCCTACTGCGACGGCAGCCACAAGAAAATCTGATCAGCACCAAGCCCCGCCTTCTTATCCCCATCCCCATCCAGTCCCTCCCCTTGAAGGGGAGGGGACCTGAGGCCCCGTTAAGTTAACGAATATCCGATACAAGGTCAGTGCTTTATCCCCCCTATGAAATAGGGGGGAAGCCGAACCTAGAGATGCAGGGGGTGATTAGCTGCGGACTTACCTACCAGATATGGTGGCTGGCACTCCATATCCGGCAGATATCAGAGCATTTCGGGTTGGCGGCGAGGCGACCCTATCCGTTGGGATAGTATTTCAGAATGAAACCAGTGTGTTGCAAAGGCCACTAAATGTTGGCACTGGTTAGGCTCTCATTAATTGTAGGTTCCGGTGCTGTCGGTTGCTGGCAGGAAATAAAAGCACCGACCTACAAGGAGAATAATGATGAGAAAAGCCCTAACTTTGGCAATTTCAATATTTATGGTAACGAGCATGCTCTCCGGTTGTATCATTGATCCGTGGTGGGGAGGTGGTGGGCATCATCATGGTGGGCATGGCGACCGCAGGTAGGATCCCGGCTGCAGCGTGCAAATCTGGCACGGTTGGGAATTGCTTTCAGCCAACGTGCTGCGGGTTAACCAGGCGGCAGATCGCGGCCGAACTCGAAAGCGGGTTTCGTCGATCTACTGTCTAGCGCGGGAACATTGGCAAAGAGAAAGCCGTAGCGTACACCTGTCATAGGTAAACGTGAAAGGAGTCGGGGAAAGTATCCCCCGGCTCCTGTTTTGTTTTTGGGATCAAGATCTCGGGCTCGCTCGCTATCCCCGCTAGTCCCGGGCCAGCGCCCCAGTTTTTTTAATTGCTTGACAACGTTTTGTAAACAATTCATATTCGGCCCCTCTAAAGGGGAGTAGTTATCGGCCAGAGAAATAGCCGACCCGGATTCCGTCATCACGGTCGAAAGACCCGGAACCGGGGCAGATCAAACCTGTCAACAAGACCTTTATCCAGGCATTTATGCCGTGGGTAAAGGTCTTTTTTTTACCCTCGGCGACAACCAGACCTTATTTAAGGTACTGCAATCGATCGTCGGAGGTACATATCATGAGCAGATTCAAAACACCCCGCCAGCTTTCTTTTCACACCAATCTCAATTATCACATCGGCGCAGCGCTAACACTTAGCCCGCAGGCGGTGCCACGAGGTAGCGCAGATTTTTGTTGCCAAAACTCTGCCCGCACGCGGTGCCGCAAAGGCGGAAGATAGGCGCCTCTGACCAAGGTCCGAAGGGGCCGAAAGTCCGAAAAGTCCGAAAAGTCCCCTCTCCCGGAGGGGGAAGGCTAGGGAGGGGGAAATCACTTCTTCCCGACTAACCGCCACCAGACGGCTGGCAGAACCCCTGCGGACCCGGCCATAACCGCGCAAAGACCGCGCGCACAGTACCAAGGAGAAAGCCATGTTTTACATCAGAAATCAAGTTAACAAAGGACGCAAATCGATCAAAGAAAAAAGGCAAAAAAAGGAGCAGTTGAAGAACATCATTTCGCTGCGGATAAACGACGAAGAAAAGCAGACCTTGGAAAAGCTGACCAAGTCCAGCTCGAAAAGCATCTCTGAGATCATGAGGGAGGCCATTAACCTCTGGAGTTCACAACGAAGCAAACTGTGCCTGGATTAACTGACAAAAAAACGTTACGAGAAAAAAAGGAGATTTAAAAAAATGAAAAAACAACTGGTAAAAGTCGGTGCAGTAATGGCGGCAATTCTCTTTCTCAGCCTCTCGGTAATGGAGCCGGTTGCCCACGCCAGGGCCGGAGGAAGCCGTTCCATGGGGAGCAGCGGAAGCCGCAGCTATTCCCGCCCTGTCAGCCCCTCCTCCCCGGCGGGCCAGTACCGGCCGCAGGCCGCCCCGACCGCGGCCCCCTTCCAACGGCAAGGGGGAGGCTTTCTCAGAAGCATGGCCGGCGGAGTCATGGGCGGTATGCTGGGAAGCATGCTCTTTAGCAGCGTTGCCGGGGCCGGCGGAGCCATGGGTGGCGCCCGCGGGGGTGGCATCGGTCTGTTCGAAATCCTGCTGCTGGCCGGCGTCGGCTACCTCATCTATCGGTATATAAAAAATAAAAGGGAACAGAGCCCGTCTAATGGCGCCCGTTTTGAAGCATTTCAGGGTGGCAGAGTGATCCCCATTTCCAGCTCGTCGCAGGACCATGCGCAGGAAATCAGCAACCTGCAAACGGGGGTGGGACATATCCGTCAAACGGACCCGGCTTTTGATGAGAAGCGTTTTGCTGACGCAGCCATGGATGTCTTCTTTAAAATCCAAGGCGGGTGGATGAATCGGGATTTGGTTCCGGTGGCGGCCTTGCTGACCGATGAGATGAGGCGGATATTTCAGGCGGACCTGGACACGCTCGTGCGGGACCAGCAGATCAATCGGCTCGAGAATATCGCCGTCAGGAGTGTGGAAGTTTCCGAAGCGTGGCAGGAGGGTGGGCAGGATTTTGTCACGGCGCTCATTTACGCCAACCTGCTCGATTATACGACCGAGGAAACGACCGGGAATGTCCTGTCCGGCAGCAAGACTGAGCCGGTTAAATTCGAGGAGTATTGGACCTTTACCCGCGCGGCGGGCAATAATTCCTGGCGGCTATCTGCGATTAACCAGAAATAGCCGGCAGGGGTGCCGGTTCCCTGGAGTATGAATGCCTTTCCCCCAGTTCCGTAGGGGGCGAACCTTGCGCCCTTTAGATATCGTTCCCACGCTCCTGCCTGGGAATGCAGCCGGGGACGCTCCCGCGTCCCTTCTACTGCGTGGAACGTGTCAGGAAAGGCGCCGACATCACCTCCGGTGCTGGACCCTGGAGCATCCGGGGAGTTGCGTTCCCACGCCTGGGCGTGGGAACGATGCAATTAACAGTTGACAAGGTTTGACTCCTTTAGACTTTATGTTAACATCCGCTTACGGTAGTCCGGCGCTGATGCTGTCGTAAACAATTTCTAATCACTAAAGGCGACTGGATAACTGGTGCTTACCTCACTGTGCGTTTCATTGATTTCATCTGATTGCTTCCGTTGCTCTTGGAGATACTATGACGATTGTTTGCAAAATTTTGGCCGGCATTTGTGTCCTGTTGTTGGCAGCAGCCACCAATACCAGCGCATGCTCACTCATCCGGATGCAGATAAATCCTCTGGTAGCTGGACAAGCGGACGTCTTCGCCGGGAGATCTGGTTTTATTGAAGTGCAATTTAAAAATGAGAAAACGGAAGGTATGGTTGAAGTGTTTCCTGAGCCTCCATTGACGGTGATAAACCATAAAAGTAAAACTAAATGTTTCATCGATGGCGGTGTGTGGGTAAGGAAATCGGTGTTTGTCAGCGACAATAATAAAGTCCTTGTGACCCAAGAGTTCAGTGGATCAAATGATTTTTTAAACTTTTATGACGCAAGAACTTGCAAAAAAATAAACGAAATCGACGTATCAAACTCTATGTGGGAAATTCAAGGTGCTGTCGTAACTGTCCATGACTCAGGCGTTATTGATAGGAACGGAACTGAGTCAGTCAGGGTGTATTCGCTCAACGAACGGTGCCGGCCGGTCTCCAGGATTTCACCGTTAGCCATAACACGCGGTCTCTTGTCGATGAAGTCGTTGATGTTGACCAGGGCAGCCACCGTGCCGCAGAAAACATCCGCGCGGGGAGCAACCGAGAGCCACTCGTGCAACGCCCCGCACTCATCGCTCTCAAAGTGACTGAAGCTTATCCACCGCAGACTGCCCGGGTCGATTACCTGAGCGACTGCAGCGCGGACCTCCGCGAACATCCCGCGCAAGCCCGTATGGTACAGGAGCGGTTCCTCGTCCTTGACTAGAAATTGGTTGAATTGGAGGTCGATCTTGGCAATATAAGTAGGCAGTCTGTAGATATCAGGAGCTATTTCATCGACTTTTGTTTCCATTTTTCCTCCCCGTTGTCCTAGGAGTCTGTCGGACTGGGCATTGAAGCTGCCGTGAAGCCAGTTATCAGTCCGACCGACACGGTTGTGATTATTCTTGAGTTTCTACCTCACAGCCGAGTGGGATCTTGCGGCAAGTCTGCGAAG
>Ga0209123_1000553_pt1 | contig 46083 bp, 56 predicted proteins | sample BarGraIncu00431A_FD_184500 | JGI IMG/M metagenome (GOLD analysis project Ga0209123, IMG submission 184500) | Arctic peat soil microbial communities from Barrow, Alaska, USA - Barrow Graham LP Incubations 004-31A (SPAdes) (version 2) | ecosystem: Environmental > Terrestrial > Soil > Wetlands >...
CCCCCCCCCGCCACTAAACGCATAGCGTTGTAGTGGGGTTTCCTGGCTCACGCCGGGAGATTTCTGTTTCGGCGACGCGAGCGCAGCGGGCCTTAGCCCACCGCGACTTACCAGTGTCTCCACAGACGTCGAGGACACTCGCGTGCCGCTCCATTCGGGCAGTTCCTGCCCTAGAAAACCGTTAAGCACCTCATTGGATTCTGAATCGAAAGACCCCCTTCTCAAGCTTGCGCTTGAGCAATCCAACTTTCTTCTTTGCCTTGAGGACGTAGCTTCCCGAGACAATCGCTTTGACACCGCGCCGGGCGATAACTCGCGCGGCGTTGGCATCAGCGTTCTCGGCATGCGCTAAGCGCTGGCAAATAAACTTGTCTTGTGAGACTCGGTTATCCGCGTTAATGTGACCGCAACTGGGTTGCGAACATTCCTGCGAGCTATGGTGTGGTGGCACTTCGATGCAAAGTTTCCCCACAGCATAAAAACTAATGAATCGTTGGGGTCAAGATCGGCTGCAACGCACGCATGTTTGCATCAAACCCGGCATCCCAAGGAAACAACCCCTTGGGATCACTCCAAATCAACTGAATGGATGCGAGCTTTTTTTCCGCGCGCTCGTTTGCTATATTCAGGAATCCGTCCCCGACATCAGCGGGTATATTTTTAAAGCAGACTGGCAGTTCACCGAAATCGGAAAGGGGCTGATTGATTACGAGTGATCTGTTTTTAAGTCTTTTGGCGGCCTCGTTCAGGTATGAAACGGTGACGTCAGGAGGCAAACCGAAAACAATGACTTCCGGTAGATCGATGTCAGACAGGCCGACCGTATACCCCATTCTCACGAGTCCGGCTTCTGTATCAATGCCGGTGACAACGTACGCCCATCCGTACTCTTTGATATCCTTCTCGATATTTGCCATGTAAGAAGCCATGCCCTCATTACAGACCACACACTCCTCGCCATCATTGTGTTCATGTTCCATGAGTGCTATGCCTTTTATTATTATGGATTCGTATCAGTCCGATGAACGCATTTTTGAGCAATGAATTCACCAGACCCAATTCCGTGGAATCGGAGCTATTTGAGATGGGGGCCAATCAATTTGGCCATCTCGAACATCGAAGCCTTATCCTGACCAAAGACGGCCTTGAGCTTCGCGTCCGCATTGATCATGCGCTTGTTGGCTTCGTCCTGCAGGTTATTCGCTTTGATGTAAACCCAAAGGCCTTTAACGACATCGGTACGGGGCAGGGGATCTGCACCGACGATAGCGGCCAAGGCGGCACTGGGTGTCAGCTTCTTCATGAATGCAGAGGATTTAGCTGCTGGAACTTTCTTCTCTGCGGCCGGGGTAGCTTTTGTTACCATAATTGTGCTCTCAATGAATTAATGAATATAAGGAACTAGATTCCAAACAAATACTTTTTACGACACATAGAATTCTAAAAGAAAACTCGGAATCGTAAACAGACCCGCTATTTTATTCGCTTCTGGCAAATCCCATAGGATACATAGCGCCATTACACCGATTGACTTCCCGCTACGAACCCGTGACCGCAATCGCCATAATGCTTACTTGGCGAACAACGGCTCGCACGATCTGGGCATCAACATCTGCGCAGATGGATGCAAATTCGCCGCCCTTGGTGAGAACGTCGGAACAATTACGGCCACATTCACTATCGCACTCGATGTCCAAGGTCGATTGATCCCACTCACATTTGCAAAATAGGGGCATCGAAGCGATCAAGTCGCCAAGAGTTCCGGGGAGTGGCTCCGAGAAATCCAGGCTCCGGTGGGTATTGGGGTCGACAACGCTATTGACTTCGTAATCGGAATGATGTTCCGAGTACGCGTGGACACCGGCTTCGTCAAGGGCCTTCTCGGCAGCGTAACGCGCGTGTGTGGCCTCAACTTCGATTGTCCTGACTCCGTAGCCAGTGCGGCAAATTTCGACGGCGTAAAGCATTTTTGTTCTCCTAAAATTAAAGTAATGCGTAGTTTCAACTGACCCAAGACAACTCACGCAGTTTGAGACCATCAAGAGATACACCGCATTCTGGACAGAAATGATGCCTGGACACGAACCCCGGGTGATTGATCTGTTCGCGTTGGCCGCGAATATTGAAGTCGTTAATTTTGGCTTCGAAAGCCGTCAACGAACTATCCCAATCCTGGAATCGAATTTGTTGATCTCCTACACAGCCTACCATGTGGTTTCCTTTGTTGCACATGTTAGTGACGAACGATAGTTCCACCGTCAACGGTCATGGAGTGAACTTGATGTTCCCATGCGAAAACGACAGCTGCGGAGATTACCGAAGGGAGGGTGCAGGTGCCGCAAGTAACTGTTTCGCCGTACTGGATGACATGACCATTGAAATCGAATTTGGCAGGAAGCCGGATACGCCTATTGATAGCTTTTTCTTGAATCACGGCGTCATTGGTAGCCATTCGATCGTCCTCTATTGAATTAATCATAGTTTAATTATAGCACCCAATGGGTACTTTGTCAAGGCACATAATCTTTGCATTCTCCGGCTTTTACCGAGAGCTACCCTCCTTCAGATGGATGAGTAGGTCACCTCTTCGACCATATTGAAATGAAATCAGGGCTTCCATTGGATGCCCGCGAGTACAACCAAGGTGGCGTGATGATCTCGTGGGGGAGTGACCATATTGACTTGCCGGCATGAATACGTTGATTACCAATAAACAGGTAGGCATCACACCCATTGATGATGTCTTCTTCTGTTACGCCGTCCTGATTACCACCAGCTTTGTGGCGCCGCGGATCGTATCGATGCGTCACCCATGAGGCCACAACAACGCTTGGTCGATATTTGGCTACAGCCTGTATGGCGTCAAGTCTTTCAACATTGGCGCCGTATTTGATAACGGGTTGATTGAGGGCATCGTAGTAACGGCGAATGGCCTCGTTCTCCTGCATTCGATTGTCTGTTGCACGGATGCCGAGCGCACGCGCCAGGCCTCCGTGACCGGATCCGATCTCCAAGGCACTCCTACCGTGAATGAATTCTTTTACAAAATGAACAAGCTCAATCGTCAGAAAACCATAAAAAGCATGGCGCATGCCAAAGATGGCTCGCTCCTGGATTGTTGTCTCAGAATACAGGCTGGAAGGTACAATCTTAAGCTGACCCTCTGGGTCCAGGAGATCACTCGACAAGTCTCGGACGGTGTCGGGATTCGCAATGTATATCGATTGCATGGATTTGTTACTCGATGCCAATGTTGGCAAATTCTCTCTGATTAGAGTTTCATCGGCCTGTTTGTGATGACGACTTCGTTTTGAGTCGGAATGGCTTTTGACGAATATTCAGCGGGATTCACGAGCTCGTTTAGCAATTCGTAAGTCCGATGTCCCTTTCCACCGCCATCACGCCACTGCGGGCTCTCATCATCCATTGTCTCGCACAAAGTGTCCCAGGCGCCTGCGATCCGAGCCCAAATAGGAGAGATGGCGGATAGTTTTTCCACGTCCACCGTCAATTCCGGAACCTGGTCCAACAGCAACCGGCATCGGCGCAAATCATCGGGATCATGAGGGTAAGCCTTGGCATCTCTTTTGGCATCGACTGGCACGATGCCAGTGAGGGTTGCAAACATGGTGTCACTGCTTGATCCGCGCTCTCCAACTGCCAACCACCGAACAGCTGAGTCACTCAAGCCTGTCGCCGAGTAATGCATTTGAGTTCTAATTATCGCCGCCGGCGTCAATTCAGCAATCAACGCATCGATGTCGTCTGAAAGTCCCATCGCCATATTGCACCCAGCGAGTTGTGAAAGCTGTGGGCTCATCACGGATTTTTTTGGCACCAATTTTGTCAGGGTTGCAAAAGCAGTAATTGGAACGGAACCAAAAATAAGCACACAACTTCCTCGATGTTCAGTTCTGTAGCTAACGCTGGCAGCGCGACCTGGCTCAATTGAAGTTTTGATCATATAAAGTTTTTCAATGAAAGTTGGATATATGCCCGTTCAATACAACTTGACAGGCAACTCATTTATTTGAAATCGCACCCAAAGACCGCGTTCCGGAACAATATAATCCATTAGGTCGCCCCATGCGTTCTTGCGCCAGTAATTCTCAATTTCGCTTGTGGATGCTGGCGTTCCCGTGTACTCAGTGATCACGCGCCGGACATCTGAAATACTGTACGCAGCAACGAAGGCGCGCGCACCGTGAATGAATCCCTGCTGCCGGCCGGCCCATCGTTGGTCACCAGGCTTTACGCATTTATAAGCGCGACCGCTAAAAAGAAGCAATTCCTTGCTCATGCAGCCAGCTTGAATTCTTCAAGCAATCCGAGTTGTGTGCACATCAGTTTGTCTTTGGCAGGACTCAGCGCAATCGCCTGTGCATCGACACGCTTGGCCTCTGCCTGCCACACCGCCACACTTTGATCGCTCACGCCAGGCAGCGGCGTAAAGGAATCGGGTTGTGCAGCATGCACCCTACGTTCGCAGAGGTCCCCGTAAAACAGGTCGGCTCCGACAAAATTGCGATGACACTCTTTGGCTGCAACCGCCGTGGACCCACTGCCTCGAAAGGGATCACATACCAGCTCGCCTGGCCCCGTGTAGAGCATGATGGCACGCTTGGCCAGCTTGACTGGAAATTGTGCCGGGTGATCTCCCATCGCCCGATCGGGGTGATTGTGTCCAACTTGGTTGATGTCGGTCCACATATCAGAGGGATGCGCACCGAACGGGTTACCGGAGAGTTTGCCCTTGTTAGGTCCCTTGAATGCCTTTTTGTCAGGATTCTTCTGGATCATCCGCGCAACGGTTGGATTGAATGTCACCTGCTCGCCCTTGGAGAACACCAAAATGGTCTCATGGCGGTCGGCAAGTCGATGGGATGGCGTCAATCCATGTTTGACTTCCCAGATTACACGGCTTTGAAAGGTAAGACCAGAACGGCGCAAGTCTTCAAAAAGCATCACATCCATGGGCATCAATGTATCTTCCCAGTCTCGTGTCTTGCCCGTATTCAAACAAACCACGCCACCGGGCTTGAGTGTTCGCGCCATCTCACTGATGACTTGCATGAGCCAACCATGGAAATACGTATAGCGCATGACATCCGCACCAGGATTGTTGCCATAACGCTTGCCCAAGTTGTACGGAGGGCTCGTGAAATGAAGTGACACGGAGTCATCTGGCAAGCCACTCATGAAATCAAGGACGTCGGCCGTGGTCGTTGTGTTGACCATCGCCTGCAATGATTCAAGCTGACGTTTGCGACGCTCGGCATGGCGCTCAACAATTCGAAGTTCCGTTTTCCGGGCTCCATGCTTGAGTGCCAGCGTGTAAATCCGTCCGCGGGACCAACCCGTTTGCTGGTGAACTTCTTCGTAGGTGTTCGTCTTCAACAAAGACAGCACTTCGGCTTCTTGATCGATCTCAATTGGCAGATTTTGGGTCATCGTAACGCCTTTGGAATCAGAATATCTAACTACCGGGCCCAACGATTGCGGGAAAGCCTAGCCAATTGATCGCGCCGCTCACGAAGCTTCTCATCATGAGTCGGGCCCGACCATTGGCAGTAGTGACGTTTGCGATCATTCATGATTTGCTTTCAAGTGAGGCTTGGCATCGCGTACTGCGACGAATGTTATTACTATAGCACCCATTGGGTACTTTGTCAATAGTAAACAAATACTTATGGCCTACGGCGCCGAACTGCCACTTCTTTGGTCGCCTCAACAGTCATTTCTGATACCTCAGCAGGTGAAAGCGCCAAAACAGGTTCCGGCCAAAGCTTCCCAGCGTGTACCTTGAAAAAATCATAGACTGCACTAGGCAACGAAATATCAACCAAGCGTGGCGAATCTGGATTGACACCCCAACCACGTCCCAGTACTGTCCCCTTCAGGCAATCAACAAAGAGATTTCCATTCTTCTCCAACAATAGCCAGTCTTCGGCAAACGTTTTGACGGCCGTTTTGCGGTCGGCATGATGAGATAACTTAAGGTTTGTGTTGTAGTCGGAAGGTGTAACCAGGCGCCCAAAACGCGCAATCGGAATGAACCCGTTCAAGTGCTCATCGGTGACACACGAAAAAACAGAACTCGCGCTGGACGGTACATGACCCATCGACGGCGTCGCATTAAGGGCTTCAATAGTCGGGCCGCGTGTAATCGCTTCGCGAACCATTCTGGAAACGGTAAAAAACATCTCGGTCTCGGATAATTGGCGACTCGGGTTGTCAATCTTTACAGCGCTGGCCTTTTTGACAATGTCTTCATCAAGCTCGCTATGTGGCCATGCCTCCCAGAACTCTGCGATCGACTTAAGATGCTCGAGTGCATTTTTGCGGCTATGAAAGAGCGGGGCTCCATTACTAAGATTCACAGGATAACCAGAAAGCTCGGCGGAATTTAGCCCAGGAACCAGTGCGTTAAAGGTACACCAATCGAAATGGGTGACGCCGCTACCAGGAGACACTGAATTCGGTATATCAGAAGGCGCCTCCTTGAAATCTCGTAAGAGGGATCGAACAAAACCGGCCTCTTGACTGTTTTTTGCATCGAATGATGACCAGTAATCTTCACCACTTGCACCGAAATATTTTCCAACGCTTTTATGCTTGCCAAGACGAACGTCTTCGATTGACCAGCACCCAGTACCCTCAAAGTGTGTGAGTACAGCCAGAACAGGTTCTTCGTCTACAGTCGTCTTTGGCAAGTCGATAACCAATTTGTAGACACTGTTTCTAATATTTCTGATTTTGGTCTTCATGGCTTAACGCGGCGTCTTGCCGGCTCCGTTGTTGATACTGGAATTGCAGCTGCAAACATCTCACCATCCATTGACAGCGCTGAAATTGGAATGGGCTCCATATACCTGCAGGTGCCGATTAACTCAACGCTGTCCAGTCAGGTCTGCTTGGAATCACCCCATTGTTCCCATATATCTTCTTCTCTCAGTTTCAAAGTGAACGTAAGAGGCTCTTCGATACCATTGAGATCGGGCGCAAACCCAGAAACCGGTAAAGATGACCCATTGACTTCGATGATGACTGGATCGTCCCCTTCATCAGATACGGTCTCGGCGTAATAGTCCATGATTTTGGATTTACTCGCGTGCACAAGGTAAACGCCGGCATTGAGTCCGGATTGTTTGATCGAGTCCAAGTGCTTGACCGCGGTAACGTGCCAGAAACGCAACTCAAGGTCGGTGGCAATTGAGTCTTCCATATCGTTTCTCTCGTTTTGTTATGGTTTCATGCGGGCCCGGGCCTTCGGCGCCGCGAGCTCAATCTTCGGCCGCGATTCAAGATTGGCGTCGTAGCAAAAATACACATCAACTCGGCGACCACACCATTGGGGATGCACGCTATCGTCTTTCCCACGGATGTTGTGGGTCATGAAATGCTGCATCAGCTTTTGCCGATAGCGTTGTTCAACGTCTGTGTCGGACTCGTCAGGAGACTTGCCGATCTCGAGAAGGATGTCAACGTCGCTTTCTTCATGGGTTTCGCCAACGCCCAGAGACTCCTTGGCAAAACTCCCAACCAGGAAGACACGCTGCACCTTTTCCCGTAAACGAATAAGAGGGTGCTTTCGTAGCACATCAACGATCTCGATGTGAGTCGGAGCTCGGAAGTCATTATGAATCATGAATGGAATCGATTTATTGGATTCGGGAATGGGAATGGAGTCTGGATTAATTGACTTCGGTTGAGTCCCGATGAAATCACGGCCAAAAGAATGATTTACGAGGTTATTGGCATCTGGCATAACGAAAGCCAGAATGTGTGTCTGCCCGTTTGCCTTAGCCTGGGCAACTCGATGGTTACCCGCGTACAACATGTAAAGGTCGAATCCGGAGTCAAATGCGACTTCGATGGGTTGTTTGATCTCGATGCCCGGGTGGTATTCGCCGTCGTCGCTTTCGTTGTTGGCCGGCACCGGCTCCAGGCCATCGAGCATCGCAAGCGGGATGTACCGCAGAAACCCTTTGGAGAGGTACCCGTCGGCACCCAGGTCTAGCATCTCCGATTGGCTGTAGGGACGCGGCCGGCAGGATGTTGATTCGGGAAACATTGCAAATTTCATGGCCGAGGAGACGAACGTTTGACTACGGGAGCAGCCAAAAACGGTTCCGGCACCATATCCAATACGGACGTCGTCCGGTCAATGTAGACATCGACGCATTTCTTGTGATCTTGGGTGCCCTGACCTTGAATGTTGACACGCGTGCCATCATCGAGGGTCAAGATCATGCAGCCCCGGTATTTGTCCTCTGGCAGCGGAGAAAACTCAACTGAGGCAATGCTGCGACCCACCATCAACGAATTCACTTCGAAAACACCGATCTCGCTTCCATCGCCATCGTCAGGAAGAGCGGTCTGGAACCCAGAATCAGCGTGAACTATTTGATGCTTAGGTTCATCGACTACAAGAACTGGAGGCGCCACAACAGTGGGGGATTGAGAATTCGTAGAACTGCTCTTCGTAACCAGAGACTTATTAGCCATCGCATCCGCGCGTTCGTTGTACTGGTCACCGCTGTGCCCCTTGACCCAGCGAACAGAAACCTTTCGATCATCGGCCGCGGCAAACAGCTGCTTCCAGAGCGCCATATTTGCAACAGGCTCCTTCTTGGCGTTGCGCCAACCATTGCGCTCCCATCCTGCGCGCCACGATGTCAAACCATTGAGAACGTACTGGCTGTCAGAAACGAGCTCGACAACGGTGCCAGCCGGCACCAGTAGTAAGCCGGAAAACGCGGCCGTGATCTCGGCAACCTGGTTGGTGCCGTGGCCAATGAAGCCAAAGTGCTCGGTGACAACATTGGAGTCATGATGTATCAACGCGGCGCCCCATCCACATGGGCCCGGGTTCGAGGGTGCACAAGCGCCATCGGTATAGACGCTATGAGTGTGTGATGTCATTTTCGTTTCCGTTTTGTTTGTTGTGTAGACGTCTGCGTTACATACGCATTCGTTGGGTCTGAACCGATGGCATCTGTGACTGATTGGCTTCACAAGCGGATCCCCGCGCCGATGCCGTGAGTTGCTCCACCAATTCGGGGTCGTAGCAGCTGAAATGAGCCCGAAGCCAAGGTTGAATGTCTTTAACGGCGACATTAATCCATTTAAATTGATTGCATAAACCGTCCTTATCGAAAACAGTTGAGTCTGGCCACAGTCCTTCCCAACGGAAATCCGCATTCTGACCATCGATGTCCCATATCAGGCTTTCAGGCGACTCGTAGACCATATGCGAATAGGTTTCGGAAAAAACCTTGGCGTTTTCATCGACTTCGGAGCGTATACAAGCCAAAAGTGCGCCGGCATTGTTGTTGATCAGGAGGAGGGCGATCGCAAGGTGATGGCAGTCACCGGATGTAAAACGATCGCGGTCGAAATCGATCGAGATACGATTGATGGCTCTTTGGATATCGAGAATCATTGGTTTGCGATCGCTGCAAGTTATGCTTGAAATCGTATTGACGTATTTTCCAGATTGACCTCTGGTGCTGGGTAAACAACACCAAAGGTCAAGTTATCAGCAATCAACGTCATCGGGATAATTCCCCTCATCTCCAAAACCCTGGATGTCTTTCGTAAGTATTCGTTGGATGTCACCTCGGATTCAATTTCTTTGGATTCACGCGCCTGGTTGTTGTAATAGGCAAGTATTCGAAGTACGTCACCGTCATCGAGTGAATTGACGTGAATCGCAGTCGATTCATATGAGTCCTGCGCCAGATGCATCCTCATTCGTGACTTAAGGCGCCGAGAGAGAACATCCATCACAGCCATCGCATCCTCACCGGACACAGCAATCTCACCATGTGCGGTTGTGATCGCAAAACCTGTTGCCATGCTTGGAATCGAAAGGAGCAGGGCGACAGCAGCTTCAAGAGTTGAATCCTCACAGATCAATTCTTCTGTTTGAATAACTTGCATGTTGATCCTATGGATGCCGACGCGCGCGGGGCGCCTGTGGTTGACTTGAAATTGTTTTCGCAAGAGAGATATTGGGAGAGTCGATACACAACCCATTGAATACGACTGACTGAGCCTCTCGTTTAAGTCGTAAGGCCCAAGCAGCAACCCGGCACTCGATGCGACAGGTATGCAACGCATCCAGAACCTCTCGACGTACGGCGGAGTATTGAGGACCCTTACTTACACGATAGACGCCAATAAGATATTTCGCATTTCCACGAGCTCGATAAATGCTATTTCTAAGATCGGTTTCAGTGCTTGTATCTTTTCGACTTAGCGCTTGTGCAGCCTCATGTCGATGTGTAAATGGGTACGGTGCATAGGGCCACATGCTGAGATCCTATGGCTTACGACGGGCCACTTTCGGCGCCAGGACATTCACGGTTTCAGCTTGTGCGATAACCTTCAACAACGTTTCCCTGGGTTCATCGAGTTTTGCCTGGATAACACGCAGGTATTCGTAGATTTCATCCCCAATGGTAGTGGAAATTAAACTTGGCGATTCGGATACCTTTTTCAATAGGGCGTACATTTGAACCGCCTTACTCTCAATGACAACTTTATCAATCGAGGAGTCGACACAAGCCTGTTGGCCACTGATTTCTTCGTCACCAAACACGAACTCTTGGCTGTTTCCAATTTGTTCCATTGAGTCGGATACTTGAACGACACCCATGCGAAGTGATGTGGCTGCATCCCAACCATCTTCAACGAACTCACCAACCTTTACGGCCGCATGTTCAAAACTCTTTGCACTCACCACGAAATTTTGGGTGACGCGATAGTCAAGCGTCCTGGTAATCGGGAAAAGCATTGTCATCTGGAGTCCTTAGATTGATTTGATCTATTTGACAAGAATCCATCTGCGAAGAATAGGATCCAATCTGAAGATACCGGAGTCAACACATTTAAACGATGCTTGATACATCCTATACCTCCAACCCTAGCGTCTCTGATTTAGACGTTTTATCTAGTCCAGATTCATACGTTTGGTACAGTGACCAAGCAGCCAGAGTGATGCCATCCACAATTTCGCCGCCTCGAATCTTCTGTAAGAAATCGGCTTCACTGATTCGCACCGGCCAGTTTATTTCTTTCTGGTCATAGTCGCCAGGTTGAACGCTGTCGGGAATAGTGACAAGAAAGGCATTTTGAAGACCATTTAGTGTTGCCGTATCCGCTCCGAATTTTCCGATAAATGTCGCTGCATTTTCGGGCAAATCAAACCCCGTCTCCTCCAACACTTCTCGCACTGCGCCGAACTCGAGAGTTTCATTGCTATTGATTCCTCCTCGCGGAAATTCAAGTGAAGCGCCAATGGCCGGGGCACGACGCAAGTTAACAAGGAGAAAATCACCATTTGAGAATCTAGGAACCATGACGGCACCACGGAGTTCGTTATTGAACTCAACGTAATGGTAGTACCCGTTAAAAAGCACCGTGAACATTCTGTTTTCGTGCAATTTTAACGGTACGCCTGGGATTGTCTGGTAGTCTTTTGTAATGTGATGCATGCTGATGCAGCCAAGGAAAAAGTGTTTTCTTGGTTCAACAAAGTATATCGCATACACTGTACTTGTTCAAGAGTAATTATTGCTCAGCGGGAATCACCTAAGACCTAAGTACAGGAGACATTCGATCACGAACCAAAACCCAAAAATTCAACAAGAACCCGCAGACTGCCAATATCACCCCGGGTTTGGACCCCAGTACGGCAGCGTTGATGCCAAGAACGACTTCGACCAGTAACATCGACTTCCTGAATTGGACGTCACGCAGCTGAAAGCTGCCCCAGACCAAAATCAACGAGGCCAACATACTGATTGATGATCGCCAATCCAACCACGTGATTTCAGTGAGAATCAATGTAAGCGTAATTCCCGCAACAGTCAGTGCCATTCGAGTTCGCTCTTGCTGCAACGACACCCACGACCCAAAAAGAGAACGTACGGCACCAAAAATACACAATACTGCTGTTGTCGAGGCGCCAAGCAACTGATAGTGCGCAGCCAGGATCATCAAACCGGACGCGACTAAAAAGCAAAGACGCAGGTGAGTCCGGGCCAAATACGAGCTCAACGCCACAGTGGCGCCGATGATTCCAATGATATTGGTTAGATCGGGAATCAAGTTCGCATTTTCCGGGGTCGGGATTGCACATCAGCGTTATCAACGACGTTTGATGATTTGGATAACTTATCAAAGCAGGAGACGTCGACCCCTGCAGCAGACAATGCCTCCAAGGACGGCCAAAGGACATATTCTTCCATGACTTCGCCAGAATTATCGCTAACGATCCAAACCTCACGGTACGTTGGCTTGTCCTTATATGCAAAATGGCACCCATCAGGTGCTTTTTCTGTAGTTCGAGAATTTCCATTGTCATCGACGAAGTAGCCGATAGGTGTTTGTTTGGTAGTCATATTTTGTTCCTAATTTCTTTTAAACCAGCATGCGCCGGCGCCGTAGATTTTCACTGATATCTGTAACGGCGTTTCCTATATTGGAAATGATGCCGGCCATCGTGTGTGCCCGGCCTAATGCTTCGTAGTTTTCAACGAATCCATCTGGCAAAGCCTTCGTAAGCGCATAACGTAACGTGCACTCAGTCAGACATTTTGGAAGAATCCCAACAACTTCATCAACTGCGATATCTGATTCAACAAAGTGGTTTAGGACACTGTCCATAAAACTCTCATTCTCACCATGCTTGGCCCAAGAGGCTCCGCCAGAAAAATCAGATGGCCAATTATTTTTGCATACGCGAACCAGCTCCAACGAGAACGTACCTGCAATCTCGCCGGCCAGAGCTTTGTTCCCTTTTGCGGTTAAGTCGTAACCAACTACAGTCCCAACATCGCGCGCAACATCAAGGAAGCCGCCAATGGTGTATCCCATGTTTGCGAGCGTTAAGGCACCTTCTGTAACGCAGGCCAGGGCGCACGATGCGTCCTGAGCTTTATTATTGGGGATTGACCTGCACCCACTGGCCCATCCAATTTGTGGTGATTTAAGGCCAGAAGCAGCCATACCAGACAAAAGGTTCCGGGCTGCCTTCGAATTCATGATTCTTGCATTTTTGAAAGCTGCACGCGGGGCTCCGTTACTATTCACCGCGTAACGACTATCGACAACAAGAGAGGTACCAATGTTGCTGCACAAGGTTGCGAGACTTCCATGCGCACGAAACTTAGCGTAAACAGCAGCCTTGGCCTTTGGGCCAATGGCGCTAATCATGTCTAGTACGCCAAAATGGGATTTATTCAGAGCTAATTCGATGGAATGGTTGGATGAAAAGCCAAGAGATAAAGCCTCCTTGGCGCCGTCGCTCAATCGATCTGAGTCCAATACTATTCCCCGCATGCACATCATCTCGGCCAGGTTGAATCCTTGTCCGTTTAAATCGTCGGTCCACTGTGCATTTGGAGCAAGAAGTTCAGGAGCAACAGCCCATACTTTATTGATCTTTTCAGTCAGGCAGTTTGAAATCCTATATTTGGGGTGAGGAAAGACTGCAGCGTTAAGTTGCGAAGTCTTTTGTACCCAAAACAAAAGTTCGCTTATTGCCAGGTCACGATTACTGAGTTGAAAGGGATCAATCTTGTTTGCCTGCATCCCCATATCCAACATCATCATGGCGGAACTAAAGTCTGTTTGATCCCATTCAGCACTCATTTCACCTAAAAGCTTGGTGGATTGAATAACTCGCAACAACGGGGCTGGAATTATTTTCAAGACATTTATAGCTGATGGTTCGGGCATACGAAGCATTGAATCTTCGGAATCAGTCTCAGATTGCAGGGGTTTGGTCATAAAGTTCTCGACTTTCGCCGCGGTGTCGGTCTTGACGCGGGAGTTTCCGCCAAATTTTTGGCGACCACATGACGCATCAATACTTCTGCGACCTCTGCTTTGAATGTTTGACCACCGGCCTTTTCTGCTTCTTCAAACAAGGATCCAATATTTTGATACCAATTAGATCCATTAGATAACAGGTCGGAATCTTTGATGCTTGCACCAAGATTGACAAGAAGGGAAAATGTGGCTATGTCGTTTGCTCGGATTGAAGTTATAAGTGGTGGTGTTTGATTGGAGTTATTTATACGATTTAAGTCTCCGCCGGCCGCAGACAATTTGACAATCAAACCATGTACAAGTTTAATTGCGTCGACGCTTTCCCTGGGAAAAAGCATGCCATGCATCAGAATACCGATCCCGGAATCCATATCTTTGCCGTCTACAGCAACATGACCGTCGTCGTATAAAAAGTCCCCTGGCACAGGGTCAATTCCACGTGCGCCAGCCGCCAGTAATAGTTCGACTGACTTCGCCAATATTACGTTTTTTTCGATATCAGATTCTTTTCCAATATGAAAACGACGAAGACATTCGCGCAGCAAAGTATTACTCGGATTGGAACGGTAACCACCAGGTCTAACTACCTGTGCAACTGAATCAGGATCAGCCCCGGCTGATAAAGCAAATGCCAGTCTTTCTGGTTTGGAATTCCATTCGTAACAATGAATTAGAGGACGCAGCATGAAGGCATTCGGGTCATCTGGGTGCACACCCAAAGCCAGCATGGCACCAACGGTCTTCGGAAATCCAGCATCTGCAGCCTTGCTCAGCCAGTTGCCATACCAGCGACTCTGGTCGGCCCAAGCCAAATCCGCCCCTTGACCCAGTGGATCGAATTTCGGAATTGGCTTGATAAAGAGAGAGGGGTCTTTGTGAACGTAGTCCAATGCGGCCTCGTCTGAGGCGTCGTCATTGGAACTCAAGAGTTCGCGTAGGGACCGATGGGCGTGATCTCGCTCAGTACCAACCAATATATTACAGAACCTATCAACGGCACATCTGCCTGCCAGCCCGATATTTGGCGGAGCATCTTTGGGTGTGCTGATTGAACAATAAATTCCAGCATTGTTAAAGTGGGTCACCTCAGCCTCAGCCTGAAACAATGTCAGTGAACTGAAGTCGGTGGCATACCCTAGAGAGTCGGCATCAAAATCATTCCACACGTCCTTGCGGCAGTAATGCCAGCCAAGTTCGTCATTTAGGCGAGCCTGTACCACGCCGAACTCAGGGTGATTCAGAAGAGTGCCAGGTTGAATACGTTCGCGGTCGATAAAAAGCGCATTCTGCTCTTTCATTTGGCCTGCTAGATCGGCATGCGTTGCCTTGAGGATGTCTTTTGGAATATCTCTACAGAATTCCCAACCATGCCCGCCGTCATGCCAGGCCGGCCAAGGTGATTCCAAGGGTTCGCCATCGTCGTCTGTGTCTGACTCAGAGTTCCCGTAGCAAGCCTCTATGGCCTGGATGATACGTTCAGATTGATCGCAAAGATGATCTTCTGTCCAGGTTGAGTCGACGAGAATTCCGTAATAGTTCGGTCGCGTCGCAAGCGGGGAGATAAACGCCAGTCTTCCGCCGTCACCAAACACCATATCAACAAGCGCGGGTTCAGTTCGACACTTCTGGCCCCAGAATGTAATGTCTTCTCCTTGTTCGAACCAATTCCTAAGTACCTTGGGAGCTGTAAGTTCAGTTTTCACGGTCTTGGCTTATACGTTTTGGCGGTTACCGCCGTATTGGCCGCGTCTGGAATTGAATCTGAATCATGTCTTTTGTTGAATAGCCCAAAGATTCTGTCGAGCATGGGCGGCTCATTGAAAAGTTTCTGGTCATTTTTCCGGTCCTCCTGCTTTTGGTAGGCTCTGTCAACTTCATGGGCATTCCACTTACCAGAATTACTGGCGGCAACCGATCCCGACATGTAATCAGACTCAATAGTGCTCCCGTCTTTGAAGATCAAGAGGCTGCCCTTATTAAAATTTATATATGACAAGGCCTCAAGCGACCTATGCGCCGCAGCATTTGTCGCGTCGTCATATAGTTTTGATTTTTGTTCTCTCAACGCTTCTTGGGCTTGACTCAGAGGTTCATTTTGTGCATTACTTTGCATGATGTTTCCTATGGCTTGGGCCTACGCTGAGGGACTGGCGGCAGTTTCGCTGTTGTTTCCAGTGTGGAAGACGGGAATTTAAAAACAATCCCGGCCATCAAAGGCTCACAATTGACCAACTCTTCGAGTAACGCCGGAGATCCAGAAAAAGATCCAAGTTTTCCTGCGCTCGTCATATGCCCAACTTCCGCCCATAGATTTGGCGCCTCACGATAACTATCGCGCGCGTTCAAAGTCTTTGCAACCTCATCGGAAACATGGCGACCCACAATGCGGCACTGGCCCGCTTGATCACTCCATGCCGGCACAATGTAGACACAAAAGGTGAGGGCGCCAGTAGCGCCATTGGTGCCATTCGGAAAAAATGCGTCCATTTGCTTTGAAGGGATCATTTTGCTGGCCTCATCCCCGCGTTCTTCCTGTCCTGGGCGGCCGCGATGTTGTCCAGCTTCACCGTCTGCTTATGTCCCGGCGTCGTATCGAAGTAAACGATGTCAGCCCATTTTTTAATTCCTTTCTGAAAGGTATCGTTCATGCATGATTTCGGCGCCAAAAACAGAGTGGTCGGGAGTTTTTTCATTCCACAGTCGAGTGCTTTTTTCAGCAAACGGTATGGATCTGGAACCTTGTCACCGGTATCCGTCATATAAATGATGGCGTCGATATTGCGTTTGGCGTAGCCGGACTTGGATCCCGGCTTTACGAGCTCAAATATGTTTTCCAGAGAAGCCTGAAAACTGGTACCTCCGCGACCGCCGTAATTGATACCCTTGGTGAGAAATTCTTTGTAATTCTTCTCATTAATAAAGACGGGCTCACCGCGGGCCACGGTATCAGCGAAGACAATAATGACGTCTGGAGCTACACCGCGCGAGACCTTCCGAGCCATGTTGATGGCTTCAGTGACAAGTCGCTTGAGCATGGCATCGTCAACCGAGCCCGAGGTGTCAATCGGAACGAAAACGAGAGGTTTTTGCTCTTTACCCGGCATACGCGAACCCATGTAAGGAACTTCGTCTTGATTTTTGAAGCCCATATCAGCCGCGTCGACGTGAAAAATTGTCCAGGGCTCATCTGGTGCATGCCGAGAACCTTTGCCAGCGCCGTCAATGATTTTCTTCATAGCCGACTCCCAAGTCAGAACCGGCTTGAAGAAGTCCAACATTTGCGCCTTGGCGTAATTAAGCAGGTGTCCACCAGGATAACGACTACCAACACGCATCTGATCTTCAGAAGCCTTGTTGATAGCACCTACAACACCTGTCTTGGTGGATGCAGTTTCTTCCGCCATCTTGTCCAAGTCGTCATAGCCAAGTTTTTCAAGAGATTCCGCACTAACACCAGCCCCCTTCAAAATGTCGACTAAATCCTCTGTCTTCATTGTGTGGCCGTCACCGTGATAAACGTTGGGCGCGGGAATGGTTGTCGCATCACCTTTACTTTGGTCTTTTCCGTCACCAGGTTCGCCTGGCTTCGGTGGTCCACCGGACTTGCCCGCTTGCGGAGCTCCACCCTTACCACCATTGAGACCACGATCAAGGTCTTTAATGGTCAGTCCACCGTTTTGGGGCTTACCAGGCAAATTGCTGCTTGGCTTCGGATTCAAAATCTGATTGAGTACCTGGGCAGCAAGCTTAACGCGCTCCGAAGGCTGTAACGCATCCAAATACGCGTCACCGGTCTTTCCACTATTGTGCGTTGCGCCTTTACCCGCCAAGGCCATAGATGCTTTGCCGTGCTGGACATCACGCTCAACCAGACCCTGGTGTTCCGCAAGCTTATTCAGCAAGTCCGTGGCATCCTTGATCTGCTTGTCTGAGATGACCGCAGGGTTCGCTTTGGATTTTCCGATCAAACGAAGGTCTTGGGCAAGTCCGGAGAGTTCGGCTGGAGTCAAGACATAAGGGGGCGCGGTGGGGGCAAGCGGGACGCCCCCAGTAAGCATGACCTTCACGTGATCGGATTCTTGTGCTGCGCCCTCCATGATGAGGTCAAAGGACACCTCCCGGTTCGGCATCGCAGGTGGATCCTTCCAGTCCTTCAGCAGAATCGCGCCGATAGCCTCCTCGGACTTGCCATCGTACTTGATGTAGTCCTCAATGTTCATTGCACAGCCTACCGATAAGGCGGTTGTCGCCATTTCAACCAGGTAGACTTTGGCAGCCTCAATGAGCTCCTGGGGGGACGGATCTCGACTGGATGCCGCATAGAAACGCTCTGCCGCCTCACCTTTGGTGATGTCAATGTTGATTCTGATGTCTTGAGCTATGTTTGCGATGTCACCCGGGAGGTCCAGCATTCGGGACATGTGCAGACGTCGCAGGTGATCGCCCTCGTGACGAATCAGGAAGTTCGCCGAGTCCATGCCGGCTTTGTGCTCAGCAACGAGGCGCCGCCCAAAGGTGTCCGAGATGTACATTTTCCCAGACATATCAACGAATGCCGTGTTGCACTTTGCCTTGAGTTCGGGCAGATCGTATACCAGAATAGGGGTGCGCGAGACGATCTCACCGAGGAGTCCGTTGTGCATGACGTCGTGGCGCACGCCTGAGATGTATAACGTGCGTATCTCAAGAAATTCATCCCGGATGTCCTCGATGGCCCACTGCAAGTCTTCACAATGGGTATTTAAGAGCTTGCCGCCCTTGCCAATACCAAGGGCGACCTCCATACCTTTATCGGTCAGATGTTGGGTGGCGCCGGTGGTTTGAGCTGGTGCGGGTGTTGGTGCGGTTGCCATGAGGGCTCCTAGATTTGTGGTTGCGCAAGCACGTGTACGACTTCGCTTGATGCGAGCGCATTTGTGTAATGTCAATAGGGTCCAGGCTCTAAGGTAAAGCTGTCATGTACCGCATTTTACCTTGGGTAGTATATCACATATGCTGTAGAATGCAACATCCGACGGGCTGGAGCAGCACATCCTGGAATCCAGCATCTGCGTCATTGACAATCTCTCGGGGCTTAGACTCGCACACCTATCGAATGGATGGGCGTTATCGTCATTCAACAAGTCTGTTAGCTTTCGTCGTAAGGAGGTAATAGAAACAAGTTGGGTATCGAGTCTCAGACCCTGTGACCCCATGCCAACGAACCAGAATGCCTTCTGATTTACGTGGAAAGACCAGTTTGCAGTAGATTCCTCACCTGAATTCCGATAACACATGTCAGGCCTGCGTTCATCAACAATGTCCTGTGCGTTTTGTTGGCAACAGAAATCGGTCCGTTGACTTAGATTTACCAAGAATGGAATGTCAATTCGAATTCGTACAAAATGGTGTCGACAAGAAATTCATCGATCACATCAGTCTCGACATACAAATCGAATCCGTCTGATTTTGTCCCCATCAAATCCCGTACGATGGTCTCACGCACGGCATCATTAGGACCAAAATTATGCTCCACGGGCTTCATATGATCATCTGATTCCGTTTGATCGCCTTAACTGGAGTCGCTGCGCCAGAGATGTCAACACCAGCCTCACGGATCCGGTCAGCCATCTCAATGGACACCTGCTTTGCTGCAACTTCAGGGTGCGCTTTCGTCACATGTTCAATGAGATCAGCCATGTGATCGGTGGCGTAAAAAAGGCAACCACCGTACATTTTAAATCGGACTTCTTGATAATTCGTCGGCAAAGTCTCGTTAACACTCCCATTAATACGGCCGACCAACAGAGCTGTCTTCATTCCCGTGAACTCAACCAGCACTTCAGCATTCGAAGAGCCTTCGAGTCGGAAGCTGTCTTTATCAACAAGTAAGCGCCAGTCTTCGATAGCTTCATGTACAGAGCCCGATGTCAATACTGTTCCGATTTCTGTCTCGTTAACGTAGCTTGAGTCTTCAAAATTCAAAACTTCTTCCGAACGACAGAATTTATGCCTTCGCTCTAGCATGGGCAAGAAGGTAGCGTCAACACGAAATCGGAAGAATCCCACTCCAAGACACGATATGGGGCGATTCGGGACGAATTTCGCACAATCGGAGACTTCAACAAACAGATCGAAGTCTCCGGCAATGGGCGCGAATTCAAGAGCGCGCGCAACGCTTGGAGTGTCCGTCATACGCTTAGCCGTTTTCGTTTGGGCTGAACAGTTAGCTTATCAAGTCAAATATCACCAGACACACGTATTCTGGTCTCCATATCGATGGCCAACTGTCGGGCTTCTACCTCAGGATACTCCAATAATACCTCATTGACGACGCGTTCCATATCCTCTTTAGCATAGAAAAGGGCGCATCCATGCCAACGGAAACAATCCGAATCCAGTTCCTTTTGAGTGCGATCCTTCAAAGTCGGCGTACCTTGGAGCCAATTTGACAAGACTTTTATGGAAACACATTGAGTTTCGCATTCTGAAGCACTATTACGAAACCAAAATTCACAGTCGTCAACGACCATTTCAAAACGGTCATCGAGAGCGGCCCCTGCATTCAAGCGCCATCGGCTATATAGCATCGCAACTGGGGATGCAAGTACATCAGATCCATTTATGTTGGCTTCATTTTCCAACCGACAGATATCTCTTCTTCGCAAAACAGTGTCAAGAAAAGCAACATCGACACGGATACGAACGTATTCTGGACTTTCTATGTCACTTGCAGATTCTCGAATTTCGACGTACAGGTCTATGCTATCCACGTTTGAACCAAGCCATCGCCGAGCTAGATTACGGCGCCCTTTTTCATCTGGAACTTGTTTTGTGGTGTTTTCACTCATATCTTCATTCGTTTTCGTTTAGTAACGGCCAAAGGATCGCCTGAGTCAACCTGGGTGACCACAACACCAGTTGATCTGATTTTGGCTTCCATTTCGATCACAACCTGCCTAGCAGCCACCTCTGGATGTTGATCTAAAACGTTTTCAAGAAGATCTTCAAAGTCGTCTTCCGCATAGAAAACACAGCCACCGTACAAATGAAACAGATCGTCGTCATCGGCTTTCCATGGAACCCCAGTGACCAAGTCCGTGAGGCTACTAATAAAAATGGGATTCGACTCCGTCGAGGATACGCCGTCGGTACATGCCTTGAACCAGAACTCGGTCTTGTTGACTTGGAATCGCCATACGCCGACCGATCGCTCGTCCGAAAATCCATCCCAAGATTCCGGAAGACGTCTTTCCACTGTCTCGTGGAGTCCCTCGGTGCAACAAAATTGCATTCTGCGTCGCACTGTTTCTAGAAAGGTTTGGTTCACCCGGATTCGAATAAAACGGGGTCCAGTTATGTGGTCCGTGATATCTTTGTTGGCAACGTACAAATCAAAACCATTTGCATCGACTTGGGACCATTCGGTTGCCAAGTTCTTCCTGGCGTCCAACTCAGCATCGGTCATTGGGCACGCTATTGTCATATTTTTGCTCACAATCTTAAAGAGTGCCGGCGCGAAGAAGCAGTGCCGCTTTCAGATACAGTTGATCCCGTGCTGGCGACAATTTGCTCTGCCATTAATAACGCCGTTTCCTTGGCTTTTACCTCTGGGTAGTTCTCTATGATGAAAACGGCGAAGTCATCCAGATCGTTCTCGGCGTAAAGCAAGCTTCCACCAACCCATCTGAACACATCATTTCTTTCTTTATGAACAATGGATGCCGGGTCTCCATTCAGCAGACCAGTAATCAAGTCGATTGGAATTCTTTGTGACGAAGTGACACCGACGAAGTCAGGGTTGCCGCGGTAGAAAAATTCAGTCTGATTGACTTCGAGCGACCTGCGCATTGAATGCTTGGAATTGATATCCAATGAAATCGAGGTGTCAACAGATAACATGTTGCTTGATGTACTGCCGCCAAAGGTTTTTTGTTTTATAAGAACCGAGATCCAAAATCCGACGTCAATGCGGCATCGAACATGCTGTGAACTCTTGATATCTACGATAGGTTGGATTGCTTGTATAAACAGATCGAACCCATTTGTATGGCTATGCAACAGACTCCGAGCCTTCGATTCATGATCTCCCGCAGCAAGGAAACTCTCCGGAGCCGAATTGATATTCACTGAACTCATACCCCACCCAACCGGCGCCGTTTGGCACCTTGCATGGGCTCGATATTCACAGGCGCGGCTACGTTTTGAGCAATGCGCTCCGTCATGTCCAATGCAAGCTTCTGCGCCGCGACCTCAGGACATCTATCCAAAATAGCGACGGAAAAGTCATCAAGCTCATAATCAGAGTAGAGCAGACAGTGACCGATCCATAACATCTCGGCCTCTGATTTGACGTCTACGATTGATTGGCGACCATGAACCCATTTTAAAAGGAGCTCGATAGGGATGCTGTGCGATCCCGAGATCAACTCACCATCGTCGTCGTCTTTCCCATGAAACCAAAAATTTTCGTTGTCGACCAATAACTCCCATGCATTGATGTCTGAGTTGCTCTTATCCCAATGTGCCGGTGCCAACGCTTGTGTCACATTTTTTAGGTGTTCTGCAATGCAGAAATCCCGTCGACGTAAAGTCATAGCCAGAAAATCTGGATCCACACGAACACGGATGTATAGCGGACCGTTGGTGTGCTCTGTTCTGTTCGAGGTTTCGATGTACAAATCTATAGCGTCAAAGGATTTCATGCGCGCATCCTTTTTGGCGATTGCACCGCCGCAATCACATCTGTTGGAACCATCTGCGAAGCGACAGGCACATCAGTCACCGGGCTCGAAAAGATCTTGCCCGTTCGCCCCTTTGAACTTTGGCCAACCTCAATTAACTCCGCAACCGATGGGGGCAGGCGGATATCGTTGGGGCTGATTCCCAGGGGCACATTCAGTTTTAACGCAGCCAGATCACGAGAAAGTCGTGCTATTGCCACCGACTCCTGCAAACGAACCCCAATTGCACCTTTTATGGGATCAATGACGGAGCAGGCCGCATCCAAAATGTTATCCAATCCGCCGTACTCATTAAGAAGTTTTGCGGCCGTTTTGATGCCTATTTTTGCAACACCAGGAATGCCGTCTGATACATCCCCCATAAGCCCAAGCATGTCACCCATGAGCCTCGATGCCACTCCATATTTTTCAAGCACATAAGCCTCATCGCGATACTCGGATTTGAAGTGATCCCGAATTCGCACTCCAAATTCAATCAAGCGAAGCATGTCTTTGTCAGTAGACACAAGCACCACATCGAATCCGCGCGCGACCGCTTTCACAGAAATAGTGCCCAATGTGTCGTCAGCCTCGACATCTGGGACTCGAAGCGTCTTGAGTCCAGCATCATTCATTCGATCCAAGAAGCCGGGGAGGGCGTCTTTAAGTACAGTAGGCATCGGTGAGCGATGCTCTTTGTACTGCGGATACAACTTATGACGCCAAGTCGTACCACCATAGTCGAATGCGGCCAAAAAATGAGTCGGAGAGGTCTCGCGGATTGCGCGCAGTATTGATGCCCAACTGGACTTCAGGGCGCCGGTGGCTTTCTCTTCGCTGTCCTCACCAGGCACGGCCTCATAGACACGACGCACAATGTTGAGTCCATCAATAAGTAGAAGTCGGTTTTGTTGACCAGGCGCGAGTGGGGCGTTGTTTGACTGCATGGACACCTCGATGGCGCCGGAGTGGCGTTTCTGCAGTATATAATATATTGCATGTGCCTACAATGCAAATGACACGAATCGTGTGAATTCTGCCCGGGCTTAAGCGGCGCACCTTGTAGACGGGCACATGGATTCTGGTTCATTGGGTGCTGCAGGTCTTCGCCTAATCCTTATCTCATCCTGCACATCCCGCACAGGATTACCGAGCGATCCCTCTAGGCCTGAAATGCACACTCACCGTCTGAGTGGTGTGAGCACCAAAACGCGATCCATCAGACGTCGTCATGCGGTTGTCCTTTAACATTTGTCGGATATGCGCTATGTGGATGAAATTACTATAAACTAATCAAGTTACAGATGGTAACTATTTCTCCATTGCGTGAAAATTTCATAAATATGTATAACAGACGTAATAAAGTAAATGCATTATTAAAGCGCTTAAATACGAAAGGAATAGGCGTTTTTAATAAAATAAATAAATCTCCACTTGCTTTAACGTTAATTGTTGCAATAATTGGTTGTTTACTAGCTGTAGTTGTGCATTATGGTTTCAGTCGACCCAAAGCATCATTCGTCGACGATTTAAAAGAATTACTAATATGTAATTCAGACAAAATTGGCGGAATTACATGCACAAAAACAAAAATATCCGTAAACCCGCCAGCAATGTCGCCAAATGCGTTGATATGTGAAGCTGAGACGAATAATAATATTACATGTTCGATGGTTGACATTTTTGCTTTATCAAAAGGTTCATTAGTTACCCTTAGAAGCAATGGAGTCGATTTCACACAAACAGAACAATCAAACCAAAGCACAATATCCAACAAAACTACGTTAATAGACATTGGGTCTATTTGGATTCTGTGTTTTTCCTTAATTGCGACATGTTCGACATATACAATTCTCACCCGAATGCAACACGTCAAAGAGAGCATTCTAGAAGACCAATTAGTTGATCATGAAAAAACAATTGCAACCGACCAACAAAATCTAAACTATATATTAAAATATATCAGCGAGACTTCTGGAATAATGTTATGGTTTTTGAGTTCATCGGAGCAGATTGAATTATTCGGTAATTGGCCAGAAGTCTCAAATGAAAAAGTCAATTTAGATTATCATTTCGATGGAATCGAAAATGGCGATGATTTGAAAGCTTCCTTGTCATTGGCCCTGACTGGACAGTCGGTCTGGACTAACACCTATTACAAGGAAATCGACGATGAGAAAATTCTATTTTTAGCCACAGCGACTCCAATCTATACCACAAACCAACAATTTTTAGGTCTTATTGGCGTTAGAACCAATGTTTCTGATGCATTAGCTCAGAAATTAATTGTCTTAAAGAAAAGAAGAAACAATACATATGAAACAAAATTTATTAATCAAGCATTAAAAGAATCTGTTGAATTGATTGGAAATATTAAACATTTTATAACTAAGGACACGATAAAATCAAATGATGTGGTAGATCGCGTAAATGATAACACCATCGAAAAAACAACTAATAGTTCATTTAACGAAATATCTGAAATAATCAATAATCTAGTCGACTTATTGACCATTAACGACGAATATAAAACGTTTAATATGTCGTATGGAAAAGTTGATGATAACATTAATAGAATTATTAACAAAATACAACCATTAGCAAACGACAAAAATCAATCAATCTTGTTAACTGGAAAATGTTTGTATCCCGTTCAATTTTCTACTTTGCACCTCGAAAAAATTATAGAGCAACTACTTTTAAATGCAATCAAAAGTGGATCATCCGACTCGGAAATAATTGTTGATATTGACCAAGGCAACGCACGGTGCGTCATTATGATCACAAATAAAAATATTGAAATCCATGACAACGCCATAGGTAGCAGATCAGGCATAGCGCTAGCACTTGCTTTGTCGCAATCTATGGGCTCTATTTTGACTATCAAGCGCTTAAAATTTCCAAGAAAATGTATAGTTGCCTCACTGATGATTCCAATGGCGGCTCCATTGGTTCGTAGAACGTAAATTTTCATACCTCAATTTATCAGAGTTGGAACCTGACTAGAGTCATAATCCCGTGTGACATCTCTCATTCAATGGAGAAGAAATCATGTACGAAAAGGAGACGGCATGGCTTGAACAGCCAAATCTGGCGTTCGCCGAGTTGCTTGTTTCAGATCAATTTCGAGCCAGCAACCGTTCATCAACAGTTTTGCCCATCAACCATAGGATTCAAAAGGGATCAGCTCGCGTTTACATTTCGATGTTTGATAAATTTTTGCGGCACCTAAATTCAGAAAAACAGGACCTTTTAAATGTCGACTCCACAGGCATTTGTTCATTTTTCGATTCGGAGATGTCAAAAGCTTCATCTGAAACACGACTACGTTACAGCCGGCTAACTGAACGCGTCTTCAGTTTTCTGTGCACGTCAAAATTTCGAAGTGATAATCCAGTTTCGACATGGATGAAACAAAGAGGCGCTTTGGATACGCGCCCCGGAGTCACAAGAAGTGATGGACCGAGCGTAACAGCTGCTGAAATCGCTCGGCTGCAGGATTGGCTGCACACGGTGGGCTCGAACATGATAGAGATCGGAGATTGGCGTGCAGCACGTGACATAACCCTGGCTTCGCTCAGTCTTGGCACCGGTATGCGATGCTCCGAACTCATTCTCCTCACCAAGCGCCAAGTAAAATATTGGCCAGGTGGCCCAGTATCAAGCCGATTCGAGTTCGATATCCCAGGATGGGCAAGCGTTGCTACAGCCCGGTCTCACAATACCTTGGCCCACGAAAATTGTGTCATCCTAATGGAACGCTGGTGGGCGGCCAGGTGGAATGGAGTCAAGAACGACGATTCCAAAGGCACTACACTATTGGCACCTCCCAAAGGCGACCAGGTGTTTCCATCAACACTTAGCGGTAAACAACTTACTGCGTCAACGCTGTACAAAAATATCAAGTCCGTTGCGGCTGATGGGGTTCAAGCAGGCGCCTTAAAAGATTCGACCAGATGGGTTCTTGAACGCGGTGCCCAGGGACTGCGTAGAGCGTATGTCCTAACCAGTCTTGAACAAGGCGTTCCTTATTCGACACTAACTGATCGCCTCGGTCACCACGATGACCGATCTATCAGAAAATATTTAAAATATGATGACGAAGATGCTGCATTTTCATAAAGAAGGACACCGCCTCCTATCAAACGCCTTTCGATCTTGTGCCGTTACGCGCTAAGATTCTGCTGCAAAAGATTTTGATGATTTTGGTGAGATGTTGCACCGACAGCACTAGGCAGGACAACCCACCTCCAAACATTTTTATTTGCAGCCCTCTCCTTCATCTGCACGGCCATTGTCTTGTGCGGGCGGATCCACTCCAGGAGCTTTGGATCGATACGCATCTTGGCGACTGATTGCCTCCAATAAAGTTCGTCAATACCAAGAACAACCTTCGTTGCCAATGAACTAATGAAATCATCCGGAAAAGCTGCATTCTGGCTGGCAGCCAAAAGAGCCACACCATACTTGCGAGCTTCTCGGCTCAAAATATTTAAGATTCCATCACCATCATCATCAACATACAGTTGAGCTTCATCAAGCACAAAAATGTCCTTAATCCCAGTCTGCTCTCCTCGCTGAATGGCTGCGTAGAACAATTCCTGGAGGCGAAACATAACAAACATTTTCTTTTCCGGCCGATCCAACGGATTAAGTTTATAAACCCAAACTGGTGATCGGCTATCAAAAGGAGCTGGGGCACTCTTAAAAATTCCCGTCGCTTTTAACCCTTCAAGCCGATCAACTACCGACTTCAAGACGTCAGTAGAGTCGTATTTAATAAGGTCATCAAATTCGTTGCCGGTTCGAATGGCCTCGATGAAACGGACGTATGACTCAACAGCTTTTCCTTTGGCTTTGTCTAAAGCGGAGGTGGCAACCTCGTCTTCAAATTTCTGACCATTTCTCGCTGCATCAATTTCTTTCCGTTGGTAGGACCCAGCGTTTCTACTGAAAATCTCGAGCTTGGTGATTGCATCTTGATCCGAGCCCATAAATGAATGTTTAAGTAAACGTTGTGCATAAATCAACACATCATTGAGACTTGGATTCGCACGACCAACTGTTTTAGGCAACCATCGGGTGATTCCACCGTCGTAGTTTTCAGTGGCGATCCACCAAAGTTTACGGTCACCATCCCACCTGACACCAAATGCCTTGGCGTCATCTTTTTCAGTAATTGGTATGTCAAGGTAAAGTCTGTTGTCGGACCCATCCGAAACCAAATGATCGGACGACTCATCAATTGACCAAGTTGCAGCGTTGTCAGGGTTGAACCCGCGCATACGATAAACGTCAAGCAAAATGTTCCGAATGACAGCTTCTTGCTTGACTCCCAACGGAGTGCTTGATGCACGATTTATTGTTCGCATAAATGACGCAATACACTTGCGAACGCCTCCAAAGTGTGGGCTTGGATTCACACGCAATGGGTTGAGCCCGTAAGGTGTTTGTTCAGAAAACTTAACTTCGCTTGCTCCCGGGATGTCGATGTCTCCATGAACATCAAACACATGGAATCGAACGCCTGGTGATTGACTCTGCATTCCTGAAATCATTTGCTTCAGCAAGAAAGTCTTGCCAGCACCAGACATCCCAACCAAAAGAGTGTGTCCATTTATGAGGCGCGAAGAGTCCCATACGACATCAATGCTTTCGTTGCGGCGAAGGCCCGCCGCGTCTTGTCCAAATGAAAATCTCAAAATAATTCCATTACTTTTTCAATTGTTGCAAGCCGAATTATTGACGGCAATTACCAACCAATGCTGTCCAACAATTCGCCAAACGAATGTAAACAACGGGAAATGGCTAACTTATCTTGGAGTATATCAGATACGCTTAAATAAGCAAGATCCTTGAATTGGTCGCCTAAAGAAGAATGGATCATGGCGACAGCTATCGTTGAGAGGATGTCGAAAACTTGCCTGCACAGATACAGAAATTGTGATTCCGTCGACTTCAATTCAATGAAATCATCATTAAAACGTATGATTTCATTGAAAATTAAGGTGATTTGAGCGCTTAAAGTGATGAAATCATCGTTATACGTACTCTGGTACTCAGTGTAAATGGCTGTGGTCCGAAGTACAGCGGTCTAAGACACAAGCGCATCTGAATTACATGGTCGCTATTTTTAAGAGAATAGAGATCAGCGTGGAAACCAGTTGAAACGGTGCGTCGCTCATTCGGCGCGAAACATCTTGTGTAGACGGACAAAGGCACGTTGCAGTGCAGACGTTGTCTCAAGTGGACTCAAAAGAGCTTGTGCAAAGCATTCTGTATCTTTCAAGGACAGACGAATTATTTCGGCATGGTCAATGGCCTGTGTCACGGTTCGGCCCCGAAGTTCGGCAGCACGCTAGGTTACAAGTTTAGTTGTGTGAACGACGTCAATTCTCCCTGGGTACCTTTTTAAGCCAAGGATAGGTACTTTTTCTGCAAATGGACGGCGAAAATCAGCGCCCTACTCCGCATATTTTTTATTTGCACGTAGATTAGTGTAATAATCTACGGTACGAATTTGACATTCAAAATGACGGATGAACAAGACCATGGCAAAAACATCAGACTTGACAACGACTTACGTAAGACGTTTAGGTGCCCAGCACTTCGCCCACCTCCGTGCCGTTGCAGACGGCGTACCGATTCACGAGTCGGCGATGCGCTATCTGGGTGTTGACCACAAGGCTGCAACTCTGTCTGCGCATCGCCAAGTTACAGCGCATTTGCGTGCTCTGGCCAGGCGCCGCGGGGACAGTCGATGGCGCCTCATTGGAATTTCGATTACAAAATTAGTGGAAGCAGCTGGATCAGCCAGACCATCCATTGAAGAATGGTCTCAAGAACGTGGCTTAGAAGATTGGGGTGAAAAAGAGCTTCTGGAGATGTACGAAGAGGCATTCCCAACAGATAGACGCCACATCCGCAACAACAGACTCCGAGAACGCCAGCGCCAAGCTATTCTGGAACTACAGGCTGCAGCGGCCGAAACGCCACTTCCCACCGACATGATCTCCGGCTGGTTTGACGACATTACCTCAGCACGACTGCTTTCGGCTGGGATTCTGACATTGGCAAATCTCCGGAGTCGGATTGATCGTGGCGGCCGGTGGTGGAGCACCATTCCATCAATAGCAAAGGCCAAAGCAGCACGAATTTCGAGTTTTCTTGAGGTGTTGATCCAACCCGATAACAAACCATCCACAGGAACAGGACTCATTGCGCGCCAATTGGGGCTCGGGGGACCCTGTAATCCATCAAATTTCACAGTAAAGGAAGTCAAAGGTGCCCTGCCCTGCCTTTACGATGGGACCGCAGGTTCAAATCGGGCCCCGTCGACGCCATCAGGGACGACCGCAAGCACCGATCAAGAGGCCATTGCGGCATGGGTAGAAGCGCGCGCTGGAAGCCAAGCTACAGCGATTTCGTACCTTCGGGAAACGGAAAGACTCTTGATTTGGTCGATTTCGGAGCGGCAAAAGCCGATTTCTTCGATGAATATTGACGATTGCATGGCTTATATGACCTTTCTTGAACATATCCCTGATGCCTGGGTATCCCGGCGTCGAGTAGCTAAGTTCGAGCCAGGATGGGCCCCTTTTGCTGGCCAGTTGTCTCACGCCAGTAGAAAACAGGCACTCACCATTGTTTCCAGCCTCTTTGAGTGGCTTGTTTCCAGTGGTTATTTGCTTGGAAATCCGTGGCGCCTGGTCAATAGGCATACCGGCGATGACATCAATCGTAATGAACTTGATACTAGGGCATTTACTCCAGAGGTGTGGTCATCGTTGCTTGAATTCGTGGAAGCCCAACCAACGACACCATCCAGTTCAAGGGTGTGGTTTCTACTGAAATTCCTTGAGGCAACTGGGTTGCGCGCCGCAGAAATACTTGGGGCAACAGTCGGAGACCTTCGTCGGTCACGTGGAAGATGGGTTCTTCAGGTCCACGGAAAGGGCTCCAAGAACCGTGTGGTGGCGGTACCCGGACAGGCCCTACTTGCATTGGAAGGCTATTTGGCGTCAAGATGCCTTGGCGGGCTTGATGACGCTCCAGCCACAACACCTCTAGTCGCCAATACTCAACATGCAATGCAGCCGATCAAATATCAAGCGCTTTATGAATCCACAAAATCTTGGTTCAGACGGGCCATATTGTCGTCTGAACTTTCAAATACAGAGAAAACAGATGCCTTGCGTGGTTCCCTTCATTGGCTTCGTCACACATGTGGGACACGAGCTCTTGAACGCGGCGCCCCCTTGGAAGTTGTGCAAAGTCAACTTGGACACAAGGATCCACGGACAACAATGAAATATTCAAAGCCGCAATTAGAGCGCCTGCAAGATGGGATGGATAAAGCCTTTGGGTGACCCATTGAGCCATTGAACGCTAACCTTTCAGACGGAGTACCAACCATCTTACGTGGCGTCAAATTGGAACAATTTATCACCATGTCGACTGAGCAAGTGGAAGGAATGTATGCTAAATTGGTGTATAGTGTATCTAATAAAAGTTATTTAGTATCGTTTTTAACAGAGGTTTTCGATGATTAATCGTCATTTCAATGATGCTGTGCGTCATCGCCTGATAAACATTCAAGCCGCTGAATCTCGCACGGCGAGAAACACCAAAGCCCAAGTACCGCAATCAGACTTCTATCATCCAGACGACGTGATTGCGTTTGTCGACCTGCAGAATCTTCACTACTTTCTAAAGGAAAATTGTCGGGTATCCGCGACCCAGGTTCACATCCCCAATTTATTGCGGGATTTTTCGAGAGCAAACGGAATGCCTTTGCGTGATCTATGTATCTTCACTGGCATCCATGACATCAGGCGAGAACCACATCGCCATGAGGCTATGGCAAACCGTATTCGTTGGCTGGAACATTGTGGAGCCAAAGTAACCACCCTCCCCCTTTCTTACTACGTGCAAAGGGATGGAGAGACAAAGGCCCAAGAAAAAGGCATTGATGTTCGAATCGGCAGCGAGGTCATTCGTGCAGTCAATAATGGGTTGCATCGTGCTCTTGTGATCACTCAAGACAAGGACATTAGCCAAGCAATCAAAGTGGCCGCTGAGATGGCGGTCGAACGTGGCTTCGACTTTAAAGCCTATTCGTTAGTACTTGAACACACGGAATGGGAACACAACGGAAAATGTGGAATATACGGTGTAGCATTCACCGAGAAACTTCCAATCACTGTCGATTTCGTTAGAAATTATGTTCGCGATGATCGAAGTCATCCCGAGTTGCCGTCAAAATGCCAAAGCAATGTTAAAGATGACACATTGTTAGATCAAAATCAATGAATTCACTCAATATCATGAAAGCCGGACGAAGGCATCGATTTATGGAGTCAAGCGACTTTAAGGTGGCCAATCACTTTGTCTTCGATATATTTATCAAAGCAACATCAGGAACAACTTTAAAACCAATGTTAATTGGTTTGGAAATGGACTCTGAAACACCGGGATCTGTAGCTTCCGAACAAAGATTTTCGACGTCGTTTTTGGATACGATACCTGTTAACGAAATAGATATTCGCGACGGTATATCTGCTTTTATTAGTAGCTTTCAAAATAAAGCCGACTGTGACTATTCTTTGGTTGCGTTCGCCAGTCCAATGATTGCTCGAAAAGAAAATGCTTTTGGTAATATTATAAAAATTGATGGGCTATTCGTCGAGATTCACTCCATCGATCGCAATGTGACTGCATTCCATCAATTTAAACACTTTGAAAACGGTCAAATGCGACCTATTTTTTCTGAATTGGATTTCATTCGTCCTACTGGATTCAACGATGGTCACCAGTAAGCAAATTAATTATATGGCCACACATCCTGTGGACATGATCCGATTTCAAGCTACTGGAAAGATGCCGCGAGGAGTAGAACCGCACTCCCCTCTTATTACCTTATTGGAAAGCATCGGTGTTCGGAATCTTGGTCATATTATTGGCCTCACAGTTGATTCCAGGCTGGGATACTCCGGCCAAAGGACATTTTCAACGGCCGCACAAGCCCTGCACTGGATCAAGCCTACAAACGAAGTATTTGGATCATTCCCCGCCGAGGAATGGCGAATCAAAAACTTTGTCAAAATTCTTAAAGTCGAAAACCTTATTGAATGTTGCACCGATATTCCAGAAGCTATTCGGTTGCGAAACTCGACTCAACATACGAAGCCAATATTAATGAATCATCCGCGTCGACCTTGACCAACCAACCGTTGCCAGACCGGCGTTGGATCAAAGTTCTAAGCTGGATTGCTCAATGAAGCGGGCCAAAGCCTGGGACGGAAGGTTCTCCCCAAAGCTCTTTGACATACCAATGCGAAAACAGCGATCGCACGAGAGCGTTTTCGATGCCTCGATTCAGCTTGACAGACCTGGTGTTTTGCGTACTGAAAGAGTCGAACACGGCCTTCCGATCCTTGTCATCAATTTCCTTGTATACGGCCAACGCCTCGTTCGCGCGAGCTACCAAGAATTTTTCAACGACGTCAGGACCTTCGGCACACGGACGTGGTGGTCAAACAAAAGCCAGCAAAGCCCGTTAAGCGCGCGTCAAAAGCTCGCACAAAGAAAGTCAAGCCCGCTCGCTCTCCAAAAAAACAGGTAAGTTAGGCGAGAACCCATCTAAGCTCCTGCGGCATTTCGAAACAATCCTCAACCCGAATGAATTCATAGGGATCAGTCAAACGACTGTCAGCAATAAAACCGAAATACCCCTGGGCTCAATGACTGCGGCGATTAAAAAATTGATTGAGAGTGGTCAACTTATTGCCGGGCCGAATGGGAGCTTCAAGTTGGCCAATATCCATCAATCGTCACCGGAATAAAGCGCGCAGGTCCGATACCAGAAGGCTGCAAGTATTCATTGAGGCTCTGCCAGAGTATCGCTTTGATGCGACTTTACTGGCGCCCTGCCCTGCAACGTAAAAATCAAAAGCTCAGGGCCGGGTAATCGACAACACTGAATGTTGATTGTGGCACTTGAATTAATGGACGGCGGGAATTCGCCGACGTTTTGCCACGACCGGCACCGGAGCTGCACATGAGCTCGTTCGTTGAGGTCGATATACATATCCGGATTCGCACTCCGGCGCCTTGGCATTTGCAAGTGCACGTGTAATTTGACCGTGGCAAAGGGGTTGCATGATGTCCCCGACAATTTGCAGATATTTGCCGTCGTCCGTAATCGCTAGGGCGCCAAATTACCCTCCACGACGTACGCTACCAAGAAGTTTCACTGGATCGCCTTCTGGGCGAGCATAGGTGTTCCGTTTCCATTCGGCTTCACCAAGACGAATGTTCTAACTTTTAAATTGTGCTAATTTGCCCTAGTCTCACAAAACTCTGCCAAGACTGAAGACATCGCGAACGTAGGCGCCCTACTTTGCGGCTTGATCTTCCAAGCCGGACTCAATCTTCCGCCGAAGCGCATCAACCTTCTCCGCTGAAAGCCCAGTAATTGAGAAATCAAGCAACCCTTTCTCGACGTTAGTTTTGATGACCCCTCTCACCCCGCCATAGACGACATACCGGGACTCGTTGCGGACGCGAGTACGCGGCCCCTCGATTCGGCTGTCTACCAAGCTCTTGATTTGATTGCCCGAAATTTCTTTCTTTACGACCTCGTCAATAATCGACGAGCCCAATTCCATTGCCACCTCCGGCTGGTCGCGGAATTTTTCAGACGTGAAAATCTGACTGATCGCGTGCGCGGCAACAATACCGGTTAATTGTGAATAGTCCTTCATACGACGCATTAATGCTTCAGGGATTGCGTTAAGCGCAATAGTCCGCGACACCATGGTCTGACTCATGCCCAGTTCATCACCAAGCATCTGCTGATTTTGGAATATCTGGCGCCCCAGAAGATCCTGAAAACGAACAGCATCATCAAGGGCTGTCTGTGAGCTGCGCTCTCTGTTTATCCGTCGAGACGACAAAAAAACAGATTTTTCGTCCAGTGGCGCCAAACAAACGTCAATGCGAAGAAATGGCAAGCCCGCAGCCTTGGCTCCACGCAACCGCTTCTGACCATCAATTAGTGTCAAAAATCCGTCAAAACCGTCCTCAACGTAGCCTAAGGCGGGCACCTCCTGACCGTGCTCGGAGAGGCTCACTGCCATGGAGTCAACTTCATCGGTTGGATAAAACGCTCTCGCATTCATTCGACTCTCACGTACCCGAGCCAACGGCACCGCATAGACTTGGCCAACGACATAAGTTTCTGAAGCTCCGACCAAATCTATGACTGGCGGCATCACGTGGACAGTGACTTCATCAACGGGGTGAGCCGCCCCAAGCTCTCGCGCGTGCCGCAGTCGGTCATCAATGTTTGGCGTCAACTGCGCCGCTAATGAAGCCCGGGCTGACATGTTTTTCTTTGAGATTGTTGCCATGGTCAGTTCACTTTCTTTAGTTTGATAGCCAGCAATTTCGCCACTTCATCGGCCACCGCGTCAATCTCTGAGGTGGCGGGAGACTTGCCAAACGACTTGGCGACGCATCCGAATAACTGGGATTCCGGGAACGCATTGCGCATGGAAACCACTGATTTCAATATTGGAATTTGAGCGCTGGCTTTCAGAGTTTCCAAACAACTCTCAAAAACTTTTCCTCTGCGCACCATGCTCAGAAGGTAAGCCGCCTTCAGCTCAGAATCGCCCCCCCTGACCTGCCTTGCGCCTCGCGCCTCCAGCACAAGCTCTTCAGCTTGTTTAGACGCCCAGACATTATCCATCACAGGAGAAACCGGGATTAGCGCCAAGTCTGAGGCAAGCAGTGCCGCCCACGGCACTCTAGACCCGAGCGCCGGAGGGCAGTCAACAATGACCACGTCGCTCTTTGCGACCAAAGGGCCGATCTTGTCTAGGAACGCCTCCTTCAGCGGAGCCATCGACATGACTTCTGCCGGGAATGGCTGCTCAGGCGTGGCCGAGTGGAACCACAAGGCGGCAGTGTTCTGCGGGTCCATGTCGATCACAAACACCTTCAAACCTCCAAGCCCAAATGCCCCCGCCAATTGCATGGCGGACATGGTCTTGGCACAACCACCCTTTTGGTTAAATACCGTGATGATCTTTGCTGGAGACATAACATTCCTTGTTTTACTCAACTACCAATAGACGCAACATGCGGTGCGGCGATACCGGCCCCTAATCGTTGTATCATAAACTTTCCACGTTCATATAGCAAGATAATTAGGGCAGTCAATAATTACACAACGCCATTGTCGGATGAGACAGCCGATGCACCATCACTCGCCTCACATAAACAATCAGTACGCAAATTAAACATAAATTATTCATCAATGAATAATGACTTAGATGAATGTGGATCGGCATCACAGGCGCCCTCCCCTCCTTCGGGTGATTCAGTCATTATTCATCGATGAATAATACATCAACCACCATCCCGGCGTCCAGCGACCAAGTCGATTGACTCGTCTAAAAATGTCTTGCATCAATGTAGATTGGCATCACCAGCCATCTTCCTCCTTCGCGTGGCCCAATCATTATTCATCGATGAATAATTCATCTCCCATCAATACCCGTGTCCAAGAATCAAATCGAATGACTCTTCTAAGAGAATAAGTGCAGCAAGCTAGGTGATATTCAACTCTTCAGCGCAGGCCTTTAGGGGAAAGGCTGTAGTGGCAGATCACAACAGCACCATGTTCATGTGGCCAATCGTCTTCAAAAATGGCGACCGGGAAAGCGTTCGCCAGGCCATTGCTGACGATAACGGGTCCAGCTTCACAGACACAGCCAACTCGCTTATGAGATGGATGCCACTTGATGTCGCCATGCTGAAGACCCCGCTTAACAATATGTTTCCAGCAGGGCAGGAGCCCGTAGAACTCAGAAAGCTTTTGAATTCGCTGGTTTGGCGGCAACAGGTTGAAGCTATTGGCACGGGCAGCGTTGGTGCTCAACTGCCGTCAGACGCGCCACAGCTGGTCTTTTATGTGGGGCCATGACAAGACGGAACGCGTGGCCATGTCTACCTGCCCCTCAGATTTCAGCACATTGGAGATTTCCAAACGATTACGCGCAACCCTGCAATTTGTGACCCAGGCCCATAGGTCATCGAATGGGATGGTCTCGTTGTGGGTGTGCCAGAAGTTGGAGATAACGCCATAACGTCAGGCTTACGTTTATGGTTAACTGCATTGCACGAGAAGTACGAATTCGGACATTGGGATGCAGTTCCATGAAGAGCCGACAGAGTGGACCTCTTTATTGAACTCAAGAACAGCGAGTACGGCGATGCTCGTATTCCGCTACGCAGCTATCAGATCGGCGTTGAAGGGATTAAGCAGTTAATTTCACAAGTCACGAGTCTGGGGCGTTGTGATAGTGCAGAGCGTCCGTTAGCCAACTGACCGGATTAATAAATTTTGCCAAATTAACAGAAGTTTGCCTATTGAAGAATCAAGAAGTGTGTTTCATGATAACTACTGATATGCATTAACAAGGAATTACCATGAACTCAAACGAAATCACCAGCCTCGCTCCAACTGGCCCTTATGTGGAAGGCCTGATCCGCTTCTCATACGACAGCGCCTCGCAAGGTGCTACACAGAAGCCGCATTTCGAGGTGCTCTCGCGCGTTCACGCCGAAGATCCGCAACCTGGTGACGTGCCAAAAATGGTATCGCACGTGTTGGGCGATAAGATTGAGGGCGTCGATGGCGAAGGTGAAGGGCGGCGGCTCTACGTCACGGCATCGCAGTCGGATCAACATAGATATCCATTTACCGGCTTCAGGACATTGCAGATTTCCTGCATTACGCTACTCCTTCCGACGATTTCAGTGATGAAGGGGTGCTCAATGAACACAATGAATGTAATGGTGAAGACCTGACCATGGAAGAATTCCAAGAGGAATATCAGGCATTCTGACCCTCCAAGCTCACCGCGGCAGTGTACGGTCAGACTTGGCTTCTGGGCGTAACCCGCTTTGATGACGACACAAGAAAGTGTTTCGATATTGGAGAAAAGCCCTACATTGTCTCCCTCAAGGAAGCACAGGCGTTCGTCAAAGGTCGTGCGCCAAAAGCGCTTAAGACCATTGTGGAAGACTTCATTGCGCTGCATATCGAACTCAACCTGCCGGAAAGCTTGATGAAGTTTGCCGAAGGACCGGAGGGCGACTACGAAGATGAGAATTACTAACCAATCGGTGCTTCATGCGCCTTGGTTTGGGATTCTCATGAGATGCCGTGGGAGTTGATTCAGTACTACGAAACTGAACTACAAAATAACGGTGAATACACCGATGAGCACATCGTTTTTCAAAGCGATGCTTTCAGCCAAGTCGGCATCGGTCGGCTTGTTCAATCCATCAAAGACTTTTTGACCCATCACTCGACGATCAGTAAAGCCTTTTCACACTTTGAGGTCATCAAATGATCAACACCTCTATTTTGAGCGGTGATGCAAATGCAACGGCCATCGGTGCCATCATGTTGTATGACCAGGAGCGAAACGGCATCCCAAACATGCAAATCGCGACGGTTCACAAAATGGAAACCATCGCTGGAGTCCCGACAATCCTTCCGGGTCGCCTTTTTACTGAGAAGGACCCCGGCCACCATCCACAAAGGATTGGGCAGTTCGCATGCCACACAGGGTATTTCATGGCTGGATCAGAGGCTTTTGGCCAAAGGTCAAGACAGAATGGTCTGGTGAACGCCACCTGGCAAACGACCGATGTTCTTCAAAACATCGTCGCACGTCAAAAATACGTTCAACGGCAGCACGGTCTGTCCGGTCCTGGGCTGGTCTGGATGGCGATTCAAGGGCGAGGGCTCAACCTGTACGCCACAAGCGAGGACGGGCGCCCTACGCCAGCCACAGAGCTGTATCAGGCCCCGTTCTTCACGTCTGGGGAAAGGACTTGTGTGCGCTGGAAACGCGAACCTGCCTCAAGAGGCTGATTTGTGGAATCCAGTGGCATGGGAAACCTATTTCTTTGGTTCGCATTTCACCCCTCCGAACTTCCTGATGAAAAACAGGCTCATCAACGGCAAGCAACTATGGAAGGACTTCGTTGAAGTGGCCAGACGGGCGCTTCCCAACGAAAGTGCCGGCCTGATGGTTTGGAACCAACGCCTTCAGCAATGGAGGCTTGAGATACGGCAATCGCTGATGGCGAACAGAGCGCGTATCGACTATGTTGAGCCTCACCTTGATGAAGATGATGTGGGTGTCGTAGACATTCACAGCCATGGATATTTTGGTGCAGGTTCTCCTCACGGGATAACCAGGATGATGCTGGAGGGATCAATATCTCGGCAGTCATCGGAAAGGTTGATCAATCAACACCCGAGTTCGTCATACGCCTTGTTGCGATTGATGAATTCATTCCGCTCACCCTGACAGGCGACGGAAGATTCAATGAAAGGCTTCCATGAAGCACTATTTGCACCCCCAACTTTTGACCAAACCGGTCAACGTGGTGCTAGTGGGCGCTGGGGATCAGGCAGTCGAATGCTTGAAAACCTGGTTTGTCTTCACCGGGCCATGATCGCTCTTGGTTATCCGCACGGGTTGAATTTCACGCTTATCGATGACGACCGCGAACGTGGGACGCCAAGCCTTTTACCCATGTGATGTTGGTTCATGCAAGGCACTAACGTTAATAAACCGGGCCAACATGGCTATGGGTGTGATACAACGTGGGAGGCCGATGTTTGCAGGCTCAATACGAAGACGACAGGGGTTCATTACGTCGATCTCGTTATTGGTGCTGTTGACAACCGGTCAGCCCGGCTTGCCATACTTCGCTGTTTGGAACGAACATCAACAGGTACCCGCTACTACCTTGATTTGGGAAACAGGGCAGGGGATGGACAGGTGGTCCTCGGAGAGGTATCCACCGACAAACGCAAGAATGATTCGGTCTGGAGACTTCCCCACATTGGTGAAATGTTCCCAGAGCTCATCAACCGCAAGTTGGACAATGTCGAAGACGACTTGCCATCTTGCTCCCTTGCGGAAGCGCTTGAAAAGCAGTCGCTTTTCATCAACCCGGTTGTCAGCCTGTTTGCATCAAATATTTTGTGGCAGTTGTTTACAAAAGGTGAGATTGAGCACCACGGCGCCTTCGTCAACCTTGACTACATGACGGTGATGCCCATCAGCATCGACCAGGAAGTATGGTCAAGATTTGGTGTTGTCCGAAATGGAAAACGCCAAAAAGTGCGGCCTCTTGAGGTTGCATGACAAAGCAAAAACCCGGTCCAGAGAAGTCTCTGGACCGGGTTTTTTTGGTGAAAAACAATTTCAATCACATAAGCGAAGACGTCGAGGTGACTTGGTCACATGAACCATTTCATCCGTGATTACATACCGCTGCAGGCAACCACTTGAGACAAGTTGCTCTAAGGCCTGACGTACCCTGATTTTGAAATTTGGCAACGATTTCTGCCCACTTTCACAAAGCTCATGAATTTTCATGATCGAGATCGGGATTGGTATGGTGTGGCTGGAGAAATAGCCATGTAGCCACTGGGCCAAGGTGCTGCGCGTGCCCAAAGCCTTGCGCTCTTCCCATTCCAGGAACGTGGTGCTGTCATTCACAAATAACTTTGCAATCTCAGGCTCCAGTCGGATCATCCAACTCGCATTGCCCTGTTCGTCCTCCAAATCATATGCAAAGTCACGGATCAATGAGCCAACATAAGCGGACTTTTGGTCCTTTGAACCGATCTTCAAAGAAGTCAACTTCAAGCGTTCAATGCAGGCCTTGACCCGCGCATAACTCACAGAATTCAGACTCCAGCCAAGGTCTTTGATCAGCGAATAAGCCACGAAAAAAATCTTGTCACCGAGCGGCTGTTTTTTTGCTCGTGTCATTAAGGCAATCCAGACGCTCAGGTCATCTTGTCTGAGCTCTTCACCTTTGTAAAAAACATCAAAATTACTCAAAGAAGCGATCCTTACGCCCTTGATGTCGTTGCGAATTGACTTTGACCGAGCGGTAAAAAGCCCACTGCGCAGGAAGCCATTGGGCACACCTCTAAAAAGTTCACTCCAATCCGGCAGAACGAGTTCCAATACAGTTTGTTCGTAATTTGGATTTTCCAGCCTTGCCCGGGCTTCCTGGGCCTTCATGTTGGCGAATTCCAGACTGTTCACTTTTCCTTTGCGTACCCGTAAGCCTTGTGAAGAGGATGGCGGTGCTTCTGGCTCCGAATTTGTGACTGAACGATCACAAATTGTTGGAATTAAAAAATCGTCAGAGAAAAGTGAACCGATGTTTTGCATGGGGCTGGTCTAAAGTTGGGCGAAGTTTGAGGGGCTTCAATTTTGTTGTCAATAGCTTGGCATAGTTGATCAGGTGTTGTTTTTGCCACAGATGTTTTTTGGTGATTTTTAGATTTTTTCTTTTCTTAGACTAAGAAAGAAGACTAAGAAAGAAAAGACTAGGGAACCGCGTAACTCATTGATTTTAAATAATAAATCCTTGTGGATAACACCAGACTGGCTATTAACGAAACACTGAATTAACTATTAATCAAACACCGTATCGAATAGAAGGGTTACACCTGACCGACTATTAGGTTATCCACAGGCACGAATTTCAGTTTTACACCTGATCAACTAGGCCCCCATCACAATCCAGTGCAACAACACTCGACCAACTATGCCATGTCATGCCGTTTAACGGGGCGACTGCTTTGGGTCATTTGTTGAACCGTGCAAACGTACAGTGCTGCGTTCGGGAAGATGAACACCTGATCGACTATGCGTTTCGGTTCATATGTGTCAGAACACCTGGCCGACTATGGCGGAGTTGTCCGGATAGATTGTGATTTTGAGCGACAGAAGGCACACCTCTTAAACTATGCCAACGTGAAGGGAAGGTGTTCGGGAAGTAAAACACTCGATCAACTATTCTTTTTTTTGGTCAACTGTGCCACACCTAGCCGACTATGGCCGCGTTGTCCTGGTAGGTGGTGATATTTATGGCCAGAAGACCACCTTTTGAACTATGCCACCCTGCAGGGATGCGTTCAGGAAGCTAAAACACGCGACCAACTATGCTGATTCGGTAATTTGTGTAGGCACACCTGACCAACTATGGCCTCGCGATCCTGATAGGTTGCGCCTTGATGCCTGGACGGTACATCTTGTGAACTATGCCAACGTGCTGGGTGTGTGCGTCCAGGAGGTGAAAACACCCGATCAACTATGTTTCTTGGCAATCTGTGTCAGCACACCTGATCGATCGGCCGACGATGATCCCAAGCTGCAGCGCTGGGCGGTCTTTTACCCACCGCGCACCTCTCCGACTATGCCACGGCCACTCGCTAAACCGATCATCGAGGCCGTGCGGACAGGGTTCACTGAAAAACACTCAATTAACTATGCAACTCCGGTGATTTGAGGTGGCTACATCAAACCAACTATGGCTGATTGGTACTGCTGATAAGCTGTTTTTGACCCACCCGCACACCTGTTCAACTATGCCGGATTTAAAAATCGGATGTAAGACGGTTGTTCGATGCCTCGGGTGAATGCATTTTTGTTCACTTTTTAGGAAAACATTGTGGTGTGGCTGTTCTAAACATCAAAAACAGGGGTTTGATCGGCAAAAAAAGTTGACGGCCTTAAAAATCATGCCTAAGCAAATGCACCAAGTACCTAAGTGAGTGTGTACTCACTTAGTGGAATAACCAGTAAATTAGCGGCAAAGTTCATGATGCATTCGTTGAAACACTTTCTCAACTAGATAAGAACTCAGGCATGGCTCAAGTCGGCTTTGTCGTGCTTGATGCGCGCGCACAAATGAAATGCCCGAAAGGTCTTGGAAGAAGATTGATCCACTCAGGATCGTTTTCATGACTGATAAACAATGCCAGGCCCTGGGTACAAGGAGCCAGCCATTGTCCATCAGAAGCTGTTTAACGGGTCGTGAAGGGTAACCCGGTCAAACAACCGCTGACGTCTGCTGCAAGGGGCCGTACGCGCAGGGATTGTCGGCAAACCCGCCTCTGCAATAAAAGGTGAGGGCGTTTCGCTGTAGAGCACGAAAAAAATGCTCTTTGGCCCTGGTGAGGGAAGCATAAAAGAGGCGTCGTTCGGCGTGTTCATGCAGAAGGATCGAGCCGTCGTCAGGCTCCGTTGCATCAATCAAAAAGACAGTGTCAAATTCCAGACCCTTGATGCTGTGCAGGGTGCATAGACGGATGGCATCCGGGCCTTGGTCTTTATCTTGTAAACGACCAAGGATCGCCAGACGCTGAGACAGCTTTCCCTTCAAGGCCATCAAGATTCTTTCAACATCCTCAAAGGCGCCTCGAATGCGCTTGGCCTGTGAGCGCATCGTCGTGGCGCTCAAGTTTGAGCTGTTAAGGTGGATTGAAAACCAGTCATAAACACTGTCAATGATCTCTGGAATAAGCAAAGAGAGTACGCCCCTGGCCAACTTTTCATTCCACGTCTTGCAACGCGATGCAACGTCTTGCAAAAACTTGACATCAAGTTCAATGGCATTGTCGAGGTCCGGTACCTGGCCGCCAGTCAGAAAGAAGCTTGCATCAGATCCGAGTTTGCGTTCCAGCTCGCGGCGCACTCGAGCATCAAGCGTAAAAATGGACAGAACTGGCTGAAGTGACGTTGTACTGTTGTTGGTTAATGCCTGCATCATGGAAACCACAGTTGCCACAGAAGGCATGTCCCAAATAGTTGAGCCATTCTTGACGTAGGGGATGCCCTCCTCATTGAGAACGCGACCCATCGTTCCAAGGGCGATATTTGTTCTGGCTAGAACGGCAACTGTTTCACCAGGTTGGCGCACTTCCAATATGTGCCGGACGACGTGGGCGCATTGCTGGTTGATACGTGCAAAGCACTCCTGCCCGAGCACGCCCCCAGGGCCACGGGTGGCGAGCTGATTTTTCAAAACGATCAGGATCATTTTGGGCGATCAAAACATTGGCATGGTGAACGATTTCTTCACGACTGCGAAAGTTTTCGGCGAGGGCAATCGTCTTGGCCGCAGCCTCTTTGGCAAACCGCTGGAAGACGGCGTAGCCCAGCGTACTGCGCCATTCATAAATAGTTTGGTCATCGTCAGCGATCAGCGTCGTGATGATGCCATTGCGGGTGTGGGCCAAGATCATTTCCAACTGCACTTCATCAGCATCCTGGATTTCATCGCCAAAAAGGTGGGTGATCGGAAGCAGGAGCAGTTGGCCAGGCCCCATCTGTGTAGAGCAATCGTGCATCACCATGGCAAGATCGGTGGAATTGGATGTTTCCAAACGCTTGTGATAGGTATGCACAAAATCGTGGTGCCTAACATCGTCGAACTCAACTTTTGATTGATCCAAAGCGCCTTGGTATTTCTCAAGGGCCAGTTGGAACTCCTTGCGCTCCTCAAGCGGGTAATCAGACAACATGGCGTTGACCATGGCCGACCGAGCCGGTGGGGCGTTCACATAGCGCGCTCACGCTGGGATCGGCTTCGAGGCCGATCCAGACACCAAAAGTTGCGTGATCAAAGAAATGAAGTCGTCTGCCAAGTTTTGGGCTAAACCCTTCAATCAGCCGGGCGCCGCGGGGCGGGACATTCTGTGCTTTGGATGCGCGTCAAAGTTAAGCAGCCTGGCTTCCTCAATCCATAGGAAGCGAGGTCTTTACCTGTTCGGACGCTGTAAGAGGTTGCTGAAGTGAACGCCCGAAGGCAAACAAAGAAAAAAGTGCACCCGAATGTCAAATAAGGTAGGCTCGGTGCGATCCGAGATATTGATTTGGCAGGACCGTAGCTAACGCGCAGGGGTGAACTTGGCATTGACCATGGACCGATAGAGGTCACCCAATAAGCGACGCGTAAAGCCGTTTGCCGATCGGTTCAATTGCGACCCGAAACCTTATAGAGAACGCCAAAAAGCGTTTGAACGTTTTTTGTTCTAAAAGGGAAGGGGATGTACGCGTCTACGTCGAAGCAATATCTTTAGTAGCTCAATATGTTTTTAGGGCTATGTGCATTCTAGGGTTGGAAAACGGAATCAAACTGCGTCCCGAAAGTCCGCTGTATTGTGCAATCTAGGGTTGGATTGGAAAACCTTGTAGCGCTCTGTTGTGTGCATTACAGGGTTGAAACAAAGAATTTTCCAACGACTGCAACGCAGCGTAACCCGACCCCCACGAACGGCAGTTACCGGAAGTTCACTTGCAGTGACTGACTCCGTGCAAGAGTCTCAAACGCATCCACGGGCAACGGTTTGCTGAACAAATAACCCTGGTAGGCATAGCAGCCCAGCGCCGCCAGTGTGTCGCGCTGCACCTGGGTCTCCACCCCTTCGGCGACGACCGCCAGCCCCATGGCCTCGCCCAGGGCGACTACCATTTTGGCTATGGCGGCGTCATGCGGGTCGGTGAGGATGTCGCGGACAAAGCCCTGGTCAATTTTGAGTTCATCGAGCGGCAGGCGCTTGAGATAGGACAGCGATGAATAGCCCGTGCCAAAGTCATCAAGCGAGAAACCAACGCCGCTTGCTTTGAGTGCAGTCATCTTGGCGATGATGTCTTTCATATTGTCGAGCAGCAGGCTCTCGGTCAGTTCGAGTTTGAGGTGTTTGGGGTTCGCTCCGGTAGCCGCCAGGACGTCCAACACGTCGTCAACGAAGTTTGGCAACCTGAACTGGTGGGCGCTGACATTGACGGATATTGTCAGATCTGCCATCTGAGGTCGCAGCGCCCAAGCTGCGAGTTGTTTGCAGGCAGTCTCCAGCACCCAATGACCCAAGGGCAGGATCAAGCCGTTCGCCTCGGCAACGGGAATGAATTCAGCCGGAGAAATCAGGCCGCGGTCGGGATGTTGCCAGCGCACCAGGGCCTCCACCCCCGTCAAGCGAGCATCGCGGCCGACTTGGGCTTGGTAATAAAGAAGAAACTGGGTTTGCGCCACCGCCCTATGCAATTCTGTTTCCAGGTTGACACGGGCGTTGACGGCGTTTCGCATCTCGGGTTCAAAGAAACGCAGGTTGTCGCGCCCGACAGCCTTCGCTTTATACATCGCCAGTTCGGCGTTTTTCAAAGGCTCTTCGATGCTCTCGTGTTGAGCGCCACCAAACAGCGTGATGCCGATACTGGCGGTACTGTGATAGCCGTGGCTCTCGAGTTGGTAGGGCTGACGCAGTGCGTTGTGAATTTTTTTCCCCACCACTTCGGCCTGCTTGGCAGCTTCCCGTGGGATCTTGTCAAGATCTTCTAGAAGCACAACAAATTCATCGCTGCCGAGTCGTGCCACGGTGTCACCTTCGCGCACGCAGGTCAGCACTCGCCCAGCTATCTGTTGCAGCAGTTGGTCGCCCATGTCATGGCCCAGAGAGTCGTTGAGCGTCTTGAAATCATCCATATCGACGAACAACAGTGCGCCCTGGTGTCCATGACGCAAAGCGCCGACCTTGGCTTGTTCGAGCCGGTCCAGCAGAAGCCGGCGGTTGGGCAGGCCCGTCAGGGGGTCGGAGAAGGCCAGAGACTGGATCTTGTTCTCTGCTTCTCTGCGC
>Ga0209123_1000554_pt1 | contig 45947 bp, 42 predicted proteins | sample BarGraIncu00431A_FD_184500 | JGI IMG/M metagenome (GOLD analysis project Ga0209123, IMG submission 184500) | Arctic peat soil microbial communities from Barrow, Alaska, USA - Barrow Graham LP Incubations 004-31A (SPAdes) (version 2) | ecosystem: Environmental > Terrestrial > Soil > Wetlands >...
TGGGTATCTATGCCTTGTTTGGCTTAACTTGGTGGTCTGCAACCCTGGCAACAGCGTTGGCCATCGTTGTGATGTTGTTCACGAAAACGACGCATCCACCGGCTGGAGCAACAGCCATGATTGCGGTATTGACCAAAGCTTCACCTATTTTCGTACTCACACCGGTAGCGATTGGTGCAATGATACTAGTTTTAATTGGGCTTCTCGTCAATAATATTTCATCCAAGAGAAGTTATCCGAATTACTGGATATAGACATTCATGTTGCCGAAATTCTCACAACTTAATTTTATTTTTATTTATTTCTACAACTTTCTAAAAATGGCAAAATGAGCGGGACGAGGTAGGCGGTTTTCTACGGGAACCTTCGCCAAGCAACGAATTCCTTCGATATAAGCATAAAAAGCAAGGCTGAAACATACTAAATATTAAGGCTTGTTTATGCTGAAGTTGACAGAATTTTATGTTAGTAGGCACTTGACAGGGACTTCAATTCAGTTATAATAGGGCATAGTCAGACAATCATAAAGATTCAGATTTCTTACAACTTATTGAATGCGTGCTAGGTAAAGTTTTCGATTCATCGAAAGTTTATGCATTGCAATTAGTAAAGTCGATGCTGAATTTCAAGAATTGGAGCCGCCTAGAAGGGTGGCTTTTGTTGTATAAAAACATGATTTTATCATGCGCACGATCCCCAGAATCGTAAACAAATAGATCGCACTAATTTTTGAAGCAAAACGCTTCAAAAAAATTTCAACCATTATGGTATACGGTATACCAAGAGTACTACTATATTTTTATTGAATTAGTAAAGCCCATGTCACTATGGTATACCGTATACCAATAATTAACGGGAGGGATAGCTGATATGACCGAAGTGAAGTCCATGGAACTTATGGTTAAAGAGGGCTTGATAGAAGACTCCCGTAAAGGTGTAGTACGGATTAACCGAGAGGACATGGAACGACTAGAGCTTAAGATGGGTGATTCCATCAGTGTTAAGGGTGAGAGGGCTACTGCGGTAAAAGTTTTACCAGCTTTCGGTAATGTTTCAGGGACACCTTTGATCCAGATGGATGGGATGATTCGACGCAACGCTGGCGTAGGACTAAATGAGGCTGTCGTCGTCTTTAAGATTGAAGTAAAGGATGCTCGTAAAGTCGTTCTTTCCCCCCTAGAAAACTTTTCCGAGTGGCGGAAAGAAGATGAGAAAGAACTCAGGGATAGGCTGAGAGGAACTATATTAACCAGTGAGGACGAATTATCATTAATTCTCTTTGGTCATGAAGAACGTGGATTCCGTGTCACCGGAGCAGCCCCCTCAGGGCCGGTTAAGGTAAGTAAGAACACTGATATATATTTTGTAGAACCTGATCTCGGAAAAACTAGAACAAGAGTGACTTATGAGGATGTGGGCGGACTCAATCAACAAGTACAGAAGATAAGGGAAATACTAGAACTCCCTTTAAAATATCCTGAGGTGTTTAGGAAACTAGGCATTGAAGCACCCAAAGGTATCTTGCTATACGGCCCGCCGGGGACTGGAAAAACCTTGATTGCACGAGCCGTAGCGTCTGAAACCAAGACTCATTTTATTCATGTCAATGGACCGGAGATCATGAATAAATTCTATGGGGAAAGCGAAGGCAAACTGAGGGAGATTTTCGCAGAGGCTAGAAGTCAAGCGCCTAGCATCGTTTTCCTGGATGAATTAGATGCAATTGCCCCCCGGCGGGCAGAGGTACATGGCGACGTTGAGAAAAGAGTCGTTGCGCAGCTTCTCGCGCTGATGGATGGTTTGGAAAGTCGTGGGCAAGTCTTTGTTATTGGCGCCACTAATATCCCAGGTGCCTTGGACCCAGCGTTGAGGCGTCCGGGACGGTTTGATAAGGAAATGGCGATCTTGCCACCTGATAGAGACGGTCGACTTCAAATTTTACAGATTCATACAAAAGGAATGCCCCTAGCCAAGGATGTCGAATTGGCTCAAGTGGCTCAAGTGACTTACGGCTTTGTTGGAGCAGATCTATCAGCCCTGTGTAAAGAGGCGGGAATGATGGCTCTTCGAAAGATACTGGCAGAAGTAGGCTTAGACGGTGAAATTCCACCCTTTGAAGTATTCATGGCAGATTTCATCGCAGCCCTACGTGAGATAGAGCCTTCCGCTACTAGGGAGTATTACTCCGAAATTCCTGATGTTAATTGGGAAGACATCGGTGGATTGACTGAACCCAAGGAGACTTTGAGGACTTTATTGGAACTGCCGTTACATCATCCTGAAGCCTGTCAGGAATATCGGTTTACCCCACCTAGAGGCATCTTGTTAACGGGTCCATCGGGCAGTGGGAAGACTTTGCTAGCAAAGGCTGCAGGAAAGTCAGCAAAAATAAACTTTATCAGTATAAGCGGTCCAACACTTGCCTCTCACTGGATGGGGGATGCAGAAAAGGCGCTTCATGACATATTTGTCAAGGCGAAGCAAACCGCCCCGTGTATTTTATTTATCGATGAGGTGGACGGAATTGTTCGTTCTCGTTCTGCCGGAGCCAATAATATTGCAGACCGTCTTATTAGCCAACTTGTCTTGGAATTTGACAGTTTAGACAAAGTCGAAGGTGTCACCGTATTAGCCGCATCTAATCGGCCTGATTTAATCGATTCCGTCTTGCTTAGGGGAGGACGTTTTGAATATATCTTAGAGCTAACCTTGCCGGTACTCGAGGAGAGAGAGGAAATCTTGCGAATTCATTCCCGCAAGTTACCCTTAATTGAAGGTTTAGATTTCCGGAATTTAGCAGAGAAAACCAAAGGGATGACAGGGGCAGAATTGGCCACCTTGTGCCATAAGTCTTCATTCATAGCACTTACTCAAGCAATGAAGACGGGTACGAGGGTCAAGATAAATCAGACGATTTTTAGTCAAGCGATCCTTGAACTAAATCGTCAAAGAAAATTTGGGGAGGTGAGTGCCGGGCAAACCCCATGGTCAAAACAACATAAGGTGTCAGCTATTAAAGAGGGGAGGCAAAAACAAAGTGACAAGTGAAAATCTGTTTGAAGAACCAGGTCTAAAGCAAATCACTGTGTGGGCCAGAGGAGTCTACGAGAACAAAGAAGCCCGCGACGTAGTAGTTGCCCTGACTGAGGCAGCTGCCTTGGAAGGCAAGCATGTTCAGGCATGGGAAAATTATGTAGATCTGCCGGATCGTATTTATGTACCGGTCAGAGCGTATGGAAAAATTAGCGATCAGGTTATTGACTCCAGGTATGTTTATGAAAATGAGGTTCCTGATATCGTGGTGCTTACAGAGGAAACTCTCGTAAAAGGCATTGATATTTTAGCTGGAATCAAACCAGGCGCAGTCCTGGTGATCAATACCAAAAGATCGGCAGAATATTTACTGAAGTTTATTAAAAAAGGCACATTGAATCTTTCCCGTATTGTGACTGTCGATGCCAATAGCTTAGCAAAATCAATTATTACCTTGTCCGGTGCAGAAGGAGCAACCGACGCATCCGGCATTGGTAAAGGAATGGGTGCGGCATTAGCTGCAGCGGTTGTTAAAGCGACGGGAATTGTAGAGTTTGATAGTCTGCTTAAAATTGTAGCCAACAAGAGTGCAGCTAAGAAAGCTTATGACCAAGCAGTTGTTTACGATTATGTAAAAACTTTGACCAAAGTAATCTGATCATTTCTGAAAAACATAAAAGGAGGTGCGAAAAATTGACTGTACCATATGAGAAAATCCCGTTTGCTGGTACTGTACCTTCCCCCCAAAAAGAAAACGAGGGCATGATTACTGGTAATTGGCGTACTCGTCGCCCCATATTGGATGCTGAAAAGTGCACAAGTTGTCAACTTTGCTGGATTAGCTGTCCAGATTCGTCAATTAACCTCGGAAGTGAAACGAGTAGCCTAACGTTTAACTTGAAGTATTGTAAGGGCTGCGGCATTTGTAATGAAGTTTGCCCAGTGGGAGCCATTAGCTTGGTGCCTGAGTTAGATTTCGAAGACTAAGTTTATATTTATAGGAGGTGAAATAAAGTAATGGGTGTTAAAAAAAGAATGTCTGGTTGTGTGGCAACTGCCAACGCCATTAGATTAGCCGATGTTGATGTTATTTGTTCCTACCCTATTCGTCCCTATACTGGCATTATGTCAGAGCTGGCAAGAATGGTAGCAGATGGAGAACTTGATGCTGAATTTGTTCTTGGTGAAGGTGAACATGGACAATTAAGCGTTGTGTATGGTGCTGCGGCCGCTGGTGCGCGTGCTTTCACCGGTAGTTCAGGTGTCGGTGTAATGTATGCAATGGAGCTTTATTCTCCAATTTCAGGTGAGCGTCTTCCGCTCCAAATGTGTATTGCCGACAGAACCTTAGATCCACCAGGTGATTTCGGTTCTGAGCAGACAGATGCAATGTGCTGTCGTGACCAAGGCTGGATTCAAGGATGGGCTTCCACGCCCCAAGAGGCTTTGGACATCAGTCTCATGTACTATAGAATCGGTGAGGACCCGCGTGTTCTGTTACCTCAATATGCTTGTCAGGACGGATACTTCGTATCCCACATTCTCGGAGAAGTGGATGTTCCAACACAAGCGGAAGTAAAGGCTTTCTTACCCCCTTATAAAAATCATCACGTCTTAGACGTGAAAAACCCCATGATCATAGGAGCTCAAATTGAACCTCAAATGGGTCCTGGTCTGCAGTATCAACGATATCTCGCTGTAGAAGGTTCCCGTAAAGTCATTGAAGAAGTCCATGAAGAATTTGCGGATATCTTTGGCCGTAAATATGACCCATGGATCGAAGAATATATGACTGAGGGTGCTGAAACAGTCATCTTTATCCAAGGCGGGCACGCTGAGACGGGTAAGACCGTTGTGAGACGTCTTCGTAATCTTGGAGAAAAAGTTGGACTCGTGCGCTTACGTACTATACGTCCTTTCCCAACTCAACAAGTACGAGAATGTTTGAGCAGATTTAAAGCCGTTGGTGTCATCGACAACTCCGTTAGCTTTGGGATTGCCTGTTCAGCAGGTATTCTGTTAACAGAAGTTCGTGCAGCCATTTATGACATGGGTGACAAAGTTAAAACAGTGGGCTTTGTTGCTGGCTTAGGTGGAGAAATGATAACCCATGATGAATTCTACAAAGTATTCAAGAAACTCAAAGAAGTCGTCAAAACGGGTAGAGTCGACAAAGAAAGCTACTGGCTACCCTTTGAACTGTAGACTTGAAAGGAGGGAATCAGGTTGTTAGAAGAAATTAAATCAATCAAAAAGGCGCCCGTAGAGGAATACTACGTCCCCGGTCATCGGACTTGTGCTGGGTGCGGACCTGCTTTACAATATAGATTAGTGGCTAAAGCTGCTGGCCCCAATACGATTTTTCTTGGACCGACCGGCTGTATGTATGTTGCAAACACAAGTTATGCTTGTGGTCCTTGGGCTACGCCTTGGATGCATACCCAAATTACCAATGGTGGTGCAGTCGCTTCCGGCGTTGAAGCAGCCTTTAAGGCGATGATCCGTAAACACAAAACTGATGCAGAATTCCCCAATATCATTGTTATGGCAGGCGATGGCGGCACATCAGATATCGGGATACAGGCACTATCTGCAGCTTTTTATCGCGGTCATAATATCCTCTTCATTTGCTATGATAACGAATCATATGCAAATACAGGAATTCAAGCTTCTCCAATGACGCCTTATGGTGCATGGACTACCTTCACTCCCGCAGGCCCTGTCGTTCCAGAAGGTAAGAAACTGATGCCGAAGGATATCACGAAGATCATGGCCCATGGTCATCCAGAATTAAAATACCTAGCTACCGCATCATTATCGTATCCGATCGATTTGATGAACAAGGTACGCAAAGGTCTGAATGCAAATGGACCAGCTTTCTTGTATATCCATGCGCCATGTCCAAAAGGGTGGAGCTTCCCTGCGGATAAAACCGTGGAAATCGGTAAGTTAGCCGTTGAAACTGGTATGATTCAACTGTATGAACTGATCGATGGAGAATACAAACTCACTTATAAACCCACGAAGTATAAACCAATTACTGAATATATCAAGTATCAAGGACGCTTTAGTCATCTACAACCTGAGCATATTGAAAAGCTTCAACAATTTGCGAATCAGCGTTTGAAAGAAGTCGGAGTAGAGGTTGAAGCACCGACGATTACGACATAAATATCACCCAAGCTTAGTTATGTCACAAAACTAAGCTTGTTTGCGCCCCGAGTCAACTACACAGAAGGCTCGGGGCAGCAATTTAATGTAATTTATCTAAATATTTCGATATATTTCGTAAGGCACTAAGGCTTATGATGCCTAAGCTTCACGAACGAACCATGAAAATCATAGTTTCCGAACAGATTTGAAAACTGCATATGATTCAAAGGAGGGCAGTTCTATGGATAATGAGATGAAGGTTAAAGCTAGAGCGGCTTATGGACCCGTTTTGGGTAATCGCTGGTTTCAACTGGTTTCTGCCGTAGTAGCAATGGTCATGATTGCTAATCTCCAGTATGCGTGGACTCTGTTTACAACGCCATTGATGACGAATTTAAAAACGTCGCTAACCATCGTCCAGTTTGCGTTTACTTTATTTATTATGTTTGAAACGTTCATTCAACCACTAGGCGGTTATATGCTTGATCGCTTTGGTTCAAGGTCAATGTTCATCCTTGCCGGTGTATTAATTGGTTTCGGCTGGACCATGATGGGTCAAGCACAGTCTGTTGCTGCTCTCTATTTTTACTACGCTGTAGCAGGTACTGGTGCAGGGATTATTTATGGCGGTAGCCTTAGTGTCGCAATTCGCTGGTTCCCTGATCGACGGGGTCTTGCTTCGGGACTCATCGCGGCAGGCTTCGGTATGGGGTCAATGCCTTTTGTTCCAGTGATTGCAAATATACTAGACAATGGTGGAGTTGCGCAGGCATTTATGTTTACTGGGATACTTCAAGGAGGTTTAATCGTCGTCATTGCCTTCCTTTTGCGTTATCCACCCGGTTCTAAAATGCCGAATAAAAAGGAAGAAGTTGCTAAACTAGACCAGTCCAAAATTGGGTTTAGTCCCGGACAAATGTTAAAGACGCCGCATTTCTGGCTCATATGGTCAATGTTTTTCGCAGTCAATGTCGGTGGACTTATCATCACGGCCAATACAAAACCTTTTGGGAAAAATATGCATATAGCCGCTGCCTACATTACACTGGCGGTTATGATTAATTCCTTAGCCAATGGTACAGGACGATTATTTTGGGGTTGGATCTCTGATCGATTAGGGCGTTATAGAACGATGTTTGTCGCTTTTGGCCTTAACGCAGTCTTTTTGTTCCTTCTACCAATCTTAGGCAGTAAAAGCAATATCATGTATGTCATTTGCTTAGGGCTCGTGATGTTTACATGGGGTGAGCTGTTCTCCCTGTTCCCATCCGTCAATGTTGACGTGTTTGGTGCGACTTATGCTGCTAGTAACTATGGATTTCTGTACAGCGCTAAAGGAATCGCCTCTATTTTGGGCGGGGGCTTAGGAGCCTATTTGGCAACTTCCTTTGGTTGGAATGTTGTATTCTCGGTTGCTGCACTATTTTCCCTATACGCAGCTGTTATGTCACTAGTTTTGCCTAGAATTCCAAAACCAATGAGATTGAGGACCGATATAAACAAAGGAGGAATCGCCCCGACTCTTTAAAGGATTGTAGAAGCCTAATCATTTTCAATATCTTCTTTATTCCTGTCTTGCTGCGGTAAGGTGTGGCAGACAGAATTTCTTTAGGCGGGGAGACATTCCCCCGAATGACTCCCCGTCATTTCCTTTATTTCAGTCTGGGAAACTCCACCCTGCTTAAGTGTAGTATACCATACAGTAAATATCGGCGCAATAGTTTTTGGTATACCGGTATACCAAAAACTATTGCAGTGATATGTTGAGATTTGTAACAAATTACTAATCTGAGTGCCATGAAACGGTTGATTGAATCTGTTTCACGTGAAAGGAGCTGATCCTATGGTGATTAATCCTACAATGGATACAGCAGGATGCACTTTCCATCAAAATCCGCCGGTCGACGAAGTCCCTACTGCAAGTTACCCTAGAATAAGCGAGAAATCCGTTGTCGGTTTCAATTCGCTGGTGATTGGTGATGTGACGATTGCAGACGAAGTCTTTATTGGCTTTTACAACTTAATTAGAGCAGATTCAGCGTCGCCATTTTACATCGGACCTCGAACCAATATTCAGGATTTCGTGGTAGTTCACTCACATCCTGGACAACACATTATGGTAGATGGTAATAAAACGGCTATTTATATTGAAGGGAATGTAAGTATTCTGCACCACGCAATTCCCCATGGACCCCTGTACATTGGAAGTAATACGTATATAGGGCATCACGTTTCCATTTATGGAGGAACCATTGGCAGGAATTGTGTTATCATGCATCACGCTAGTATTAGTAATTATGTGACGATTGGGGATAATCGTTATGTTGCTCCGGGACAGATTATTGAAACAGAAGAGCAGGCGAATGAATTGCCCCAGGTTCCGATTAAGTACAGAGATCTTAACGCCCAGATTGTCGAACATTATTGCCGTTTGGGAAGGGCTTACAAGCAATGTGGTCACGCACTTATGAGCTAATAGAATGGTATACATGTATACGGTATACCATTGACAATACAGACTGAAAGGTCTATTCTAGAAACAAGGTTAATTCTTATTCTGAGGGAGGAGTTTACGATGTTAAAACAGTTGAAAGACAAGGAGTTCGAAAGTTTTATTAAGGATGGCTTTTATTCTGCAGTGGCCTTTTATTATCCAGGCGCGGAAAACAAAGATCTAATGTTCAGCGTCATGGAGCAGTTTGCAGAAGGGCATGGCAATGTAGCAGCTGCCACAATGGACATTAGTGGACAAGAAGCGCCGGGAGAATATGGAATTAGTAAAGATGAATGTCCTATTATCGTGGTATTTAAGCAGGGCAATCCTGTGAAAGCTGTGAATGATTTCTCTGTGGAAAATATGATCAATGCAATAGCTCCACCAGGAAAAAACATAACCTTACAATAGATTATGGTCAGCATAGACGATCTTAGGTTTGTAATAGGTTCTCTTCTAATTAAGGGGCTGTCTCAAAATGATGTCTAAGGACATTCATGAGGAGATAGCCTCTTTAACATCGAGTCAAAGAATAAGAGCTTTTATCACATTTCATATAGAAACGATACAAAGGCAAGGCTTTAATATACGATGAATAAAGATCTAACTCAAAAAGAAAACGAATAAAAGCTTTTCAAAACATATCGAATAGTGGTTTAATAGTACCTATAACAAATTTATGATAATAGAGTTATAAATGTGAAACCATAGAATCAGGAGATGAAACTCGATGCTTACCCAACTCTGGGACCTATTAATTGCCTTCGCTAGGGCCAGTAACCTCGGCTTTGGCGGAGGACCAGCGGTTATTCCTCTCATTAAAGTCGAAGTCGTGGAGAGGTATCACTGGTTAACGAACGCTGAATTCACGGATGCGCTCGCCGTTGTCAATGCTTTACCCGGCCCGATTCTTACAAAACTAGGGGGCTATGTAGGCTATAAAGAAGCTGGATGGTTAGGCGTTTTCGTCGCAAATATTGGGGTTATCTTACCGACAGCTCTCGCCGTTATTTTATTGGCGGGCTTTTTAATGAAGTACTCGAATTCTCCAGCCTTAAAAGGCATGCTTAAAGGAGTTCGACCAGTCGTCGTCGTCTTAATTGCTCAAACTGCTTTGCAAATGGGCGTAGGGTCATTCCCGAATCTAACCACTTGGGGTATTGCTTTGGCGGCGGCGGTTGCTTTAGTCTGGTTGAAGTGGCATCCTGCATTAATTATCCTAGGATCGATGGCCTTTGGATTGTTAGTTCTCCGCTAATTTACTGATCCATGCTAGTTATATTAACAAACAAGGTGTTAAAAGGGGTGACCTTCATGCTTCGTAAACTGTGGAACTTATTTATAGCTTTTACCCGCGCATCGAACTTAGGCTTTGGTGGAGGGCCTGCACTGATTCCACTGATTAGAGTGGAAGCGGTGGATCGATATCAGTGGCTAGATAATCAAGAGTTTGCAGATTCTATCGCCATCTGCAATGCCTTACCTGGACCTATCGCAACGAAATTGGCGGCTTTTATAGGTTATAAAATAGCAGGATGGATGGGAGCAGCCGTCGCCATCATTGGAGCAGTATCCCCCACTCTAATCATCGTTGTGCTATTAGGTAGTCTCACTATGAAATACTCTAACTCACTAGAATTCAAAGCCATGATCGAGGCTGTTCGCCCCGTAGTGGTTGTTCTTGTAGCAGAAGCTGCGTATGACATGGGAAAAGATGCATTTCCTACGGGCAGTTCATGGGCCATCGCAGTGATAACCATCGCGGTGCTTTTCCTTACCAATATTCATCCGGCAATTATTATTTTGGCAGCCATGCTGATTGGCTGGGTCTTGTATGGTCGCATAAAGAACGAATCAAGTCAGTGAAATTAGCCGTCAACGGGATTTTCAGGACCGGAGAGGTTTAATTGATAAAACACTAAATCAAGCCACTTCCCAAACTTAAATCCAGCTTTATGTATCGTACCAGAGTACTCAAAACCTAACTTCTCATGCATTTTGAGACTGGTTTTATTAAACGCATCAATGCCAGCCACTAACGTCGCAAACTTTCTTTCATCCGCAATTTTGATAATTTCTTTTAAAAGTGCCGTTCCCACGCCATGATTAAAATACCCGCTATGGACATAAACAGAGTGTTCTATTGTATATTTATAGGCGGGCCAAGCTCTAAAAGGACCAAACGATGCAAACCCAATAACCCGGTTATTTTCTTCAAAGACAAGGACTGGAAATTGATCGTCAGCTTTTTGATGAAACCATAACTTTCTATCGTCGAGTGTTTGAACAGCATACGTATAGATGGCAGTCGTGTTTAAGATGGCATCGTTGTAAATTTCCAAGATGGTAGGTAAATCATTTTCAACCGCTAGTCTTATCATTCAACCTTCAACTCCAGTTCAAAATATGTGTTAGCTACATCATACGCCATTACAAGCCTACTAGGGGATAATCTTATACTCTTACCTTGTTCAACCCACTCGATGAGACCACGCTCAGATCGGAAGGCACAACATTTTAACATAATAATTTAAGATGATGTTTATATAACTTTTAAAGTTTCTTTAAAACGAGTTTATACTCTCCCTTTATAATGAATTTGTAAGCATGAATAACAGGGAGGGCGTTCAAATTGAGTAAACTTAAAATCATAGTTGATGTGATGAACACGATGAAACAAAAAGAGGTCGTCAGCGGTATCTTTAAAGCAGTCGGCACAAAGGATCAAGTTGAAATAGGTCACTTTAATAATGAGTTTGAAAAGAATCTGGCCAACGGGGAGACCAAAATCAAACTCAGTGCAGAATTCGATTGTGATGGTAAGAAACTAAAGCATGAGAGTCAATCAGAGTTTACAATGCAGGGCTGTTGCCGTCATAAACATCATGGTTTTATGAAACATATGCATCAAATGCATCATCATACAAGCCAAATTGGTGGTCAAAACCAAGGCGAGCATAAATGTTGTGGCATCAAGGGCAAATTAACAAGGTTCGCGTTTATGCTTAATGTCTTAAATCAAATCAAGGTGGATGAGAAAGAAGATAAGTCCGTCGTCTTATCTCTAAACTTAAAGGAAATCCCTGAGGAACTCAAAAAGCTTCTCCACGAAAAAATGAGTCAGCATACTAAGCTGGAGAACCATCCACATCACGGCTTTATGAAGGAGGTGATTATTGTGGATTTGATGTTGCCGGGTAAAGACGGTTATGAAATCACCCAGGAAATTCGCGCGAAGTTTGAAATTCCCGTGATTATTGTCTCGGCAAAAAATGAAGATATCGATAAAATCAGAGGCTTGGGTTTTGGCGCCGATGATTACTTAACGAAACCCTTTAGTCCTGCAGAGTTAGTGGCTAGAGTCAAAGCCCATATTTTAAGATATGAACGACTTAAGGGCAAGATCGTAGCATGCGAAGTCATAAGCCACAGGGGACTTGAAATTAATACCGCCTCTCATAAAGTCTTCGTGAATGGAAAAGAAATTCAATTGACGACCACAGAATATGGGCTACTCGTATTTTTTGCCTCAAATCCTAACATGGTCTTTAGTAAGGACCATATCTTTGAAACACTATGGGGAGATGAACCCCTCGGAGATACTGCAACCGTAGCCGTTCACGTACAAAAGATCAGAAAGAAGATTGAACGAGATCCCTCTAATCCGGAATATATTGAAACTTTATGGGGAGCGGGCTACAGATTTAATGCTTAAACTGCCAGTTCTAGTGCAATTGTCAGCTGTATGAGCAGAGACGTAGTGCTCTCATAGCTGTTGCTCTCAGAGCTCTTTGCCGTGTATTATAATAGCTCCATACATTAATAATTAGATTGCTACAGAGGGTCGAGGGGCGTATAATGTTCTAATAAGGACAAACGGTTGTTCAAAAAAGATCTGGAGGACTGACAATGGAAAGAATCTTCAACTTCAATGCTGGCCCAGCCACGCTTCCACTCGCAGTTTTAGAAGAAGCACAAAGTGAACTTTTGAATTTTAAAGGCACGGGCATGTCTGTTATGGAAAATAGCCATCGTACGAAAGAATACGAAGCGATCAATTCGGAAGCTGAAGCGCTCGTGAAGGAATTGCTAGGCGTTCCGGAAAATTACCGGGTTTTATTTCTTCAAGGCGGAGCAAGCACTCAATTTGCCGCTGTGCCGATGAACTTAGTCTCCGCAGACAGTCATGCTGACTATATCCTGACAGGAGCTTGGGCGGAGAAAGCCTATAAGGAAGCCTCGAAATTTGTTAAAACCAATGTAATCGCTACGACTAAGGAAGAAAACTACAACCGCATACCCCAAGCAGATGAAATTAAGGTGAGTCAAGGTCCCGCCTATGTTCATCTTTGTTCGAATAACACCATCTTCGGTACCCAGTGGCAGTCTTTCCCAGACTTAGGGGACGTTTCAATGGTCGCTGATATGTCGAGTGATATTATGTCACGCCGCTTTGATGTTTCGAAGTTCGCTTTGATCTATGCCGGAGCGCAAAAAAACCTGGGTCCAGCCGGTGTCACCGTGGTAATTATTCGTAAAGATTTATTAGAGGGCATTCCGTCAAGCATCCCCACAATGCTGCGTTATGATATTCACGCCAAAAACGATTCCCTCTTCAACACGCCACCCAGCTTTTCTGTTTACATGGTGAATTTGGTGCTGCGCTGGCTTAAAAATAACGGGGGACTGGCTGCTGCTGAGAAACGCAATGCCGAGAAAGCCGCTTTAATTTATGAGACGATTGATCTTAGCAAAGACTTTTACAAAGGTCATGCGCTCAAAGACAGCCGCTCACGCATGAATATTACGTTTCGCCTACCGAGTGAAGAACTGGAGAAAACCTTTGCGGCAGAAGCGACAAAACAAGGCATGATCGGTTTAAAAGGCCACCGTTCAGTGGGTGGCATCAGAGCCTCCGTTTATAATGCCATGAGTCTTGAAGGATGTATGGCTTTAACCGATTTCATGAAAGTTTTTCAAAGCAAAAACGGGTAAGCTTAGCTGAATGGCGAACCTGCTTTCCTAGCGTAAATCTTGTAAAAAAATATCTGATTAATGAAAGAAGAATGTCATGATAATGACATTCTTCTTTGTTATCATTTAACTAAGGGGAGAGGTATACTGATTAGCCTTTAAGATAATCATTTTGGCAAGGATTCAGGCGCAAGCCCCCCTAAAAGAGAGCATCAGCCACGTATTATATTATAAGAAGAAAAAAACATAGGGCTGTGGTATTTTCTCTTTTTGTATTACAAGTGTCTTTGGGTGGATCCTGTATATACGAGGGTGGGAGGGGTTGTTTAAGTGAACACTGAATGGCGCGAATTAAAAACGATTGACGATTTTAGAGAAATAAAAAGCATTAATGAAGGATTCGTTGTAATAACTGACAATGCCACTAGAAATAAGGTTCATAAACCCTCTTGTGTTTATGTCAAAGAAGATAATTTTATTAAAAAGGTCGTTATGAATCATAATTTCTCAGGATGTTATTATTGGATTGGCGATGTAGAAGCAGATGGCTGGAATGCAGCTCACTGTGGTAAGTGCTGGTAGATTAAGGGTACGCAGTGTAAAGGACCTTGAATAGCAAGTGCAGTCTAACGTGTTTGAACGTTAGACTGCACTTGCTTTTGTTTGACAATCTAATCTAGAAAGGATAAATTAATTGAAGCGAAAGTGACCTTAAATAGTCACGACACTTTTGGTTGCTGAAAGGAAAGATTATCATGGATAGCCCTCGAAAAGCACTGGTTCTTCTCAGTGGCGGGATTGATAGCACAACTTGCGCAGTGATGGCCTGTGCAGAATTTGGTCATGAAAATGTGCTGGCGCTCAGCTTATTTTACGGGCAAAAAAACGCTCAAGAAATTGAAGCAGCTAGAGATGTGACCCAACATTTAGGCATCAAAGACCACATCATCCAACAACTCCCCGACATTTTTACAGGGGGAGGGTCTACGCTTGTGGACCAAGACCAGCAAAATCCAGAAACGACGTACGAGGAACTGAGCATAACGCAAGGCGTATCCCCAACTTACGTGCCTTTTCGTAATGCAAATTTGCTCTCAGTTGCCACGTCGATTGCTTTAGTGCAAGGTGCAGAGTCGATCTTTTATGGGGCGCATTCTGAAGATGCCAGGAACTGGGCCTATCCAGATTGTACCCCTGAATTTAACGGGGCGATGGCCAATGCGATCTATATCGGTTCATACTTGAAAGTTCGTCTCATAACACCCCTTCAGTGGCTCGATAAGACGGAAGTCGTCGCGCTAGGTATAAAAATTGGCACGCCATTTGAATTAACTTGGAGTTGTTATAATGGCCATGAAAAAGCATGTGGTGTCTGTCCCGCTTGTGTAGGACGCCTACACGCATTTGAAAAAAATGGATTAATAGACCCCATTGACTATCAACAGAGATAAGAGTTAAGAGACTGGTTAAGAGACTACGGGAAAATTTAGTAATATCAAGGATTTATTGTAGTATTTTTTAGAGATAGGTACTATACTATGTTAGTACAGTACGAGCAATGAAGCTTTCTGGAGACGTAAATCTCTGGAAAGCTTTTTTCTTAAACACAACATTGCTTTATCCGAGGCGAATTCTAGAGGTCTTACTGGTTGAGGACGCAATGAACGTTTCCTTAATCGAGACAATAAAAAAGAGAAGATAATAGGAGGAAGAGGAATGAATTTTAAACGAAGAGGGTCAGCTCTAATCACTTTATTGGTATCACTCATGTTAATTATCTCTGGGTGTGGTGCGAAGACCCCAACAGCGACACCGGTGCCTGAAGCCGCCAAAGAAAAAATCAAGGTAGCTTTTGTCTACGTAGGGCCCGTCGGTGACGCAGGTTGGACCACTTCCCATGACGCTGGGCGTAAATACCTAGTCGAAAAAATGCCGAACGTGGAAACCACAATTATGGAGTCAGTCCCTGAGGGCGCTGATGCAGAGCGTGTCATTACCCAACTCGCTGAAAAAGGTAACAAAATCATCTTTACAACGAGCTTCGGTTATATGGACCCCACCATTAATGTGGCTAAAAAATATCCTAACGTTACATTTATGCACAACTCTGGTTATAAAACAGCCGACAACGTGGGTACTTATTTCGGACGCATGTATCAAGCCCGTTATCTGACAGGTATTGTGGCAGGGAAAACCACGAAAACCAACACTATCGGCTATGTCGCTGCGTTCCCAATCCCAGAAGTTATTCGCGGCATCAACGCCTTTACGCAAGGCGTACTTTCAGTGAATCCTGCGGCCAAAGTAAAAGTCATTTGGACCAATACTTGGTATGATCCCGCAGCTGAAAAAGATGCAGGAAAGAGCTTACTAGCAGCTGGAGCTGACGTACTTGCGCAGCATCAAGATACACCTGGACCAATACAAGCAGCAGAAGAAGCCGGTAAATTCGGAATCGGTTACAACACAGATATGGCTAAGATGGCTCCTAAGGCTGTCCTGACCTCCGCCGTTTGGAACTGGGGTCCTTTCTATGTGAAAACTGTTCAATCAGTCATCGATAAAACCTGGAAAAATGATCAATACTGGGGCCCAATCAGTGACGGAATTGTTGATCTAGCACCTTATGGTCCTATGGTCACCGACGACACCAAGAAATTGGTAGCAGACGCCAAAGCAAAACTAATGGCTAAATCATGGGATGTCTTTACCGGACCGATCAAAGACCAAGCAGGCGTCGTTAAAGTTCCAGCAGGTCAAGTCATGTCTGATAAAGATATGCTCGCCTTTGACTGGTTTGTACAAGGTGTCGACGGAAAAATTCCTGCAAAATAAAAGGAACACTCCCATTTGTGTCACTGGATAAGTCTTTTGCCCACACTAAATTGTAGAGATTATGCTTTGAAAATGCTGATGCGGCCTCAAAGCATAATCTCCAACTTTTTTATTTCTTTATTTCCTCTAACGACCGTCATAAACTGTTTGTGAATTGAGGGGAACACACATGAAACAAGTGATCATTCAACTACAAGGCATCGTGAAAAAGTTTCCGGGCGTGCTGGCTAATGACCATGTGGACCTGGAGATTTACGCTGGAGAAATTCATGCAATTTTAGGAGAAAACGGGTCAGGTAAAAGCACCTTGATGTCGGTGCTGGCGGGCCTTTACAAGCCAGATGAAGGAAAGATTTTAGTCAACGGCGTTGAACACAAATTCCGTTCCCCGAGTGATGCGATTAACTGTGGTATCGGCATGATCCACCAACACTTTAAGCTAGTGGAGCCCTTTACAGTGGCTGAAAATATTACCTTAGGTGAAAAACAGACTTTTTTTGGTCTATCAAATAAGAAACTTAAAACCAGTATTCATGAACTGGGTGAAAAATACGGTCTGGAAATTAATCTAAACGCCAAAGTTTGGCAGCTATCCGTGGGAGAGAAGCAGCGGGTAGAAATAGTACGGATGCTCTATCGTGGTTCCCAAGTCTTGATCCTCGATGAACCCACGGCGGTACTTACCCCGCAAGAGGCCGCTGAACTGTTTAAAAATTTACGTAGAATGGCCGCCGCAGGCTGTGCTGTGGTGCTCATAACCCATAAATTAAATGAAGTTGAGGCAGTGGCAGACCGAGTGACCGTACTGCGCCAGGGCAAGCTGGTGGGGATCTTGGAGCAGGGTCAAATTAATGCTAAAGAGATGGTCCGCTTGATGGTGGGCAGGACTGTGGTCATGCAGTATGATCGGGAAGCGTCTCCAGCGGGCGAGGTCGTGCTGGAGCTAGATAAGGTCAACGCCTTCAATGATATGGGTCTTCCCAGCTTGCGTGATCTATCCCTGACAGTACGAGAAGGCGAAATTCTCGGGCTAGCGGGTGTGTCCGGCAATGGTCAACGGGAAATGGCAGAAGTCATCGCTGGTTTGCGCCGTGTTGAAAGTGGAAAAATCCTCTTAAACGGCCGAAATATAAGCAATCTCTCCCCCTGCCAAATCATTGACCTAGGGGTTGCTTATGTTCCGGAAGACCGTCTGGGAATGGGTCTGGTGCCGGAACTCAATGCCATGGAAAATCTGATTTTAAAGAATTATCGACAGCCTGAGTTCTCGGGGCGCTGGTTATTGAAACTGCCAGTGGTCAAGCAAAATGCCGAGGCCCTGATCAAACAGTACCAAGTCAATGTCACCAGCCTCACTCAGCCTGTAAAAGTGCTTTCGGGTGGCAACCTGCAAAAGCTGTTATTGGCGAGAGAAATTTCCAGTTCGCCCAAATTGATGGTCGTGATCTACCCAGCGCGGGGGCTCGATATTGGAGCGACCGAAGCGGTGCATAAATTGCTACTGAAACTGAAGCCCCGTAAGACAGCCATCCTACTGATCTCAGAAGACCTTGATGAGATATACAGATTAGCCGATCGAATTGGGGTCGTGTATGACGGTCAACTCACCGGGGACTTTGCCGTTGAACAAGCTGACTTGGAAGAAGTGGGACTATTAATGACAGGCTCTCGCTCAGCCAGAGAAAGGATGAACGACGATGGACCGGCTCACCTTTAAACTAGAAAAACGCTTAACCCCTTCGCCCGTGATGGTCTTTATTATCCCGCTCGTATCCGTGCTGCTGGCCCTATTGTTGGGAGCCATCTTTCTTTCCTTGACCGGACAAAAACCAATAGCTGTGTATACGATTATGTTTACGGACAGTTTAGGCTCAAAATATGGACTCACTGAGACCATTGTTAAGGCCATTCCGCTGATGTTGACTGGTTTGGGCGTCTCGTTGGCCTTTAAAATGAAGTTGTGGAACATTGGCGCGGAAGGTCAGCTCTACATGGGGGCGATGGGGGCGACCTGGCTACCTTTAAACTTCCCTACCTTGCCGGGCTACATCATGATCCCGGGAATGATCGTCCTTGGTATGCTGGCAGGGGGACTGTGGGCGCTTCTGACGGCAATCCCCAGAGCCATTTGGAAAGTCAACGAAATTATCACGACCCTCATGCTTAATTACGTGGCCATACTCTGGGTAGACTTCCTGGTCTTTGGGCCTTGGAGAGATCCTAAGGGCTCTAACTTCCCCCTCACCGCAGCCTTTCCGGATGCCGCCAGATTACCAGGGCTGTTCAATTCCCGCATTCATGCGGGTCTGTTCTTTGCCTTTGCGCTGGCAATCATTTTAGCGATTGTTTACAAGTACTCCCGCTGGGGGTACAGTATAAACGTCATCGGCTCAAGTGAGCGGGCCGCCAGTTATGCTGGTATGAATATTAAACGAAATATCTTATTGGTCATGTTTATCAGCGGAGCCATCTCAGGGTTGGCGGGAATGGCCGAAGTCAGTGGAATCATCGGAAAACTACAACATGGAATCAGCTCAGGGTATGGGTACACAGCCATTATCGTGGCGTGGCTCAGTAAGCTCAACCCTCTGGCAATCCTCATAGTCTCAGTGCTGTTTGGGGCACTACAAGTGGGAGGCTATGCCGTGCAAGTCGTGGGTGTGCCCGCAGCTGTCGCAACCATGCTGCAGGGAATGATTCTTTTCTTTGTCCTCGGTGGAGAAATTTTCACAAACTACCGGATAAGGCTTGTGAGCAAAAAAGGGGAGGAATTGAGAAAGTGAGCATCCAAGAATTCTTGATACCTTTATTGGCAGCGGCCATTATTGCTGGCACACCGATCCTTTTTGCTGCCTTAGGAGAACTCATCACCGAACGTGCCGGAATCATCAATTTAGGCGTTGAAGGAATTATGTTGATGGGGGCAGTGTCAGGTTTTATGGCGGCGGTCTCTACCGGAAACCCATGGATTGGCTTGCTCGCTGCAATGCTGGCCGGCGGAGCACTATCGCTCGTCCATGCCTTCCTAACCATCACCTTACGGGCGAACCAAGTCGTCACCGGTCTGGCCTTAACCATTTTTGGGACAGGGTTTAGCGGTTACCTCGGAAAGGCTTATATTGGGATACCAGTGCCAAAGCCCTTTGCTGTCACGCCTCTAGGACCCTTGGCGGATATACCGTTTATTGGCCCCGTGTTCTTCCAGCATGACGTTTTGGTGTACATTAGTTATGTTTTGGTAATCGTAATCTGGTATTTTCTCTATCACACCCGGCCTGGGTTAAACCTCAGGGCTTTAGGGGAAAATCCGGCAGCAATGGATGCGCTGGGTATCAATGTTTTTCGCTTACGCTATCTCTATGTCGTGATTGGCGGCATGTTAGGCGGAGTAGGGGGTGCTTACCTATCGCTAGCCTATGCGCCTAGTTGGCTGGAAAATATGACCGCTGGCCGCGGCTGGATCGCAGTGGCTTTGGTCATCTTTGCTCTTTGGAATCCGTGGCGAGCCTTGATGGGGGCCTACCTGTTTGGGGGCATTGATGCCCTTGGTTTTCGCTTACAGGTCATGGGCGTACAAGTTTCACCCTTTATCTTAAAAATGCTGCCATATTTGTTTACAGTCCTAATTTTGGTGATAGTGGTTGCTCGCCAGAAAGGACGCTTAGCCACGCCTGGCGCATTAGGCCTACCCTATGACCGGGAGGAAAGATAGGCAGACCTTGACATATTCTCCACACATTGGTCACGAAATGGTAACAAATTTACCCTATTATAATAGATTAGACGAACAACTCGCTAGTCTAAGTAAGAAGAGAAGGAGCTTAAATTATTATGAAATCTGAGAAAAATGAAGCCCTGAAGAAATCCAAACGTCCTGCCAGTTCAATCGTATTGTATGTTGCCTCAATCGTAGTAGCACTCATTGGAATCGCATTCTTGGTGACGAACATTATCATATTTCAAAAAAGCGTCGCTCAATACGTGGGCCAAGGGTATGCCGCAGCTGACGTCACGAGCCAAATGCTCATTAATCAATTGTTGCCAGGAATTTATCAACCCATCGCAGTCTATGGTGGTATCGCTCTTATTTTGTTTGCAGCCGGAAAAATTAATCATAAACTTTCAACCGCTCTAAAAATGTTGGGGGACCTCGGAGTAGCAGGGACTGCCTTATTTGCCGATGAGATTAATGAGAAGGTCGAAGTCAAAGACGAAGTCGCCGAGATTGAGACCAAAGAGTCTGACACTGAGAAGACTGAAGCCTAATCCAAACTTCACTCCGATTCTAATTCCAGAGGAATTCACACAAACCAACAGGATGGCGTTTTACTCAATAATTTTGAGCAAAGCGACATCCTGTTTTCCTTTTATACCCAATATAACCATTCTATTATGATTGACTTTAATGACGGATAAAAGTAAACTAATAAAGTTATCTACTAAATAGTTTAGTACTAAAATATTTAATGGTAAAGGAGTAGGACATGGTTGAGCGTCGAGAGTTACTTGAGCTGTTTTACAATATCCAGAGAAAAATGAAGAAAGAATGGATGAAACAACTTAAGCATGGAATAAACCCTTCCCAATATTTCATTTTAAAAAACCTCAAACATTTTGGTGCCCAAAAAGCAACCGAACTTGCTGAGGCAATTCAAATGACACCAGGTGCTATTACGGGTGCCTCAGATAAACTGGTATCTGAAGGATATGCTGAGCGCAAAGGGGCAAAGGAAGACCGGCGAGTCGTTTACTTGGAAATTACAGACAAGGGAGATCAGCTCATGAATTCCATGACTGAGAACCAAAAGAAAGTGACGGAGACGTTTTTTGAAGGGCTATCGGATGAAGATATCAATCATCTCATTCGGATTTATCATCAAATCTCCGTGAACCTCGATCGCCAAGCTCCCCCAGTACAAACAAACAAGAAGCTATAATCTCACAGAAATACTTGAATAATGATAAGAGATGCAGCAACTCATGGAGGTATAATTATAAATGGCAAAAATTGATTACAAATGGATCGCCCTTTCCTGCACAACGCTTGGTGCACTTTTTTCCGTTCTTAGCGGAAGTACTTTGGTCGTCGCGCTGCCCGTGATCATGAAAGATTTGCAGGCGAGTATGAGCGTCATCACTTGGACGATCATGGGATATATGTTAATCATGACAATCTTGGTACCGTCGATTGGCCGAATGGGAGATATGTATGGCAGAAAGAAACTTTATGTCAGCGGTTTTGCGATATTTACCCTGGCTTCATTTTTATGTGGATTATCTCAGTCTGGGATGCAGCTAATCATCTTTCGATTGCTGCAAGCCGTGGGAGGTTCATTAATGCTAGCCAACGGGACAGCGATCGTTGCTGACGCCTTTCCTAAGGAAGAACTTGGTAAAGCTTTAGGACTCAATATTTCGGTCATAAGCGTGGCCATTATAGTCGGTCCTATCTTAGGGGGCTTTCTTACGGCCTTTGGCTGGAGAAGCATATTTTATATCAACATTCCTATCGGAATCATAGGAACATTATGGTCGGCCTTTCAGCTGAAAGAAATGAATAAAGTGACTGAGAAACAAACGTTTGATTGGAAGGGTACGTTAAGTTTCACGGTAGGCGTGCTTTTACTTTTAACAGCCTTGTCCTTAGGCGCATTTATGGGATGGATGAATCCCTACGTCCTCTTAATCTTTGTTGTTTCCATGGCCATAATGGCTTTGTTTGTACGAATTGAAACCAAGACGGAACAGCCAATGCTGGATTTAAGGTTATTTAAAACAAGAGTGATTGCTTTTGCCTATATCAGTAACTTTCTAAACGGTATAGCACGAGGCGCCGTCACCTTCTTACTCATTTTCTTTTTCCAAGGGGTAAAAGGAATGGATCCACTGACCGCAGGACTTATGTTGTCTCCTTTTGCCATCGCAATGATGATTATTTCTCCGTTCAGTGGGGGGTTATCTGACCGATATGGCACAAGAGTTTTGAGCTCGGTCGGACTACTGATCACGGCAGTCGGTCTTGGAGGGCTTATGTTAATCAAGGCAACGACCTCAATTCCCGAATTGATTCTATGGATGATCATTATGGGCTTTGGCTCAGGGATGTTCTTTTCACCCAATACAAGTTCCATCATGGGTTGTGTGCCTGCTGATAAACGAGGGATTGCCGCAGGGGTGAACACTATGATGAGTAACGCTGGAGCCCTGCTCAGTATTGCACTTTCAATGGCCATTATTTCGTCAAGTATCTCGCCCGAGGCAATGCAGGCACTATTCTTAGGGACTCAGGTTGGTGCGAATGGTATTGCCATCAATGAGTTTGTTTCAGGCTTAAGAATGGCGTTCACCATATCCTTCGCCTTTAGCCTGACAGCAGCATTAATGTCCTATTTAAGAGGCCCTAAACCAGACTGGAAGACTGAATAGATTTGATAGAGGAGTCTATTGGAGTTTGACGAATGTGTGATAAAGAGAAAAGTGCAGAGGATAACACTGGTTTAAAAACTCGTATCCGGTTATCATAGGATAAAGGAACATGAGAATCGGAGGAAGAATATGAATTTTATTGGTAATATCATTTGGCTATTACTGGGTGGTATCATTGCCTCGATTGTATGGTGTATTGCAGGCCTGATTTTGTGTGTAACAGTGATAGGGATACCCTTTGGTGTTCAATGTTTCAAAATCGCGATATTTGTATTGTGGCCCTTTGGAAAAGAAATAGAACTTGGTCATTTTGGAGCAGGCGGATTGATTTTCAATATTATCTGGCTGATCTTTTTCGGATGGGGGTTTGCCATAGCTCACCTCATCATAGGTCTCGTTTTTTGTATAACAATTGTGGGTATACCCTTTGGAATACAACATTTCAAATTTGCCACACTTGGATTGATACCCTTTGGGGCGGAAATCTATGATAGAAAGTAATCGGCTGATCTTGCGCAAATTAACACACAAGGATTTTAGCGAGCTTGCAAAGATGCTAAAGGATATCGAGGTAATGTACGCTTGGGAGCATATTTTCTCTGATGCACAAATCACGGCTTGGATTGATGACCAAATCAAACGATACCGTGAGCAGGGTATCGGCTACCTTTTAGCCATCGACAAACAGACAAACCAGGTCGTCGGCCAAATTGGGTTGCATCAAACAATTAACCTGGAAAGAGCTTGGGAGCTAGGTTATATTTTAAGGAAGGATCATTGGGCAAAAGGCTATGCGACAGAAGGGGCAAAGGCTTGCATAGACTATGCCTTTAATGTACTCAATGCGGATAAAGTCATTTGCGATATTCGTCCACAAAATACACCCTCAATCGCAGTCGCCAAACGACTGGGCATGAAGAGAGTGGGAGAATTTATAAAACGATATAATGGGAAAGATATGGCGCATAATATTTTTGAAATAAATAAAACGGAGGAAACGACTTGAAAAGCATTCTTAATGTCGGCTTAATCGGGTATGGCATGGCCGGACAAACGTTTCATGCACCGATTATTTCAGCAGTGCCTGGTCTACGCCTAAAGACGGTTGTTGAGCGAACGGGTGCAAAATCCAAGGAACACTATCCCTGGGTTGAGGTTGTACAGGACATCCAATCGGTTCTAAATGATGAAGCCATTGACTTAGTCGTGATCGCAACCCCCAATGCTACCCACTACGAATTGGCCAAGCAAGCCCTTTTGAGCGGCAAACATGTGGTGGTTGAAAAACCCTTCACGGTGACCTCACTAGAAGCAAAAGAACTGATCGACCTTGCACATCAGAAAAAATTAGTGCTCAGTGTCTATCAAAATCGGCGCTGGGACGGCGATTTCATCACCGTGAAACGGGTGCTTGAAAATCACTTGCTCGGCCGGATCACGGAATATGAGGTCCATTTTGATCGGTATAGGACGGCTCTGAAACCAAATACTTGGAAAGAAAAAGCTATGCGTGGGTCCGGTATTGTCTATGACCTTGGCTCCCATTTGCTCGATCAAGCTCAGATGTTATTTGGGTTGCCGCAATCAATCACGGCCGATATACGTTCCCAAAGGGATGGTACGGAAATTGACGATAACTTTGAAATCATTCTGACCTATGCAGATTCGCTGAAAGTAACCTTAAAAGCGGGTATGCTGGTCAGAGAACTCGGTCCACATTTCATGCTACATGGTACCCAAGGTTCCTTCGTGAAGTATGGGCTAGATCCTCAGGAGTCAGCCCTTAAACGTGGCTTAAGACCCCAAGCTGATCCATCCTGGGGCATAGAAGCGGAAGCGCAATGGGGTAAACTCAATACCGAAGTCTCCGGTTTGCATTTTGAGGGGAAACTAGAAACCGCCCGGGGCGATTACCGTTCCTATTATAGAAATATTTATGATTCCATTACTTCGCAAGATGATTTGATCGTGAAGCCGGAACAAGCCCGAAATACGATTCGGATGATTGAACTCGCCCTTGAGAGCCATCATTTAAAGAGAACCTTGGAATTCACAGAGTAAGCCATCCTCAATCAAGGTTAGGCAAAAAAAGCGCAGGTGTCTTCGATGAACAAAGTCCTGCGCTTTTTTAGTGGGGCAGAATCAAACTGTCGCTTTCAATCCTACCATCTCGGAAACAAACAACGCGGCGAGTATACTCTGCAATAGTCCGTTCATGAGTCACGAGGATGATCGTATTTCCGTTGGAATGCAGTTCCTGTAAAATCGTCATGATTTCTTCGCTCGAGTGGCTGTCTAGGTTCCCCGTCGGCTCATCGGCAAGGAGCAGGGCTGGATTAGTCACTAGAGCACGTGCGATCGCCACACGTTGCTGTTCGCCGCCGGATAATTCATTCGGTTTATGATAGACTCTGTCAGCTAAGCCCACCGCTTTGATTGCTTTTAGGGCTCGTTGTCGCCGCGCTTTGCTATTTAAGCCGGCATATAAAAGAGGTAACTCCACGTTTTCTAAAGTCGTCGTACGTGGCAACAAGTTAAAACCTTGAAAGATGAACCCGATTTTCTGGTTTCGAATGGCCGCCAGTTGATTGTCAGAGGCTTTCGCAACATTGACCCCTTCAAGATAATATTCACCGGAGGTGGGTGTATCCAGACAACCGATTAGATTTAACATGGTTGATTTTCCGGAGCCGGAGGGACCCATAATCGCCATGAATTCTCCAGCCTTCACTTGTAAATCAAGATTTTGCAAGGCTGCTACCTGAACTGACCCAGTTAAGTAAATTTTGCTAATTCCTTTTAAATTTATCACGTCACCACTCCTGCCTTAAATTATTTCAGCAGTTACTTTGAGAGCTATTATAGTAAATGCAGACTCAAAAGTTTGGTGACAGCATCTTCGTTTATTGACGAGATCTAATAAACCCCTTTGGCCAGGATTAGCTGAAGCGCCAATTTTATATAACAATGAGAAGGGTCTTGATTTTGTGTCCGGGGAGATAGAGCGTTAAGGCTGTGAGAGGAGGCGTTTTGTGCCTAAGGAATTAACACACTGGCATATAGCTCGCGAAGTTTTGCGAAGGGGAGCCCCAGCTCAGGTGGGGGGAATTATTGAGTGCAACCCTGAACTGTATTATTTTGGCACCATTGCCCATGATATTGCTTTTTATGATTTTTCTAAGCCGACTGAAGGGAATATTGAACGGATAGGAAACCAGCTCCATGGCGTGGATGGAGAGAATACCTTGGTACCACTGATCGAAATGATGGAAATGGCACTGAGCCATAATAATAGAAGCACAAGCGCACAATTAGCTTTTATGCTCGGTATGTTGACACACTTTGTTACTGACAGCACCTTCCATCCCATGGTTTACTATATGAGCGGAAATTATTTTGCTGAGGACCCAGAGGAACGAAGTAAGGCCGTGTTTCGTCATCGCTTGTTCGAGACTGCGATCGATCGTTGGTTAGAGACAATTGACCCGCTTAAACCTTCGTTTGACCTAATTCATCTATGGCGTGATACAGGCGAAGCGGGACGAGAAGCTTTTGAATTGCTTGTTGGGCATTATGCTAATCTAGGAGATAAAATAATAATGTCTCATTTTAAAAAGGCATGGAGGAATCATCGCTTATTACAAACTGCATTTAGTTGGTCAGCCCCTTGGCGTATTTTAACCTTCTACCGACGTTTTGGGCATCCATCTGTCGAAAAGTATGAAGCTTTATTCTATTCACAACCGCTAAACTTATCTTTCTTGGATTCAAGTTTAGATTGGCTGCATCCCGTAACCGGTGCACCTCATGATATGACTTTGAAGGAACTTTATGATGTGAGTGTTGAAAAGGTTATTACTTTGTTTGAACGATTAAATACTCAAGCCGTAGAAAAATGGCCGCTCCTCCTTAGAGAGCTTCAGCCACTGTCCCTAGACAGCGGATTGCCCTATGTACCGGTAACTCAGATGAAATATTTCCGTGCAGAGCCCATTGAACACCGCTTACGGATATGATAAATAGAAAACTCCGAGAATGATCTGGGAGTTTTCGTTAAGGCTGTTTCTCTGTTTTTCTGCTGCCAGCGTTCCGGACAATACTTTGCGGGCCATTAATCCCATCCTTAGAGTCCCAAATGACTAGATTCTGACTCTTCAGGATACGAAATATTAATGATGATAGTGCTGTTCCTCGCTGAGATCTTCCATTGCTATGCTTTCAGGGTGTATTTTGGTACTATCTCTAAAATTCTTGGGGGTGAGCTCATATTGTTTCATAGCAATTATTTTGGTCCGAAACCACTCAGAGTGCAAATGCTCATCCACAAAATTATTTTGCAAAATTTTGATCAGCTCTTTGTCGGTGTTATTGTCTTGGTGTAGTTTCTCAATTAAGTCGTTATAATCTTTCATGGCTATTTGTTCTATCATGATATCTATCGCGAGCGTATCCTCTAAACCAGTCGCTGATATAAATGACCCGGCTATCTTACCAATAATAGGTGAAATAATATCACCCAAAACTGTAGGATTGCTACCAAGTTCTTTGATTTTCTCTCCAATATTGTCCACGTGATTTTGTTCAATGTATGCGCAACGTTCAAAAACCAACCCGCTATACCTACCTTTAAAGGCTTTGCTTTGAGCAAAGTATAAGTCTACTTGATTTAGTTCTAAACTGTAGAACCAATTTAGTTTAGAAATGAGTGTGTCCTTATCCATAAAGTTAAACTCCATTCATATTTTCGTTTTATTCCCTGAGAGAAAAATTGCATTCCGCAGGTGCTTCGTTATCCCCCTATAACAGCAGGCGCTCAGTTAGTAGTTCTGTCAAAGGCAGTCCCCAACTGGAAGGCTTTCCGCCAGTGCGGTAATACATTTCTTTAAAAGCTAGTTTTAGAGCAAAGATCATATGTCCCGTTTTCATGATGCTCGTCTTACCACCGTACCAGACATCCGAGTGAATATAAAAACCTTTGTTCCTTCCCATATCGCCCATACAAATCACTTCTGGACGGAACGGCTCATCTGCTTTTTCGGCGGAAACCTTTCCGAGATCTTTAGCGATTTGCAAAGCCACAATTCTAGCCTGCATATCACCCAAGGTTCCTAGCTTGGGTACAGTCAAAGCTGCTGCATCACCGACCGCAAAAATTTGAGGATAATCGAGAGTGCGCATCGTTAACTCCGTGATCACAAACCCCTCTTCATCAACAATTGGCAAATCCTTCATAAATGAATGCGATTGCCAATCAGGAAGGACGATCTTTATTTCGGCTTCTAAGCTTTTCCCATTGGCAAATTCAATACCGTCCGCAGTCAAACGCTTAATATCCTCTGTTTTATTGACATAGTGGTAGCCCATATTCCCAGCCATTTCTAAGAATTTAGCGACGATATCTTCGCCAGCGTCTGCGGCGATGAGTGGCGCTGGCGTGAACAGAGTAATTTTGTCCGGACCACCTCGTGCATGATCCTCCAGCCAGGCGCCGAGCGACAGGGCAATTTCTAAAGGAGGACCTTCACAAGCCGCCAAGGCTATGGGCAGCCAGTCAGGTTTGCCTTTAGTTCCTTGATGAAAGCGGGATGATCCAATGACGATGGGTCCCCCTTTGTAGCCCTCACCATGTAAGTAGTGGCGTAGACGATTGCCGTGGTAAGAATCCGACAACGTAGAACCGTATTCCCCAAATCCCTCAATTTTGTCATACGCTAAGCGGGCACCCAAAGCTACGACGAGATAATCATACTTAATATGCACGATTGGGGCACCTGGACGCTCCATAGAAACATAGTCCACCAGGGAACTTTCCACATCGATGGCCTTAACTTCAGCCTGGATAAAATCTATCCCGTCATCGTGCAAAACTTTTTCAATCGGCATATGAAGAGTATGCTGTGGATTACGGTCAGCAAACACCTCCATTGGAATATTAGGAACAAAAAGTAGATAAGGTTTGCGATCAATCACCGTTAGATTAACGTCTCCGCCGCATTGCTCTCGGATGAATCTTGCCGTAGTCAATCCGGCAAAATTTCCGCCTAATACCAAAACATGAGGCTTTCGTGAGTAATGCATAACATTCCTCCCTTGTGGTTTTGTGTTTAATATGTACGATATTGGATTAATTTAACCTTTGATTCAATGTACGAGGCTGTTTTACTAGAATAACAATTATAAAGACAAAGCAAAGATGAGGCTAATTAAATAACCCTCTAAGCGGCTTTTAATAAGCTTGTGCCTAGAGGGCTATTTAATATTAATAATTTTCTTTGTATTCGGGATGCTGGTGACAAAGAAATCGTGAGTATAGACGTTATTCGTTATTAGCAAACATATGCTAGAAAAGTATTATCGTTGGAAAATAAGACATGGCTACAGTTAGTCACCTTAAGTGAGTTGATTACAAGGAAACCTGGTGGCCCTTTTCCTCTGCGATGATTTGCTTACGAGCTGTATTCGTGACGTAATAGACCGACACTCCAGAAATCAGCAAAAAACAAGACAAGATCATAAACATTACGAGACCGCCTAGGTGAGCAAAAATCGCCACGCCCAGTATAGGCCCAAGACTTTTAGAGATACCCCAATTCATACTGAAGATTGAAAAATAGCGTGCTCGCATGTTAGCCGGTGCAAGCATTGTCAAAAGCTTGCTTTGATTTGGAAAAGTAATGCACTCTCCAATCGTAAAGATAACCTCAGCCGCAAATAATAACGGAATGACTTTGGTCCAGGTTCCTAACCCATAGCCGGCTGCCACGCAAGCAAAAAGGAGATAGCCCACAAGTAAGACCGACGGTGTGTGAAGTTTCTCCGTCTTCTTGGCAAGCCAAACTGCGATTAAAACAACTAGAATTCCATTCATGGTCACTAAGGATGTGAAGATGGTTAAATAGTTGGTAAAGTTCGCTTGAAGATATAAAGGGAAAACTGTTTCCACCTGCGCATATAGCAACGTAATGGGCATCGCGAGGAGGGTGAATTTGAACAAGAATTTATGCTCCTTATAAGAGATCCGCTCGGGTTTGAGCACTACGTCAACTGCCGAAACGTGCTCTTGCACAGGCAAAGACTTCTTAGCGTTTAAAGTTTCCGGGATTAGAGCGAATACTAGCCCCGCATAGACCAGCAGTGCCATCGCAGAAGCTAAGAACGTGAGGTTTTGGTTAATCGTGATCATGAATAAACCCAGCATGGGGCCCAACGCTGCTCCCACATTTAAAGCAGTATGCATCAGGGCAAATACTTCGGAAAGCTGTGATGTAGGAACAATATCCGCGATTTGAGCGTTGGCAGCGGGGAAATAGAACGAAGAGGCAATACCATTGATCACGGAAACGAAGGCAAAGTGGAGGGGGGTCACGGCAAAGATATAACCCAGCATAGAAATGCCTTGGAAGAGTAAGCTCCAGACCATTAACGGTTTGCGTCCATACTTATCGGCAAGTCCACCGCCCCAAATGTTCGCTAATACGCCCATTAGGGGAGCCAAACCCAAAATCAAACCAATGTCGTAAAGGCTGCCCGTCTTATTATAGAGATAAAGGGCTAGAAAGGGTCGAATAGCAAAACTTGTTAGCGTGGTAAGAATAGTCCCGATGACCCTAATCCATATTGCGCGGTCATAACGCTGCCATATTTTTGAAAGCCCCATTTTGTCGACTCCTTTATGATTAATACGCCTTTCGGCGTTGGAAGATAATAGAAAGATTATAGTATAATTCTATACCCAGTCACTATTACCCTTTTTACGTTCAACGTTTATAGAGCCTCATTGTGCCATTGCTATATACAAGTCATTCGCTAAAGTTGCGGTTTATGTCGAAATAAGGTAAGGTACCATTAATATAGAAATTGGGAGGTAAGTTTATGAACGTTTTAGAATTTGCATTGAATATGGAACTTGCAGGACAGATTTACTATACTGAACAAGCTGAAATCAATAAGGGGAATAGTTTAAGTAAAGTTTTTCTGATGTTGGCAAAAGATGAAGCAATGCATTCCAAAATATTACAGAATAAAGTCAATAAACTGCCTTGTGATTTAGTACAAAGTGACAGTTTAGCAGAAGCTAAAAATATATTTAGTAACCTTGGGGCTGACAAGGATGGAATGAAACAAATCTCTGATCAACTCGATGTGTATCGATTGGGCCTGGAAAAGGAAAAAGAAAGTATCACACTTTACCAAAAATACTTATCCGAAGCAACGGATGATGAATCGAAGAAGTTATTTGAATACTTGATTAAGCAAGAAAAAAACCATTACGCAATCATTGATCAGTTAGTTTTACTCATTAGCCGTCCAAATGAATGGGTAGAATCCGCTGAATTCGGACTAAGAGAAGAATATTAGGTCAACAATATAAAAAAATATTAAAATTGATTTAAAACAAATACCCACGACCAAGGATCATTTCTGATTAAATCCTTGGTCGTGGGTATTTTTGCTATTCATTTATGAAAGCTTTAGCAGAAGAAAAGAGAAATTTAATCCAAACCTTCAAACTGCATATTATAGTAATGCGCATAGATGCCGTCTTTGGCGAGCAGTTGTTTGTGACTGCCTCTTTCCTGGATACCAGCATCGGTCACCACAATAATTTCATCCGCATTCTTGATCGTACTCAATCTATGGGCAATCACGATCGTAGTTCTGTTCTTAGAAAGCTTTTCGAGGGATTTTTGAATGTATTGTTCACTTTCATTATCAAGCGCTGAGGTAGCCTCGTCTAAAATTAAAATCGGAGGATTTTTTAGAAAAACCCTGGCAATGGAGAGGCGTTGCTTTTGCCCCCCGGAGAGCCTGACGCCGCGTTCCCCTACATACGTGTCGTAACCCTCGTCAAGAGACATGATGTAGTCGTGAATATTGGCATTTTTAGCAGCCTCTATGATTTCGGCATCCGTAGCGTTTGGCTTACCGTATGTTATATTTTTCTTAACGGAGCCATCAAATAAATAGACATCTTGTTGCACAATGCCGATCGTATTTCGCAAAGAATCCAGCGTAATATCCCTGATATCTTTACCATCGATGGTAATTGAACCTGCTGTTACGTCATAAAATCTCGGAAGGAGAGAGCACAGGGTTGTTTTCCCCCCGCCGGACGGACCGACTAAGGCAATCGTTTTTCCTGCTTTAATGGTTAAGCTTACATGATCTATGACATTAGTATCATCGTTATAATGGAACGAGACATCGTGATAGTCAATTTCTCCTAAAACATTCGTCAGGGGTTTAGCACCCGCTTTGTCTACAATATCTGGCTGAGTTTCTATCACTTCAATAAACCGCTTAAAGCCAGCGAACCCTTTTTGAAACTGTTCTGTAAAGTCAATCAGCACATTAATAGGCGTGATAAAGATGTTAATGTAGAGGACATAGATCGCGAGATCAGTCATTTGTAACGTGCCCTCAGCGATAAATACGCCGCCGGAAACAATCACCACAACATAGAGCAGTCCGGAGAAAAATGAATTCCAGGCGTGAAAGACACCCATGGTTTTGTAAGTCACAATTTTGGATAATAAAAAATTGTGGTTGCTTTCACTGAACTTTTCACTTTCCACGTCTTCATTGGCAAAAGACTTGACCACTCGAATACCCGACAGACTGTCTTGAACACTGGAATTTACCGCGGCGATTTTAACTCTATTATCAGTAAAGATGGGGGCCATTTTGACATTCTTATAGACTGTGAAGAACACCATGACAATGGTGACGAACAGTAAAATTAACGTCATCTTGACATTAATCAACATTAAGAGCGTAAAGGAACCCACGATTTTCAGAGCAGAGATAAAGAGATTTTCTGGCCCGTGATGAGCAAGTTCGGATATATCAAATAAGTCCGCAACCAGTTTGGACATCATTTCACCCGTGTTGTTTTTATCATAATACGAAAAGGATAATCTCTGAAAATGATTGAATAAGTCGTTTCTCATATCGGTTTCCATGCGAGCGCCCATAATATGTCCCCATGAAATAATGAGATACTGGCAGAAGAACTTGATGACGTACATGGCCAACAAGCCGATGCCCACAAAAACTAAAGCATTCACGATGGTTGCCTTATCTTGAGTAAATAGATGTTTGGTCAGATAACTCAGGATTTGAGGAAAGGCGAGATCAATAGCGGAAACGATCACGGCACAAAGCATGTCGACGTAGAAAAGGAATTTATGACGTTTGTAATACTGAATGAATTTATGGAAAATATTCATGAATGTGATAGGAGCCCCTCTCAGTTTTCTTTATTCATTCATTGTAACAACAGAAGCGTCGGTTGTCATCGCTTAATTTTAATTGAGCTTTAAAATTTATCATAGGAACACTTTTATTGGACAATATAATAGGGTTACCGACAAAAAAATGAATGAGGAGGATTTGGCATATGAGAAAGAAACTGGCTGTAAGCATTTTGACTCTGTTTTTGTTGGTTTTAGGTGCCGTTCCTGCCTTAGGCGCTGTTGATCAAGGAAAATTGAATGAGATTAAACCTCTCACTCAACAAATGAGCACCCTCAAAGCTCAGATCATTGATAAGGAAGTAGAGGCCGGAATACTAGATCAGGCAAAAGCAGAGAAAATCAAAGGCTTCATACAAAAACGCCAATTGAAGATTGAACAAGAAATCGACAAAGGCGAATTTAAGGGTCTTGGACACAAAAAAGGCTGCTCCCACAAATCCTCTAATGATTCCCCCACTCCTCAAAAAGCAGAGTAAACTCATTCACGGTGACCTCGTTGTCGGATAACAAGCGCTCAGGAGCGAACCCTAAGGGAAATTTAGGGTTCACTCTTTATTATGTACTGGTCAGAAAGTATAAACTAACGTTTATATACTTTCTGCAGCATAAGGGCAACTAAGGCGACTGCCGGCGCCTGAAGGCTTGGCACTAGCCAAGTTTTCTATACCCGGTCTAATGCCCTTTTAGTTAGTCGATTAATTCAATCCCCCAAAGGATAGGATTAACCATCTTATCTAAGCTTCCTTTAATACATCGATGCCCTATGATAAGGGGATCGGTCGCTTTGTCAAGTGCCCCCAACAAGGCCTGTCCATAAGTCTTAGATCCGTCTGTTTTAATAGGATAGGATCGGGCCATCTCTATTTTTTCAAGGGCTGTTGAGGTCTTACCACAGAGGTGGAGAAGTACTTTTCCACCCGCGTCTTGAATACCCTTAATAATTCGCCAGCTTGAGGGGCCACTATAGTCCCGATAAACTTTGGGCCCTATGATGCCCATTGCGCCAACTGGGTCTCCATAAGAAATAATTGACGCCCCTCGGTGAATACCCTCGAGGCTATAGCGTATGATACCCTCTTCAACAACCGACAGAATTTCCAGAATCCGCTGTGGATCTTTTCGCAGACCTTTATAAAAGTTCATGGGGTCAATCAGGGACGATAGGATTGTAAAAGGGCCCTCTACGCTGAGCGCTACTTTTTCGCCCGACTCCGATAGAATTTCCACGGCATCGAGTACTTCTTTAATACGACCTTCATTGAGCTCCAAACGCTGGGGATCAGACATTTCTTCAATTGACGTAAAACGGTAACTCTCGACCCTAGGACCATTCAAGGCATCACCCAGCTTAATGTGGGCACCGTAAGCTTCTGCTTCTACCGTAACGCAGAAAGGTACCCTGACGATGACATCCCCTCGATGTTGCATTAATTCACTTGCAAGGGTTGCCATGCTATTTTTATCAGAGTGCGCTCCTGGTAAGGAGATTCCCGTTTTTCTAACAACCTCTTCCGGAATCTGCTCCAGATCGTCTCCTGTACATTTAAAATCCATCGGTTATTCCTCCTGTACCTAATGCTTGTTTATAATTAAACATTTCTTGATCTGCAATGTTAGTAAGTTAAGTTGGCTAATCTATATTCTTGATATTAATTTATAAAATATAATAACTCTCCCACGAAGATACTGATCGCCTGTAAGAGTAGGATAATCCACACGGTTTTCTTCAAAGGAAGTTCCCGGAAGAGAACCAAGATACCAAAGCCCGTATTCGCCAGTAACCCAGAGATCAGGGATCCAAAACCCAAGACCCCTTTGATAAAGCCCTCGGCAATGAGTACGGACGAAAAACAGCTTGGAATCATACCAATCAAAGAAGCAAGTACGGGCTGAAGAAAGGTATTTCGGCCAAGCAGAGCGTTGATTCCCTCTCCACCCAATCGATTTGCCAGCACCCCAATGATCAGAACAGTCACGTATAAAAAGAGCGTCAGCTTCAGGGTATGAACCAAACTATTTATGAAAATATTGTTGTGATGACCACATTTGGGACAATCACAATCAATACCGCAGCCTTTGAGACGGTTGCGTTTCTCCTTAATCACTAAGTTTATGAGGAGCCCAGCACCAATCGCTACCAAGATTTTAATCCCGATAAGCCCCACCATCAGAGGTAACTTATCAGGATGAGCGGAGATGACAATCAGAGCTTCATCGGAACCCGCCAAGAAAACGGCGACGAGCATACCCAAAGAGATATAACCATTGCTATAAAGCTTGGCAAAAGCCACGGATATACCACACTGGGGGATTATTCCAAGTAGTGCCCCACCTGGGACATCTAGCCTGGCTAGCCGGCTAAAGAAAGGTGTTCCTTTGTCGAGCTTAAGGGTTATCCAATTCGTTAAGAGAATGACCAAGAATAAAACAGGAACAATCTTAATCACATCTAGGAAGCTGTCTATCAGAATTTCAACCAACGAAATAGCCCTCCACTTTTGATCTTAAACAGGTCCTTAATTTCCTTTTCCTTGAGACTTTTCCCGATCAAACACAGTTTGCCGCTGGACTTAAATTGACTAGACGCAACTGTAAACTGGCCATTGGTATAGCTGAAATCCAAGAAACCCTCAGGGCTTTTGAGGAAACCCTTACCGCGCAAAACCTGACCATATTGAGGCTGGCAGAGAAGGGAGAGACAACGCTTGAGTTCTTCCCGACTGAACGTACGGGAAGTCTTCAAAGCCAAGGCCTCAAATTCATTTTCGCGACAGGGTTTATAGTCTGTATGGAGGATATCACTCAAATCCAGGTCCGCTTGCGCATCAAGGAGGTTCACAAATTCCTCGGGGCCTAGGTCATCCCAGGATTTGTCGATAATCTCTCCATCTTGGTTAAACTCCCTAAGGGAAATCAAGATCTTGTCGATGGTCGCACGGTCAACGAGCTGGCTTTTACTTAAGGTCAAGACAGAGGCATTCGTGATCTGGTCCTCGAAAAACTCCCCAAAGACTTCGCACTGCTGCAGGTAATGAACGCTGTCCACCACCGTCACTAGGGAGTTGATCTGAAGGAGGAAAGTAAACTGTGGTTTGCGCAGGATATCGATGATCTCACTCAGGATACTGATGCCGGTGGGCTCAATGATAATCCGCTCCGGATGGAACTCTTCGATAATCCGGGTCAGCATTTGCACGAAATCCTTTTGCATAATACAGCAAATACACCCACTAGAGATTTCGAAGACTTCAAAGCCTTCCCGCTCCATTAGGTCTCCATCGATTCCGATATCCCCAAATTCATTTTCAATCAAGACGACCTTTTCGTTCTGGTGAACTTGGAGAAGCTTCTTAACCAACGTGGTCTTACCAGAACCCAGAAATCCTGAGATCACATCTACCTTAATCACGAATTATAAGACCCTTCTTTCACGTAATCGGTCATGGCCTTGAGATTGGTAATAGAAGTCGCCATACTAAGACCACAAGCAGGCGCCACGATATCCACCTCTGAATGGAGCGCATTGCGGGTAATGGACACAATCTTCGCTCTTTCTCCGGTGTGGAGGAGTTGAGTACTAACGTTACCCATCAGTCCAGTCTTGATGCCCTCTCGAGCCATTTTCATGTTAACGATTGAATCAAAGCTCACAGCATTCGCCTTGACCTCGTTGAGAGAATCGACGATCTTGCTGGCATTACCGCAAATGTGAAGGATGACAGGGACACCTTCCTGATGCAGTACGTCTATGATTTTTTGATAGTAGGGGACCGCAAACTTTTGGAAATTGCGGGGTCCCAGAATTTCGCCAGTCGCCGTAGGATCCGAGATGGAGATAACATCCGCTCCGGCTCTCACCATCTCTAAGGCATAGCGGATGAGATAGTCACTAATGAACGTTAAAAAACGGGCTGCCCGCTCAGGTTCCCGCCTCAGCATCTTAAACATTTCCAGAGGGTCAACCACTGAGGTTGCGGTACTAATATGCCCAGATACATTGCCAATAACCGGGACCCGGCTGTTTCCAAGTTCCCGAATCGCCGCTAAAACGACGCCCATCCGACCAAAGGCCACATCAACAGGGGAGTAGCTTTCCATGATGGCTTCTAGGGGCTGGTCATTATACCGGGTGATTCTGGGTTCGATCAGGTTATCGCCTATATTAACACTTGCACCAAGGGCCTCAACTTCAGCGGTTAGGCAATAAGGCACGCCGTAATTTTCAAAGCCAATCAGCTCATTGATCTTTCGAGCGGCATTGACCATCGCTTGAGTTTCAGAGTGATGGCCGCCTCCCACTTGATCAGATATTTCCGTCACGCAAGCACTCATCATACCCCCCGGGCAGATAACGGGAGGCCGGTCTACCCGGTCTACCCGGTCTCCCTTCAAGACGTTTAATAGGCGTTCTTTTTCATTCAAGATCATTCACCTTCTTTAGCACATTCAACCTTATAGTCATAAAGACCATGGCTGCGAGCCACATCGAGCATCGCCTGAATATGTTCCATCGGGACTTTATTCGCAGTTTCACACCCTGTCGCGAGAACAAAGGCTGGGGTATACCCTTTCATGGTGTCAATGGCCTCAATGCAGACTTTATGAATCGCTTCCACGGGTCCGAAAAGGAGTTCGTTCGCAGGATCAATGTTGCCGAGAATAAGGGCCCTGCCAGCAACCTTCTCTCGAGCGATTGCGAGATCACATTTATCGATACTGATCACATCAGCTCCGGTGTCGGTCATTTTGTCCACAATCTTGTGGGTCTTGCCGCAAATATGCAGCGGAATGAGTGCCTTGAGCTCATGAGCTAAGTCTACTAGCTCTTTGATGTAGGGAAAAGCAATCTTGTCAAACATCTTAGGGCTGAATAGACTGCCCGAAGCAATAGGCTCCAGGATAATGGGCATTGCGCCATAACTGACAATTTCTCGAATAAAGTTCTTACAGCTGTCTGTCGCCATTCGGAGGAGGGCATGGCAAAGCTCCGGATTGGCGTAAGTATCTTTCGCAAAAGCTTCTACACCTCGCAGCGTGGCAGCGGTGGAAACGGGTCCGGAAAAACAAGCCGCTATGAAAACCTGGTCACCCACTTCTTTATTGAGAATTTCCAAGGCTTCGTAATAAACTGGAAATTGGCCATCGTTCTTTTCGGCTACTTTAATCTTACTCAAGTCTTCCATGGAGTTGATGACGGGAACTTCACAATTAGCGGGTTCATCCTCAGAATAAACCAGTTCAGCGCCCATCGCTTCTGCTACGCACGAACAGTTCGTGAAGAGATAAATCAAATCATAGCCAAATTTCTTAAACCCAGCAACATGCGCAGCGGCCATGACCTTGCCGTCAAGTTGGAATTCTTTCACGGTTTTGCCTATGAGCTGAGCGGTATTGGTGGTGACAATGGGCATGCAGATAATTCTGTCGAGGGGCTTTCCCGTGAGAAGCGCCATCATTCGTTCTTTGGGGGTTAAAATATCTTCCCTTATTAACATTTAGGCCCTCCCCATCAGTTCTTTAGCTTTTCTCACGGCAGAACTGGCGTCATTCGCATAAAGATCAGCGCCTATTTTATCACAAAACGTCTGGGAAATAGGACCGCCACCAATCAGAACCTTGTATTTATCCCGTAGATTGCGTTCGATTAAGCGATCAATCACGGTTTTCATCCCGTCCATCGTCGTGGTCATCAACGTCGACATGCAAATCATATCACTGTCGACTTCTTCAGCTTTTTCAATAAATCTATCGAGCGGTACATCTCTGCCAAGATCGTAGACTTCGAAACCAGAGGCACCCGTCAAAATCCGAACTAGGTTCTTACCGATATCATGAGTGTCCCCTTCGACGACCCCAATCACCATTTTAATGGGCTTTTCCAGGGAATCTTTGTCTAGATAAGGATTGACCACATCAAGCCCCGCATTGAAAGCATCAGAACACATCAGCACCTCTGGAAGAAAATATTCCTCTTCCTCATAGAGCCTACTGACTTCATCCATGCCAATCACGAGACCCTCAGTAATCGTTTCATAGGCGGGTATATTTTGTTGCAAAGTTTCCTCGGCAAGCTTCGCGACCTTTTCAACTTCGAAATCTACCAGAGCTTGTGAGATTTCACGAAATAATGTTTCTTTGTTCACGGTGTTCCCTCCAATAATAGATTATACTTTGGTTATATATTATCATAATCAAAGGGTAACAGTCACTGCATATTTTTGGATGAATATCGTTGTCAGCAGGGTAAGCCCTGTAAGAGGAGGGGCAGATGAAGTTTAATCATAAGAATTGCAGGATTTCCGGGAATTACAAAGAATATTAAAGAATTGATGTTTTCTTTATTTCGCGGAAGGTCGTGTTTCATGAGAATTACAAGACGAAGAGTGAACTTCTTTTTGATGATGGGTTTGGCTTTGTTGCTATTGCACACAACCCATGTCTATGCTACCACCCCAGAAATGAAAACGATCAGCGTTGTGATGGATGACAACTACCCGCCTTACTCTTTTCGCGATAGTCAGGGCAATTTGCAGGGAATCACGCTTGACCAGTGGAAACTTTTTGAGAAAAAGACAGGGGTCAAAGTGAATATCACCGGGTTGACTTGGAATAAAGCCTATGACAGCATGACGCGAGGCGAGTTCGATGTCATTGACACGATCTCCTATCGTGCAGAAAGAGCCAAGATTTTCGATTATACAAAATCCTATGCGACGATCGAAGTTCCTATATTTTTCCAAAAAGATATTCCTGGTATTACCGATGTCAATTCTTTAAAGGGGTTTACAGTCGCCGCAAAAAAAGGAGACAGTAGTATCGAGGTCCTTAAAGAAAATGGTATAACCACCATTGATGAATATGAAACGGCGGAAGATGTTGTTCAAGCGGCCAAGGATCACAAGAACGTCATCTTTGTCATAGGAAAGCCCCCGGCACAATATTACCTGTACAAAATGGGAATTCAAGATAACTTTAATTATACGAGCTCGTCATTATATACCGGCCAATTCTTCAGAGCTGTCAAAAAAGGCAATACTGGGGTACTGACGATCGTGAATGATGGCTTTTCGAAGATTTCTGTGAGCGAATATCAGGCGATTGAAAAGAAATGGTTTGGCACGGAGAGTATACCAATTTATCAAACGACGCTATTTAGAACGATTTTGATCATTGGTGCGGCAGTCTTTCTGCTGGCCTTGTTGTTAATCATCTGGAATAGAACGCTTCACCGCATGGTATATCAAAAAACCAGCGAGCTTTCGAAGGCACTCAGAGCAAGAAAACGAGTGGAAGAGGAAATGAGAACCTTAAATGCCGTATTACAGCAGCAGAATGCTTTGACGCGTGAAGCACAAAGAGTGGCACGCTTGGGAAGTTACGTTACGAATCTCGAAACAAGAGAATGGAAATGCTCCCCCGAGCTTCATGACATATTTGGGATTGATGCGACCTATCCACATACGCTGGAAGGTTGGGCGGGAATTGTTCATCCGGATTGGCAGGTCGAACTTTCTGATTATCTGATGCAAGTGGAAAATACACAGCAACGCTTCGATTATGAATATAAAATTATCCGTGTTCATGATGGAGAGGAACGCTGGGTGCATGAACTTGGAAAAATCGAGTTAGATCCTCAAGTCAAGGCGGTTCGTTTAATTGGCATGATACAGGATGTGACGGATCGAAAGCGTGCTGAAGAGAAAATCGTTTATTTGAGTTTCCATGATCAACTGACCGGTCTCTATAACCGTCGTTTTTTTGAAGAGGAGTTAAAACGACTCGATGTCGCTAGGAATTATCCATTGACGCTTGTCATGGGCGATGTCAATGGATTGAAGCTGATTAATGATTCCTTTGGTCACGCCGCGGGAGATGAACTCCTCATGAACGTTGCCGAAGTACTACGCAAAGGCTGCCGAGAAGATGATCTGATTGCCCGACTTGGAGGCGATGAATTCGTCATTTTGTTACCTCACACGGAGGCGGCTGAAACGGAGAACATTCTGAAACGCATCAACACGTTAGCGCAACAGGCAAGAGTGGGTTCTATTGAATTATCGATTTCATTTGGCTATGAAACAAAGCGCTCCGAAGACGTGGATATTCGTGAACTCTTTAAAAAAGCAGAAGACTATATGTACAAGAAGAAACTGTTTGAAGGCCCAAGTATGCGTGGGAAAACCATCAAGACAATCATCAAAACCCTACATGAAAAGAACAAACGGGAAGAACAACACTCCCATCGAGTGTCAGCACTCTGTCAAAGTATGGGGGAGGCACTTGACTTACAGGAAGGCGAAGTTCAGGAGCTAAAAACCGTTGGCTTACTTCATGACATCGGAAAAATAGCGATCGATGAAAATATACTCAATAAACCGACAAAACTGACGAGTGATGAATGGGAAGAAATTAAACGACATCCGGAGATCGGTTATCGCATTTTGAGCACGGTCAATGGTATGGCAGAAATGGCAGAATACGTGTTGGCTCATCATGAAAGATGGGATGGTTTCGGCTATCCGAAGGGCTTAAAAGGTAAGGAACTACCCCTGCAACCTAGGATTATCGCCATTGCAGATTCCTATGATGCCATGACGAGCGAGAGAAGCTATCGGGGCGCTTTATCAAACGAAGTGGCGATTGCAGAACTTCTAAAAAATGCCGGGACGCAGTTCGATCCCGAACTCGTCAAGATCTTCATTGAGAAGGTCATCACAAAGAATAAACGCGTGTCATAGCAGACTGCTTAGCGGAAGTTTAAAGAAGATCAGAGCCAGTTTCTCCAGTCGCCCCATTTCAGGCAAATGAGAAAGAACAAAATCGCTTTTGTCGGTCTGGTGATTTCTTGTAGGATGAGATACATAGTGGGGCTCAAAGGCACTTCCTCCTGTTCTTAGTCCCTTGTCATATAACAGTATCCCCCGAATTGTCGTATTACAGTCAGAGGGCGGTTGACGCATGCTAAATGCTAAAAGGTGTTTGTCGGTATGAAAAGAAGCCCTTGCTACTTTTTACAGAAGATAGCAAGGGCTTTGAACCAGTATTCCAGAAAGAAAGCATACATAAATGTATGTTAGTGTTATCTGGAGCCTAAGTAACCAACACGAAAACGTGGTGCTAATATCGTGGTTTAGTCAAGAACTAGGATGCAGCTAATGGCAATAATAAGAAGTCCACCGTAAATAAATAAATTGAAGGTCAATGCTATTCCCATACTTAAAGTTCTTTCTCCGCAACGACAGCAGTCCCATAAGCCACAATTTCACTCATCGTCTGCCCAATTTCGCTGGAATCGAATCTCATCATGACAACTGCGTTTGCTCCCATAGCTTGGGCATTTTTAACCAAACGGTCTATCGCTTGTTTACGTGTGTCTTCAAGTAATGAGGTGTATTCATGGATTTCCCCACCAACGATACTACGCAACCCGGCCATTATATTCCCACCTAGTCCCCTGCTACGAACAACAACGCCAAACACTTGACCTTTAATATCTGTCACTTATCGCAGACACCAAAAAGGGTGGATTTCAGGGAAATTGCGTATTTTACGGTGACGATTTTACCACGAAGGTTAAGCTTCATGGGGGAGTTGTATGTCATTGACGTAACAACTCAAAAAAGAAATATTTGATAAGATGGTGGAGTGACGAGGAAATGGTGACGGGTATGCGATAATGTATGGGCGCCATACGAATCGTTGGGTGACTTTCCGATGTCCCAATCAGTGTGTGAATATTGAAGGCCAGAACGTAAGACGTTCTGGCCTTCAATATTCTTATTTAGTGCAGGGATATTTAGGTAATTTGTAGAAATTCTAGACAAGTGTAATTTATAATCGCTCAGACCCCTTAACCGTTCGTGAAAGGACTCGTTTTCGTGGGGGGGTTGAAGGGAGAGCCAAGAGACCATTAAAGAAGGGATCATAATAGGTTGTCTAAGATATTAAGTTTTATATTAAGTGCTTTAATAGAGCAGAAGAAATAATTTGTCTCAACAAAAAATCGTGCAGGTATTTAACAGAATTAACAGAATACTACATTAATGTATAACACAGGTGAATAATACCATTGCCATGCAATGTATACTAGCTGAAGTAAAGTTTTGTTACAGTAACAGAGAGAAGGCGAATAATGAAGGCTAAATTCTATCAAGCTTGGTGTTCCACGCCCATAATTCTACTGGTCTTAACAGTTACCTCCATCTATTTATCTGAGTTATTGGTTATAATCTCGTTTCCGCATCATGTCGATTATACTGAGGAAATGGTTAGAGGTGCGCTGCATACATTGTTAATAGCACCGGCCCTGTATTTACTCCTCTACAGGCCCTTAATGAAAAGTCTTAAAAAGAGTTTATTAGCTGAGGATCGATTGACTGATTTAAACCGATCTCTGGAAGAACGAGTTGCTGAGCGCACAAGGGCGTTAGTAAACGTCAATAAATTGCTTGAAACAGAATATACTGAGGAGTTACGCTTGTCTGAAGAAAGATATAAAAATGTGATTGATCACTTGGGCGTCGGTGTTTCCGTCATAGATACGGATATGAAAGTTATTAGTTATAACAATCAAATGGGTACTTGGTATCCTAGCCTGGAACTTTGCCAAGCCCCATTATGTTACAAGGCTTATGTTTCCGAAGACACAAATGAAGTATGTGAAGATTGTCCTGTTCAGGCCACGTTCAGAGAGGGTGAAATTAGTTATCTAACAATTGACAAGGTTATTAATGGGGAATTAAGAACTCATCGAATCATCGCAAGTCCCGTAAAAGATAAGCAGGGCAATATTGTTGCAGTAACAGAAATGGTAGAAGATGTAACCGACCAGAAAAAGCAACAGGTCGACCTCGAACGAGACATAAGCGATAGAAATCATGAATTGTGTGAATCAGAAACTCGATACCGCTCTCTGGTGCAGAATTCTGCTGAAGGAATTTTTGTCTTTGACCCAGTTACCTTAAAGATTCAAGAAGCAAACAAACAGTTTTTAGCTCTTTTAGGGTATACCCAGCGGGAGATTGAAGGAGCCAGCCTTATGGATTTTGTAATTGCAGACAAAGACATTGTAGCGGGATCTATTGATCAGATGGTCAATAAGCACAACAAGGTCAATGTTATTCGCCAATATAAAAGGAAGGACAGTTCACTGATTGATGTTGAAGTCAGTGGCTCCGTAATTCAGTATGGACAATCAAAGGTTTGTCTAGTGAATGTTCATGACATTACTGAACGGAAAATTGGTGAAGAGGCCTTAAAACAGAGTGTTGAGGAGCTTAGTAAAACGCTTTATGCTGGGATTGATGTGCTAATATACATCGTGGAAAAAAGAGACCCCTATACGGCTGGACATCAAAAACGAGTTGCCACGTTAGCTGTTGCTATTGCGAAGGAAATGGGGCTTGAGGACAGTCAGATAGAGACAATTCGTATAGCCGGGATACTACACGATATCGGGAAGATCTTTATTCCTTCAGATATACTGAATAAACCCGGTCGGCTGACAGACATGGAAATGGGAATTATTAAGACGCATCCACAAGCTTCATATGAGATTATTGCCCCAATAAATTTTAAAACGAATGTAGCAGAAATCGTTTTACAACACCACGAAAGAATTGACGGTTCCGGCTACCCTAAAGGTCTGAAGGGAAAGGATATTTCAATTGGGGCCAAGATCTTAGGGGTTGTTGATGTTATTGAAGCGATGTCGTCTCATCGCCCCTATAGACCGGCCATAGGGTGGCAGTCAGCGCTACAAGAAATTGTGGATAAGAAGGGAATTCTTTATGATGTCGATGTGGTGGAAGCTTGTTTGAGGTTAGCTGACAATCAAGTCGGCTACTTACTGCAGAAAATCATAGAAGAAGTGGCCTAGTGGGAGGGGAAAAGGTAACTTTTCTCCTCCTTTATTTTGAAGCGCTAGCCACATAGTCATTATGAGTATTTAAGGCTATCCATTTCAAGATAATGTATTGAATAGATGATCTAAAGCGTGATGTGATTTATGTCACACCAAAACAATCGTATCAATCACAGAATCATACGCGGAATTGATTTATACTAACATTAGTCAAGTAGAGCGACAACAACTTTAAATAAAAATTAGGGGGAAATAACAATGAGTATGTTTTGTTATCAGTGTCAGGAAACAGCGAAAGGAACCGGTTGTACCATTAAAGGGGTTTGTGGAAAATCTGAGAATGTTGCCAATATGCAAGACCTTCTGATCTACACCTTAAAAGGAATTGCGGTTTACGCCGTCCAAGCGCGTCAACTCGAAATAGTGCGTCCGCAAATTGATAAATTCATCATGGAAAGCCTTTTTAGCACCATTACAAATGCTAACTTCGATAAAAGCCGGTTTGTAGAACGAATTGAAGAAGGTCTCAAACTCCGCGAAGAACTCAAACAAGACATCGTTAAAGCAGGTGGCACGATTGCAGCGAACTTAAATGATGCAGCAACTTGGACGGCCTCCGCAGCTGAGTTTGATACGAAAGCCGCACTCGTTGGCGTCCTAGCGACAGAAAATGAAGATGTTCGCTCACTCAGAGAATTGCTCACTTACGGCTTAAAAGGAATTGCCGCTTATGCCGAACATGCGTATACACTTGAATACAAAGAGGCAGGTATCTTCGCCTTCATAGAAAAAGCCTTGGCAGCGACACTCGATGACACCCTTGTTGCCGGTGACCTAGTTGCCCTCGTCTTAGAAGCCGGGAAATATGGGGTTGATGTCATGGCCTTACTCGATAAAGCCAACACAACATCCT